>Ga0207971_100087_pt1 | contig 83549 bp, 81 predicted proteins | sample LakWasMet56_HOW8_2_FD_183890 | JGI IMG/M metagenome (GOLD analysis project Ga0207971, IMG submission 183890) | Freshwater sediment methanotrophic microbial communities from Lake Washington under simulated oxygen tension - Sediment Metagenome... | ecosystem: Environmental > Aquatic > Freshwater >... | reverse complement strand
AAGCCCCAGCGGCAGGGGGATGTGCGCAGCACTTCCCCCAATAGCGGGCAAGGTGGCCTGGAGCCGTGCCCGCAGGGCAATCCCAGCGGGATCGAGCCGTGTGAGGCGAGCGGCGCAAAGCCCCAACGGGGCGGGGGCATCCGGTTTTTCAACCGCAGGGGGAAAAATGCCTCAGAAGCGGGACGGCGGAAATGTCTGCAATCCCTGGGCGTCCAACGCATGGCCTAGCGTCAGCATGAAGGTCACCCAATCCCTATCGACGGCATCCAGCCAGGCGTGAACCTCCGTCACGTCCATACGCCGCGTTCCGGACTCGCACTTGCTCACATAGCTCTGCGGCACCCCCAGCTTGCGGGCGACATCCGCCTGCGTCATCCCAACATCGATGCGGGCCTGACGAAGCAAATCAAGAAACACGGAATACCGGCGACGGCTCATAAGCAAAAAGAAGGGTTCATAAGGGCAACCCACCAGCGTGCGCCTAAGCCGGACAAATGCCAACACAGGATTACAACTCTAACCCGTTGTAACTCAATAAATAATCCTGACTTACCAGTAACCGCATTTTTATATTTATCATCGCGCCACTGCAAAACATGGCTTTTTGCATTGGCTTATAAATATATCGTTCAGGTTAATAATGGATTTTCTTGTTTTGGCCCAGCAATGCGCCCCTGCAGTTCATCCGCAAACACTTGCGGCAATCGTTAAAACGGAAAGCGGTTTTAACCCGTTCGCAATCGGGGTTAACAAAGGTGGTCTGCAGCTCACGCGACAGCCGACAAACAAAGCGGAAGCGGTAGCGGCAGCGAAGACCCTCATTGCAGGCGGACAGAACATCGACATGGGCCTGGGTCAGATCAATTCCGAGAATCTCACAAGGCTCGGGATGACGGTCGATGAAGTTTTCGACGTGTGCAAGAACCTGAGCGCGGCAGCGCTCATTCTCGAAGACAACTTCACACGGGCGAGCGCAAAGGGGGGCGCAACGCAGGAAGCCCTCAAGAAAGCTCTAAGCGCCTACAACACTGGCGACTTCGCACGCGGCATCAAGAATGGCTACGTGCAGAAGGTCAGCACGAACGGACTCAAGATCGCCCAGGGCTACACAGTCCCGGCCATCAAACTAGATCCACAATCTGTTGCGCCAAGCGCTGCTCCTTTGGCGGCGCAAGCCGACAAAACCATTGCGGGGACGCCGCAGCCATCCGGCCAAGCCAAATCTCGCCCCACGAAAACGACGATCGCGCCCGTCACGACCGACCCCGCGATGGTCTTCGGAAACCCGCCCGAAGGGCAGGGCGATGAGATCGGCCAAGCCATGGTGTTCTGAGCATGAAGCTGCTCATCATCGAATCCCAAGGCAAGGTCGAGAAGCTGCAAAGCATCCTGGGCGACGGCTGGAAAGTATCCGCCAGCCTCGGCCACGTATGCGATCTGCCCGACAAGGAAATTGGCGTTGAGCCGCCCAAATACAAACCGCAATACCGGCTGTCCGAACGCGGCGCATCGGTGGTATCACGGCTGCGCAGCCAGTGCGAACGGGCAAGCGAGATATTCATAGGCACCGACCCGGACAGGGAAGGCGAAGCCATCGCCTGGCACCTGGCGCGCGAACTCAAGCTGGGAAGGGATGCAAAGCGGGTTCACTTTCCCGCCATTACAGAAGCCGTGGTGCGCCAGGCAGTGGCTGCGCCTACCGGGATTGATTACAAGCTGGTGGGCGCACAAGAGGCGCGGCGCGTGCTGGATCGACTGGTGGGTTACCTGGTCAGTCCTGCGCTGTCCAAGATTGGCGGCACGACTTTATCCGCGGGCCGCGTCCAAAGTCCTGCGGTCGCGTTGGTGGTGATGCGAGAGCGAGAGATTTCCGCCTTCACGCCCACGAACCATTTTCAGGTGCGCCTGGATTTCCCGGCACTGGGAAATTTCGCGGACGCGAAAAATTGGCATGCCATGTGGGAAGTCGTCCCTGACTTCGCCCCAGAAGATCGCCCCTATTTTCAAGACGCCGAATTTGCCGCAAGGGTTGCAGCCGTCGAGTCGGTCATGGTCGAAGGTTGTGAAGACGGCCAGCGCCGGCGCGCACCGGCCCCGCCTTTGGCTACCAGCGGGATGCAGCAAGCGGCCAGCGTGAAGCTGGGGTTCGACCCAGAAGACACGATGCGTATTGCGCAGCGGCTCTTTGAATCCGGGCATATCACCTACCACCGGACCGACAACCCCAATATCAGCGCAGACGATTTCCCGTACATCAGCGCCTTGGCGCAAGCACACGGATGGGCGATGGCTCCGAAACTGCGCCTCTTCAAAACCTCGGCAACCGCACAAGCTGGGCACCCTGCCATCACACCCACACACTGGGAAGTTGAGACGGCAGGGCAGGGGGGCGACGAGCAAGCCCTGTACAAGCTGATTCGCCAACGTGCCATCGCAAGCCAGTTGGCGGATGCTGTTTACAAGACCCGCACTGCTACCTTGCTCGGACAGGTTGACAGCAGACAAGTCCGTTTTCGCGCTAAAGGTGAAACGCTGCAGGAACCCGGCTGGCTGTCTCTGGTGGGCGAGGGACACGAGGAAGCGGACGGTCAAGACAGGCCTGAAGGGCAGGGCGCCGAAAGCAACCAGGTGCCACCGCTCGATGCGGGGCAGCGGCTCCAAGCGCTGGGCGGCGAAGTCCTGGCCCTGAAGACACGGGCGCCCAAGCGCTACACCAAGGCCTCTCTGATCGGCAAGCTGGAGAGCGAGGGAATAGGGCGTCCAGCAACCTACGCGGCCATCATGGGCAACATCGAGAGGCGCGGCTACATCACCACTCGCAAGCTGTTTTTGCATCCGACAGAGACGGCATTTTTCATCGTCGATCAGCTCACAAAAGCGTTCTCCTTCATCGCCGTGGACTTCACGCGCGAAGTGGAAAGCGAGCTGGACAGGATCGCAAGCGGGCAGGGCAGCTACTTGGCCACGGTCGAGGCCACACACGACAAGCTGCGCCAGGAACTGGCCAGCCTTGAAACCAGCGGATCAGCGCCGCGCCATCCTTGCCCCGACTGCGGCAGCGCAATGCGCCGCATTCCTGGGAAAACCGGGAACTTCTGGGGGTGCAGCGGCTACCCCGCCTGCAACGCAACGCGGCCCGACAAGGATGGTCAGCCCGGCGAGAAGGAAACCCCAAGCGATTCCGGCCATTCGTGCCCGCTGTGCTCCAAACCACTTATTCGCCGCACCAAAAGAGGCAAAGACGGCTACGACTTTTGGGGTTGCTCGGGCTTCAAGGACGGCTGTCGCGCCAATTTCCCCAACAAGCGCAACAAGCCAAATTTCAACGGCGACAAGGGAGGCGGCGGCAAGAAGCAAGCATGAACCAACGACTTCAACGCGGACTGCAGAACGCCGAATTGTTGCACTACCTAATAAGCAACCAGGTGGAGATATTGCAAATATGGGAGAACGACAAATCCAAGTACGAATTACACGCCATCCTCAAATGGAAATCAGGTGTTTTCCCAGTAATCACGACGCGAGGCAAAACAAGAGAGTGGTCAAGCCTCGACCGAATGGTTAAACATTTAAGAACAAATATTAATTCAGTCTCTATAGACTGTCATCTTAAAATCAAAGCAACATGAAAGGAAACTTATGCTGAATCAATTTAAAACCGCTTACATCGACAACGCACAGCAAAAGAGAGAGACAAGCGGAAAAACGCTGTCGATGATTGCAATGCTGCTCATCGTTTTGTTTTTCATGGCCCCAGAGTTGGCCATGGCGGAACCGTGGGATGCAGCGGCTCAGAAAGTGATGGACATTTTTACGGGCGGCTTAGCCCGGACATTGGCGATTATTGCGGTTATTGCCTGCGGCATTGCGGCAATCGCCGGTAAGTTGTCATGGGACTGGGCAATCAAAATCATTATCGGGATCGTACTGATTTTTGGTGCAGCGGCGATTGTTGATTACATCATCAGCGCAGTCGGCTAAACAAAGGGAGTTGATAAGTGGAAGAAGTCGAAAAAGTAGTGGAATTGGAAGTCGATGAGCTGTTTGTCGGCCTGACACGCCCAGCCACGGTGTTCGGCGTGCACTTCACAGCTTTTGTGGTGGAAATGATCGTCGTTGGCTGCGTGTTCCTGGCGATTGGCAACCCCGTCTGGCTTCTTCTGTTCATCCCAACGCACGGTTTCCTTTACCTACTCTCTGCGAGTGACCCCGGTAGATTTGACAGCCTGACAAAGTACGGGCTGATCAATGGCCGGTGTCTCAATCGCATGTTTTGGAAAGCTACCAGTTTTTCCCCGTTGGCCTACACCGCATTGCCAAAGTCAAAAAAGAGCAGGAATTTCGCCTCCGCGAAAAAATAAGGAACCGCATGAAAGGCATTTTGAAATTCACGTCTGCGATAGACAAAGAGGTCGGTGTCAGTGCATTTCTTCCCTATTCCGGGCATGTCACACGCAACATCGTCAAGATGATGAATGGCGACATGATGTTTACCATCAGGCTGTCGGGCGCCGCCCACCAAAGCGCGGACATATCCGATTTAAACGGGTGGCACAGCCAGTTAAACGGTTTTATCCGAAATATCAGTTCGCCCCATGTCGCCCTGTGGAGTCACATCGTCCGGCGTGAAATCAACGAATACCCGGAAGGCGAGTTCGCTTCTGAATTCATCAACGACCTGAACACTAAATATCGAAGCCGCATCGAGGAAACCACCTTGATGATTAACGAGCTGTATATCAGCATCGTATTTCGCCCACAGCCGATTGCAGCAGGGCGAGTCGTGGATATGTTCTCACGGCAAAGCAAAGCGCAATTGGAAGAGCTGCAGCTTGAGCATATCGAGAACATGGAAGACTTGATTTCAACGTCGATGGCGGCATTGGATCGCTACGAACCCGAATTGCTTGGGTGCTATGAATTCAAGGGCAACCTGTTTTCTGAAACTGGGGAGTTCCTGCACTACATCCTGAACGGTGAGTGGCGCCGCTTCCCCCTTCCACGCGCAGAGATGCGGGACGTGCTGCCCACGTCGCGGCCATTCTTCGGCAAGGGCGGCTTGATGAGTCTGCGCACGTCCACAGAAGACTATTTCTGCGCCACGCTAGCGTTTCAAGAATACCCCGCGCACACGCACCCCGGCCTGCTCAATGAGTTGTTGTCGGTGCCCTACGAGTTCACCCTCGGCCAGTCGTTCACGTTCCTCTCTAAGCCCGTGGCGCGCGGGCGTATGACCCGCCAGCAAAAGCGGCTGGTCAATGCCGGGGACGTGGCCACGAGCCAGGTCGAAGCGATTGATGCGGCCCTGGACGATTTGACAAGCAATCGGTTCGTCATGGGCACGCATTCGCTCACGTTGATGATCCGCGCGCAGAACGAGAAGGATCTGAAAGACCATATTTCGGTGGCTGGAAGCATCCTGAGCGATGCGGGTATCAAGTGGTCGCGCGAAGACCTCGGCATGGCGGCGGCGTACTACTCCCTCATGCCCGGCAACTTCGACTATCGAATCCGCGCGGGCGACATTACCAGTCGCAACTTCTGCTCGTTCTCCAGCCTGCACAACTACCCCATTGGGCGCCTTGAAGCGAACCAATGGGGGCCAGCGGTGACGATGTTCAAAACAACGTCAGGAGCGCCCTTCTACTTCTCGTTCCACAAAGGGGAAGAGGGCGCTGACGCCAAGCGGGCCGCGAAGCTGGACCCGAATCACAAGGAGCTGGCCAACACCATCGTGCTCGGTAAGTCGGGCACCGGCAAAACCGTGATCGAGTGCTTTTTGCTCGCGCAGGCCCAGAAGTTCAACAAGCCACCAGCAAAGCGCCTCACGTCCGTAGTGTTCGACAAAGACCTGGGCGCGGCCGTAGCGGTACGCGCAATGGGTGGGCGCTACTACCCGCTGAAAAACGGCGTCTCAACCGGCTTCAACCCGTTCCAGCTCGACCCCACCCCCAACAACATCACCTTCCTGGAAAACCTCGTGCGCTACCTGGTGCGGCGCGAAGGCATGCCCATCACGCCGCGCGAAGAAGCGGAAATTGCAAAGGCAATTGCCGGGGTCATGAACCCAGCGGTTCCAAAGGCACAGCGGCGCCTGAGCGCCATCATGCAATTCCTGAACCCCACTGAGCAAAACGGCATTTACATGCGCCTGGCGCGCTGGTGTCACGGCTTTGGCCCCCTGGGTTGGGCGCTGGACAACGCAGAAGACACCCTGGACGTGGAAGCAAACGCCATTGTCGGCTTTGACGTGACGGAATTCCTCGAAAACGCGGAAACCAGAACGCCAATCATCATGTATTTGATGCACCGGATCGAATCTCTATTCGATGGCCGAAGGGTGGTCATATTCATGGATGAGTTTTGGAAACTGCTCGACGATCCAGAATTCGAGGACTTCGTTAAGAACAAACTGGTGACGATCCGAAAACAGGACGGCTTTCTCGTTTGCTTCACGCAAGCGCCAAAGCAAGTCATTCGTTCGCCCATCGCGTTTGCCATCATTGAGCAGACAGCGACAAAGATATTCCTCCCGAATCCCGAAGCGGACAGGGAAGATTACATCAAGCATTTCAAACTCTCCGAAAAAGAATATGAATTGATCCGTGATTTACCGGAAAAATCAAGGCGCTTCCTGATCAAGCAAGGATCGAATTCGGTCGTAGCAGAACTTAATTTAAGAGGATTTGATGATGAACTGGCCGTTCTTTCAGGCAACACGGCCACCTCGCTACTGGCTGAACAGCTCGTAGCTCAACTGGGTGAAGATCCCGCCAACTGGTTGCCTGAGTTTCACAAAATCCGCCGAGAAAGAATTGCAGCATGAATATCAAAAAAACCGTTTCCGTTGCCGCTGCCGCCGCAGCACTGGCGTTCACTGCCATTCCAGCCAATGCATTCCTTGGGTTCGGTGGAAGCAACATCGCAAAAGAAACCACACAAATTGCATCATGGATCGCTCAATACGCGCAAATGGTGCAGGAATATAACCAGCTCGTCGAGGAATACCGCAGCTTGAATGGCATACGAGGCATGGCCAGCCTGGTGAACAATCCCCAGCTCAGGCGCTACCTTCCGGATGAATACAAGAATATTCTGAGCCAGGGCTACGGTGACTGGCAAGCGTTGCGCACTGCTCTGGATAACCCGGTTGGGAGTTCCAATCTTCAAAAACTGCGCAGGGATCAACTAGCAATTGATGAGGCAATGGCACTGGAAAGTTATAAGCAAGCAAGCCGTAGATTCGGTGACATTCAAGTTCTACTTGACAAAATCAATGATGCCAGCATTCCCGATGCAAAAGATATGGTGGACTTGCAGGCGCGCATTCAAGCGGAGCAGGTAATGATGCAAAACGAGGCATCAAAGATTGCAATGATGAAAAATTTGCAGGAAATTCAAAAGCAAAAGATGCAGGAGCAGGCGCAAAGAAACGACAAGGAAATGCGGCGTAAGCCAGGCGTCATTGCAACCATGCGGGCACCTGAAGAACTATTCGGCGCACGATAGAGGGCCATATGAATAATATTTATTTCGGCTCTGTTTTCCTATTTATTCTTATTGGTTGCGGCCAAAATGAACCTCCGCCGATAAATAGCAAACAGGCAACTCTCGACGAACTCAAGTCGTACCAACAAACCAATTGCCAAGAAAAATTCAAAATGCATCCATTTTGTGTTGACGTTCAGAATGAAAAGGCACACAAGACAAATGAGGCGATGCGCAGGAAGCCAGGCGCTCTTGGGACGCTACGGACACCGGAAGAAATATTCGGCAAACGGCAAAGTGGATCTAAATAACTCCAAACCTTTATGAGCGACTTCTATTCAAAGTTGCTATCAGCAACCACTGACCCCCTACAGGGGTTTATAAGTTCTACCGCGTCTACCGTAATCGGCGCAATCACTCCGGTTGCGACGACGCTACTGATGATTTACGTTCTATTCTGGGGTTGGTCGATGATCCGTGGCGTCATCAGTGAGCCCATAACAGACGGAGTAACTCGAATAGTCAAATTGGCTGTTATCTGCGGGATAGCCCTGTCATTCGGCCTCTATTCACAATTTCTTGTGGACTGGCTCTGGCAATCGCCAGATAGGCTGGCCTCCATGATTGCGGGCGGGGAACCAAGCGATAAGGTGAATTTTCTTGACGCTATTTTTGAGAAGATTTGGGGTTACGCAGAAATTTGGAACACGGCTGCTTCCAATAATTCAAATGCAATGGGCATCCCCGATCTAGGTCAATTTTTCATGGCTTGGATCATACGAATCGTTGGCGCGCTCATGACAGGATATGCAGCATTTCTCTTCGTACTAGCAAAAATAGCTCTTGCAATTCTATTGGCAATTGGTCCAATATTTATACTTGTCACAATGTTTGAAAGCTCCAGAAAGTTTTTTGATTCATGGATTGCTCAATGCTTGAATTTTTGTTTTGTAATTATCCTTACTGCAGCAATCCTAAAAATTGTAGGCACCTACATTGATACAAGCGTGACAAGTGCAGGTACTAATGCTTCGGGTGGCGATCCAGCCTACAGCGATGGATTTTTCGTCGTCATCATGTGCGGCATCTGCTTTGTAATGATGCTTCAGGTCATGTCTATCGCATCAGGTATATCAGGCGGTGCGGCCATTTCGACACTCGGATCAGTTGGGTGGGCTTACGCAAAAATTAGAGGGGCATCCAGCCAGGCCTATCGGCTGGGGTCTGGCAAGTCCCTTTCTGAATGGCGAGGCAGGCGCCGCCAAGCTGCGGTGAACGCTCGATGGGCAGCTAATAACCCCTCACTCCCGGCAAGAGCTGCTGCAGCGGCAGCGCGACGGGTACGCGGCGAAAAAAATAATACAGTCGCCAAAAACTAGAGTTTCGCGGACGCGAAATCACACAGCTTAACTTCTGGAAAGTTTATGCAGAAAACTATCATCTATATTTCCTTAGTCGTTTTAGTTGCGGGGTGCGCAAATTCTCCTAAGCCGCCTGCCGCTGTCACGGGCGAGTACCGCCCAGTCAACAAAGCCGACTTTCGCCCTCCTTCTTCCTTGATAGCTAAGGTTTTTGATTTCAAATATCGAGGTGATCCTGAACACGCAATCGAAGCATTGCGGGAAATGCAACCACAGCTAACCATACTTCCGGCATCTGGTGAAAAATTGAGACAGGGTTTGGTAAACGTCGATCTTCGCCAAGTTACTTTGGACAAGGCTTTATTTGAAATCGGGAAGCAGGGCAGCGGAATTTATGAAGTGATCTACAAGCCAGACACCATAAATAACCGTGACTTTGCATTTATCAAATACACAAAATGATTAGACGCAAACCAAAACCCGCAACTGACATTGATAAATATCTGTCCGAAGTTCAGTCATGGGAAACAGACAGAGTGCACATGGAACAGAAGTCGCGTCAAACCGCGTGGCGTGTCGCTGGCATCAGTCTGTTTCTGGCCTGTCTGTGTGTAGGAGCTGTTGCAGCACTCGTTCCACTCAAGACCGTTGAACCCTTTGTGGTTCGCGTTGACAACACTACGGGTGTTGTAGATGTAGTTCATACCCTCAAGGGGGGCGACACCACCTATAACGAGTCGGTAAATAAGTATTTCGCACAAATCTACGTGCGTGCACGAGAAGGATATTTCCGTGAAATGGCCGATGTTAATTACAAGACGGTAGGGCTTCTTAGCGGCAATACTGAACAGCAGCGGTATTTTGATTATTTCACCCCAAAGAATCCTCAATCTCCTTTGGTAGTTTATGGCAAATATGCCAAAGTCAATATCACCATCAAGTCAGCGTCTTTCATTAAACCGAATGTCGCGCTCGTTCGTTTCGTGAAAGAAGTCGTTCGCGGCCCGGATAAGCCGGAACTCTCACACTGGGCATCCACAGTCACATTTAAATATGTAGGAGCACCTATGTCTGATGCTGACCGGGCGGTTAATCCGCTGGGCTATCAAGTCACGGACTATCGCACTGACCCTGAATCTCTTACAGCCGTTGAGCGTCAGGCCTATAAACCGCCTGAGCCAAGCGTGTCGCCATTGGCGTCTCTCTCTGATCCGGATACCGAAGTGGCGGCGCCTGCGGCTCCGGCGAGCGCAGCTATCACGAATTGAGGGATTGAATGAAAGAACTACTGATCGCTTGTCTATCGGCAACGCTGCTATGCGGTGCAATTGCAGAAACGATACCGGAACCTGGGGCGGCGGACGCTCGCATTCGGGTCGTCACCTACAACCCAAGAAATGTTGTGCGCTTGAATACCTTTTTTGGGGTTTCAACGCACATCAAGTTTAGCGAATCTGAACAGATCAAAGACGTGGCTGTTGGTGATGATCTTGCCTGGAAAGTCATTCCACGCGGGAACAATATGTTTATAAAACCCACAGCAAAGGAGGGCGACACAAACATTACCGTTGTCACCAATAAGCGAATTTATCAATTTGTTGCCGTAGTTTTAAACGAAAAGAATCAAAAAGCGGCATGGGCGAATCGCGATCTAATTTATTCGCTCTCTTTCCGATATTCGGATGATGACGATGCAAATGCAAATGCTCGCGCCAAAGCAGAAGCGGATAAATTAAAACGAGAAGATATTAAAAATCGACTCACACGCGCACCGTCGCGCACGGGTCATAACATGGATTATTGGGTGGCTGGAAGTCAGGAGGTCAGCCCGAATGGCGCATACGATGACGGCCGCTTTGTTTATCTAATTTTCAACAACAATGCGGAAATGCCTGCAGTTTACGAAACCGATGAAACCGGCAAGGAATCCTTGGTAAACACCCATGTGACTAGCGGAAATACGATCGTACTGCATCGATTAGCCGAAAAGTTCACGCTTCGGAAAGGTGATTTTGTGGCTAGCGTTTGGAATAAAGCCTATGACGGTAGCGGTGGGGCAAATAATTTAACGGGGACTGTCGCTCCTGATGTGGAACGTGTAATCAAGGAGGTCAACTAAATGAGCCAGGATCAAGACAAGCATGTAGCCGCTGGCGATGACCGCAAGGATGCGTGGCGCGGCCAGGACAAGGGGTTTCGCGGGCGTGAAAACGGCCAGGGACAGCCATCTGATGACTTTGATGACGATGCTGATCTGCCGTCGCTCAACCGAAAGCGTGGCGGTAACAAGCTCATTACAGCGGCAGGATATGTATTCATGGCATTGCTCGCTGTCGCGGCGATTGTGGCCGTGAATCGAAATCCGTCGGCTCCAGTCAAAAAGGGGGATGACGGCAAGGTCGCGAACCGCTTGCCAGCACTCATCGTTCCGGCGCCTCCTGAACCCCCGGCATCGCTTGCACCAAAAGCTGAGGTAGCCCAAGCGAACGAGGAAGACGATATTTGGAAACGCAAAATGTCTGGCAATCTGGTGGCTCAAGGTGGCAGCTCAGGCGGCGGCGCGGGCTCAAGGGCTTCGGGGCCGATGAGCAGACAGCAGATTGAACAAGAGCGGATGGCCCAGTTGATGGGGCAGGGCGCCGGGATGCATGGGATGGGTCAAGGGGGCGGCGCATCGTTCATAGGCCCTGATGGCAACCCCATTGATCAAGCAGGCCCCGAGGGCGGCATTGTGACGTCCAGCGCCCGCGCGGACTCCCTTGGGCAGCGCCTCAAACCCACGGTCACCGAAGCCGTTTCAGCCACTGTGCTTCCGCGTCGTGACTACCTGCTTGCAAAGGGCGCAACTCTCGATTGCGCCCTGGAAACGGCCATTGATTCCAGCGTTCCAGGGATGACAACTTGCCGCCTGACACGGGACGTGTATTCCGACAACGGCCGTGTTCTCTTACTGGATCGCGGTACCCAACTGGTCGGTGAATACGCCGGATCTCTGCAACGTGGCCAGGCCCGCATGTTCCTGCTCTGGACGAGGGCAAAAACGCCCGCTGGTGTGGTGGTCAGCCTCAACTCTCCGAGCACTGATTCTTTGGGCCGTAGCGGTATCAGTGGCTATGTGGATAACCACTTTTGGGAACGATTTGGTGCGGCGATCATGACCAGCTTCCTCAAGGACACGGTGAACATCGTTGCCAACAACCGCACCAAAAAGCCAGGTGATGGCGGTGATCAGACCAACATCTATAGCGGCACGGTTCAATCCGGGGAGCAGATCGTCAGCGCAATGCTGCGCGAACAGTCGGCAATTCCATCGACCTTGATCGTCAACCAAGGGCAACACATTCAAGTGCTCATGGCGCGCGACTTGGATTTCAGCGACGTGTACGGCCTGCGAGCTGTTCACTAGCCCATGCTCGACTCATACAACACGAGCGCAGCGGTCGCGCAGCCCACGCCCCATACAGGGGAAAGGTTGGTGCGCCGGGCCATGCTCGACACGTACCTGAAGCCCATCTACCAACACTTACAGGGTGACGTTACCGAAGTTGCGATAAACAAGCCGGGTGAGATTTGGACAGAAGGGCCTTCGGGCTGGGTGCGGCATGCAGCACCTGAAATGTCGTACCAAAGTTGCATGCACATTGGGCAACTGATAGCGACCTACAACGAAAAAGACATTTCGATTGATCGACCGATTTTGTCTGCCGCCTTGCCCGATGGGGAACGGGTTCAAGTCATTATTCCTCCGGCGTGTCTTGCGAATACGGTGTCCATGACGATCCGCAAGCCAAGCATGACCGACAAAACTTTAGACGAGCTGGAAGCAAGCGGCGCATTCTCGAAAGTCGAAGATGCAAACGACGGGCTGCGTCCGTTTGAGACAGATTTATTGGAATTAAAGAAGCAACGTCGCATACGGGAATTTCTGCATCGTGTTGTTTTGACTAAGCGCAATTTACTCATTGTTGGCAAAACTGGCTCGGGGAAAACCACATTAACGCGCAGTCTCATTCACTCCATTCCTAAGACTGAGCGACTAGTTACCATCGAAGATGTGCATGAATTGTTTATGGACGACGTACCTAACAAAGTGCACTTGCTTTACGCCCGTGAAGATGAAGGCGGATCAAAAGTAACCGCCAAACAATCACTAGCTTCGTGTCTGCGGATGAAACCCGATAGGATTTTACTCGCTGAATTGCGTGGCGATGAAGCATGGGAATTCGTGAAGTCGATCAACACTGGGCACCCAGGCAGCATTAGCACCATGCACGCAAACGGTGCGTGGGAAACCTTTGAACAATTGACGGCTTTCATCAAGGATTCCCGCACTGGCGCCCACCTCGAAACTGACGACATTAAGAGACGCCTTTACACGACGATTGACGTTGTGGTGTATATGGACCGCTGGAAAGTCAAAGAAATATTCTATGACCCTGAATTTAAGCGCTCACAAATGGTTTAAACCGGCACTATGGATATTTGTATTCATAGTTATAACTTTGGTATGGCTGCATCTTGCAGGCGCCGTGGTTCTGGCTGGCGTCGGCAGAGACTACAACAAGGTTAATGCATTAACATTTATCCAATACGCAGTGCATTTCGGCGAGCAAAAGCGAATCAATGCGTGGCTATGGTCAGGAGCTGGTTTCAGCACCGTCGCGCTGCTTCTACCATTGGCACTATTCCTCACGCCCACGCGACGAAGCCTGCACGGAGATGCTCGTTTCGCATCAACCCGAGAAATTCGAAAAGCAGGGTTAACGGGAAAAAGAGGAATCATCGTCGGCAAACGAGGCTCCGAATACTTGATGTTCGATGGCTCACAGCATGTTTTGCTCTCTGCACCAACTCGCTCAGGGAAGGGTGTTTCGGTCGTTATCCCGAACCTTCTCACATGGCCTGAAAGCTGCGTCGTTCTGGACATAAAGCGGGAAAACTGGGATATCACCAGCGGTTATCGACGAAAGTACGGGCAGCGCTGCTACTTGTTCAACCCTGGGGCAAGCGATGGTCGAACGCATCGATATAACCCTTTGGGCTACATCAGCGAAGACCCCGGTAAACGCATCGACGATATCCAGAAGATCGCAAACATGATCTTCCCGGATGTGCAAGGCACTGATCCTATTTGGACGGCAACTCCGCGCAGTCTGTTTCTTGGGGTCGTTTTGTTCTTGCTGGAGTCGCCCGGAAAGCCCGTAACGCTGGGCCAGGTGCTGCGAGAGACATTGACCGATGGCGATGGAAAGGACTACTTTGACAAGGCTGCGAAAGACCGCAGGGATTGTGGCAAAGGTCTTTCGGGTGCATGCGTTCGTGGCCTGCAAAGCTATACATCCATCGCCAGCGAGAACACGCGCAGCGGGATCATGACCTCGTTCCGGTCGAGGCTTGAATTGTGGATGAACCCGGCCATTGACGCTGCAACCAGCGATAACGATTTCGACTTGCGAGACCTTCGCAAGCGCAAGATGTCAATTTTCATTGGCATCACCCCTGACAACCTTGAGCGTATGGCACCGCTCATCAATCTGTTCTTTCAACAGCTTGTAGATTTAAATACTCGGGAACTCCCCTCACAAAATCCCGATTTGAAATATACGTGCCTTCTCTTGATGGACGAATTCACGTCCATGGGCAAAGTCAACATTTTGAGCAAGGGAATTAGTTTTATTGCAGGCTACGGATTGCGAATGATGCCCATCATTCAAAGCCCGGCGCAACTCACGGACGTTTATGGCCGCGAAGCCGCTGAAACTTTCCGCACCAATCACGCCCTCAACATTGTATTTCCGCCAAAAGCATCCGAAACCGAATCTGCACGCGATATTTCCGAATGGTTAGGCTATACAACTACTAAGAGCGCATCGAAGTCCCGAAACACTGAAATATTCAAGCGCCGCAATTCTTCGGAGAGCGTCAGCGATCAACGTCGCGCGTTACTTCTTCCTCAAGAAATAACCTCCTTGGGCGAGGAAGCAGAATTGATCGTTTTGGAAAACGTCCTTCCCATTCAAGCCAAAAAGGTTCGATATTTCGCAGATGCGAAATTCATGGATCGACTCAAGGAAATTTCACCATCATTAAGTGCTATTGGGGGAAGATTGCCCAATAAGAAAGAGATGGACGAAGCAATGCGTGCTGGCGAATTGGCGGCACCCGTTCCACAGCTTAGCATAACTGAATATCAAGATGTAATTGCATCTGCTGAAGGATCAATTGAGCAGGTAAGCAGCAGCAGCAATCTCCATCGCGCATTTATTCCTGATGACTATCCGCGCATTTCTGAGATCAATTTTGCACTTGATTTATCAAGCATCAAACCCCCTCCGGAAGGCGAACGAACTATAGAGAAGTTACACGAATTTGCAGACAAAATAAGCCGGGAACAGGGATTCCTAATTTAGAATTCGTTCGAATATGACAATGGAATTGATATGTCACAAGATCAAATCAAAATTAACCCCGAAAACTCCCCGAAAGAGGACGAGTTATATAAGCACCGTCCTGCTTTCGGCATCATGCAAATTAACGATCGACCAGCTACCGCAATTCGTTATGAGCACGTTGAAAAGGACGGGCACGACCGTTACAACGTGAATTTCCTGTTGGATGGAAAGTCGGTGGCTCGATTGAAAGACTTGGACACGGAGTGCCTAGCCGACGCTGTGGGCGACAAAAACGCGGCATCCATCCTTGCCAGCAAGGAAAGCAAGGGGGCACTCAGAGGGGAAGCGCTGTTGAACGAATATGGACTTTCGCCCGATGAAAATACCCGGCGCATGATGCTCAAGGAAGAGCGAAAGGGGACTGTGCTGGACACGGAAGCACTAGGCGCAGTTGCGGCCCGGCGCCAGGCCGACACGGACGCGGCAGCGAAGGAACTGGCAGTGCACCGCCAAGAGGCTTTGAATGCGATTTCTAAGGACATACGCAAGGTGCAGCAAGGCACGGGGCATGGCAGGGACGGCGGAGACAACGAAGTCCAGTCGGATGAAGTTTTCAGCCCAGCAGAAGATGACCGCAAGCCGATAGTTCCTCAAGAGGTGGCTGCGAAATACCTCAAGGTAGGGGACAAGTACCATTTCCAGCGCAATCCGGAAGCAGTCGCGTTCCGCGACCGGGGCAACAAGCTGGAGACACAGACAAACAGCGCCGCCGTGGCCGATTCCATGGTACGGATCGCCCAGGCGCGGGGTTGGGACGAGATTCGCGTCACAGGAAGCGAAACCTTCAAACGAGAAGTGTGGATGGAAGCGGCCGCACGCGGAATGCAGGTACGCGGCTACTCCCCCACCGACGCGGACAAAGCGAGGCTCGCTGCAATCCAAAGCAAGGATGAGTTTCGCGGACGCGAAAACGTCAACACCGTCACGGGCAAAAAGACCCACGAACAGGGGATGGTGGATGCTTTCAAGAACGAGCGACCGGAAGCAGCGATGCAGAAGTACCCGGAACTGGCGGGAGCGTATGCGGGCGTCGAGGCAGCACGCCGCAAAGTGGATCACGAGCGGCTATCTGTCGAACAGGCCAAGGTAGTCATGGATCGCCTGAACAAAAACGCACTCAATGCCATTGAGCGCGGCCACGTGCCAAAGATCAACGTCACCGACAGGAACCAAGACCGCAACAGGCAACAAGAGGTGGCTGCAAGCCGCCATCACGACAAAGAATTTGGACGTTAAGCAGAGGCCCCCACCATGAAACAAGCACTCCTAATCACCCTCACTGCCCTCATGCTCGGCGGTTGCGCAACGGAAGAATTTTCCACTGGCATGACGGCTACCCCGCATTACATGGCGTCGGGTCATGTCGGCACGGCCAAAGCGTGGGTGTATGCACAACGCACAATATTTGAGGGCAGGGCGGGGCAGGAATATCTATTCAGCACAACTGCCGGCGAACCCATCAAAGCCGAAAAAATAGGTGATTACTACAGTCTCCCTTTACTGGAACGAGACTTTATCGCGCGCGAAGGCGTCCATACTATGCGGTTCGTCCTTGCTCCCGCCACTTGGACTTTTGCACGAACTGGCGCAACGTATGAATCCCCCCCACAGCAATGAATTCAACTTATAGCGAACTGTTGAAGCAGCGCAGCGAACTGGATCAGAAGATCGAGGAAGCGCGCATGCAAGAACTCGATGCGGCTCTAAAACAAATCCGCGATCTCATGGATCAGTACGGCATAACCGCTCAAGAAATCCTGCCAACAGGAGCGCGGGGGCCCGTGCGCCGCGAGCGAGCGAAGGTCGAGCCGAAGTATCGCGATCCCGCAACCGGCACCACCTGGTCCGGGCGCGGCAAGCCTCCAGCGTGGATTGCAGGCAAAGACCGCGAACCCTTCGCAATCGCCAACAAGGCGTAAAATCAAGGCTTGGAAAGGGGTCGCGTCATGGCAACGACAACACAGTTCGACAGCTATTTTTTTGGCTCTGGACTTGTGGACGACGCTCGAAAGGGCGTAGCCCAAGCTGTTGCGCGCACCCGTGCCGCTGGCCTGCCCGTTGAAGGCTACGCCAGCAGCCCAGCTCCACAATCCACCAAAGACCCCTTCCCCGGCCCCACGGCGCACAGTGATGCAGCACCGGGCAAGCCCGCCGACAAAGAGCCAAAAAAAAAGCGGGCCTGATGAGTCAATCGGGCGATGCGCAGAAGGATGGATCTGCGCCGGTGATGTTTGTTTTTGCGGGGCCGAATGGCTCCGGTAAATCATCCATCAATGCCCAGGTTCTCAAAAATCCTGCTCTGGGTTTTTTAGGCGAGTACATCAATGCCGATGACATCGCCAAAAGTATGGAATCACAGATTCCAGACTACCAAACCCGCAACATCAAAGCCGCTGAATTAGCGGAATCGCGGCGTGTTACCGCGTTGCAGGCCGGACACTCGTTTGCTTTCGAGTCGGTTATGTCCACCCCGGAAAAGGTTGCTCTGCTGACCCAAGCACGCGAACGCGGCTTCGAGGTTGCCTTGGTCTTTGTCACCACGGACGATGCAGAAAAAAACGTCGCTCGGGTCAGCAACCGGGTCGCAATGGGCGGGCATGCCGTCGAACCGGACACCGTGCGTCGCCGCTATGCCAGCGCCATGCAGTTGCTACCGGCTGCAGTGGAGCACTCCGACAAGGCGCTGATTTTTGACAATTCGGGCACCACGCCCATTCGCGTTGTCACAAAGAACGGCCCGGACGTGGTGATTGAGCCCAATGCCCCGCAATGGGTGGAGGCGCAGTTTGCGGCCCCATACCGGGCTCGCCAGGCCTCGCTGAAGCAGTTGGATGCGGTCGCCAAAGGCTCGGCCCCCAACATCACGATTTCAGAAGCCGCGGCCCAGCATGGCCGAAGCTATCGTGGCAAGGTTGTTGATCAAACGGCGCACCACGCGCTGCAGGAATCCGAAGATCGCGGATTCGTTATTCACGACAAAGCGCTCGGCCCCAAGCGGGATTTTGACAACGGCAGTTACGCCCAAATCACCTACGCTTACGACAAGGGGAAAATTCCTGCTGAGGAAGTTGTTCAACGCATAGAACGGGAAGCCCGAAGCAAGGCATTCAAAGAACTCCCTCGACAGGAAGCCGTCAAGCAACACCCGGAATTGCAAGCAAATTTCGTCCAGCTCGATGCGCTCAAAAAGCAAATTCAGGGTCAACACCTCACGGCTGCTGAACAGGCAACTGTCATGGATCGGTTGCACGAAAACATGGCCAGGGCCATTGAGCGCGGCCCGGTTCCAGGCCAAAGCGCTTCCACCGAAACCGAAAAGTCAACGCATCCCATCCCAAGCAAGGATCACGAGCGCTAGACGCGGCACCTTGCACGCTATATGATGCGATGTTATGTTGAAGTCAGTTAACATAATCTATATCGTATAACACCGCACCTTGGGCCGCTCGGCGGCGACTCACGACGTAATTGCGAAATTGCGAAATTGGGCCGCAGTGCCTTTTGCTCGTCGTGACAACATGATGGGAGGCATGAAACTCGCATACCGCCTCATCGTTCTGCTCGTGATTGCCTACCTCGTTGGCCTTGCCCTCCAGCCCGGAAACAAAGGACTGGCTGTGCGTGTCTTCGGCGTCCAAATTGAAACCAAGTGATCTGTCTTGATCCCGTGGACAAGCGGGGATCGGCATGGAAATATGGACAAGCCTGCGACTTGCCCACATTCCCACCCCTCGCACCCCCTTGTCCACAGGTGCCCACGGGCCTGACGCGCTGCGCTTGCCTTTGACATTTGTTATTTTCGGTCCCGCGAGGCAAAAAGATTGAGCGCGTTACGTCTGACTCGCCACCAGACTAGCTGCCTGCGCGTCGTACACCACGCCAGTAAGCGTGCCATCCACAAGCCGTTGCACGACCTCATCAATTACGTGCAATGGCACAAGGAACCATTCACGCGGCTTCACCGCTCTGCCAAAACGGTCTTCGATTGCAAGGTCTAGTTGAGCAGCGCCAAAAACCCGATGAAAAAGTCCTTCCAGCTTCACGCGATTGACGTTGTGGAGCTTGTAGGTAGCGACAATTTCCACACCCGCCAGCAAGTACGTGGGCTGGTTTTCCGCACCCGCGATCCGGGTCTCAACCTTGCCTCCGGTCACACCGATCTTGTGAATCAACTCGCGGTGCTGCACCACGAAAGGGTGGTCTGATTTGCTGCGCAGGACGTAAATCGTGCCCGTCTCAATGTCCGCTGGCTCCAATTCGTCGCTGAACAGTGGCCCCATGTTGGGATCGGTGAGTCGTCTTCCCGTATCGTCCTTGTAGAGCGCACGCTGCAACGAGCGGCGCAGCAGATTGCTCTCTGTGCCGTTGGAATAGATGACGCGCAGACGCGCATCGTTCTCGCCATTGGGTGCTTTGATCGTCTCTCCGACTTCCGCCACATAGGCGAGCTGACCACCCAGGACGAAGTAGTTGCCATCGGCGATGCTGGCATCACGTCCGAAGCGCAGCGCTTTACGCACGCCTGATTTCAGGTCTTGCTCCGCTTGCTCGAACAGGGGGCGGAAACGCTCAAAGTCCTGGCAGGGTGCCCGATCAGCCACTTCCTCTGCGGCGCGTTTTTCGGTGCTGGATCGGACATGCCGCAGCACGGTGATGTCATCCCCTTCGACCGTCTCGTCCCCGATTCCCAATTCAGCCAGCAGAGCGTCCTCATCGAGTGCGTCCACATCTACTGTCGCGATTTCGTGGCCTTGGAGCAGCTTGGGGGTGTCCAGTTCTGCAAGGAGGGTTTGAGCCTCTGGCAACCTCCGAAGCTGATCCAGACGAACGGCATACAGACGCTCAAAAATGTCTCGACCCTCGCCATGCTGGGGCGCTCTGCCATGGGTTTGATGAAACCGCAGGATGTCCTCAAAGCCAGCGATGATGCGCTCCTCACGCGGGGTACGGCTCGACGTTTTGAGCGGCGCAACTTCTACGCCCAGCGCATCCAGCAGTTCGTCGTCATCGATGTCAGCCATTGCTCCGTGCTCCTTGCGCCTGAGCCGATTTCGCCAGTGCGCGATAGCGGGCGAACGCTGCCACACCTTCGGCCATGCGCTTTTCCCAAGCATCGGCAGAGTTGATGTCCGGCAGGCGGCCACGCTCGTTCTTGAACTGCAATGCACGTTTGGAGAGGTCACGCGCCTCTTCTTCCGTCAAGCTCACCTTCTTGGCGGCGATAGCGGCTTGTACCTGGCGCAATGACTTCTCATCCATGGCCTTGGCAAGCACAGCGTACGCAGCATCAAACGGGTTGATGCGGTCGATGAGATCGATGTCCAAGTCCTTCACGTTGACGAACTTGCGCACACCATCAATCAGGGCGGTGCTTCCTTGCCCCGTGCCACTGCCGCTGGCATCTGCGTGAGCCAAAGCCAACTTCGCTTGCTGTGTGATGTTCATGGCGGCAATCGCATGTTGACGGATAGCCTCTTGATCAGCATCGCTCAGCTCGGGATAACGCTCCCGCACGATCTTGCCCATGCGCAGTTGGGTCAATTCCTCTGGCAGCGTGTTTTCCTTATCGAACAGCCCGCGTTCAAGCGCAGTCTTGTCTTGCAGAAAGCTCGTGACGACCTCATTCAGATCTTCCTTGCAAATGCGGGTGGCCTCCGGCGTCTCAGGCTTGGTGAGGCCTGCGATCTCCAAGTGAATCTGGCCTGTGTCCTTGTTCACCCCGATGTTGTGCCCGCCTTCCTTGTAGCCCTCGTCTCCATAGTCGAAGCCTTCTTGGGGACCTGCGTTCTTCGGCGTGAACTCGTAACGGGGTGCCAGAACCTGCTCCATCAGCAGGCTGGCTGAGATGGCTTTAAGCATGTCGTTCACAGCCTCAGCCACGGCTGATTGCTCTGCGGTGGGTTCCGCGATCAGGTTGGTGAACCGTGACCGCTCTTTGCCCTTGGCATCACGGGTTGCTCGGCCAATGATCTGCACGATTTCAGTCAGGCTGCTGCGGTAGCCAATGGTCAAGGCATGCTCGCACCAAATCCAGTCGAAGCCCTCTTTGGCCATGCCCAGCGCGATGATCACGTCCACATGGTCACGGTCGTTTTTGTGGGCTGGGTCTTTCAGCGCTGACAGCACGCGAGAGCGCTTGGCATGGTCACTGTCATCGACAAGATCCGCCACCTTCAAAATGCGGCCTTGTGGAGATTCGACCAAATGGAAACCAGTGTCGGGGTCCACGCCCTTCCATGTACCCAGGCCGTGCATGATCTCGTCCACCTCGCGTTGCTTGTCCTTCAAGCTCTCACGCGCATTCACGTTGGGGATGTGGACTATGGTTTTGAGTGCTGGGTCCAACACCTTGTTGACCGCATCAACGTAGGCCCCGGTGTAGAAGAAGTAACCGATGTCCAGCGATTTGAGCCACTGGTAGCCATTGAGCTGCTCGTAGTAGGTGTACGTCACCGTCTCAAACCGGGATTCGTCCTGCGGACCCAACACCGCCTCACTGTCTCCACGGAAGTAAGAGCCCGTCATCGCCACCAAATGAACCTTGTCACGGGCAATGAAGGCACCCAGTTGGCTGCCCAGTTTGTTGTCTGGGTTGCTGGACACGTGATGGAACTCGTCAATCGCGATCAGGCGGTTGTCAAAAGCATTGATGCCCAGTTCTTCCACGGCAAAGCGGAAGGTAGCGTGGGTGCAGACCAGCACCTTGTCATCACTGGCTAAAAACTGACGCACTGCATCCACTTTGGACTTGGCCGTGCGTGGCTCATCCCCGCCTGGTGCATTGCACAGGTTCCACTGGGGGGCCACCTTCCAGTCCCAGTAAAAGCCGAACTGGGTCAGCGGTTCGTCGGCAAAGCTGCCACCAATGGAGCGCTCAGGCACCACCACGATGGCCTGTTGCAAGCCCTGGTTGTTCAGCTTGTCCAGCGCAATGAACATCAGGGCACGAGACTTGCCGGATGCCGGGGGAGACTTGATCAGCAGGTATTGCTCACCACGCTTGGCGTAGGCACGCTCTTGCATGGCACGCATGCCCAACTCATTGGCCTTGCTCGATGCACCAGTGCGTGCCGTGGTGATGGACACCGACGGCACGGTGTACGCATTGGTCGGGTTGCTTGCTTGATCGCTCATACGGTTTTCTTCCTCCCTCGGGTTGCCTTGGCAGCAGGCTTGGCCTTGTCTGCGGCAGTCATCTTGGTGTACAGCTCGAACAACTTTTCCAGTCGCTCGGTGTCGTTCTTGAAGCGGCGGCCTATGTAGATGCGCTCCAACACCTCGTCATTACGCTCATGGGCATGACGCAGGTTGTCCGGCATGGTTTCCGGGTCGTACAGATCGGCGATGGTGGCCGGGAAGTGGGCTTCTCGGGCCAGCAGAATGTCCTCTGCGCAGCGGGTTAAGTCAGCCTTGTTCTGCTCGGTTAGCAGTGGGACGGGGAAGGTGTTGTAACAGAGTGCAGATGTATATCGGATGTCGGTCTTGAGTCTCCCAGCTACCGCACGGACCCAGGAAATATGCATGGTCGAAGAAACTACCGCAAAGACATGAGGCTTGGGAGACTGCACAATGCTTGCAGCATTGCTCACGATGTAGCGATCATCAAGCAAGCCTGCTGTGATGTACTCACGCCTCTCCGAGAACACGGTCGGAACAATGAGCTGGGTGCCACGCTGTTTGTTGATCCATGCAAATTTGTGGGGCCGGCCAATTGCTGTTTGGGCTCGTGTACCCGCACTTGATCGAAATTTCCGAACAGCATCAATGCGCTTTGAAATTTCAGGAATGCCAAGCGCAACCTCAAGGTCAGTATCTTCGATCCACAAACACCAGCGAGTCGTGCCGCGGATGAACTCACTAGAACCGAGATATGGGCGAACAAACCTCTCAACCGCATGAGGATAGTGATCCATCAGCGATCTGTATTCATCGCTAGCCAATATCAGACCACCTCCATCCAAGGCGCCACTTCCATCCGTGATGAGCGAGTCGAACGAAAGAGGGGCCTTTGCCGCTGTCACAAAGACATCTTTGGCGTTCAGAAGATATGCGTTGATCCGTTCAACACGCCGAACATTAGCTACTCCTTCGGTAACAGCGTCGTACAGAAATTTGTCTTTGACCGGCGCTGGTAGTAAACCAACCACAATCACCGAGACGCCAGCGTTGTGGCTGGCTAAATTGGCCCATTTAAATGACGTGTGAGCAAAGGCAATTTCCTGCCTGAGGTCGGCTATGAGGGGCCACAGTACAGAGGCTTGCAGCCCTTGACACACCGAATTGGTGGTGACGAATGCTGTACCGCAGGGTGAAAACGAACTGTATTCAGCAGCCTTCAGTATCCAACCAGCAACATAGTCCAATGCCTTCCAGCCATCACATTTAGAGCTAAAAAGCTGGCCGATATCATCTGTCTGCTCGGCAGTTCGCCAGTTGCTGCCTTTATATGGCGGGTTACCACAAATGTAGGTTTCACCACCGTTGTTCTCGAAATCGATTTGGGCTTGATCAAGCGGCGTTTGGAACAAGTCATCCGCGACCACCTTTACACCAGTACCTGTGGGGGGACAAATGGACAACCAGTCCAGCCGCAGCGCATTCCCACAGACGATCCAGTTCTGTGCATCCAAGGGCAGGAATTCGGCCAGCGCATCCTTCTGACCGCGATAGAGCACATCGCACTGGAACTCCGCAATGATGAGCGCCAGGCGTGCAATCTCAGCAGGGAAGTCCCGCAGCTCGATCCCTCGAAAATTGGTCAGTGGAATCTCGCTTCGCAAGTGCAGCTCATCCCTCCGCCGGTTGACCTCTGCCTCGATCTCGCGCATCTGCTTGTACGCGATGACCAAGAAGTTCCCCGATCCGCAAGCCGGATCAAACACCCGAATGCGGGCCATGCGCTTGCGCAGGTTCAGCAGCTTGCGCTCGTTGTCTCCCGCATCAGCCAGGGCTGTGCGTAGGTCGTCCAAGAACAGCGGGTTCAGCACCTTCAAGATGTTGGGCACACTGGTGTAGTGCATACCCAAGGCCCCGCGCTCATCGTCATCGGCAACTGCCTGAATCATGCTGCCGAAGATGTCGGGGTTGATCTCGCGCCAGCTCAACGCACCCGCATGCATCAGGTAAGTGCGGGCCATGCGCGTGAATCGCGGCACCTCTGTGCTGCCGGAAAACAACCCACCGTTCACATACGGGAAACCGTTGGCCCAATTCGGTAGGCGCGGATCGGCGTTGGCTCGTTCAGACACCTTGATGTTCATGGCCCGGAAGATTTCCGACAGCACCTGGTGGGTGTTGCTTCCGTCGTTCGCGCTCATCTGGTCCACCGTCTGGGTGAACAGGCCTTTGCCGTTGAAGATGTCTGTGTCTTCGGCAAAGAAACAGAACACCAGCCGTGCCATAAAGTGATTCATGTCGCTGCGCCGTTCTTCCCTGGCCCAATCAAGGTTTTCACGCAGCAATTCGACGTAGAGCTTGTTCAGACGCCCTGTGGCTCGAACGTCGATGGGGTTGTCCTTGATCTCCTTGATCGTGGAGATGCCCGCCAGAGGCAACAGGAACCCGAAGTGGTTCGGGAAATCCTCAAAAGCGCATGCGATGGTCTCACCGCTGATCAGCTCTTCGGCTTCCAGCGTCTGACCGTCAGTGGCCAAGATGAACTTGGCTTTGGCCTTGGTGGTGGCGGGGCTGTCGCGCAAGGTTCGGAGCGCTTCGCCCACTGTGTCAGCATCGCACACAGCGATGTGGATATTGTTGCGAAGGAGAACCCCACCAGGCACATCCGAGGCGTTGTTGTTGCCTGTGCGAAGGCGTTTGAGGGTCGTTTCCTTGTTGCCAAAGGCAGCCAGGAAGGCGTAGGGAAATTCCGCAGCGTCAAAGGGTTGGGCAGCGAGGTCCGATACGGCTGACTCGATTTCGACCGCGTTCATGTTTTGGGGGCGGAGCAGTTCATTCTCTTGGAATAGTAGCTGCGTTTACGTCTTGCAACGATGCCAAAGGCCACGGCAGAGGGCCATGCAGCGTTCTCGCCGTTTTCTAAGCCCTTGCCACGGGTACGTCAGCCAGCCGCGTGGTGTATTGCGGCGTTCTCCGCTCTTGGCGCATCGCCCACTCATGAGCCTGCGGGACTCCAGCGCTGCCGACGAAAACCGTTCTCTTGCCGAAGCGGCGATTCAGTTGATCGATGGTGCCCATCAGGTGGGACTGATCGCGGCCTTCGCCGGGTTCTAGGTCAAGCTCGGCTTGGTACAGCGACGACTCCACCAGGTCCAACAACATGACGCCGCACTTGGCCAATTGATAGCCGGGCTCGTAGATCCGTCGCATCCCTGCAATGGCCGCAGCCACCAGCAGCGCGCTATCGGCTGTGGGCCGTCGAAGTGGAACCATGACCCCGCGCGAGAACTGCGGTGGCGGTCGGAATGGTGACGTGTGCGCGAACACGTAGACCTGGCTCGCGAAGCTACCTTGTTTGCGCAGCTTTTCGCCTGCGCGTGATGCAAACTCACTCACGGCCTCCAGCATCGGGCCCAGCTCGGAAACGGATCTCCCGAAAGAGCGCGTGACCGCAATTTGTTTCTTGTTGCTGGGCGCATCTTCCAGGGGGATGCACGATTGGCCGCGCAGCTCGCGCACCGTGCGTTCAAGCACCACGCTCCAGCGCCTGCGCACGGTCGCGGGGTCAAGCCTGGCCAAGTCCCAGGCGGTGTTGACACCACCCTCCTTCAATTGCGCACCAATGCGGCGCCCTACTCCCCAAACGTCGCCTACCGCTGTTGCCTGCAAAACAGCTTGCTGCTCGTCGGCGGACAACGCGGCAAAGCTGCAAACTCGGGCCAGGTTCGCAGGGTAGCTACCTGGTTTGCGCTCGGCGGATTTCGCAACATGGTTCGCCAGTTTCGCAAGGGTCTTGGTACCACCAATCCCTATGCCGCATGGGATGCCCACCCATTGCAGAATGCGCGCCCGTATCTTTTGCGCCCTCTCCACCAAATCACCCCGCACGCCATCGAGGCCGATGAACGATTCGTCGATGGAATAGATCTCCTGAGTCGGCCCCAAGCCTGCAGCCAAACTCATCATGCGGTTGCTCATGTCCCCATACAAAGGGAAGTTGGCGGAAAGCCCAATCAAGCCGTCCGATTCGACAAGCCGCGCGATCTGGAACCACGGGGCGCCCATCTTGATGCCCAGCGCTTTTGCTGCCTCGGATCGCGCGACGGCGCACCCATCGTTGTTGCTCAACACGACAAGCGGGCGCCCCGCCAGCGCCGGCCGAAACACGGTTTCGCAGGTTGCGTAGAAGTTGTTTCCATCCACCAGCGCGAACATGGGTCAGACCCGAAAGCGCTTGATCGTCGCTGTGACTACGCCCCAGATTTCCACGATCTGGCCATCCTTGGGAACGATTTCTGGATAGGTTGGGTTGGCCGGTTTGAGCTTCATGCGGCCATGTCTGAGCCACAGGGTCTTGCAGGTGAATTCACCATCCACGACGGCCAAGACAACATCGGTATGAATCGGCTTGAGGGCACGGTTCACCACCAGTAGATCACCATCAAAAATGCCCGCCTCGCGCATGGAATCGCCGCGCAGCCGCACGATAAACGTGGCCTGGGGGTGGGTCACAAGGATGGTCGTCAAGTCCAGCCGCTCGACCGCGAAGTCTTCTGCGGGCGACGGGAAACCGGCGTGCACAGTGTCCCCCACCATCGGCAAAACCAGTGGCTCAGGGCCGCATAAGATCGGCCTCCATGGCGCAATACTGTACATTTGCACAGTATAAATTACACTCCAGACGTGCTCTTGGCTAATAGACGCTACGACAGGCCGGCGCACCCACCAGAACATGGCGCTATCGTGCCCGCGCTACCGTTCAAGAAATACTGAGCCGGTTCGCCTGCCCCGCCCCATTTCCCCGGTCATTTAGCAACGAAAGCTGAGGCAACAACTGACGGCCATGCAGCGGTTGCTGCCTATGGCGGCAGCCGGGCGGACTCACGCTACTTGGCACCAAGCAGCCATTGTGCTCAGCGACATCCGTTGACCCAAATGCCAGCTTTGCGAGGCACCTCAGTCGTAGGGATCTCACATGGCGGATGGCGCCGTGCTAGTGACTGTTTCTCCACTGCACGAACTTGCGGTCCCGACCCGGTGCTGCCGTTCGCTATCGCGACGTTACCCCCGAAAGCTGTCGTTCACCGGCTTGAGGGGGCGTGTGCACTGGATGTGATGTGTCGATAGGTTGTCAATCAGTCCCGACCTGGGAAGCTGTGGTTACCAAGCCATAGAAATTCAGCTTGAGAAACGGATGAACAGCCATAAGCATTCGCGATTCGCACGCACAAGTCGAGCCCATTTGGTCAACAACGAGCGGCATGCCGGAGTTGATGGCTCCCGGGAAGGCATTCTTCGGCTTCTGCAGGAACAAGGCGAAACGGAGCCCGCTATGAGCGCCTTTCGTCAAACGATGGTTGCAGCGCTATGGCCAAATCGCTGACACTAGCCGATTGAGGGAGGGCTAGCGCGTGGCAAGTAGCAAGGTTCCGAAGAGTTTCACGCCGGATATCGAGGCGTTTATCGCCAGCTTCGCCGCGGACATCCGCGATGGCGCGGCCGCAATCTTTGCCGGTGCGGGTCTGTCGGTCGAAAGCGGCTTCGTGAACTGGTCAGCGTTGCTCCGCGACATCGCGCACGAGCTTGGGCTCGACGTCGATCGCGAAACCAACTTGGTCGCGGTGGCGCAGTACCACCTCAATGAGCGTCGCAACCGCAGCCGGATCAATCAGAAGATCGTCGACGAGTTCAGCGCCGGCCACTCGATCAACGAAAACCATGAGATTCTGGCCAGGCTTCCAATCGCGACGTACTGGACCACCAACTACGACGCGATGCTCGAGACCGCGCTCGCTACAACAGGCAAGATTGTTGACGTCAAACATTCCGTGTCGCAGCTGAAGACAGTCAGGCGCGGGCGTTCGGTCACCCTCTACAAGATGCACGGTGACGCGTCCGACCCGGACAACGCGGTGCTGACGAAGGACGACTATGAAGGGTACTTTCGCGACCGGGAACCGTTCGTGGCAGCGCTGTCGGGCGACCTCGTCGCAAAGACCATGCTGTTCCTCGGCTTCAGCTTCACCGATCCGAACATCGACTATGTGCTGAGCCGCGTGCGAGTCGTGCTGCGCAGCGCCCCGAAGCAGCACTACTGCATCTTGAGGCGTGAGCAGCGCCGCACAGGCGAGAAGGTTGAGAACTTCCGCTACCGTCAGCGCCAGCAGGACTATTTCGTGAAAGACCTGGCGCGTGTGGGCATTCACGCGCTGATGGTCGACGAGTATGGCGATGTGAAGCGCATTCTGCGGGCTGTTGAGGAGCGCTACCGCAGCCGCAGCGTCTTCATCGCGGGCAGCGCTGCCGAATTCGATCCGTGGGACACGGATACGGCGAATCGCTTTCTCGAATCGCTCGCAAAGGCACTCATCGGTAAGGGCATGGACATCGTCACTGGGTTTGGCCTCGGTGTCGGTCCTCCTATCATCGCTGGCGCCTACGGCGAGATCCTGCTTCATCCCGGTGCGCGCAGCCTGTCGCAGCTGCAGGCGCATCCGTTTCCGGCGGACACCGGCACCGCCCCTGCCCGGCTCGCGCTCTACCAGCAGCACCGCGAGAGAATGATTGGCGCAGCTGGCGTCATCGTCCTTGTCTTCGGCAACAAGCGGGAGGGTTCGGGTGCGCTGGTGCCGGCCGACGGCATGCGCGCCGAGCTGGAGATCGCTCAGGCGATGGGGCTGCATGTGATCGCTGCTGGCGCGACAGGCTGGGTGGCGAACGAGATCGCAGCGACTCTGTCGCCGCCGCCCGGCGCCACGGAGAGCTACAAAAAGGCTTTCCTGGCCGCCAATAGCGCGAAGAGCAAGCCCGAACAGATCGTGCGGGCTATCGTGACGATGATTGATGAGTTCGCAAAATTAACAACTGCAGGCGGTTGGCCGCCTGCTAAGCGAGGGAAGTGACATGGCACGGAGAGTCTTCTTTAGTTTCCATTACGAGCGTGACGTGCGCCGCATCGTGCAGATCCGCAATTCCTGGGTGGTCAGGCCCGGAGGCGATGCGCAGCCCTTCTACGACAAGGCGGAGTTCGAGGAGGCAAAGAAGCGCGCGGGCGGTATCGAGCAGTGGATCGAAGAGCAGTTGAAGGGCTGCTCCGTCACGGTGGTGCTCTTCGGAGCCGAGACCTACGAGCGTGACTGGGTCAAGCACGAGATCCGACGCAGCCATCAGCTCGGCAAGGGAATGCTTGCCATCGACATCCAGGGCGTCAAGGACCCGCAGAAGGGTGTCGACGTACCGGGCCGCAATCCGCTTCTGCACTGGCAAGCCAACAATGTGCCGTTCACACAGCTCTATAAGACCTATAGCTGGGTGCGCGACGACGGTTATCAGAACATGTCGGCTTGGATTGAGGCTGCTGCCAAGGCCGCAGGACGGTAGCGGTGGCGCTTGCCAACAAACCGTCTGCTATAGAGAAATGCTGGCGTGGCGCGATGATGGTGTGGGGATCACCACGCAAATTGGGTTAGGCCGCGGACCAACGGTTTGACAGATGGGAACCGAAATCAACCCTTACTGTCGGCGGGATCTCGGTCGATTGGGCCAAGAATGACCGCAGCGTTGATCATGACCCTCTTTTCCAGGAGGCCGATCGCCAGCACGTGTCATATGACCCGGTTGACGCCATTGGAGAAGACGAGCGGCGCGACAGAGATAAGTCCTTCCGTCGCTCATGTCAAACTTTGCTTGCCTCGCGTGGATCCCATTCACGCGAGAGTCTTCGTCGTCTCTTCTAGCGGCCAGCCTGTTGCAGCAGCAAAGATCACCGCCATTGCAGACAACGGCACCACGAAGAACGGATGCACTTCCGTCGACGGAGTTGCCGAACTATCCATCCCCACGCGTCGCCTCTATCAACTTCTGGTTGCCCATCCCGAGCATCCGGGTGCCGCAATCCATTCGTGGGATCCCAGTGTCGATCTGACAGTGACGGTTGTTGACTCTCAGAATACGGGTTCGATCCTCTGTCACAGCACCGGGCACATCCCCGGACTAGAAGGTCGCTTGAACCTCATTCTGGACACGCACAATCGCATGTACCTATACGCGGACAACATCGAAATAGACGGTGGAATGCAGCAACCAGCGACATTTAAGGTGGATGTGCCATTAGAGCTAGAAGACTAGAATGGCGTCGTGATGCAGGTCCGAGTCCTGCACATCCAAGGGCGAACCTCGTTGCTCCAGTATGCGTTCCCGCCCCGCATCAACGGCTAACCCTTCTATATGGACTCCCCCGCAAGGGCAAGAAACTGATTGGTGTTTTGACTGTTGGGGAATCGCCTGCAGTCGTATATCCGGCATCTGTTGTGGACTCTGTGGTGATCCGTGCCCCCATGAAATCTGCGGGACCGGCGCGCCAAACAATACAAGCGGCTGCGGATGAGTCGGAAGAGTTATCGGCGTCAGACGGTCTGGGGTGTGACCGGTTGGCCATGTGGGTCAATCAATCTCGTCGCACGCGGCGTGGGTGAGGACAAACGGCTTTCTTTTTTTTGGTGACGGCTGTTCGGTGGTGGCCTGCTTCTCAGGTAGGCATCACAAAGCTCTCGCGGGTGATCTTGTTGTTCAGTCGCTCGGTTTCACCAAACGGCGTCTTTTCTCTGAGCGTGGCGTAGCAAATGCGAGCGAGTTTGTTGGCCAGGGCGCAGGCGGCCTTGTGGTTCGAGCGGCGCTACACATCCAGTGCCCATGGTGAACGCCACGCACCTCACGCTGGGCCGTCTCCGCTACCTTGGCCGCTCGCAACGGCAGGAATCCCGTCAAATCCGCGATGCATCAGCGAGGACACGCGGCTCATTCGGATCGATTCTGAGGCGCTCGTAAAACAGGCGGGCGAAGTCAACCCGGTCAAGATCCCGGTCCGCATGTCTGATAGCTAAGTCCTTGGAGGCGCCCCCCGGAGCACCCAAAGGCAAGGCCACGGCATCCGCGCGATGCAGATCGTGGTAGAGCTCATACTCTTCATAGATTCCGTCCATTCCTCCGATAAAAATCGCATTGACGATGGGGCGGGACAGCATTGCCCGGCGTAGAAGGGAAAGGCTGGCTTTCAGATCACCCTGTACGGCGGGAACGATAACAGTCTCGAAGAATCGGTTTTCTTTAGGAAACTGCCCCTCAAAGTACGCAGACTGGTAGAGCAACACCGGAGCATCAAACTCTTGACCAAAGTCTGCGCAGATAGCTTGGACCATTGGCGTGATCGAAGGATGTCCACCCCAGACGATTCGTCGACGGCCCAAGCAGACAGTCACTAGCTCGCGTACCGCGAATTGGATAAGGAAGGGGTCGGCCGTTTCATCAAAATTGCCGCGGCCAGCAGTGGGAACACTGGCGCTCAGGAAGATCTCCTTCATAGCCTCCACCCTGCTAAGTCCCAAGCCGCTTGGCTTGAACGAATCCAGTACGCGCCCTTGATGTTACTTCCCAGCCAACTGAGGTGATCGTTCCAGCTCGGCAGCACTCCTACATGGTCGTAGAGCACTGCAGAATGCCGCCCACATGCCCGCGTCACTGCATCGTGCAGTGCGCTTGAGTCTGGAACGCCCAAGACGGGGCTTATATTTAATTCACGATTTCCGGGAAGCTCGACGTGCATAGTAAAGTGGGGACCGACGCCGCGGACTTGGCCGTGAATGCTCTCTACCGCAGCCTGAAGCTGCGTCATGATGCTCAAACGCCGAACTGCATGACTCAAGCTCCTGAATCTTTCGAGTTGGTTGCATATTCGATCAAGGGCTTCGTCGCAGAGCGAACCTTTTACATCGATCTCTTCAGCGAGCAATTCCACCCTGCTAGACGTCTGAGTTTCCTTAGAGGGGGTCAGGTCAGGCCACTGCACACGAAGCACGCCTATGTTCTTTGAGAGCGCCCGGCCAAACTCCTCTGTGGTCCACCTGCTCTCAAAGTAGGTGGGCGTTTCAAGCATGACCATCACGTCCACATCACACAACTTATGCCAAAGGGACTCTTGGAAATCAACAGCTCGCGCAACACCATGGGTATCCAGAAATACTTCGTAGCCCCGTGCGGAAAGGGCGTCGAAGAGTTGGATGGCAGCCATTTTTGCTTCCGTACGCCTGTAGCTCAGAAAGATTCGCCGCTGCTTGCGCAAGAGACCTAGGCACTCAAGTACTGTGGCAACCAATCGGTCGTTTCCACCGCGATCCGTAAGGTGGCAGTTAATGAACTGCAAATCAGACGGCACTTCGTTCGCGACCTCCGTTTCGGTGCTCGCGACTGGGATGACTGTCATCCGGGTCGGATCGAGCACCGCAGTGATATCGCTGCCACCATCCCCGGGGGAACCGAAGTAAATCGCCACGGCGGAGGTTCGCTGTGGCGGATGAAATGCTGCAGGTCTGAATGACAACTTGATGTCTTCGCCCCAGGCAAGTTTGAACGCGGCTGCCGCTTCCTCAAGACTAGCCTGCAGCGCTTCCAATTGGCCCGGCATTGGACTACCAAAGACCGCGATCTCATACAGTGCCATTGATTTCCCCAGTGGTTTCACATTAGACAGCCATTCGCTAGCGTTGCTACATCCACTAGGCAGGTGCGCTTTCCTCTACAAAAAACAGAGAACAAACTAAGTCTTGCGTGCAGCAATCGCAGCGTCAATCCAAGCTTCAATGTTTGAAGCGATGTGGTCATACACGGCCTTGCTGTCAGCACCGGGAGGATCATAGACCTTGATTTTTGAGGACAGCTTGGTTTGCGATCCTGGCACTAAACAGTATTCAAAAGGATTCAGGCCCTTGCTGGCCTGCACCCCTGAGGCGTTCTTGAGATTGTGGATGTGTATGCCAAGCACACCCTTGCCGTCAGCCCACGCTTTGTTGATCTCGTAGTTGATCCATTTGCGATTGGCTGTCTCTTGGCCGATCATGACAATGGCGCAGCCGCGTCCCGCTAGCTGGCTGTCGATCCACTTTTGGATCGCGGTGTCACCCCCTTTTTTCACAGTTTCCCAGTCATTGTCAGAGGCCGGCTTGCTGTCGTCCACCGTACCAATATTTCGCACTTGAGAGACGCGCCACGCATCTGGTAAGTAGTGAAAGCTGTAAAACACCCTTCTGGCCATATGAGATCTCCTTTGTTGTGAAAGAAAGTCTAGGGGAGCACAAGATAACGTGCAACAAACAAGTGCGCAGTTGACGTGAACGTTATCCACAGTCGCCACTTCGGCCACTGCATAAGAAAACGAGCCGAACTTCGTACGCTCCGACTCAGATCAATTGCGAACGAGCCACATAAGCAACAGCAAAAGGACGGCTAGGCTACCGTAGTAGATACAGAGCGTCCTGGAGAACATCGCTTCGAACCAGTGATTACCCTCATTGGAAGCAAAAGGCTTAGTGTCCATCGAGAAGTCAATTTTTAGTTCATCCAGCTTACGCACATGATCGTAAAGTGACCTGAATCTTCTCTCCTGGCTCAGGAAATAGCCGTCCAGAGTCCAGAACACGATCAAAGGAAAATAGGCCATAGCCGCATAGGCCTGATTTGAGTCCTTTGCTGCAAGTGCGAACAGCGCAGCAATCAAGGTAACGCTCCAACCTTTAAGGAGGAACAGGTTGCTTGCCATACGAGAGACGGCAGCCTGGATGTAGTCTAGGTGTTTGTGTTTGTCGGAAATCAAGTTCACATCTTTCTCCAATCTAGGCTCCTCGGCCTTGCCCTGCGGCTAACAAGATACCTGTGGGACGGTGCGAGTTCTGCGCGAGTCATCAACTCCTCCACTCGCGAGAGTGGGCTGGATGCACCGCCTGAAGGTGATTGGAGAACCCTGTTTCTGTCTCGCATCGCCAAGTGGCCCACAGCTTGCAGCCATTGACCTGCTCTCCTAGGTCCAGCTCAAGTGCCAGCCAGTTACGTGCGGGCATGACGTAACGGTTGTACCCGGGGAAGAGCATCATCTCGACTGTGTGCTGAACGTCGATCGATTGTTTCTCGGACGCGGCTTTGTTGAGGATTCCCAGAAAGACCCTCTCCAGGAGACCCATCAAAGACGGGTGCACGATAGCGGACGAGGTGAATTGCTGAATTTGAGCCCAGTTCGCTGTGGGATCGATGTCACGTCGATAGGCGCTCCCCCATGCCGCCACATGAACGTCTCCAGAGACTATCGAAACCCTTAGTTTTCGCTGCTCCGCAATCTGTGTCAGCGTCTCCAGAAGCCTCTTGCGCTCGCCTTCATGGTCATCGTGGGACCAATGGTCCTTCAGGTCATCCGCATTACTGTCGAGTACATGTTCATGTCCGAAAGTGTCCAGCAGCCCCTCGATCCGTGAGAGCTTCGGATGTGCCACCGGTACCGACGACATGAAAACCAAGTGCTGACATTTAGAACCAGGATGCCTGGGCTCTCCATCCTTTAGGGACTGGAGCCACTTCTGAAGTGCAGACCAGCTTTTCGGGCCCATGACTTGGGTCCGTGAGCGCTCGGTGCGAAGGTCTGCAGCCACCAGCGAAAGTGGACCGAAGTGATAGGCCGAAGTGAAGCCCGGCTGCTCATTTAAAAATGGAAGGGCAAGTGGATCGGCCGCCATGCGCTCGGTCCAGGAAATCGGCTGATATTGGGGATCCTTAGGCGAAACATCAGGTCTTTCCGTGAAATCAAGATCCGGCAAATCGGAGAGACAATGTTGGAGTTGAAAAACCCAGAAGGCACGTCTTGCGTGCCTGAACATGGCCTGAAACAGCGGTGAGCACTGCATCTCGGGGCTATACGACCCCCAGCCATCAAAAATATCGTGGTCATCCCACATCATCACTGTAGGGATGGAGGACATCGCACATGCAGCGTCCAAACTCGACTGCGGCCTGCCCCACCCCTTGCGCGAAGCGGGTAGCCAGCGGTCGGCATAGAGATTGAAGTAGTAGCGCTCAATGTCTCTCTCCAGCGCTGCAGAGACCTTGAGTCTGAGCTGTTCCTTTCGAGCTAGGCCCACCCAGCGCTTTAGCGGCTTCAAGTCTTCCCAGATCGAATCGAAGTAGATCTGATCTCCACCCATAACTAGCAACTGGAATCGCTGGATGCCTTGGTCATGCGTCCGGTCTTCGTGCCAAAGTTGTTCTTTATCGAGAACATAGTCGGCTGGACGGAGCCTCTTGTCGTGGTTGCAAAGCAGGTCAGCCCAGACCTCGCCCTCCGGCCGTACCAATTTACGCATAGCACTCGGATCAGAGAACCCGTTGCAGGATACATACGCGATCCTGGGTGCGTACCCATTCCCAGGGACCGTGAAGCTCCATCCGAAGCTCTCACCCACTACCTTGTATTCCACACGCCGCTGCTGGACCTCAACAGGACAACTCAAGTCATAGCGAAAGAACTGCCCTTGCGAGGTAGCAAGGAGTAGGACTGGTGATGGACAGAGCTTCCCATCTATCTCGACTACGGGAATGGGAGCGTCTGGTGCAACGCCGATGAGGGCTGTGACTTTCCAAAGCCCTTCCGCTTCATCAAGCCCGCGAAAGGACAAGACAGGGCCAACAACTAGGCGATCCTTAGCCACCTCGGACTCCCCCAGTTGCGCGAACCATTCGCGGTGCCCCTTCAAAAATTGGAGCAGTGCGTTGGAAGGCCGGAAATTCGTCCTGACAACAACTTAGACTCACGCCTTGTTGGCTTATCAATGTGACCATCTTTGTCTCCGATACTGAAGATTCAACAGCTTCGGAATTGAAGACTACAACAACAATGAGATCGAGACGATCTCAATCTGCGCAGCGTCAGTGAATGTGGCTGGTCTAGCACGCTCAGCAAATCGAGGTGTTTCGCATAGGTTCGCATCTAGGGAAGTGAGTCGATGATGAAGTCTTGGACGAAAAGGAGAAAACGTTTATGAGCATCAGCGAGTCGACGCTACGCAGCGCGGGAAGCGCGGCCCCTATTCACCTCAATGCCGCTTCCGGCCAGAGAACTGCCTTTCTCTGCCACAGCCATCACGACCGGACTCTCGCCCTGGGACTTCAGGCGCTGCTCAAGCAAAACGGGATGGATCTCTACATCGATTGGCAGGACAGTACGATGCCGGACAAACCGTCCGGAGAGACGGCTCAGCGGCTACGCACTCGAATCCAGCAGTGCTCCTGGTTCCTCTTTCTGGCGACCCACCGGTCCATGACGTCGCGCTGGTGCCCATGGGAGCTTGGGCATGCAGATGGGACCAAAGCGAATGAACGAATACTTGTCGTCCCCACTTACGATGGCAGTGGATCCTACGGCTCCGAATACATCGACCTGTATCGGCGCGTGGACTTCGCGAGTGACGGGCGCTTGGCGGCCTTTTCCCCTGGCCAACTCAATGGCCGCTACATCTACTCGCTCTAACCGCCATGGCACGAAAGACATTCTTTAGCTTCCACTACAACCCAGATGTTCAGCGTGCGCAGGTAGTGCGCAAATCACAGTTTTTCAAGGATCATGGCGAGGTAGGGTTCTACGACGCGTCTGCTTTCGAAAAGGCTAGAAATGAAAACCCAGATGCGCTCAAGCGCTTCTTACGGAAGGAGATACAGGGCACCAGCGTGATCTGCGCCCTGATCGGTGCAGAAACGGCAGCACGTCGGTGGGTCCGATTCGAAATCTTGCAGGCGTTGTTCGACGCTCGCGGACTGATGGGCATCAGAATCCACTTGATCGCTAACTTCGACGGGGAGACTGCTGAGGCCGGTGACAACCCGTTCGATCTTCTAGGCGTCTACCGCAAAGATGAAGCGCTTCAGGTGATCGAGCGCAAGACGGTCAACGAAAAGTGGACCTACACCTCAGACTTCGGCAAGCAGATACTTGAGACTTGGCCATACTCGCCCAAACTTCCGCCAGCTGGCTGCACGGCACTGAGCCAGTTCTTCTCAGTTCATAGTTGGGAAAATACTCCCCACGAGAGAATTGAGGGGTGGATCGAAGCAGCAGCTACGAAGGCGGGGTACTAGGCTTCCGATCTCGGACTGTTCAGACACCGCCTTTCTATCTCGCGCCCGAGCCCGGCAATAGCACTTGTTTTGATGCGATTGCTTGTCGTAGTGATTCCTATTTGCGCGCCCCTAAATTTGACTTCGCGAGACTGTGGGGCCGTCATTTGGCGGCACGACAGTTCGGCGTTTATGCCGAAAAGGCAGGCCCTAACAGTCAAAACTGCGCTTTGAGCCATGACTTCCATCCCGAAGTGTGCGTCTTAGCGTCTGACCCTCGCGCTGCGGTGGATGGTGTGAACGCGTGGTGTCGGTTCAAGCAGCCGTCTGGCGGCGGAGCCGTGAACGGCTGCTTCCAGCCTGGAGCTGTCTACCGGTGTATCGCATCGACAGACAACTCCTGGTCGGGAGCGGATGGCAACCAACAGCTTGTCTCAGACTCTGTTGTCCGTGAAGAAGACGCCCCCGCTCTCTCAAAGCTCATTGGACTTGCCTGCCTATTTCGCGGGCGCGAAAATCAGTCATGTGCAACCGCTACACGCCCCCTGCCCTGCTGGACATAGAACGTGAGTGGGCGGTCGGCAGGCCCAATCCGATGCGCTGGTGGGATGAGGTTCTTTTCCCACGCGGAACAGGTCCGTTCATTCGCCGGGCGCGAGAGTCGGCGGACTACGAGCGCGAGCTGGTAGCCGGGCAATGGGGACTGATCCCCTGGTTCGCAAAGGAACCCAAGCTCAAGTACCCGACGAACAATGCGCGCAGCGAAGAACTGGCAGACAAGGCCAGCTACAAGCACCCTTGGGCTCGGGGCCAGCGCTGCATCATCCCCGCCAGCGACTTCGATGAACCTAATTGGGAAACCGGGCGCAATGTCTGGTGGCGATTCAAACGGGCCGATGGTGCGCCGTGGAGTCTTGCCGGGCTATGGAACGTCTGGACGGACAAGGCCACGGGCGAGACGCATGAGAGCTACACGATGCTGACCATCAACGCGGATATGCACCCGCTCATGAAGCGCATGCACAAGCCCGACCCGAAGGCGCCAGAAGACGCTCAGGACAAGCGCAGCGTGATTCCGATTGAAGCGGGGGATGTGGACACTTGGTTGGCGGGAACCGTGGAGGAAGCAAGTCGGTTGCTGCAGCTCGCCCCCGTCGAGTTGTTCGATGCCGGGCCAGCACAGCCCGGCTGAACTTGCCTCCGATTCGTTCATTGAGCCTGGTTTTTTGCAGCCAACGAACGCTCACGTTTGTCGCGTCGGTACTCCCATGGTGGCACTGGCTCAGGATCAACCCATAAGCCGCGCCTGCTGGCCTGGGCCTGCCTTTCCAATTCGTAGAGCCCACGGTCTTTCGCATACTGGCGATAGACCCAAGCCATGCCTTCGCGCACCATTTGCGCGCTCACGTCCACATTCCCAGATAGATAAACAGTGCCGATGACTCGGCCGTAACGATCACGCCCCGTCTCGGCCACAAGGACCGACTGGCGAAACACCAGCTCGGCGAGCGCCTGCCTAGTCCGCGTGCCGAAGGCTTGCCGCTTCTCGGGTGCATCACTTCGGAGAAATGGATCATTTCGAAAGATCAGCTATTAGCGCTTTCATTTCCTTGATCTCTTCCTCTTGTGCTTTTATGATCCCGTCTGCCAATTTTCGCACTCGCTCGTCTTGAATATTTGCCCGAGTGCTGGTCAGGATGGCGATTGAGTGGTGCGGAATCATGGCGCGCATATATGCGACGTCGCCGATGGTGGCTTGGCTTCTCACCAATCCGAGCCCCGCAAGGAATAAGACCGCAGCAACGAACAACACACCTATGTTCGCACCCCGATTCGGATACATTTTCCACATGAACAGCATCATCACAGCCGTCATGATGCCCCCCATGATCATCGCCATGAAGAATCTCGTCCAACTAAAAAAGACGTGATCGATTTCGTAAGTGTTCAGGTACATAGCACCAAAACCGATAACGGTAGAGGCGGTGACCATGGCCCAGAAGCGCAAGTAGCTCGCTTTATGGCTTCCTTGATCATTCATGCTATCTCCAATTTTGATGCAGTGTTGCGCGCCAACCGACCGCTTTTGACGTTACTGCTACAAGCGTTGGGCGACTGTAGGACTTGGTCCAGTGTTGGCCGGCATGTTTCAGAGTGGAGGCCTATCTTCTACATTCGGTGTTCGCGATACACGATTCCATTGGCGACCTGCAGCTCACGCACGTAGCGCACGATTTCGGCAATTTCACGGTCGCTAACTTGAGGTTGCGAGGGCATGTCGCCGAAGTTCCAATGGTGGCGGCGGACGCCTTGGCGAACCGCCGAAACAAAAGCTCCATCGGGGTGATGGCCAGGGTTGTAAATTTCGTGGAGCAGCGGTGGCCCTTTGTCCGTGCCAGTGCCGTTACTGCCGTGACAACGTGCGCAAGTCGCCTCAAACGCGACGAGCCCGGCCTGCGCCATCATGGAATATTCAGGCACCTTAACGGCCTGAGCCTTGGTTGTTGGCGCGGCTTGTGCATGCCGTTGGGTCTGCATCCAAAAAAGTGCTGCGCCGCCAGCGAGGGCGGCCACTAGAACGAAGAGTAGGCCCTTCCTGAATGACGAAGTGCTGAAGTTCATATCGTTCTTTCTTTTTAGATTATATTGGTCAGTCGAAATTTACTGCGCTTAAATCTAGATAGCTGAGGGGTTGAACCTTAACCAAATAAATACCTTCTTCCCCTCAAATCAGCTATCGCATTCAGTTCACGTAGGTTTTCGAGAAATACGCGTGTTCAGCAGCGGAGTGCTGATAATCCGGTTTCACCGTGTTGTGGGCAATTTTGTCGGTGTGACGTATTTTCCCACCGCCAACCGCGTAGGAATGTTGTGGCTCAACATAGCCACCGTCTCCGCCCAATTGCATTCCGCCAGAGCTATCAAATTTGCTCTGGCGAGACAACTGATAATCCTGCATGACTTGTTCACGCGTGACGGTGCTGGGCGTATTATGTTCAACAAAACCAATCTCTCCCCCTACCCAGTGGAGAGGTTGAGAGGCAAAGGCTGCAGTCACGGATGCACCTGCAAGTAGAGTAGCGATGGCAAGTTTACGAATAGTCATTTGAAATCCTTTATCGAGTTTTATTGACGCATACATTCAATTGAAAGTAGCGGGTGATGTCGAATCGAATCACTGAGACTAATGTAAATTCAAACCGCCAACATTCAGATGTCAAAAAAATTACACTTCAGTAATTTTGGCACTCCGAATTTATTGTTATTCAGGGAAGATCATTCCGGAAACATGAGATCCGGCATCGACGTGCAGCACTTCACCGGTGATGCCAGATGCGTAATCGCTCGCAAGGAGCAGCGCTGCACGACCTACTTCGCAGGCGTCAACTGTGCGTCGCAGCGGCGCCATCCGCATAGACTCGTTGAGCAAGTCGTCAAAGTGCTTGATTCCCGAGGCAGCTCGCGTCTGGACCGCACCTGCAGAAATGGCATTCACGCGGATATTGCTGCCTCCGAGCTCATGGGCCAGGTAGCGCACCGAGCTTTCCAGGGCGGCCTTGACCGGCCCCATCACGTTGTAGTGGTCGACGACCCTCTCAGCACCGAAGAAGCTCAGCGTAGTGAGGCTGCCGCCGCGGTCCATCAACGACTCGGCCAGCTTGGCCACGCGGATGAATGAGTGACATGACACAAGCATTGCCTCAGCAAAGCCCTCGGCAGAACAATCGGTCAGTCGCCCGTGTAGGTCCTCCTTGCGTGCCCAAGCGATGGAGTGAAAAACGAAGTCAAGACGGCCCCATTGGGTCCTAATGGACTCGAAAACAGCTTCGAGCTGTCCGGGAGACAAGACGTCACAGGGCAGGAATATCGGAGCAGCCAACTCATTGGCGAGCGGCTCGACAAAAGGTTTGGCTTTTTCGTTGAGGTAAGTAAGCGCGAGCTCGGCCCCTGCATTTCGGAAGTGTTGCGCGCTTGACCATGCCAAGCTGTGCTCGTTCGCAATGCCGACAACAAGGCCCTTGCGACCTCTCAGGTCGAGCGTCTCGGCGGAAGCTGGCGCAGATGTGGAAGTCACCATGTGGAGGCATCAATCTTCATTTGCCTACAGAGGGACGCGTTCCGCTTGCGGCGGCTCGCATCCTAAGCAAGAGTTCTGCGAGCATTTCGGGTTGTTCAAACATCAGCTTGAACGCGTGCTCAGAGGTGGCATCTCGGGTTTCGCGAGCCCTTTCCAGTGCCTGCGTGATTTTCCCGATGGCTTCACGCTCACGTTCGATGAGCGGGTTGTCATGCGCAAGCGGGTGCCGATTCGCTGCCAACGGCTCAGCGAGCGCCGCGATGCCGCGCATCCATGGATTGAACGCTTCGGAGAACAGATGGCGGCTGCTGCGCATTGGGTGCAGCCATTTCAGTATCTCTGCCGACCATGGTGTCGCCACAGCCTTCACCCAGGGACTCAAGAACGTCCGGTACATCGTCTCGTTTAACCGCGATACCTTTTCTACCCGGTCAAAGGCAGCACTGGGCATTTCATGCACGAGGTCTTCCACGCGGCGTGGTTCGAATCGAACGCCGAACGCGGGTTTATGGCAGTCAGGGTCGCCAGACGGGTTCTCGATCTTCATCTCGTAGAGACCTGGCGCAAGCGCCTCGATGTCCGCCAGGCTCTCCAGGATGGCCCGATGTTCAAGGCGTGCCACACTGGCAGAGACAAAAATTCCCAGATGGCCGACATGCGGGTTGGTCAGATAGACGATGCGCTGCCCTGCTCTCTTCAGGTCTGCAGTGTTGGCGTAGACCGCCGGGATCCAGCCAAGTGCTTGCTGCGGCGGCGTGATGTTGTCGCCATAGGAGGCGAAGATGACGAGGGGGCTGCTGATACGCCGCAAGTCTGCTGTGCATCCCTGACAGATCTGGAACAGGCCTTGCTCAATTTGGTTACCGATGAACAAATTCTCAACAATGGCGAGGATCTCCTCGCGGCTAAGAAAGTAGAAGCCCCCCCACCAACGCTCGAACTCCAGGAAGCGGTCTTGCTCGCTATCGACATTGGTGAAGAGGGAGGCGTATTTCTCCCAGATCGCTTTTTCGGGCTTGAGGTTTTCGAAATTCTGCGCGAGCCAGGCGCCGTCGAAGCGTCCGTTGCCAAGGTCAGCTGTCAAGTGCGCCAACCAAGCGCCGCCTAGCAGGCCTCCGGACAATCGCATGGGGTTGACGCCAGATTCACCAGCCCAGTACGACAAGGGCGAGCCGTTCAGCACCACCGGTCCGGTCAACCCCTCGCAGTCTGCAGCCAGCAGTGTCACTGCCCAGCCGGCCTGGCAGTTGCCATAGAGCACAGGGGGCTTTCCCGGGTGGCGCTGCGCCACGTCTTCGACGAAACGTCGCAGCGCATGCAGCACATCCGCCAGCGTCTGACCCGGTGCCGGTTCGGGAAAGAAAATAACGAAGTAGACCGGATGGCCTTCGTGCATAGCCATGCCGACTTCGGAGTCGTGTTTGAAGCCGCCGATGCCGGGGCCGTGGCCGGCGCGCGGATCGACCACGATCACGGGCGGCTTGTCGAGGTCGACGCAGTCGTCCCAGCAGTCTTCACCGACCTGCGTGATGCGCAGCAGTGCATAGTTGGCCGGGCGTTCAAATTCGCGTGCGTCGAGCAGCGTTTCATATTTGAAGTCGAGCAGCGGCGGCATGCCCGCGCGCTCGTGTTCGAGCATGTTGTTGGCGCGCTTGCGCAACGTGTCCCAGAACAGGATTGAGCGCTCGAAGAAGTCACGCTGGTACTCCATGAGTTCTTGTGCCGAGGGTGCATTCGCGTTATCCGATGCATTGACCTTCGGCTTATCGGGCGAAGCTATCGATTTCGCGTGTTTCACCGCGGCCCTCCCCTTGACCACGACATTTAGGCCTTGGGCAGGCTGGACATCCGCTTTGGGAACTCGCGTTTTCGCGTCAAGCGCGCGGGCGCTCGTTTGTTGTGCAGCATGCTTCATGATGTTCTCCGTTTCAATTTGGGAGGCAGACAAGGTGAGTGCAGATTCCGACCATCACGGCGATTTCCGACTTGATCGAACGGTCGAAGCACATGAACTGCTTTGGGTTGGGTATTTATGAAATGAGCTCCGCAGTTGCTTCTCAAAACTTATCCACCTTCGTGCTGCGCAAGCGCAGTGCGTTCGTGATGACCGAAAACGAGCTCAGGCTCATGGCCAGCGCGGCAATCAGCGGCGACAACAACCAGCCCGTCAATGGGAACAAAACGCCGGCCGCCAGCGGCACACCAAGCGCGTTGTAGACGAACGCAAAGCCCAGGTTTTGCTTCATATTCGCCACCGTGGCGACCGACAACGCTCGCGCTGCAGCGATGCCACGCAGATCACCCTTGACCAGCGTCAGTTGTGCGCTGTTCATTGCCACATCGGTTCCTGTGCCCATCGCGATGCCAACGTCGGCACGTGCCAGCGCCGGTGCGTCGTTGATACCGTCGCCAGCCATCGCGACGACACGACCTTCCTTCTGCAGGTTTTCGACGAGCGCCAATTTGTCTGCTGGTTTGACCTCGCCATGCACTTCGTCGATGCCCAAGCGCTTGCCCACGGCGAGCGCCGTCGTCAAACCATCGCCGGTGGCCATCACGATGCGCAGCCCCGATTTGCGCAGCGCGTCCAGGGCGTCGAGTGTCGTCGCCTTGATCGGGTCTGACACCGCCAACAGTCCGGCAAGTGCACCGTCCACCGCGAGATGCATCACGCTCGCACCCTGACTGCGCAACTCTTCGGCTTGCGCCGTGAGTGCATCCACCTTCACGCCGAGTTGATCCATCAGTGCGGTGTTGCCCAATGCCAGCGCCTTGCCTTCAACCGTGCCGCGCACACCGATACCAGATTCGGAATCAAACTGATCGGGCTTGGCCAGCGTCAAGCCTTGGTCTCGCGCCGCGGCGACGATGGCTGCAGCCAGCGGATGTTCGCTGCCTTGATCAAGGCTGGCCGCCAGGCGCAGGACCTCGTTCTCCTCGTACCCCTGCGCGGCCACGGCGCGCTCATAGGTCGGACGCCCTTCGGTCAGCGTACCGGTCTTGTCCACAATAAGCGTATCGATTTTTCGCAAATTCTCGATCGCCGCGGCGTCGCGGAACAGCACCCCACTCGTCGCACCCTTGCCGGTGGCAACCATGATGGACATGGGCGTGGCAAGACCGAGCGCGCAGGGGCAGGCGATGATCAGCACCGCCACTGCATTGATCAAACCGTAGACCCAGCCCTGCTCAGGCCCGAAGAGACCCCAAGCAAAGAAAGTCAACACAGCGATGGCGACGACAACCATAACGAAGTAGCCAGCGACCACGTCGGCCATGCGCTGCATCGGCGCGCGCGACCGCTGCGCCTGCGCCACCATCTGGACGATTTGCGACAGCACGGTCGCCGAGCCGACGTGTTCGGAGCGCATCACCAGTGCGCCGCTGGTGTTCATCGTTGCCCCGATTAGCTTGTCGCCCGCCCGTTTAGTTACCGGCATGGGCTCACCGGTCAGCATCGATTCGTCAAGGGCACTGCTACCTTCGACCACGATGCCGTCCACCGGCACCTTCTCGCCAGGTCGCACACGCAGCAGATCACCGACATGAACGTTGGCGAGCGGAATGTCTTCCTCGGTACCGTCAGCAGCGATGCGTCGTGCAGTCTTGGGTGCCAGGCCCAACAGCGACTTGATAGCGGCTGAAGTTTGTGAGCGAGCTTTGAGCTCCAGGATCTGGCCAAACAAGGTCAGTGAAATGATGACGGCAGCAGCCTCGAAATACACCGCCACACTGCCATCGGTGACGAAGGTCGCCGGAAAGATGTGCGGTGCGATGGTCGCCACCACGCTGTAGACGAAGGCAACGCTGGTGCCAAGCCCGATCAGGGTCCACATGTTGGGACTGCGGTTGATCACCGACTGCACGCCTCGCACGTAGAACGGCCAGCCTGCCCACAATGCCACCGGCAACGTCAGCACCAGTTCAATCCAGGGCTGTGTGCCTGAGGGGAACAAACCGAGCCGGTGCCCGCCCATGGCCAGAAAAGTCACCACCACCGTAAACGGCAGCGTCCACCAGAAGCGCCGCGTGAAGTCTGCCAGTTCCGGGTTTTCGTCATCGTCCAGAGTGGGCATCAGCGGCTCCAGCGTCATGCCGCATATAGGGCAATTGCCGGGATGGTCCTGCCGAATCTCCGGGTGCATCGGGCAGGTGTAGATCGTCCCAGCGACCGCTGGGGCGGTGTCCACCGGCGCAGCCGTGGCGAGGTACTGCGGCGGGTTCGCCGAGAATTTGCCTTGGCATTTGGCGCTGCAGAAGTAAAAGGGCCGCCCTTCGTACTCGATGTGATGCTCCGACTGTTCGGTCACGGTCATGCCGCACACTGGGTCTTTCAGGCCTGCTGGAGTCGATGCCGATAGCGGGCTATGGTGCGTGTGCCCCTCGTGGGCGTGGCTTGTGAGCGTGTTCATGGCGCTATTCCTTCTTATTCGTGAGATCGCTGGGCGGCGAGGCGCGGCCACCGTGCCCGCCGTGACCGTGGAACAAATGCATCAGCGGACACGCCAGCAGCAGCAGGTAAATCCAGTTGCCGGCGACATGGCTCCAGTGCTCGCGTAGGAGGTAGAAACCGCCAACCAAGGCGACCATGACCAGTGCAAGCTTGAAGGGCCGGCCGAGTGCAATGCCTTTGTTCCGCACACTCCGGTGCGTGCCCCGCAAGCGGTCTTCCGAATTCCTGTCGGACAAACCTTGCGTGTTGCCAAGGTGCTCGTGGTGGGTGCTGTGCATATAGTTAGTTCCTTCCTCGACAGCCGAAACGATTGGCGTCGGTCTATGGCTTTTAAGATAGGCCTTGACATCATGTAAATGTCAAGGCCTATGTGGCGCCGTACTCAGGCCTTTGAATCGGCATCGCGATCGAGCAGCAGCTTGCGTTGCTCGTACTCTTCAGCCGAGATATCGCCGTTGGCCAGGCGCCGCTTCAGCACCTCGTGCGGCGACTCGGGCCGGCTACGGCGCCGGTCGTCTTGCCGCCCCCACCCGGAGAACACGATGACCCCGATCAGCGCGATCCAGAAGAGCCACCAAAGCCAATGCATGCCCCCCATGTGGGTGCCGTCGTAAAACATGTGCACCTCCTTGGGCCTCAGTTGGCGGTCGTCACAGGCGCGGTCAACAGGGCTTTGACGCGCTGCAGTCGCTCGTGCACCTCATGGGCGACTTTGGCGACTTCGGGATTGCTGGTCATCTGCAGCACGGCCACCGGGTCCATAAAGCCGACGACCAGGCTGTCGTCGGCCATTTCACGAACGACGACGTTGCACGGCAGCAGCAGGCCAATATCAGGTTCGGCTTCCAGCGCGCGGTGCGCCAGTGGTGGGTTGCAAGCGCCGAGGATGCGGTACGGCCGCCCCTCGATGCCAAGCTTGGCCTTCATAGTGGCTTGCACATCAATCTCGGTCAGGATGCCAAAACCTTCGGTCTTCAGCGCTTCGGTGACGCGTACAACGGCTGCCGCAAAATCCTTGTCGTTGATTGCGCAATGAAAGCCGTAGGCGACTGCCGACGACTGTGACTCGGTGTTGAGTGAGGCTTGCATGGTCAGCCCTTTACTTCGCTGCCGGGGTCGACGGCATGCGGTCCATCATCATCTGCATCATGGACTGCATCATGTCCATGCGATGCTCAAGCATGCCCTGGCGCGCGGCCATGTCGGCAGGGTTGCCGGCTGTGGCACCGGCACCCATGCCGCCCATGCCGCCCATCATGTTCATGCCGCTCTGCATGAGCTTCATGTGTTCGGCCATCAAGGCATTGCGCTCGTCGGGCGTCTTGGCGGCCACCATCTGCTCGTGCATCTGCTGCATGGCTTTCATCTGATCGGCACCGCCTTGCATGGGCGCCATTCCACCCATTCCTTTGCCAATACCCGGAGTGCTGGGGCTGGCCTGCGTGATTTGCTCACTCGCTGCCGATGCGGGGTGGTGGCTGTCGTGCTGCTCGTCGTTGGCGGCCCACGCGGGCGCGGTCATCGTGATGGCGGCAACAGCAGAGAAGATTGAGATGGTGCGAACAAAGTTCATTTGAAGCTCCTGGTGATGGGGATCGACGGTAGGAAATGCATCGGTTGGGACACGGTAGGAGTTGTCCAGACTCCGGCTAAATGCGCGGACTTTTGCTCCGTAGTCAAGTACAGAGTCGATTCAAAAAATGGGTTGCTTGCTGCACTTCGAAACTGCAGGGAGGTTCAATGAACTTCCACCGTTCCGACCATGCCGGCTTCTTTATGGCCCGGTACCAGACAGGCATAGGTCACCGTTCCTGCCTTTCCAAATTGCCAGACAATGCCGCCGCGTTGTCCCGGAGCCAGAGTGATTTGGTTCGCTTCTTTGTGCGCCATGCCCGGCATTTTTTTCATCATTTCGGCGTGCTCGGTAATCTCTTCGGGCGTGCCAATCACCATCTCATGCGGCACCTTGCCCTTGTTGACAATGAAGAAGCGCACGGTCTCACCGGCTTTGACACTCACGTCGCCTGGCGTGAAACGCATCGTGTCGTCCATCTCAACTGCAATCGTCCGACTAACCTTGGCAGAATCCCCCGCCATGCCTGCCAGTGATGCATGCGTGTCGTTGTGCATCTCCTGCATACCAGCCATGGCATGGCCAGCCGATGGCGCAGTGCCAGCCTTCGCATCGGTATGCGAGCCGTGGTCGCCGGCGGCGAATGCAAAGGCCGGAAGCGATGCGAGAGCCAAGGTATAGATAAACTTATTCATTAGAAAGTCCAAGTTAGAAATTTAGAGGTCTGCCAAGTGCGCACTGGCAGGTGTATGGCTTGTCAAACCTAAAACCAGAACCGCACGCCAGCGACGTACCGGGTGTTTCGTATTTGCTCGCCTGCAGCGCGGGCAAGATCTGCGGTTTGGCCAAACCGATTGGCCCACTCCACACCGACATAGGGGGCGAACTGGCGCGTGAACTCATAGCGGACGCGGATGCCGGTGGTCACGTCCGACAAACCTTTGCCGATATCTCGGGCCACGTCGCTCTTGCCGTAAAAGTTGGCTTCGATGCGTGGTTGCACGATCAGGCGCTGGGTCAGCAGTAACTCGTAGTCCGCACTGAGACGCAAGGCAGTGCGACCGCCGGATCCAACATACGCTGCAGCGTCAACTTCAAACCAGTAGGGGGCAAGCCCCTGTATGCCCATGGCCAGCCAAGAACGGTTGGGGCCGATGCCACTGTCATGACGCAAACCAAGTTGGGCATCCCAGAACGTAGCGACGGCATGGCTCCACAGTGCCTCGGTGCGGGCTTCTTGCAGCTTCCCGCTAGCAACTTCGCCTTCGGCCTTGAGGACAAACTTGTTGTAGTCACGACCGAAGCGACCCAGGATGTCGTACGAGCCCGAAGTCTTTCCATCGCTGCGTACGGCCTCGAAACTATCGAACAATACCGATCCAAAGGATATTTCGTCAGCCAGGCGCAGTCTCTGATCTCCATTCATCGCATAGGGCCCAGACTGCAGAGTGAACCCTCCGGAGTACGCATGGGGGTCGCGCGCATCGGACGGTGCTGAACCTCCTTGCATCTGCATATCCATTGAGCCGTGATCCATCTCTGGGCTTTTTGCCTCTTTGGCACCGGATGTGCTCATGGAATGAGCCATCTGTTTCGGGGATTGGGGCATTTCGGACGCCGCCATGGCTGAGGCGCCGGTAAATACAAATGCCGTTGCCACAAGTGCGTGGTTTCGCAGTTTTTTCATTGTTGTTTGCCCTGATATGTCTAGGTGTTTCACGAAATCACCACCTCGCGGAACATGCCTGCGTCCATATGGAAAGCTAGATGGCAGTGCCATGCCCACCGGCCCAGTGCGTCGGCGGTAACTAGGAAGCTGATGCGCTGCGCTGGCTGCACAGGGATGGTGTGGCGGCGCGCCTGGAAACTGCCGTCTGGAGTCTCTAGCTCACTCCAAACGCCGTGCAGGTGCATGGGGTGGGTCATCATCGTGTCGTTGTGCAGGATGACCCGCACGCGCTCGCCGTAGCTCATATGGACGGGCGTTGACTGGCCAAATTCCAGCCCGTCTAGCGACCAGGTGTAGCGCTCCATGTTGCCGGTCAAGTGCAGCTCGATCTCGCGCTCGGCACCACGGGGGTCAAGCGGTCCCCCTACGGTGTGCAGATCTGCCAGCGTGAGCACGCGGCGACCGTTGTTGCGCAACCCGACTCCTGGATCGTCGAGGTTGGTACGCGGCATATCCACGCGCATATCGGTGCTGGCACCATATTCAGTGCGGGCGTGCCGAACCGTTTGACTGGGCGGCACAGACCCTTTGCTCATGCCCATGCCCGACATAGCGCTGTGGTCCATGCCGGACATTCCCGCCATGCCAGCCATCGCACCATGGCCCATGCCCGCCATCCCGCTGGTCGCGCCGTGGTCCATTCCGGGCATTCCACCCATGGAGCCCATGGAGCCCATCATGTCGGCCATTGAGAGCGCGACCACTGGATCTACGCGCGGCACGGGGGCCTCTAGCCCGGTTCGCACCGACAGCGTGCCACGTGCATAGCCTGTGCGTTCCATGGATTGCGCAAACACGGTGTATGCATCGTCCTTAGGTTGCACGATGACGTCGTACGTTTCGCCGGGGCCAAAGCGAAACTCGTCGACCGTCACGGGCTCCACATTCACCCCGTCTGACTGCACAACTGTCAACTTCAAGCCCGGAATGCGGACGTCGTAAAACGTATTGGCCGCACCGTTAATGAAACGCAGCCTGACCCTTTCACCCGGACGGTACGCGCCATTCCAGTTCCCGGCGGGGGTTGTGCCATTCATGAGATAGGTGAGCGTGTCCGACGACAAGTCCGACAGGTCGGTCGGGCTCATGCGCATCTCGTTCCACATCTTGCGCTTGGCCAATGCAGCCTTGGCTCCATCACGCGACACATCGCGGAAGAAGTCAGGCGCAGTTGGCTGGTTGAAGTTGTAGTAGTCGCTCTGCGTTTTGAGCTTGGCGAAAACGCTCATCGGATCCTCGTCTGTCCAATCCGACAGTTGCACCACGTGATCGCGGTCGGCACGGATGGATTCGCCGTCCTGTGGTTCGATCACGATGGCACCGTACAGTCCGGTCTGCTCCTGCATGCCCGAGTGCGAGTGATACCAAAAGGTCCCGCTTTGTTCGACCTTGAAGCGGTAGGTGAAGGTCTCGCCGGGCAAGATGCCAGCAAAACTGATACCAGGCACGCCGTCCATTTGGAATGGCAAGATCATGCCGTGCCAGTGGATGGAGGTGGCTTCTCGCAAACGATTGGTGACGCGTATCGTGACCGTATCGCCTTCACGCCAGCGCAACGTGGGTGCTGGAATGGAGCCATTGATTGCGGTTGCCACTCTCGCCTTGCCCGTGAAATTCACGGGCAGTTCAGCGATCTCCAAAGAAAACTCCGTGCCTCTCAACTCGGGGGTGCCGGGCGAGGCACGCCTTTGACCGAGCAACTGGGCCGCTTGCAACCATGGGGAAGCACTGGCGAGAACGCCGCCTGCGGCGAGCCCCTGCACGAAGCGGCGACGAGAAGAAAAAGCCGACTTTGAAGGGGGAAAAGGAGGAAAAAGCATAAAAGATCAGGTCTCCGTCTGAAGTAGCAGAACAAGCGACCATGATCTTCTTGCCGCCCCTATGCGGGCATGACCAAAACATTACATCTCTGTAATCTGGATCCGCGACTTCGTTGCGACATGCGGCGGTAGAAGCCGCGCTGGATGGAACGGCGCACTGCAGGCGATTTCCCGCTTTGTGCTGACCCACCGCAGTTCACTTGGCGCCGCCGCTTTGCGCCTCGCCAGCCCCGCTCAGGGGCGTAAAGCGAGCCTGTGCCGCCGCCTGACCAGCCGGCGTGATAGACACGATCGCTTTGAGGTCGGGCGTGGACGCGTATTTGCCCACGCCTTTGAGGAGGTTGTCACCATCGGGCGTGAGCGTGACGGTGGTGCGCGTTTTTCCGGACAGCAAGGTTGCGCTGCCCGTGGCGCCGGCTGCGGGAATCTTCTGTCCTGCATGGTCCGTCAAATACACAGACACGGGTTTCTCCTTCGCTTCTGGACTCGTTCGGTCCACTACCAGCTCAAAGTGGTACACGCCTGCCATGCGCAACTGGCCCCCATGCGGGGCCTTTTGCGTATCGAGGTAGGCATCGTCGTGCGCCAGCGCACTGCCAGCCGACAACAAGCCGCCGAGCACCAGTGCCGTGATGCAAAAGACTTTTTTCATGATTTCGCTCTTTCGTTCAGATGCCCGGGGCGCGTTGGCACCGGGCGGTGGGTGGAATCAGAAGGTTTCTGGCTGTTCTTCACCGGCCCTGCTTGCCAGCAACCGCGTCAAAGGCTTTTCGCCCCAGCGCCAGAACATCAGTGGGGTCAGAAAGGTGTCGAGCAAGGTCGAGCTGACCAGTCCACCAAAAATGACCACGGCGACGGGATGCAAAATTTCTTTGCCAGGCGCGTCGGCCGACACCAGCAAAGGCACCAACGCAAAAGCGGCAACCAATGCGGTCATCAACACCGGCGTTAGCCGCTCCAGCGAGCCGCGCACGATGAGCGCGCGACCAAACTGCTCGCCCTCAAATGCGCACAGGTTGATGTAGTGGCTGATTTTCAGAATCCCGTTGCGGGTGGCGATGCCGGTGAGGGTGATGAAGCCCACCAGAGCCGCGACCGATAGCGGCTGCCCCGATATCCACAGCGCGATGACACTTCCCACCAGCGCAAGGGGAATGTTCCCCATGATGATGAGGGTCAGCGCGGTCGAGCGGTAGCGGCTGTAGAGCACCAGGAAAATCATCGTGAGCGACAGCATCGCCAGCATCGCGATGAGGCGGGAGGCTTGTTCTTGCGCCTGGAACTGCCCTTCCAGCGAGACCGAATAGCCTTCGGGAAGCGCTTTGGCGGCAAGCTCCGCGCGAATATCCGCCACCACCTTTGCCATGTCGCTGCCATCGGTGTTGGCCGATAGCACGATGCGCCGGCGAGAGTTCTCGCGGCTCACCTGGTTAGGTCCGTCGCCGTCCTCGATCGTCGCCATGTTGGAAAGCGGCACGGCACCGGTAGGCGTCTCAATCATCAGGCTCTGCAGCGCATGCAGACCACGGTCTTTCTCGGGCAAGCGCACGACCAGATCAAAGCGTCGGTTCCCTTCCACAATCTGCGTGACGCGCTCGCCCTCGACCATTTGCTCCAGCGAACGAAGCAAGGTGCCGGGGGCGACCCCATAGCGGCCCAGCTTGTCGTAGTCCACATGAATCTTGATCTGTGGAATCAGCACCTGCTTTTCGATTTGAAGGTCGGTCAAGCCGTGGACCTGCGCCAAGCGGGTGCGAAGGTCGGCGGCCAACGCACGCAAGGTGTCCAGGTCGTCGCCATAGACCTTGAGCGCAATCTGCGCCCGCACGCCTGAGAGCAGGTGGTCAAGCCGGTGCGAAATGGGTTGGCCGACGTTGCTGGCGGCGGGCAACACGCCCAGGCGCGTGCGGATGTCCTGGATGATGGCCGTGCGGCTGCGCTCTGAGGCCTTCAGGTCCACGTCCATTTCGGTGTAGTGCACCCCCTCGGCGTGCTCGTCGAGCTCGGCGCGACCGGTGCGCCGCCCAACTTGGGTCACCTCCGGAACGCTGGCGACGATCTGCTCGGCAAGTACACCAATGCGATTGGATTCGGCCAGCGATGTGCCGGGGTTGAGCACGACGTTCACCGTCAGCGTGCCCTCGTTGAAATCGGGCAAAAAGGAACGTGGGAAAAACGGGATGGTCGCCGCGGCCATTCCCACCGCCAGGACGGCCGCCAGCAGCAGGCCACCGACGTGGCCAAACGACCAGTGCAACAGTTTGGCGTCCCAGCGTTTGAGATGCGAAACCAGCCAGCTGTCGCCATGGCCCATCTGCTTCATGCGCGGCAGCAGGTAGTACGCCATCACCGGAGTCAGCGTGACGGAAACAATCATGCTAGCCAAAATGGACACGATGTACGCCACGCCCAGTGGCGAAAAAAGCCGCCCCTCAATGCCGGGCAATACGAACAGCGGCACAAACACCAGCACGATGATGATGGTGGCGTACACGATGGCGGAACGCACTTCGAGCGTTGCGCTGGCGATGACTTCGGCCACCGGACGCGGGACTGCCAAGGCACTGTTGAGCTTAAGCCGCCGCAGGACGTTTTCCACCCCCACCACAGCGTCGTCCACCAGCTCGCCAATCGCAATCGCCAGGCCCCCCAGTGTCATGGTGTTGATGGACAGGCCGAAGTAGTGAAACACCAGGGCCGTTGCCAGCAGCGAGACCGGGATGGCGGTGAGCGAAATCAGCGTGGTGCGCACATTCAGCAAGAACAGGAACAGCACCACCGCCACCAGAATGGCGCCGTCGCGCAAGGCCTCTTGCACGTTACGCACCGAGTGCTCAATGAAGTCGGCCTGCTTGAAGAGGAACTGGGGCGCTTCGATGCCTGCGGGCAAGCCTTTTTTCAGCTCCTCCATAGCACGTTCAACTTCGCGGGTCAGCGTCACGCTGTCGGCGCTGGGTTGTTTTTGCACCGACAAAATGACGGCGGGCTTGCCGTTGTAGCCACCGTCGCCGCGTTTGAGTGCTGGGGCGATCTTCACGTCGGCCACCTGGCTGAGCAAAATGGGTTGCCCATTCTTCACGCTCACGACAACGTTCTGGAGGTCCTGTAGGCGGCTGGTGCGACCGATCTGGCGAATCAGGTATTCACGACCTTGCGATTCGAGAAAGCCGCCGCTGGTGTTGGTACCGAAATCGCGCAGCGCGCCTTCGAGCTTTTCGCGCTCGACGCCCAGCGCCTGCAGCTGTGCAGGGCGAATTTCGACGCGGTATTGGCGCACCTCGCCACCGATGGGCGTGACCTGGGCAATACCTGGGATGGTCAGCAGCCGAGGGCGCATGACCCAGTCGGCGTACTCGCGCACCTGCATGGCGCTGACCTTGTCGGGGTCGGCCGGCAAGGCGATCAACAGGATTTCGCCCATGATGGAAGAAATCGGCCCCATTTGCGGCACTACGCCCTGGGGCAACTGCTCGCGCACCAGGTTCAGGCGTTCGCTGATTTGCTGGCGGTTGCGGTAGATGTCCGAACCCCATTCGAACTCCACATAGATGATGGACAAACCGATGCCGGAGACCGAGCGCACGCGGGTGACGCCAGGCATGCCGTTCATCCCCGATTCAATGGGAAACGTGACGAGTTGCTCGACCTCTTCGGGGGCCATGCCCCCGGCTTCGGTCATCAGCGTCACCGTCGGCTTGTTCAGGTCGGGAAAAACGTCTACCGGCATCTGGCGCACCGTCAAGACGCCATAGACGACCAGCAGCAACGAGATACCCAAGACGATCAGGCGCTGCCTGAGGCTGGTGCGAATCAGAAAAGCAAACATCTCAGCGCACCTGGGCCAGCAGCCCTGCTCCGTCCGTTACCACCCGATCGCCTTGGCTGACGCCTTGCGTCACGACCAATTCGGTGGCGCTCAGAGGCGCTGCCGTCACAGTGCGCTGCACGAACCGCTCCGCCTCGGTGTGCACCCAGACGGCCGTCCCGCCAGACGCTGTTTTGATGACTGCGGTGCGCGCAAGAGCCGCGCCTTGAACGCTGCGGGTCGTGCTTGCATGCACTGTTACAGGCTGCCCTACTGCTACTGCCGCGCTGCCCGGACGTACGCTAAACAACAGCACCTGTGCTTGCTCGCGCAGTTGCTGCCCGGTGCCGACATATTTGAGATCCAGTGCGCCACCAGGCACAGCGGCGCTTGCTTTGGCGGCGATACCCGCGGTGAGTGCAGAGTCGTACGCCAGTGCTTCCACCGCTAGGCGGGACAGGTCCACCACCTCGAACAGAACCTCCTTCGCGTCGACCACCTGCCCTGCGACCACATGAGACGCGCTAATGACACCCGAAATCGGAGCCCGCAGAGCTTCAGCCCCATTCAGACCGCCATGGAGTGCGCCGCGACGCCTGCGCAGCGCGTCGCGCTCCAGGCCAGCCGCATCGATCACCGACTGAGGCACCGCCCCTTCGAGTTCTGCGTAGCGCGCCACCTTGCGCTCGGCAATAGCCAGTTGGGCGTCGATCTCAGCAATCTGCGACTGACTGGCACCGCGCTCCAGGCTGTTGATCACCGGCTGCAACCGAGCCAACACTTCTCCCTTGCGAACGACCTGACCAAGAACAGGCAATGACGACCCTGCAGCTTCCACGCGCCCGGCTTGCCCCGCCTGCACCAAGCCGCCGGCATTGGCGTTGGCAACGACTTTGCCTGCAAGTTCAAGCGACGCGGGTACATCGCGCACCTCAGCGACGCGCGTGCGCAGCCCCAACTGACGCTGCACGGCTTTGGGCACAAACAGGCTGCCATCGGCCAGCCGCTGTGGCGCGGTGCTGCCGGGGTGTGCCAAGGTTCCGGCGCCGCTTGCCGCACCTGCTGCGGGAGCCGCAATAGCGGGTGGACTCGCACTGTGGTCTTCGTCGCCGTGCGCGAGCGCTTGGTTGGAGAGGACGAGCAGCGCGCTGCCAGCCACGAGGACTATTTTTAGGGTTTTCATCGAAGAAGTCCTTGTTCAGGAGGGAGCGGTTCTGCGTCGACGCAGCCACACGAAGGCGATGAAGGAGAAGACCAGCACGCCGCCCGCAAGCATCCAGAGGGAGCGGCCGGCAGGCAAGGCGGTGCCAGCCTTTTCAGCGGAGGTCGCAGCCACAGCCGCAGGAATGTCCAACGTGGCGCTGAGTAGATCTGCCGTATCGGAGGTCTGTACCGAAATGGTCAACGCATGCGCGCCCGGCTGTGTCCACGCACCGCCTGCCACGCGGTAGGTGCCAGGACCGACCTCGGTGGCAGCAGCCTGCACGCCGCCGCTTTGCACTTCCACATCGGCGCCTATCACTGGTGCGTTGCTTGAAAAGCTGTCGAGAAATAGCAGCAGAGAGGGGCCTTCCGGCTGTACCACCAGCTCAAAATCACCCGTTTGGGCTTCGGCGCGAGGGGCTGAAGCGGCCGTCGGCAAAGGCGCCGGCGCATCGCCGTGGTCTTCACCCCCATGGGCAAAGCTCAGGGCGGGCGTTGCCGCCAGAGCCATGGAGAAATAGAGAATGCGCAAAAATTTCAAGGAAGAACTCCCAAGGATTGGTTCAAACGGGACTGCCCGGCGTAGAGCAAGATTTCGTCGCGCTTCACTGCCGTCTCGGCTTCCTGCGCGGCGGCCCGCGCCCGCAGCAAGGCGGGAAGGTCGGACTCGCCAAGAGCAAAACTTTTCTCGGCCAGACCGAGGGTGTCGGTGGCAAGCGTCAAGCGCTCGCGAGCCAGCTGCAGTTGCTGCAGGCCTGCTGAAAGCTCTCGCCTGGCTTTACCCGTTTCTTGCAAAAGCTTTCGCTCCTGCAGAGCGACCTGACCTTCGGCCTGTGCAAGTTCTGCGCGGGCTGCCGCGCTTTCTTGGCGCGCGCGCGGCCCCAGCGAAAACGGGATCGTGAGCTTGAGGCCCAGCGCGCTTGCATAGGACTCCCCACGGGCACCCCGTTCTCGCACCAGGCGCAGTGCCAGTTCGGGGGCTTCGCGCTGCGCGGCATCAGCGACCGCAAGGCGGTCGCGTGCAAGTTGGACCGCGGCCAGATCAGCTGCAGTCTGCGGATGGTCAGCGGGCAGCGCGGCGTCCGATGCGGCCGCAGGTTCGGGGACCAGTGTTTCAGGAGCGTCCATTGCGCTGAGCGCGCGAAACGCCTCCTCTGCCTGCAGGCGTTCAGAATGTGCCGTCGCCAGTGCTGCCTGCGCGTCCAGTCGTTCACTGCTCGCTAAATTGGCGTCCACGCGTGCCAACTCACCTGCCTTCGATCGGCGCAACACGTCGGCCTCCAGGCCCGAAGCGGTACGCGCTCGGCGCTGCGCCAGTTGTTCACCATTGCGCGCAGCGGCCACGGCCCACCAGGCTTCGCGCAGTTCGCCGGCCAGTTGCAGGCGCAAGGCCCGTTGGCTCGCGCGCACTTCTTCGCGAGTACTCGCACCCAGTGCCTTCTGCGCGGCTTGCTGGCGAGGTAGCCACAGCGGCGCAGCAATCTCAAGCTCCCACTCTTGCCGGCCACGGTCAGCGCCCAGTCTGTCATTGAGCGTAGCCAGGGAAGCCGACAAGGGCCGAGGCGTCAGGCTTGCGGCCGCCTCAACCAGAGCGTCGGCGGCCTCAGCACGCGGCACGGCAGACATGGCGACGGGATGGCGCGCCAACGCGCTCTCCAAAGCATCGGCCAGGGTTTGGGCGCCTGCTGGCAGAACCGCAAATAGCCCCAGGACCAAGGCACTCAAGGTTTTCATCAAAGGGTTCCCAACTTGTGGTTCTATGTGGCATCAAACGGTGTTGTGCGCCGCCGACGGACTTGTATTCAAAAGTGAGCGCGATGGTGCCTACACCTTGCCTACACGCAGCTTTCCGCCACATTACAAATTCGTAATGTGGCGCTTTCGCTGCACCTTCCCTGCACAATTGCCTTATGAAAGTTCTCATCGTGGAAGACGAACTGAAGACGGGTGACTACCTGCGCCAAGGGCTGGCCGAAGCAGGTTTTGTCGCGGACTTGGCGCGCAACGGCACCGATGGCTTGCACCTCGCACTGACAGGCGACTACGACCTGTTGGTCCTCGATGTGATGCTGCCGGGCCTCAACGGTTGGCAGCTGCTGCAGACCCTGCGGCGCGGCGGGCATGCGCTGCCGGTGCTGTTTCTCACCGCGCGCGACCAGGTCGAGGACCGTGTCAAAGGGCTGGAACTCGGAGCGGATGACTACCTGGTCAAGCCCTTCGCGTTTTCTGAGTTTCTCGCTCGGGTGCGCACCTTGCTGCGGCGCGGCAAGGGGAACATAGAACCGGAAGTGCTGCGGATTGCCGACCTGGAACTCGATTTGATGCGACGCCGTGCACAACGCGGTGGCCGGCGTATTGATCTGACCGCGAAAGAATTCGCACTGCTCGAACTCTTGTTGCGGCGCCAGGGAGAAGTGCTGACACGTTCGCTGATTGCGTCGCAGGTATGGGATATGAACTTTGACAGCGACACCAATGTGATCGAAGTGGCCATGCGACGCCTGCGGGCCAAGATGGACGACGACTTCGAGCCCAAGCTGCTGCGTACGATTCGCGGCATGGGCTATGTGCTGGAGGCATCGGACTGATGGGATCGCGCCTGACGCTGACGGCGCGGTTGACGCTGCTGTTCACCATCGGTTCAGCGGTGGTTCTGCTCACCTTAGGCTGGCTGGTAATGGCAACCATCGCATCGCACTTCGACGAGCTTGATCGCGACGAACTCACCGGCAAGCTTGACTATGCGGCGCAGCTGGTCGCGAGCATGGACCGCCCGCTCAGCAAGGAGGCAGTAGCAAAAGCGCTTGCGTCCTCTTTTGCCGGCCACCATGAACTCGTGATGCAAGTGCGCGGCCCAAGCGGAGTGGTCTGGTTCGCATCACCCGGCGTGGACTTTCCGCTGAGCTTGGCCGCTGGCCCCGATCTTGCCCATTGGCGCTCAGGCGAGCGAGCGTTTCACGGATTGGAAAAGCGCTTGCCGGGCGGGACGGCGACTGAGGGCGCTCTTACCCTGGTCCTGGCATTGGACACCGCACATCACGAACAATTTCTGCACAGCTTTCGCGTCACGCTTTGGGTGTTTGTTGCCTGCGCCGTGATGTTCATGGGCTTGCTCGGCTGGGTTTCGGCGCGACGAGGTCTGGCACCGCTGCGTGCCATGCGCGAGCGTGCGGCTACCGTGACGGCACACAGTTTGGACCGCAGGTTACCGGTACAAGCTGTGCCCCCGGAGCTGGCTGAACTGGCCGTCACGTTGAACGAAATGCTGGAGAGGCTGGAAGATGCCTTCAAGCGCCTTTCTGATTTTTCTGCCGACCTTGCCCATGAGCTGCGCACGCCTGTGAGCAACCTGATGGTGCAGACGCAGGTCGCATTGTCACTACCGCGAGACGCGGATGGCTATCGAGCCATTCTCGAATCCAACGCAGAAGAATACGAGCGCCTGGCACGGATGATTTCCGACATGCTGTTTCTGGCAAAAGCTGAAAACGGACTCGTACTGGTGCGCGAAGAACTCGTTGATGTGGCACATGAAGTACGCCAACTGTTCGACTTCTACGAGCTATCGGCCGATGAGAAGCGCATCGACCTGCAGCTTCGCGGTGAAGGTGCTCTGCATGGCGACCGACTGATGCTACGGCGCGCCTTGGGAAATCTCATTTCGAACGCGTTGCGTCATACACCATCTGAAGGAACGGTCAGTGTAGAAATTGCCAAAGACCGGGCGCAGCTCCGCATCAAGGTGGAAAACACTGGCGAGCCTATTCCTGAAGCCCACTTGGCGCGATTCTTCGAGCGCTTCTACCGAGGAGACCCTGCTCGCCAGCACGGTGTAGGAGAAGGCGCGGGACTAGGACTTTCCATCACACGCGCTATCACGCGAGCACACGGAGGCGAAGTCTCTGCCGCGTCGAGCAACGGAGTAACAAGTTTTTTGCTCACGTTGCCATTAGAAATTCACCAAAGCGAATAGTCATCCGCCGCCGTGCGAATCCGCGCCGATTCGCACGACGAACTAACGGTCTCTGCCGGCTTTGGGGCTGGACATGCTGAACCGCCTACATGGTCCGCCCAAGAAGAGAAAGTTTTCGTGCTGTGAAGGTTTGAAGGGCTTGCAGCCTTAGATTCAGGCTGTTGTTTCAGATGGTGCTGCTGCCCATGATGGCTATTCGCGGCCAGGGTTCCCACCTCCGGGAGGTACTCAAGGTACTGGCGGTTCATCGGAATGCCCCGGCCCGGTTTGACCTTCATTCCATCACTTCACTTGTTGCAGGCTCTCCTTCAAAACTGTTTGACAGGCTCGTTTTCAAACGATGGTGAAGGCGCGACGCAGGCTGTCCAGTTCAGTTTGGTCGATAAACACTGTGCGCCCATCCAGGCGCATTTCTATTTTTTTCCAATGGCAAGAATGTCTGCCCGTTGTACCAGCGTCAGGGGCCGCCAAACCGTGTCCGGATCTTTGATAAGGCCAAGCCCGTCACCAGGCCGATCAAAGATGCTCAATGCCGGTCTGAATGCGACGTGAGCTGCCGCGTTCTGCGGGTCGCTTGGCAAATCGCTACTGGCGCCGTCTTCGCAAATAACGGTCGTGAGCGACCATGCTTGGGCTTCAGGTAGCGCTTTGTGTGAACCGCCCCGGGTTTGAACTGACCCCCAGCAGTTGGACGGTCATGAGTCCGCCGATTAGGCGGCGCTTCTCAATCGGTATTCCACCGGACTGAGCCCCTCCATGAATCGCTACCCAATGGTAGGCCATGTACTTCATGGTGAAATCACTCGCACCATGATCGACTCTTTGCACCTTCCAGCCCTGCGCGGCGGCCTGTTTGCACTGCTGGCAGCAGCCCTGTTCGGCCTTAGCACGCCTTTGGTGCAAAAGTTGGGCGCCGGATTAGGTGCTTTCAGCACGGCGGCGCTCCTGTACGCAGGAGCGGCCCTTATCGGGGCACTGTCGCTGCGGACTGCTGCTCATGAAGCGCGGGTGCAGAGGTCCGACATTCCGCGCCTTCTGGCGATGGCTGGCTTTGGCGCGGCGCTGGGGCCGGTGGCCCTGGCCTGGGGCCTGCAACACACGAGCGGGGCCAGTGCGTCGCTCATGCTCACGTTGGAGGCGCTGTTTACCGCGACGCTGGCATGGAGGCTGTACAGCGAAACCATGGACCGCCGCGTGTGGGCCGCCATGCTCTTGCTGCTCGCAGGAGGAATTGCGCTCGTGCTGGACCAGGGCCTACGGGGCAGCGTTCAGCTGATGGGGTTGCTTGCCGTTCTGCTGGCCACCGTCGCCTGGGGGGTGGACAACACCTTGTCCCGTGGGCTGGCTGAGCGCGACCCCAGCCAGGTGGTGATGGCCAAGGCTACCTTGGGAGCCGCAGCGACGGCAGTATTGGCTGTTTCGATTGGGGAGCCTTGGCCTTCGTTATCCGCAGCACTTGGACTTCTCGCCGTGGGAGCCACTGGTTACGGCCTGAGTCTGCGCTTCTACCTTCTCGCCCAGCGGGCGTTTGGTGCGGCGCGCACAGGCTCGGTATTTGCATTCGCGCCCTTCATTGGTGCTGCCGTGGCCTTCGGTTTCGGGGAACGCTCTGCGGGATGGTTGATGCTGCTGGGCGGAGTGTTCATGTTGTTGGGAGTTGTGCTCCATCTGGCGGAAAGCCATGGACACAAACACACGCACGAAGTGCTGGAGCATGAGCATGCTCACCGGCACGACGATGGGCACCATTCACATGTGCATGAGGTAATGCCAACTGTTAGCCACAGCCACAGGCACACCCATGAGCCTATGACCCACGCTCACCCCCACACTCCTGATGTGCACCATCAGCACGTCCACTGAACCCCCTGAATTTTTTGTCTGCACCCCCGGAGGTCACCTGACCGTCAGGTCTGCGACCAGGCGAGCCTTGTAAGCCCTTTCCCGATGACTCGGCCATAACGATCACGCCCCGTCTCGGCCACACGGACCGACTGGCGAAACACCAGCTCGGCGAGCGCCTGCCTGGATCGCGTGCCGAAGGCTTGCCGCTTCTCGGGTGCATCAATTTGGGCCAGACGCACACGCACCGGCTGACGGTTCACCAGCACGTCGATGGTGTCACCGTCCTGGATTGCTACCACTGGACCCACCAGGTCGGCATGTGCCAAGCCAGCAAACGCCAACAGGGCCGCAAGGCACCACACACGAGCGGCCTTAACGGCTTCGACCTTTGTCTTTGTCATTCGGGATACGTTGAGCCTTCGGCTGTTGACTTTGCCCATCGCGTTGAACAGTGCGCCCGGCTTCCGCCTTCGCGCGTAATTGCCGCTGGAGGGCCTGGCGCGCAGTCAAGGGCTCGGGCAACCGGGCCACGAAAGCCTCAATCCGCTTGGCCAAGTCGAGATTGCGCTCGGCCAAGCTCAATGGCCTTCCGCTGCCTGCATCTGTAGCAACGCGAGTTCCCGCCCGTCGCATTTCAATATCGGCGGATCTTCCATCGTCCAAACGATGCCGTGAGTTCGCCCGCAAAAACACCGCAGCGCCTCTTTGGTCGCGTACCACATTGCCAGCGGGCATGTCTCGCAAGCCGGGGACGGCGAGGGCCTGGCCTCGGGTGCCAAGCTCTCTATCACCGGGCTTATGTAGATCGGCTGACGCATTGCCTCCGCCCGGCTTTCCGCCACGTGCGATGCCGGCAATTGCTGCCGCTCTGAGTTGCCCAGCTCGGGCACCAAGGCGGTCGATTCGACTGTAGTTGATTGGCTCATTGGTCAGTTGCAAGGGCAACCAAAGAGTAATGAGATGTCAGGTCGGGATTAGGTCGACAAGTGTGGCGGCGCGACTGGTGCTCCCTGCGCCGCGTCGCTCAGCGCCACCGCCGCATCTTCTTCTTCGCGCCGGTATGCCAGCCGGTAAAGCACCGGCAGCACCAAAAGCGTCAACGCAGTGGAAGACAAGATGCCGCCAATCACCACGGTGGCCAACGGGCGCTGCACCTCGGCGCCGGTGCCCGTGGCAATCGCCATGGGCACAAAGCCCAGCGAGGCCACCAGCGCCGTCATCAGCACAGGGCGCAGGCGCGTCAGTGCACCTTCGCGGATCGCATCGTCCAGTGAAGCGCCCTCCTCGCGCAGGTTGCGGATGAAAGAGATCATCACCAGGCCATTGAGCACCGCCACGCCCGACAACGCGATAAAGCCCACCGCCGCCGTGATCGACAACGGGATGTCACGCACATAAAGCGCCAGGATGCCGCCCGTCAGCGCAAACGGAATGCCGGTGAACACGATGATTCCATCCTTCAAATTGCCAAACATGGCAAACAGCAAAACGAGTACCAGCAGCAGCGCCACGGGCACGACGATTTGCAGCCGCTGCGTGGCGGACTGCAGGTTTTCAAACTGGCCACCCCAAGTGGTCCAGTAACCCGCCGGTACTTTCACCTGCGCTTGCAGCGCTGCGCTGGCCTCCGTGACGAACGAACCGAGATCTCGATCCCGCACGTTGGCGCTGATCACGATGCGCCTCTTGCCATCCTCGCGGCTGACCTGGTTCGGGCCAGGGGCCAGTTCCAGAGACGCCAGTTCGGACAGCGGGATAAAGCTAACGCGGCTACTGCCTGCCGAGCCCGACATCGGCAAAGGAATCGGCAAACGTCGGATTGCGTCCAGGTCGCTGCGCACGTTCTCGGGCAAACGCACCACGATGTCAAAACGTCGGTCGCCCTCAAACAGCGTGCCTGCGTTGCGCCCGCCAATGGCGGTAGCAATGGTGTCCTGTAAGTCGGCAATGTTGATGCCGTAGCGGGCCGCTTTTTCGCGGTCGATGTTGACGGTCAACATGGGGAGGCCGGTGGTTTGTTCCACATTGACTTCAGCCGCGCCGGGGATCGCATTCAGTACTTTCTCGATCTCGCTGGCAGTGGCGTTCAGCACGTCCATGTCGTCGCCAAATACCTTGACCGCTACATCGGCGCGCACGCCCGAGACCAGCTCATTGAAGCGCAACTGGATAGGCTGTGAGAACTCGTAGTTGTTGCCCGGAATCTGAGCCGCTCGGGCCTGCACCGCTTCTACCAACGCCTGGCGCGACCGTTTAGGCTTGGGCCACTCGACCTCGGGCTTGAGCATGACGTAAGCATCCGAGATGTTGGGCGGCATCGGGTCAGAGGCGATCTCGGCGGTTCCGGTACGCCCGAAAATGCGCTCGATCTCGGGGAATTCGTCCTTCAACGTGCGCTCTATTTGCCGCTGCATCTGCAACGATTGGCTCAAGCTGGTGCCGGGGATGCGCAGCGCCTGAATCGCAAAGTCGCCTTCGTTCAGGTTGGGAATGAATTCGCTGCCCAACTTGGTCGCCAGCAGGCCCGACAACACGATGGCAATGCCGGCGACGGTGAGAACCACCGCTCTGGCGCCGAGCACCCGGTCAAGCAACGGTGCATACGCCTGTTTGGCCCACAGCATCAAGCGGTTTTCCTTCTCCGCCACCTTGTTGCCGATAAACAGCGCCACCGCAGCGGGGATGAAGGTCACGGACAAGATCATGGCTCCCAGCAATGCAATCACCACGGTGAGGGCCATGGGGTGAAACATCTTCCCCTCCACGCCTGTAAGCGCAAAGATGGGCAGGTACACGATCATGATGATCAACTGGCCGAACAACAGCGGGCGGCGCGCTTCCTGGGAGGCCAGGAACACCTCGTGGAAGCGCTCCTGGCGCGTCAGCGGCCGACCGTGGCGTTCCTGCGCATGGGCCAGTCGGCGCACGCAGTTCTCCACAATCACCACCGCCCCGTCCACGATGATGCCGAAGTCCAGCGCGCCCAGGCTCATCAAGTTGGCGCTGATTTTTTGCTCCACCATGCCGGTGAAAGTGAACAGCATGGACAGCGGAATCACCATGGCGGTGATCAGCGCAGCCCGCAGGTTACCGAGGAACAGGAACAGCACTGCAATCACCAGCACCGCGCCTTCCAGCAAGTTCTTTTTGACGGTGGCAATCGCCTTATCCACCAGCACCGTGCGGTCATAAACCGTGATGGCTTGCACACCATCCGGCAGATTGCGGTTGATCTCCTCCATCTTCTTGTCTACCGCCTGCGACACCACGCGGCTGTTCTCGCCAATCAGCATGAATACGGTGCCCAGCACCACTTCACGCCCGTTGTCGGTGGCGGCGCCGGTGCGCAGTTCCTGGCCAATGCCGACCTCTGCCACATCGCGCACCCGCACCGGCGTGCCGCCGCTGTTCGACAGGACGATATTGCGCAAATCCTCCACGCCCCGGGCCTGGCCGGGCGCGCGAATCAGGTACTGCTCGCCGCTGCGCTCGATGTAACCGGCGCCCACGTTGGTGTTGTTGCGCTCCAGCGCCTTCACCACGTCGGCCATGGAAAGCCCGTAGGCCGACAGGCGCTCGGGGTTTGGCGCGATCTGGTACTGCTTCTCGTAGCCGCCGATGGAATTGATTTCGGTCACGCCGGGCACGTTGCGCAGCTGGGGCTTGATGATCCAGTCCTGAATCTCGCGCAAATCCGTGGAGGTGTAGGGCGTTCCGTCCGGCTTTTTAGCGCCGTCTTTGGCCTCCACTGTCCACAGATAAATTTCGCCCAAGCCAGTAGAGATCGGCCCCACCATGGGGTTCAAACCCTCGGGCAGTTCACCCACCGCTGCCTGCAGCCGTTCGCCCACCAGTTGGCGGGCGAAGTAAAGGTCGGTACCGTCCTTGAAAATCACCGTGACTTGCGACAAGCCGTAGCGCGACAAAGAGCGCGTCTGCAGCAGGCCCGGCAAGCCCGACATAACCGTTTCGATCGGAAACGTCACGCGCTGTTCGGTCTCGAGCGGCGAGTAGCCCGGCGCGCCGGTGTTGATCTGCACCTGAACGTTGGTGATGTCGGGCACTGCGTCAATCGGCAGCTTTTGGTAGTTGTATACGCCAAGCCCGGCCATGGCCAGCACGGCCAGTAAAACCAGCCATCGTTGCTCGATGGCGAAACGAATGATGCGTTCAAACATAAGTGATCCGCCTCAATGCGCGTGCGCAGCCGAGCTCTTGCCCTGCTCTGACTTAATGACGAAACTGCCTGCGGCGGCGTACGTAGCGCCCGGCTTTAAGCCACTCAAGATCTCGACGCGTTTGCCGTCGCTCCGGCCGGTTTGCACCGGCTGCGGTGCGAAACCACCTGGTACTTTGAGGAACACCACGGACTTCTCATCCAACGACTGGAGCGCAGACGACGCCACTGTGACGGGCGATACTTTTTCATCTGCCAGCACCTCCACGGTGACAAACAAACCGGGGCGCCACGCGCCCTGTGGGTTGGCCAGCACCACGCGCGCCGGTGCGGTACGGGTTTGCTCGCCGATGAACGAACCCACATAGGCGATGGTGCCTGTGGCGGTGGCATCCGATGCGCCCGCGCGCACCAGCACCTGGCCGCCCACGCGCACTTGTTCCAGGTCGCGCGCAGCGATTTTCAATTCTGTCCACACGCTGGACAAATCGGAAAGCGTGAACACCGTCGTGTCTTCCTTCACCGCTTCGCCCAATGCGATGTGCTTTTCCACCACCATCCCGTCAAACGGCGCGCGCAGTTCCAGACGTCCCAGGGAGCCACTGCCGGCGGAGGTACCCAGCGTGCGCAATTTCTGCGTGGCGTTGGCCACAGTGATCTCGGCTTCGCGCAGTGCCTGGCGGGCCTGCAGTACGTCTTGTTCGGGCGAAATTTTCTGTTCCCACAGGTTTTTTTCGCGCTCGTAGGTGGTCTGCGCCAACTCGCGGCGGCGCTGGGCCGCTTGCAGTTCGGCGCGCGTCTCGGACACGGATGCGCTGGAGATGACCGCCAGCACCTGGCCTTTTTTGACTTGCTGGCCCAAGTTGGCGCTCACGCTCTCCACCACGCCATTGGCGCGCGGCACGATGTGCGCAGTGCGGTCGTCGTTGAACTTGATCTCGCCCGGAAACTGCAGCGCGCTGCGCAGGGTGGCCGGCGCGCTGGTGTCCAGCGTGATGCCGGCCGCAGCGATCTGCGCATCGGTCATGGCCACCACTCCTTCGTCCTGGCTGAACGTGAACCGGTGGGACTCAGTCAGCGTCTGCACCGTGATCGCGGCGTCAAAAATGTGCGGCTCGGCCACGGTGGCCGCGCTGGTGAGCGAGTCTGCTTCGGGCTGCAAGACGATTTTCTGCTCCTCGCCATTGGGCCGGCTCAGCGTGACAGTCACCAGGGTTCCAGTCGACGACAGGGACTTGTCGTTCTCGTACAGCCAGGCCTGGAAGCGCGGCTCTCCGCCCGCTTCCACCAGCAGTAACTCCAGTGCGAAAGTGCCTTCTGTAAAAAGTTGACCGCCGTTGGCACCCTTGGGCGCAGCGTCCTCGGCGTGCTCGCTTCTTTCAGCGCCCTCAGCCCCTTCAGCACCTTTTTCAGCGGGGGCATCGTGCCCGTGGTCATCTTTCGCGCCTGGTTTTGCCGCCTCTTGATTGCCCTGACTTACCGCCTTGGCATCGGAACTACCGCCCCGCAGGATCAGCGCACCAGCAGCGACGCCAACGATGAGCAGCAAGATGATGATGAAAATTTGACTGCGACCGGGCTTGCCTGACGCTGACGACGATGGTGATGGATGGGACACAGATGTCTTCCTCAATGAATGGAAGCGGGAATAGAAACGGGGGCGGGCGAAGCGTTGCCCAGCAATCGGTCCAGATCAGATGCGGCGCGGTAGACGCTCGCGACAGAGCGCAGGTACTGCGCGCGCGCTTGCAGCAAGGTGCGCTGCGCGTCCAAGGCCTCGAGGTAGCCAAACTTGCCCAGCTCAAAACCCTGGCGGGTCGCTTCATACGCGCTTTGCGCGCCCGGCAAGATGTCAGCCTCGAACGTGGCGACCTCGCCAGATGCGGTGCGGTGCAGCTGGAGCGCAACCGCCACATCGCCGCGCAAGCGCAGCTCGGCAGCGCGCGCCAGGTCTTCGGCTTGGTAGCGGCGGCTGACGGCCTCTGCGATATTGCCGCGGTTGGTATCAAAGAGCGGCAGCGGAACCGAGAGCCCGATGACTGCCTGGTTGCGGCTTGGGTCTTGCGCGCGCTGGATGCCGGCGCTGAGCGTGATGTCCGGCACGCGTTTGGCGCTTTCCAGATCGGCCAACGCGGCCAGCCTGCGCACCTCCAGACGCGCCTGACGCAGCGCGGGCGCATTGGCGATGCGCTGCTCCATAGCGTCAAGTGAGGGCAGCACCGGCAGTGACAGCGCGCTGCCATCCAGCACATCAAAGTCCGCGCCGCCCGCTAGCAGGGTCCGCAGCGCTTGCAAATGGGTTTGAAGTTCGCCTTGCGCTTGAATCAGTTCTAGCCGCACATTGGCTTCAGCCACCTTGGCGCGTGTTTCTTCGACCGGCGAGACTTTGCCCGCAGTCACTCGCTTTTGCGCCGCTTGGCTGCCGGCGAGCGCCAAGTCCAGCGAGTCTTGAGCCAGGCGCACACGCTCTTGCGAGGTCAGCGCGGCGAAGAACGCCGCCGTGACGTTGGCACTCAATTCGACTTCACGGGTGTTCAGCTGCGCGCGCGCCAAGTCGATGCCGCGATCTGCCGCGGCTATACGCGCAGCGCGCTTGCCTCCCAGCTCTATCGACTGGCTCAGCAGGACAGTGGTGGTACGGCTGTCGCGCCGCAGGTCTTCCACTTCCACGCTCAGGGATGGGTTGGGGTACGCGCCCGCTTGCGTGCGAGCGCCTTCAGCAGCCTCTATCTCGCGGCGCGCTGCGGAAAGCTCGGGATGATTTTCCAAAGCCCACTGCACCGCAGCGCCGAGCGTGAGCGGCGCCTCAGCGCGCTGCGCTTGCAGCGCAGCAGCTGAAATGAGGGGCGGCTGGTCGAGCGCTGCGGCGCCCGCAAGGGTGGTAACAGTCGAGAGCGCGAATGCCATCGACGCAACAAATTTGCACACGGAATTCTCCAGTCAAACAGACAAGACAAGGGAATCCGGCGCGGTTCGTCAGAGCAAAGGGGAATGCCTTAAAGGGGGGGTCGAACGTGCGCCGGGTTAGATGGCGCTCGTCCATTTGGGGCGGTCGATGCGAGGTTCGACGCGCAATCTATAGAGATTGTCTGATGAGGGTCCAACACGCTGACTAGAAGGCGCGTTCAAAGTATTGAAAAGATCCACGGGAAACTGTGCTGCACTGGCCTGGCAGTAGCCGCAGTCGGGGTGCTCCAATCCGGCAGATACGTCTTGCTGCTCGGTAGCAGCCGCCGCATCCGTCGAGGTGCCACCGCCATCTTTGTGTGCGTGGGAATGGTGGCCAAGGTGAAACGCCAAGGGCGCACTCTCGTGCCCGCAATACCCGGCAGTGGCCGACCAGGCCAGCTGGGCGGGCAGCATAAAAACAAACAACAACAGCAACCAGCGTGTCATGGGAGGAATGATTTCCACTCCAGGCTTCCGGTTAGGAATGCCAGGTGGTCAGGGGAGACAAGCATGAAAGCTTGAACGGAAAAATAGACGCGTCCCAGTGCCAGCCTTCCACATGCAAAGGCATAAGCATGCGGTCAGGCTAGCACCCTGGTAGTGTATGGGTGCCATCCGACCATTGGTGCGCCCGAAGATTACATTTTCGCAAGCTTCAGCGTGCTTACCCACCGCTGTAAATTTGGGCGCGAGCACGTCGTTCCTGCCGCGTTTCACTGTAAAGGTCATTTAGAACTTCGGCACGCGTCTTGCCAAGCCCATTGGAAGGGGTTGGAGCATTTGCAACCGGGCGGTTGCCTTGTAGTGCTGCCGAATTGCCCTTTTCTCGTGCCGAAGCGAGCTCAGCACGCACTTCAGCAGCCGTTTTGCTGCTCTGATCGTGGTCGGGAAGATAGGCATAGCTTGCGTCGCCCGATCCGATGTAGTGGTACGACGCAGACGCTTGAGACATCGTGGGGGCCGCAAGTGCGAGGACGGAAGCGGCGAGAGTAACGAGGTAACGGGTACGCATCTTGAGAAATCCTTCTTTGTTGGTTGAGTGCGTGAGCAGTGCCTCACCGAGGCCTTTCAGCACGATGCCTAGGTTAAAAAACCAATCTTGCTTTCAGCCTCCCGCCGCATTACAAATTTGTCATCAGGCTAAAGAGCAGGATTTGACAAAATGGAAGTGATGAGAATTCTCGTGATCGAAGACGAAAAGAAACTTGCCTCCTACCTCAAACAGGGGCTGACCGAACAGGGATACGTGGTCGACACTGTCCATGACGGCGTAGAAGGTCTTCACATGGCTATGGACGCACAGTACGACCTGTTGGTGCTAGACGGTATGCTGCCGGGCATTGACGGCCTGGGCTTGCTGGCAGCGCTGCGCCAAAGCCGCGACACGCCAGTTCTAATGCTCACTGCGCGTGTGAGCGTTGAAGACCGGGTGCGCGGATTGCAGGGCGGCGCCGACGATTACCTGACCAAACCTTTTGCTTTTTCGGAATTGTTGGCGCGTATTGAAGGTCTGCTGCGTCGCTCACGTCCACGCGTTGTCGCGAAAGAGTCGCTTGTGCTCTCCTTGCACGATTTGCAGTTAGACCTCGTGCGCCGGAAGGCAACACGTGCTGGCGCACGCCTGGACCTCACATCCAAAGAATTCACCTTGCTCACTCTGCTGCTGAGGCGCCAAGGCGAAGTGATCTCTCGCACGCAGATCGCCGAGCAGGTGTGGGAGATGAACTTCGACACTGAAACCAACATGGTCGAAGTCGCCATCCGTCGCTTACGCACCAAAATGGACGTGCCGTTCACGCAAAAAATGCTTCATACCGTCCGCGGGATGGGCTACGTGCTGGAGCTGCGCAACGCATGAAAAAACGCAGTCAGGGGTCGCTTGGACTGCGGCTCTCATGGTGGCTTGCGCTACAAAGCCTAATCGGCTTGTTAATGATTTGTCTGATCGTTTATGTCGCGTTCGCTCTACGTGTTGAGGAGCGACAGGTCGAAGCACTCGCGCAAAAGCAAGATCAGTTGCAACATATATTGACGGAGACGCAGCGCAATCACGACACAGCCGCGCTAAAACACCAACTCGATGATTACTTTGTAGGTCATCAAAATCTACATCTTTTGCTGTCAACTCATGAGGGTGCTTTGGTGTACGAAAATGCAGCGCCAGACAAGCTGCCAAGCGGAACGCGAAAGCTCCGCTTCCGTGCCGCCTCGCCACTTGAGTCGGACCGGCAGCTGTCGGCCACGCTTACGCTGGACACTCAGGACGATAACGCATTGCTGCAGCGTCTTGCGCTCACGCTGCTCGCAGCCGCCGTAGGTGGGGCACTGGTCATTTCAATCGGTGGATTCTTGCTGGTGCGGAAAAGCTTAAAACCGTTGCACCATTTGGTTGAAGACACCCGGCTTATCGCAGCCGACGATCTGCGCCCCTTGGACGGTTGGCAGCAGCCAGAAGAGCTGCAACCGCTGATTGAGCAATTTAACGCGCTGCTGCAGCGTTTGGCAGAAGCCTACGAGCAACTCGAAGGATTCAATGCAGACGTTGCCCACGAGCTTTGCACGCCGTTGGCGACGTTGACCAGCAGCATCGAATTGGCCATACGCAAAACGCATGTCGATGTAGAAGTACAGGAACTGCTCGGCTCTAACCTGGAAGAGCTGCACCGCATGTCTGCCATCGTGCAGGACATGTTGTTTCTGTCACAAGCTGATCGCGGCTCCAGCGCTCGACGGCAATATGTGACAAGCTTGGCCTCAGTAGCAGTTAGCGTAGCGGATTATCACGAAGCGGACTTGGACGAAGCGAGAGTTTTGCTGCAGATACGCGGTGATTCGACGGGTCAATTCGATGTGCCACTGCTGCGACGTGCGCTATCGAACTTGGTGGCCAACGCGACCCGCTATGCGCATCAGGGGTCAACCGTTGAAATTGTCATCACTCGTCTAGAAGACGGTGGTACACGAATTGCTGTCGCCAATCATGGATCGACCATTGAGGCTGAGCATCTGCCTCGCTTGTTCGGTCGCTTTTACCGCGGCGACCCTTCCCGTAGCCATGCTGACCAGAATCACGGACTCGGACTAGCAATCGTGGCAGCCATAGCGCGGATGCACGGCGGAAGCACTTTCGTCACTTCTGACAACGGCCTTACGGTCGTCGGATTGGTAATTCCGTTGGTAACGCAGAAAGAATGATCCTGCCGAGTTTCCACGTACATCAGATCATGCCGCCAGAGGACTGCGTTTCTCGCGGTATGGGCGGGTACAAACCCGATGGCCGTGTATGCGCACGCGATTGAAGAAGCCTCCATTCCAGTCCACGATGTCCAGATGAACCTGTGCTCGGGTGTCATGGCGCACTTGGGAGTTCCGCTCCACCTCTTAGCGGCTGGAAAAAGTGAACCGCCCCCTGGGCGATTCAGTGGAGGATGGCCTGCCATCCCTCGCGCATAACAGTTTTGCAGACTGACCCCCCTTAGGTCTCCGATCGACGCCCGGAACGAGCGCTGCGCCCCTGATGGCGGTGTTCGGTACCACCCCTGGAATGTTGATTGCCGATGTCCCCGCAGTTTCCGTCCACATCAAACTTGAATCGAGCATCTCGATGCGGTCGGTACCCTCAATAGCTTCCGCAGTCTTTGCAAATCTCGGGCTTACCGCATTGCTGGGGGCTGGATCAACGCTTAGCTGTTAATTCAGCTTTGCTGAAGCTAGGATTGACGATCCGTCTCATCGGCCCGCGCTTTATTGAACAGCGCTCAAGCACCGATCTCACCACGCAGCGCCGCCATGTCGATCAGCAACAGGATGAGGAAACCGACAAAAAACATGGCGGTCATCCATGGCTCCTCGGGCACTTCGTGCGCTTCCACCAGCAATTCCTCCGTGACAAGGTAGAGCAGCGCGGCAGCGGCAAAAGCCAGCATGGCCTCCATCCAGCCCGCACTCAAGCCGGCCAGCAAGACGACTCCGCCACTCGCACCGGCGAGCGGAAGCAACGCAAGCAGGAGGACGGTCGTGATGATCCAACGTCTCGTCGCCCCCGATTGGCTCATGGCACCGGCGGTTGCAAGCCCGAGCGACAGCAACTCGATGGCCAGCGCCACGGTGATCAGCACGCCCTCTTTTGATCCGGCGGCAAAGGCGACGCCGATGAGAAGGCCGTCGATCAGGATGTCGATGCCGACCACAAGAATCAAGCCGAGCGAACTTTTGCCAACGGGACTCTCGGACCGCCCATCTTTCGCCGCGCCGCCTTCCAGTCGTCGCGCGAAGGTACGAAGCCCGAGCATGACAAGGACCCCTGCTGCGAAGCCGGCTGCGGCGGCGAACGGCTCGTCTCTGTGCACCACATCGGGTAGAACCTCGACCGCCAGAGCCGCGAACACCACGCCCGCCGCAAAGTGCTGGATCGAACTGGAAAGCCGCGCTTGGGGCGGCCGGTAAGCAGCAATGACACCACCAGCGGCCATGGCCGCCACGGGTGCCAACGTAAAAAGCAAGACCTGGATCAGCGCAGCAGACATCGGTGTTTCTTATTTGGGGTTCTCGACGAACCGGCTTCAGTGCGTTCCCCGAACATGGCGGCGGATGCCGGTTTGCGATCGGGAAGCAGCAGGTTCCAGGGCCAACTCTTTCAGGATGCCGCAGGTCTGCACGGCGGCTTCCTGCCCACAGCGCTGACGCAACGCTTTGAGTTGGCTCTGCAGAGCTCTCAGCTCGACAATCCGCTCGGCAACATGGCTAATGTGCTCATCAAGCAATTCGTTCACTTCAGCACAGCTGTCGCTGGACGAGTCCTTGAGCAGCAACAGCTGCCGAATCTCATCGAGCGCCATGTCGAGCGAACGGCAATGACGCACGAAGACCAGCCGCTCGACATGGTCCTCTGCGTAGATTCGGTAATTTCCCTGCGAACGAGGAGGCTGCGGCAACAGCCCCTGGCGCTCGTAGAAGCGAATGGTTTCGGTCGGCGTAGTCGACGCTTGGGCCAGTTCTCCGATTTTCATGGATGTTCCTTCGCACTTGACTCTATACCCGCTACAGGGTTTCCAATCGTGCCATGGAACGAAATCACACAAATCAGCCGGTCCCAACCCACTACCACGAACACGAAGGCGTCGTTTCGCCAGCCGCTCCAGGCTGCGGTCCATTGACGCCAGCCGTTGAGTCTGCGCAAAAAAGTTGTTGTTCTTCCGAGTCGTCCCCCCCACGCCATGAAGTAGACGATAGGCGTTCTGCCGCTGGCAAGAATGGCAAGGTATTCAGGATTCCGGCCATGGACTGCGCTGCCGAAGAAAGCGACATCCGCCGGACGCTGGATAAAGTAGATGGCATTGAAGATCTGTACTTCCGGCTGGGCGATCGGACCGTCACAATCCACGCGGCGGACGAGGTTCTGCTGGCCGCCCTAGCGGCCATCAAAAAATCTGGATACGAAGCGACGCCGGTCGAGTGCGGCGAAAAAACCGATGGCGACGGTTCGCCGAGCGATGAACACGCGCACGGTCACGGACCGAGCGTGTGGAGGCTCGGTTTTGCCCTGGCGCTCGCTCTCACGGCCGAGGGCGCCCACTTTTTGGCCGGGGATGCGCCCACGTTGAAATACGTGGGTCTGGTCGTCGCAGCTGTGGCTGTCTGGCTGGCCGGTGTCGAAACCTACACCAAGGGTCTGAAGGCCCTGCGGCATGGCAAGCTCAACATCAATGCGCTGATGAGCGTAGCAGTGACCGGCGCATTCGCGATCGGACAATGGCCGGAAGCGGCGATGGTGATGGCGCTCTACGCGATTGCCGAGTTGATCGAGGCCAAAGCCGCCGACCGGGCACGCAATGCCATCAAGGGGCTTGTCGAATTGGCGCCTGAGCAGGCCCAGGTGCTGCAGGAGGACGGTAGCTGGAACACCGTCGCCTCCAAACAGGTTGCGTTGGACGCCATCGTCCGCATCCGACCCGGTGAGCGGGTTCCGCTCGACGGCGTCGTCACGCAAGGCAGCAGCGCAGTGAACCAGGCTCCAGTGACCGGAGAAAGTCTGCCAGTCGATTGCACCGTGGGCGACAAGCTTTTTGCAGGCACTATCAATGAAACGGGTGAACTGCAATTTCGGGTTACCGCCGGATCGTCGGACACCACGCTGGCGCGCATCATTCATGCGGTGGAGGAAGCCCAAGGCTCCCGTGCGCCTACCCAGCGATTCGTCGATCGTTTCGCTGCTATCTACACCCCGGCGGTGTTCGTTTTTGCCGTCGCGGTCGCGCTGCTAACGCCATGGTTGATGGGCCTGACGTGGCTCGAGGCCGTATACAAGGCATTGGTGCTTCTTGTCGTGGCGTGCCCCTGCGCCCTCGTCATTTCGACACCGGTCACCGTGGTCAGCGCTTTGGCTTCGGCGGCGCGGCGTGGCATTCTGATCAAGGGCGGAACCTACCTTGAAGATGCCCGCAGACTCAAGGCGATCGCACTGGACAAGACCGGCACGATCACCGAAGGCAAGCCGCGGCTGGTCGAGTGGCGGGCGCTCGACGAGTCCATCGACAAGGAGCGAGTCGGCCGGATCGCCATGAGCCTGGCGGCTCGCTCGGACCACCCGGTGTCGATGGCCATCGCGCAAGGGCTCGGCCTAGCGACCGACGACGTGCAGGGCTTTACGGCGTTGCCGGGGCGCGGCGTCGAAGGGGCGATTGCGGGCAAGACCTACGTGCTGGCCAACCATCGACTGGCGAAGGAGCGAAATCATTCCTCGGCCGAGATCGAATCAGCGCTGGCCACGCACGAGTCACAGGGGCGCACCGTGACGCTGCTGATCGATGATGTCGGAGTGCGCGCTCTTTTCGCGGTCGCCGACACCATCAAGGAATCGTCACGTGAAGCGATTGCCGAATTGACTGCCTTGGGTGTTAGTGCGGTCATGCTGACGGGCGACAACCAGGCCACAGCGGAAACCATCGCCAATCATGCCGGCATCGAAGAAGCGCGTGGCAGCCTTTTGCCCGAAGACAAACTTGCCGAAATCAAAGGTCTGCAGAAGCGCTTCGGACTGACGGGAATGACCGGCGACGGCATCAACGATGCTCCGGCGCTGGCTCAAGCAGACATCGGTTTCGCCATGGGCGGCGCCGGAACCGATACGGCGATGGAGGCGGCCGACATCGTCATCATGAACGATGACCTAAGGCGCATTCCGGAAACCATCCGGCTGTCCCGGCGCACGCACACGGTTCTGGTACAGAACATTTCGCTGGCCCTGGGCATCAAGGCGGTTTTCATTGTGCTGGCGTTGTTCGGGTCGGCCACCATGTGGATGGCGGTGTTCGCGGACATGGGCGCTACCTTGCTGGTCGTCGCGAACGGTCTGCGGCTGCTGCGGCCTACTCAAAAATAGTCAGGCGCAATGGAGCGGCCGGGCGGCAGGACGCTGCAAAAGAACAAGCAACGCAAGAACGCAAAAGACGGCGCCAGCGTAGAACTTGGACGGCGCACCGAAGCGGTCCCACAAAAGCCCGGCCAAGGCGCTCGCCACCTGCAGGGAGGGTTTGCCGGTGGCGCGGGCTTGACCCATTGCAGATTTTTTTGGCAGCCATCGGGTGTTCAGATAGTCCTGAGCCCTCAAATCATTGAGCCTGACGTTTTGCAGCCAACGAACGCTCACGTTTGTCGCGTCTGTACTCCCATGGTGGCACAGGCTCAGGATCAACCCATAAGCCGCGCCTGCTGGCCTGGGCCTGCCTTTCCAATTCGTAGAGCCCACGGTCTTTCGCATACTGGCGATAGACCCAGGCCATGCCTTCGCGCACCATTTGCGCGTTCACGTCCACGTTCCCGAGATAGACAGTGCCGATGACTCGGCCATAACGATCACGCCCTGTCTCGGCCACACGGACCGACTGGCGAAACACCAGCTCGGCGAGCGCCTGCCTGGATCGCGTGCCGAAGGCTTGCCGCTTCTCGGGTGCATCAATTTGGGCCAGACGCACACGCACCGGCTGACGGTTCACCAGCACGTCGATGGTGTCACCGTCCTGGATTGCTACCACTGGACCCACCAGGTCGGCATGTGCCAAGCCAGCAAACGCCAACAGGGCCGCAAGGCACCACACACGAGCGGCCTTAACGGCTTCGACCTTTGTCTTTGTCATTCGGGATACGTTGAGCCTTCGGCTGTTGACTTTGCCCATCGCGTTGAACAGTGCGCCCGGCTTCCGCCTTCGCGCGTAATTGCCGCTGGAGGGCCTGGCGCGCAGTCAAGGGCTCGGGCAACCGGGCCACGAAAGCCTCAATCCGCTTGGCCAAGTCGAGATTGCGCTCGGCCAAGCTCAATGGCCTTCCGCTGCCTGCATCTGTAGCAACGCGAGTTCCCGCCCGTCGCATTTCAATATCGGCGGATCTTCCATCGTCCAAACGATGCCGTGAGTTCGCCCGCAAAAACACCGCAGCGCCTCTTTGGTCGCGTACCACATTGCCAGCGGGCATGTCTCGCAAGCCGGGGACGGCGAGGGCCTGGCCTCGGGTGCCAAGCTCTCTATCACCGGGCTTATGTAGATCGGCTGACGCATTGCCTCCGCCCGGCTTTCCGCCACGTGCGATGCCGGCAATTGCTGCCGCTCTGAGTTGCCCAGCTCGGGCACCAAGGCGGTCGATTCGACTGTAGTTGATTGGCTCATTGGTCAGTTCCTTTCCATCTTTCGTTTTGAGGGCGGTAGGCCGGTTTCGCAGGTCTTTTGCTACACCAAGCCATTCGGCCTTGGTCTTCCCTTGCCACGCCCGCGCGGCACCCTCCCACGCCGTCACGTCGGGTCGCCGTCCCGCAGCTTCCGCCTGGAGCGCCGCCTCGGCTTCCTCGATCCGTGACCGCATCACGCGCGACTGGCGCGGCGCCCTCCCCTCGGGCGCCGGATTGTCGATATGTCGCAACACCTGCTTTTCAGGTCGGCGCACGACGCCTCGAACCGGGCGCGGCGTGGCCTCGGCATCAATCCCCCGCTCACGCAAACGCTCTGCAAAGCTTTCACGCCAGTGCTGCAAGCGCTCCGGGGAAGTACGCACCTGTCGCCCATCGAAGCCACGACATTTGACAACTAGATGGCAGTGGTCGTTATCGGTATCAGTATGAAGAGCAAAAACATACTCATGATTGGCACCAAAATTGTCAGCAGCGAAAGCCCGTACTGCACCCCGCAATGCGAGTGGATCAGCTTTGCCAGGCATGGAAAGAACTATGTGCATCGTATCGCGCTGATTAACGCCCTTACCGGAGGATTTATTTACATCAATTTCTTCACTCCAATGTTCGTATAATTCTCTAACGTCATCAATATTATCAAATAGCTGCCCTTTATCATTCTCAAGGGCTACTTTTTCTGCGCCTGCCATGGAGTGACGGCTTATATACATCAAGTGAGCCTTGACGTGCGCCCCGCCCTTCCCATAACTGGAGATTTTGACCATCACCTCCGACGAGCCCGCTGCAACGCTTGCGGCCTTTTTCTTGTGCTTGCTTACAGGACTCGCCTTTAATGCCCTGGCGCTGTTGCCTTTGGTTTTGACTTTGCCAGGCTTTCCAGTTTCTTGAATTAGATTTTCAAGTAGTTGAGTCATCAACTACCCCCCATGCTCTATGCCGGGCCGCAACGAGCCTCAACATCATGTCGCGCAATTTCCGGACGTTAGCATTGACTTGATTTATTCCCTCAAGGGCTAAAACTTCGTCCTTAGTAAAACTTTCACCTATTAGTTCAGCCCTATTCATACTGCGCGCGATTTGGTTTAAGTTTCTCCCAACGGCGGCCAATTCGCGGTTCGCCCAACTCACAACCTCGACTTCCTGGTCTGTCAGAACCGGTGTCGTCATAAGGGAGGATTGCACTAGAGAGGAAACCCACTGCGCGGATTTCATGCCTTCTAGTTCTGCACGCTTTTTGACTTCTTCTTTAAGAAATTTTGGCAGCCGAAATTCCAAACGTTCCAGCTCGGGATCGCCGGGGTGTCGAATTCTCTCGGTCTGTTTTGATAGGTTACTTTCCTTCCCTGCTCCGGAAATATGCGTCTGGATCAACTCGCGCAACAGCGTCCCAGGTTTCTTGTTGGACGCCGCTGCAAGTGCATAGAACTCTTCACGTTCTGCGGCGAGAACGCGAGCTGCAACGATAGGCGCAGAGACGACGGGCCCGGATGCCTCGGGCTGCTCTTTCGAATGCCTCAGGGGGATGGATGGGGTGGGCTCCGACATTGGAAATGGTGGAAGTTGCGGGCATTGTAAACAATTACCGGCGCTTGCGCGTATCCTGCCCTCACTAAAAAACCCCCACCACTCTACTCCACCCTCTGCGGCATTTCTCAACGAGTTAACTACGCATCCCAACGAAACCTCATCAATTTCGCGGACGCGAGAACAATTGATCTACCGTAAACAATCAATTACATGCAATCTTTCTTTTCTCATCAACTTTTTATCAACGAATGGGTAAGATGGCACGATGACGAAGCCAGTACCGAAAGACCCAAGCGCAGCCCTGGCAGCTCTGGCCGATGACTACGCAAGCAAGACAAAAGCCGCGATCTTTCGTGCGCAGTTCGATGGAATTGAACGCGCATTGCAAAGCGGCGCACCGCGAAGCCGCGTCATCGAAATTCTGAATGCTCATGGCATCACTTTGTCAGCGGCAGCATTTAATGAATATCTTTATAGAGAACGCAACCGGAGACGCAAAGCCGCTTTAACCCATCATCCTTCTCCTGCAAGCCTGATCCCAAGCGCGCGCCCTCTTCCGGAGGCTGAACCTGTAGACAATCTGCACGGTTTTAATAGCTCTGATCCTCGATCTATTGATGCGATAATAAATAGCACTCCAGACTTGGAAAGTCTGGCCAAAATTCATTTGGCAAAAACAAAGAAAGGTTCGACGTGAAAATTGCGGTTATGAATTTCAGTGGCAATGTGGGCAAGACCACGATTGCCGCACATTTGTTAAAACCAAGAATGCCGAATGCGCGGATTTATTCTGTCGAGTCCATCAATGCAGGGGCGGATGCCTCCGGCGTCGAGGTCGAGAAGTTGCGAGGCAAGAAATTTGGCTCAATGATTGATGCCATCATGATGCTGGACGATGCGGTCATTGACGTTGGAGCGTCAAACGTCGAAGACTTCATGAAGATGATGCAGCAATATGACGGCTCGCACGAGGAAATTGATATTTTTGTCGTTCCTACCGTGAAGGAGAAAAAAGTTCAGGCAGATACGGTTAACACCGTGCGAGCGCTTCGAGCGCTGAATATTCCGGCTAAGAAAATACGCATCGTCTTTAATAAGCTCGATGTTGAAGAATCACCCTCCGAAGAATTTCCGAGCATCTATGGTCTGGCATCGGGCGAAAAGGCTTGCATCGTGTCGGACGCTGCAACCATTCGCATGAACGAGGTTTTCGAGCGGCTCAAATCCCACGGCAAGGCCCTGGGCGACTTACTGGAAGATCCCACCGATTACCGCCAGAAATTACGCGAAGCCACAGAACAGGCCGAAAAGGAACATTGCGTTCAAATGGTCGCCCTCAAGCGCCTGTCTGTGACGGCGAATGAAAACCTTGATCAAGTATTCAAGGCGATTACAAAATGAACGGGCGGGCCAGCACAGTACGGGAAGCCGTTGCGGCCCAGGTGCTGGGCGAAGTTGATGACCTGGTGCTCCGGCTTGAAAACGTGGCCAGGACGATCCAAGGCCAGGAATCCAGCCATGAAGCCAGCGCGGCGGCGCTGCTCGATGCCGCCGACAAATTCAAGGGTGCGGTGACGCAATTCAGCGAAGCTGCCACCACCCAGGTCCGCGAGGCCGTAGAGCGGCACGCCCATGAAGTCGTAACGCAAACCCGCGCCGAGGCTGCGGCAGCCATGCAAGAAGCTGCCCGCCAGGCCTGGCGCACCAGCACCATGGACGAAGCCGACAGGCTGGCCCAGCGGCTGCGCGGGCTTGCGCTGCAGTTCAAGCCGCTGCCCTACTGGCAGCGTCTCACGGAATCTGCGCTGGGTGGCTTCGCAGGAGCCTCCCTAGTGGTCATGCTCTTGTTCTTCGCGGGCAAGCTCTAAATCTTGTTTCGTCGGCACGCCGGGCCATACCCTTGTCCGGGCTTCCGGGGTGCCAGGCGCAAGGCGCCTGGCAGTGCTCCGCACCGGCCCCTACCGGACAACCCGCACGCAAAGCGTGCGGGCTTCGGGGCACCATGGCCCGGTCGGGAACAAGGAAGGCGCTTGCTCCCGACTTGGTTGTCTCTCAGTGAGAAAGCATTGGGCCTTCATCCGGCTGCAGTTGCGACTCCATCACCGGCAACCAAGGCGAGTTTGAATTCACCAGATAGCGCGCACCCTGCGCATATAGGCTGCAAGGGTTGGCAGGCCCGTAATGGCCGGTAATGCTGAACCGGAATTTAAGCCCTGCAGGATTGGTATAGATCACTTTGTCGCCAACAGAAAACCGCAAACAGCGGCCATTTTCTGGCGCGAAGGGCTTAGCTGCATTGTGTAGCTTTACGGTCTGATCCACCCAATCATGATGACTACTCATCTTGTTTCCTTTGCTTGTCGTTTTCGTCGTCGAAATTAATAGCCACAATACATATATCGCGCTTCCATCATTTTCTAACTTCACTGTTGATTATAATCGCACAATTAATAACGTCAGCCTTTTTAGGTTGTCATTGTGTATTAGTTTGTAAAGCCACTTGCCCGATTCCGGGAGTTCTTCATCACACGCCACCCCGCCCGCCAGGTCTTCGGGGGTATGGGGGGGCACCCCATGTAGCCGCAGCACACAGCCAGTGCCTCCCGCGCCCCACCAACTCCAGAACCTACCCGCACCCCTTCGCGCACTGATTAACAGGAGGGTTCAATTTCGCCTCCGCGAAATCTCACTTGGCTGCGCGTTGCTTTTGATACGCCCGGGATTGCCCAGGTCGAACGGCCACCGGCGGTTGTCCTGAACTATGGGGGGATGCCCAGCGGCGGGGGGTGTGCGAAGCACGTCCCTCAAGAGCGGCCAACCTTGCCATCGCCTGGAGGGCGACATATGAACGGCCCAAAAAAAGACCCGCAGTAGCGCGGGCCAAGTCAGTGCAACACGCCATTTCAAATATCCATAAATAGCTCTTCTGGCGAAACAAGCATCAAGATTCCGTCATAAATCCAGCGCAGAACAAAAGCACCAAACGAAAATGCCAGCAGCGGCCAAAATACATCAATCGCGTTTGACCATCCACGAACAATAAGCATCACCACGAACGCCATCGCGGACAACGAGGTTACAGCTTGCAGAATCAACGCAACCGGCACGCGAATCCAAAGCAATACGTAAAATAAAATTACCCGAAAAATAATGCTGATTGTTTTTAACATCACGACCCCTAAGACATAAGATATTATGTCAAGGGATCATTAAAAATGAAATAGGGGTAACGCCCCTATTTCATTTTGTTAAGATTTTAGTTTTCGCATTTCTTCAGCCAGAATCCACAACGCCCGATTCAGTTTCACGCTCTGGTCAATTCCGTTGACCTGGCGCGTCGTGGTGGATCGTCCAATCTTGCTGCGCCCGCGCAATCCACCTTTCAGCAAGTTTTCTTGGACACGGTTGAACGTGCCCCACATGTCATCACGGCGATCTTCAAAACGGCGCGGCGTGAGAATTTGCGCCTCGGTAACGGGCGCTGCGCCCTCCCCTTCGTCGTACTTCAAACTAAGGGCGGCATGAGCAAATGCCGATTGTTCGCCAGGATTGAGCGTAACGCCCTGCATGGCCTCGCGCTGTTGGGTAATTTGCTCGAAGCTGTCCAGCACCTTGAAAGCGCCCTCGATCACTTCACCGACCACGTTCCCATTGTGGCGGACGCGAATATCGCTCGATATTTCACCGCACACCAGCCCGTTTTGACACACAAAGCGGAACATTCCGGCAAGCATTTGATAGCTGCTCGTGCCATCGTGAGAGTTCAGCAAAATGATTTCGTTGGCTTCTTTGCCCGTGATTTGCTCGGCATGGCGCAGGCGCAGCATGTGTTTTGTATGTTCCCGCTTGCCCTCGCTGCGCACACGGGTCTGACACGCCATGAATGGCGCGAAGCCCTCGCGGCGCAGGCCATCGAGGACATCAATGGTTGGAATGTAGGTGTAGCGGGCAGAGCGGCTTTCATGGGCTGCATCGGCAAAGATCGAAGGCGCCGCAGCGCATATCTCATCGTTGGACAAGGCGCGGTCAGCGCGGGCGACAGTAGAACCACGGGAAAAACGGCTTGCGAGTTGCATGATTAATACCTCAATTAATGGCTTGACTAGGTTTCTTGTATATGGTGATTTCTTCGTTCACCATGGTATAGATTATAATCGCATCATTAATAATGTCAACCTTTTTAGGTTGTCATTATGTATTAGTTTGTAAAGCCAATTGCCCGATTCCGGGAGTTCTTCATCACACGCCACCCCGCCCGCCAGGCCTTCAGGGGTATGGGGGACACCCCATGTAGCCGCAGCGCGGCGTAAACCAGCAGCCGCAGCACACAGCCAGGGCCTCCCGCGCCCCACCAGCTCCAGCACCCACCGGCACCCCTTCGCGCACTGATCAACA
>Ga0207971_100083_pt1 | contig 84678 bp, 65 predicted proteins | sample LakWasMet56_HOW8_2_FD_183890 | JGI IMG/M metagenome (GOLD analysis project Ga0207971, IMG submission 183890) | Freshwater sediment methanotrophic microbial communities from Lake Washington under simulated oxygen tension - Sediment Metagenome... | ecosystem: Environmental > Aquatic > Freshwater >... | reverse complement strand
CAATTGTTTTATCCTGATGGAAAATTAAAATCGGATATCACCTATTACGAAGGAGCAGCACAAATTTGGACCGACTATTACCAAAACGGACAAATTGAATACACCGAAGAAAACACAAAAAGCATGGAATATTTAATAAAACGTAATTCCTATGCCCAAGATGGTAAGCCACAAGATTTATTTGAACTAATTGATCCAAAGAAAAAAATATATTCTAAAAAGGAATATTATGAAAATGGGTCTATTAAATCGGAAGGTTTAATGAAATACAACAAAGCTGTTGCCGATTATCAAAAAGATGGTGCTTGGAAAAACTACGATGAAAAAGGCAAGGTTACAGAAGAGAAATATGTGAATGGCGAACTTGTTAACTAATACTGAATCTAACTAAATAAAAAAGGCACTAGAAATAGTGCCTTTTTTATTTATGCTAACCTTTAAGTTTAGAATGGAAGATCATCTTCTTGAGAAGCTGCAGTAAATGTAGCAGCAACATCATTCATTGAAGCACCACTGTTATTATTTGAAGCACCAGCAGCATTACCTTCAATTCTCCAAGCCTCTAATGAATTAAAATATTTTACTTCACCTTGTGGACTTGTCCACTCTCTACCACGCAAGTTAAAATGAACTTTAATTTCATCACCTACATTGTAATTATCAATAATTGAACATTTGTCCTGTGTTAATTGAAAAGAAATGTGTTGAGGATACTGAGAAGAATTATCAGTAATTACAATTTCTCTTTTTTTGAATTTTTCTGAAACTTGTTGTGTCTGTCCTTTTACCTTTAAGATACCTGTTACGTCCATGATTATTATTTATTTTTAAATTGTTATTGATTCTTATTTATGATTTACCGAAAGTAAAACTTTCCACGCTTCATCCACCTTATTATTTTCCAACAATCCTTTTGCTACATGATGCAATTGATGTTCTAATTTTTTACGGTCTGTTCCATACACTTCAAACACTTCGTTGATGGCACCTGAATTTAAATAATGTAATATATCTGCTTCAGAAGGCAATTTTTCGATGTTACCTAACTGACCTAAATTATTTCCAGTTAATACATCCGAATTACGAATATAGTCAGGAATAACATCCACTCCTATTCCTAAATTTTGTAATGGCTTAGCAACTTCAAACAATGATTTACCATTAGTTCGGCTATACCAGTTTCCACCTAAGCGAGCTACTAAATCTATTTTATTAGGATCAATTAATTGATTCGCATCCAATACATTTTCATCGATGTGCATTAACACTACCTCACAAATGATTAAATTTCCTGCACCACCACTCGTTCCCAATTCAATTACTTCTTTTACTTTACATTCTAGTTGAGCAGGCGATTCTTTCACACGAAAAGGCTTTACCATTTCAGAAGCAATGGGTGTAAATCCAGCTTTAGTAAACTCACTCACACCTTTTGGATATTCGGTACTTGCCAAACTCATTTGTTGCACCATGTTATAGTTCACCACATTGATAACCACTTCTGGCACTTCTTTAATATTCAAATAGGTATGCTTTGCCTCCCCAGTTCTGCCGCTTAAAGCGGGAGAAAAAATAGCGATGGGCGGATTAGCACTAAACACATTAAAAAAGCTAAAAGGTGCCAAATTAGGATTTCCATCCTTATCAATGGTGCTTGCAAAAGCAATAGGACGAGGAGCAACAGCTCCAAGCAAATAACTGTGCAATACGGGTACTTTAACTTCTTTGGGATTAATTGTAAGCATAAACTGAATTTAGTAAGCAAAAGTAAAATATAATTTTCATGTTCAGAAAAGATGTTATCAACGAAAAGCCTACCATTGTTGATATGTGCTAAGCAGAAAAAGAGAAGAAAATTCTATAAAAAAGCAGCTAATTTTAATAAAATCGCTATATTTGCCGTCCAATCGAATAAAATTATGCGGATGTGGCATTTTTTGCGTTGTAGCAAAAACCGCAGACGCGCTAGTTCTAATACAAGATTGAAATTAATACAATAAATTATGCGGATGTGGCATTTTTTGCGTTGTAGCAAAAACTGCAGACGCGACAGTTCTAATACAAGATTGAAATTTAAACAATAAATTATGCGGATGTGGCATTTTTTGCGTTGTAGCAAAAACTGCAGACGCGACAGTTCTAATACAAGATTGAAATTTACACAATAAATTATGCGGATGTGGCGTAATTGGCAGCCGCGCCAGACTTAGGATCTGGTGCCGTGAGGCGTGGGGGTTCGAGTCCCTTCATCCGCACAAAATAAAACCGTAAACCTTTAAATATAAAGCGTTTACGGTTTTTTTGTTTGTTATCTTGCCCTATTATTCCCCTTTTTGAATTAAACTTTGAAAATAGATTTGGCTTTTAACTCATTAAATCTAAAAACTTAATTGCTTGGTCAAAATATTCCTCCCTATGAATACCTTGATTCTCCTCTTTAGGTTTGAATTTTTTCATCTCTTCAACTGATTCATGGAAATATTTTTTTAGCCATCTATATTTTCCTAAATTCTTCTGTTTACCATAAAGCCCTTGTTTAATAAAATTTAAAACAGGGTAAAGTCTAGAATCATAAAATATATTATTTCTTCTAATATCGGTTTCAACTATGTAATGTGCGTAACTAATAAATGTTGCATCATTTTCTGTAAGTCTCGAATAAATAGGGTTGTAATCATGAACTAATGTATTCATCTCTGTTTTATTACAAAACTCAATAAAATGATGGTAATCGTTATTAACATGAGGTATAATTGATGGCTCTATTATAATTCTAGGAAATAATGCAAGCTCCTCCAAACTATAAGCCTTTAAAAAACCTTTTCCTACAAGTATATTTTTTTTAGGAACTGTGTATATTTCACCAAAGGAAATCCCTCCCCTTAACAATATCCCATTTATAATACTTTCCCCCTGCAAATATCTAATTATAATTAGCAAATGATAGAATTCATCGGGAGTATTAGGCGCAGTTAATATTATAGAGTCACTAATTGCAAAAAGCTCTATATTAGTTTGTTCTGCTTTAATAACCTCTTCAAGTTTTGCCTTATAATCATCTAGCAAATTGAAATAATTCTCAATGTGCTTTTTATCCTCCTCCTTATCTGAATTCACTTTTTCCGTAAAACCCAAAACATCAATAAAGGCAACATACTTCTCTTTAAAATCTATTTTAATACTCATATCAAATTATTTTATTTTTCCATTTAATTTTTAAACATTCATGCAAAACAACTAACAGATTGCAAAATAAGTAATCGAAAATTATCAAAAATAAAATTACAATTTAAAATAAACCCTAAAGTCGCTATATACAAAATATTGCATAACAACGATAGATAATTTATTAAATCAATCACTTATACAATAATCTCAGATTAATTATACATCAAAAATTAAACGGTTAAATAAATATCTAATATGTTGAGTAAAAATTGTGCTCTTGAAAATAACTTATAAATGTTTACTATTGCGCTCTATCATTTTTGGGAGTTACAGAAAAATTGATTGGTACAAGATTAAAATATTTTTCAATTTGATTTTTTCCTTCTATTTTTAGAATTGACCCCGTTTTAGTCTCGGGATTAAAATTAAAAACTCGGTAAATTGAATAATTTTTCTTCGTTGACAAAACACTTAATTCGTTACTTGTAATAAAAAATTGTGTTGAAAGTTCATCTGTTGTAGTTTTCACCTCAATAAACAACTCCTCCCCATTTTCTTTAAAAGAAAGAATATCATACCCCGCTCCATCACCGTCAATTTTTGAAATATGCCTTACATTCTTTGCAAGCTCCACCTTACCGAGCTTATTTAATCTATCCTTTTCATAATTCATAATAAACTCTTCTCCCAACAAACCTATATTCACATTTATAATATTCTTGGCAATGAAGTCCTTTTTTGAGCTTATTCCCTGCACTCTCTTTTTTTTAATTTCATTTTTAGGCGCATCTGAAAAAACATCTGATACATTCACGAGTAAAATGTTAGACAAAACGTTATCTGTTTCCGCTTTATTATCACTTAGCAAACCATTCTCATTCGTTTCAGGAGTAATTGGACTTGTCTTAATAAGCTTATCTTCCATCCATTGCATTGAGTTTTTAAAAAAACTCTTATGCGTAATATAATCTGCCCAAAAATACTTGTATCCATTTAATTTTTCTTCATACACATTAAACGAAAATCGAAATTTTAAATAAACTGAATTTATAAATTCATAATCTCTTTTATATTTTACAAGTTCAATACATTGTTTTAATTCCTCAACATACTTTAGAATTTCAGACTCCTCCTTATCTTTTTCATCTTTAATTCGCGTTTCCTCCAATCTATGTTCCTCTATCTTTAAAAATTCACCATATTCAGCTAGTTTTTTTTGATACAGTAGCCAACTTTGATTTAATTTTTCATATTCAAAAATGCTTATATTGTCTTGACTTAAGTATCTTTTTTTTAGATAACTTTCACCTTTTGATATGAGACTTCGAAATAAATTTAATTCTGTAACAAGAGTATAAAGGAAAAGAACAGGCCATAAAAGGATATAAAACCAAACTACAAAAAGAATAAAATCATAAGTCTTAATTTTTAAAATATTTATATTAAATACATAAAAAAAACAAAAAACAGTTGCAATAAAAATTAAAACGAAAGATATAGTTTTGAGTAACTTTTCAAAAAATTTCGTTTTTTCTCTAATTAATCGAGGAAATTTCAATATAAAATCAACTTGTGATTCATTCAACTGAAAATCTTTTATATCGGGCTTTACCATCAAGCAAAATTTGAATATACCACTAATATAAGAATTAAAAAAACATATAATTACAATTAATTTTAATGTGTTTTTATATCATAGATAAGGTGCGTGAAAAGATAAAATAATTTTAACAGTGATTAGTCATCCGAACAAAAAAGCCTTCCATTTTGGAAGGCTTTTTTTATTTGTATACTTTACAAATAGTTTCAACCACCCTACTTCTTTACCAGCTCAACACCTTTATCAGTCAATTTTATTAAACGTTCTTTGTAAAGTGCACCCACTGCCTTTTTGAATGCTTTTTTACTTATTTGTAAACCAGCTTTAATTTCTTCTGGTGTACTATTATCGTTCAAAGGAAGAAAACCATTTGTTTCTTTCATCAAGTTTAAAATTCTCCATTTTACATCATCCACCAATTCGAAACCTGCTTTTTGTAAACTCAAATCAATTTTATTGTCCTCACGCACCTGCTTCACATAGCCTTTTAGTTTATCACCAACACGTACCTGATCAAAAATTTCATTTTTATAAATCAAGCCAACATACATATTATTGATAATGGCATTCAAACCTTTGTCGGTTTCGGAATAAATTAATAAATCAACGATATCGTTTGCTTGCAAATCAATATCATCGCGTTCAATGAATTTATTCAATTTAGCTGATGCCACTATACGGTTTGTTTTTTCATCGGTATATACAAACACTACATAGCTTCTATTGGGAATCATTTTAACGGGTTGTTCGCTAAATGGAACCAATAAATCTTTTTCCATTCCCCAATCCAAAAATGCACCAATGCTGTTTACTTCGCGTACTTCTAAAAAAGCAAACTCTCCACTTATTGCATACGGTTGCATAGTAGTAGCAATCAAACGGTCATCTGAATCTCTGTAAACAAATACATCCATTACATCGCCAATGGCAGTTCCTTTCGGAACCCACTTTGTAGGCATTAACACTTCCACATCATCTTTACGCAAATAGATACCGAAATCCATCTGTTTTACTACTTCTAACTCGTTGTATTTTCCTACTTCTATCATTTTATTGTTGTATTGTTCTGTAATCAATTATTTTTTATTTAATCAATCTTTGTCAATCGTCTTTCGCCAAGGTTCTCGATACGGCTCGTTCCTCGCCACTCGAACTGACCTGCCAAATCCTAAATCCATCATCCTATTTTATCTACTGAATCATAAAGATCTGCGTTCTATTCTCTATTCGTAATTCGTAGACCTTCTAAATATTCCCTTCTTCGTTTTCATCTCTACGTTTTATATTTTCTAAAATTGATGTAACAATAGAAAGAATAAAACTAAACAACAATGCCCACCAAAAACCATCTACTTTAAATCCATCTACTAGTTTTGATGCAAGAATAATCATTAATGCATTGATTACTAATAGAAAAAAACCAAATGTAAATATGGTTACAGGAATTGTTAAAACAATCATTATAGGTTTCACTACTGCATTTAAAAATGCCAACACCGCTGCTACAATCAATGCTGTAAAAACATTGTTATCCTGAATAGCTACACCTGGTAATAAATACGAAGCAATTAATACGGCCAGTGTAGAAATAATAAGTTGAACTAAAAAACGCATAATTTTTATTTTTAAAATACAAAGGTACTATTTATTAGAATGTAGTCCCGCAATTGCATTCGCACATTTTTGACCATCAATGGCTGCTGAAACGATACCACCAGCATAGCCTGCGCCTTCGGCACATGGATACAATCCTTTAATTTGTGGATGTTGCAATGTTTCGGTATCCCTAGGAATACGAATAGGTGAAGATGTACGCGATTCTACTCCTACTATCACCGCATCGTTACTCAAATAACCTCGCATCTTTTTTCCAAATTCAGCAAATCCAAATTGCAAACGTTTTGCAATTTCAGGAGGTAACAAATCATGTAAAGCAACCGATTTAATACCTGGTTGATACGATACAGCAGGCAAACTTGCCGAGACTTTTCCATTCACAAAATCCAACAAACGTTGTGCTGGTGCTGTTTGTGTTTTACCGCCTGCTTCCCAAGCCATTTTTTCCAATGCTTGCTGATAACGTAATCCAGCTAATGGACCTTCACTAGCATATTTTTTATAATCTTCGGGCTCTATGGTGACTACTATTCCGGAATTGGCGAAGGGATTATTTCGTTTGGAAGGAGACCATCCATTTGTAACCACCTCCCCAGGCGCTGTTGCACAAGGAGCAATGATTCCACCAGGGCACATACAAAACGAATAAACGCCTCGCCCCATTGCTTGATGCACCAAACTGTACGAAGCAGCAGGTAAATAATCACGTTTGTGATTTACCTCCGGAATACTACAATGATATTGTAATGAATCAATTAATGCTTGCGGATGCTCAACACGAACACCCATTGCAAATGTTTTTCCTTCAATTAAAATATTTTTTTTGTGCAACAGTTCAAATATATCTCGTGCACTGTGTCCTGTGGCAAGGATAACATTATCTGCATTAAACTCGATAGTTGTATTTTTTTCTAAATCAAAACACACAACACCTTTCACCGCATTGTTTTCGATGATAAAATCAACAACCTGTGTATTAAAATAAACTTCGCCACCAGCATTAATAATACTCTCACGGATGGCTTGAATAATTTTAGGCAATTTATTGGTTCCAATGTGAGGATGTGCTTCCACCAAAATATTTTCATCGGCACCATGCGCTACAAAAATTTCCAATACTTTGCTTACATCACCACGTTTGGTTGATCGTGTATACAATTTACCATCACTGTAGGTTCCTGCACCACCTTCTCCAAAACAATAATTCGAATTTGGATTAACGATGTGTTCTTTATTAATTGCAGCTAAATCCCTTCTTCTACTTTTTACATCTTTTCCTCGCTCAATCACAATAGGCTTAAAACCATTTTCGATGAGTTGTAAAGCTGCGTACAATCCAGCTGGACCAGCACCTACAACAATCACAGGAGTTTTTGAACCTACATTCGGATAATCTATTTTATAATTAATGGGAATTGGAGCTTGTTCCCCCACATAAGCTTCAATCTTTAAATTGATTTTTATGTTTCTAGAGCGAGCATCAATAGAACGTTTCAACACTCGAAAATGAGTGATTGCATCTACTTTACATGAAATGGTTTGGGCAATTGCCTTTTTTAGAACAGCTTCATTTGCTGCATCCTCAGGCGAAAGGACTAGATTGAGTTCGTGTTTCATTTTTGTTTAGGCATCTGTTTATGATGCAATAGTGATACAAAAGTAAACAAAAATAAATAATAACTTCAATAAGACAAGCTTATTCAGTTTAATAAACTTGTCGAAAACTATAGTTTTAATTTCTTTGTGCACTTTGCGTAATACTTTGCGTGCTCTGCGGTTAAAGCCATCAGGCTTTCTCGACATGCTGGAAATGACAACGCACAAATCAATACCGAGCAAGTTTTAAAGTAGTAAAAGATTTCATCGCAATAGCAAACTGGTTATCGTAAACAAAAAAGCCGTAATTCACATTACGGCTTTCTATAATAAAAATTCAATTACCCTTCGTTCACAACTCCCATATCGCAGAATTTTTCGATACGCAAATCGACACGTTTTTTAGAATCTAATTTTTCTAAAGCAGTAATGTGTTTAATAATTTCAGCTTTTACAGTTTTAAATATTTCTTCATGGTTGGTATGAGCACCACCCAATGGTTCAGGAATAATACCATCAATCAACTTGTTACCCAACATATCCTCTGCTGTTAATTTTAGTGCTTCAGCTGCACGCTCCTTGTTATTCCAATTACGCCATAAGATTGAAGAACATGATTCAGGAGAAATTACCGAATACCATGTATTTTCTAACATCAATACTTTATCACCGATACCAATTCCCAATGCACCACCCGATGCACCTTCACCAATAACGATACAAATAACAGGCACTTTTAATTGTGCCATTTCTAATAAATTACGAGCAATTGCTTCACCTTGTCCGCGCTCTTCAGCCTCTAAACCTGGGTAAGCACCAGGAGTATCAATCAATGTAACAATTGGCTTGTTGAATTTTTCTGCCATTTTCATTAGACGCAATGCCTTGCGGTATCCTTCAGGGTTGGGCATACCAAAATTACGAATTTGGCGCATTTTGGTATTGATACCTTTTTGCTGACCAATAAACATAACGGTTTTACCATCTATGCTTCCAAATCCACCCACCATTGCTTTATCATCTTTCACGGTTCTATCGCCATGCAATTCAATGAAAGTTCCATTGGTAATTGCATCAATATAAGCAAGGGTATATGGTCTATCAGGATGGCGTGATACCTGCACACGCTGCCATGGCGTAAGGTTTGAGAAAATCTCGGTACGAGTTTCTTTTATCTTTTGTTCGATATCAGCAATTGTCTTTGAAACATCTACTCCACTTTTATCAGCAACTTGTTCCATCTTTTCCAATTGCTCGTATAATTCAGCAATCGGTTTTTCAAAATCTAAGTAATTCATTTTTAATAAATCGTTGATTAATTGGAGGGCTAAAATACGAATTATCCCCCGAAATACGAATTTTTTCGACAAAGCGCCAAAGACAATGACAAAAAGCTAAAATAAAGGCATTTTTTGCCGATAAACAGAAGGATATATTGGAATTAATGGAAAATCATTGCTAATCCAGCAATAAGAATTACTGCACCAATAGCAGTTAATCCATACAATGCAAAATCGAGTGAAGCACCTATGTCGCTAAGAAAAATACAACTTACAAAACCCATACCTAGCAAAACAACACCTAATAATACCAACATGCTTCCATTCTGAGTCCGTTTAGCATTACGAATTCGTTTTACTTGCACTAATACTTCTGCTAGAGTTGTTTGATCAACACCTTGTTGTGCCAATTGAGATTCAATAAAAGCATTGTCACGACCCTGTTCTATCAGCGATTTGGCTGTATTTAAATACGAGTTGATTGAAAGGTTGTGTTCCATGCTTTTCAGTTTTGGTTAAACCAAATTAATAAAAGAAAAATTAAAAAGCAAATTTTGTTGTCCCATTTTTATTTCCACCTTTGCATCATGGTATCATTTCCAAATGCAAAAATTAATATTGGACTAAACATCGTTGAAAAACGTGCTGATGGTTTTCATAACATTGAAAGTGTTTTTTATGCCATTGGTTTATGCGATGCATTGGAGATAATTGAAAACAAAGATGCTACAGAAGAAAAAATAATTTTCACATCGAGTGGAATAGAAATACCAGGCAATTCAACGGATAATTTATGTGTTAAAGCCTACCACTTAATTGCCAACGATTATGTTTTACCAAAAATAAAAGTTCACCTTCACAAACACATCCCCATTGGTGCTGGCCTTGGCGGAGGATCTGCTGATGCAGCATTTTTTATCCGATTGCTAAACGACAAATTTGAGTTGAATTTAGCTTGGGGCGAAATGCATCACTATGCCAAACAATTGGGTAGCGATTGTTCTTTCTTTATTAGTAATCGTCCATCATTCGTAGAAGGAAAAGGTGACGAATTTGAAAGCATTCAATTGGATTTAAGCAAGTATTACATTGCCTTAATTTATCCGAACATACACATTAATACAGCAAAAGCATACAGTGGTGTAAATCCAAAGAAAGGAAGTCGATCACTAGAAGCCGATTTATTAAACCTTCCTATTACCGAATGGAAAAATTACATTCATAACGATTTTGAAGATTCAATCTTTCCACAATTTCCGGAACTAAAAAATATAAAAGAAAAACTTTACGAATTGGGAGCAAGTTATGCTGCAATGAGTGGCAGTGGTTCTACAGTGTATGGAATTTTCGAAAAAGCAACTTCAATAAAAACATCTTTTCCTAATGCATTTGTATGGGAAGGGAAATTGTAAAAGGATAGAAATTTACTTCTGAGCAATCTTAACAAGATAAAGCGCAAGGAAAGTAAAAACGATATTCGGAATCCAAACAGCAACCATTGCTGATACCAAACCACTGGCAGCAAATGTGGTTGTTACCTGCATAAACATGATGTAACTAAAACTTATTCCAATTCCTAAACCAATGTGCATTCCAATACCTCCACGCACTTTTCTACTGGCAATAGAAACACCAATTAAGGTTAATACAAAGGTGGCAAACGGGAATGCAATTCGTCTGTGTTTCTCCAACTCCAACACTTCAATTTTATCCGAACCCTTTAATCGCTCCGAAGAAATATATGCTCTCAATTCGTGATAATCCATTGTTTCAATGGTATTGTCTTTTCGTTCAAACTCTTTTGGTGTAAATGCTAAAACGGTATCAATTTTTTGACCTTTAATAATCGACTCATCCATTCCACTGATATAACGGATGTAATAATTATTAATGCTCCATCGACTTTTTATACTGTCCCATTTAATATTATCGGCAGTAAGTTTATAATACAAAGCTCCTTTATTGAATTTTTCAATCGAAAAACGATAGCCGATATTCTCATCAGTGCTATAACGCTCAATGTAGATATAATTGTTTGGAGATATTTGTTTGTGAATGTTGCGATCGTTGTTGTAATACTTATCACGAATGTATTCATTTTCAAAAGCGATTCTTTTTTTAGTAGCATTCGGAATCACAAAATTATTCATATAAAACGATAATATTGCTATAACTGTAGCCGACAACATGTAGGGAAACAGTAAACGATTGTAACTTACACCACTACTCAAAATAGCAACAATCTCGGTGCGAGATGCCATTTTAGAAGTAAAAAAGATTACTGCAATAAACGTAAAAAGCGGACTAAATAAATTAATAAAATAAGGAATGAAATTAAAATAATAATCAAAGATAATTGCACTCAGTGGAGCTTGCTTGCCAACAAAATCTTCTATCTTTTCGGATACATCAAACACCACCACAATCAATACAATTAGCAACATTGCAAAAAAGAATGTTCCTAAAAACTTACGAATAATATATTGATCTATTAACTTCATCTTTTTTTACAATCGTACACCCAATTGTTTTACCATTTTATTTTTCCATTCGTAGAATGTACCAGCAATAATTTGATTGCGCGCTTCGCCTACCAACCACAAATAAAACGCCAAATTATGAATACTCGCTATTTGCGCAGCTAATAGTTCTTGTGAATGAACCAAATGACGTAAATATGCTTTTGTATATTCTCTATCTACATAAGATGTTCCATTTTCATCCAATACAGAAAAATCATTTTTCCATTTTTCGTTTTTAATATTGATGATTCCGTTTTGTGAAAACAACAAACCATGACGTGCATTACGAGTTGGCATTACACAATCAAACATATCAATGCCCAAGGCAATACTTTCCAAAATATTAATTGGCGTTCCTACCCCCATCAAATAACGAGGTTTGTCTGCTGGCAATATATTACAAACCACTTCAGTCATTGCATACATTTCCTCCGCTGGCTCACCTACCGATAAACCGCCAATTGCATTTCCTTCTCTATTTTGGCTGGCAATAAACTCTGCCGATTTTTCTCTTAAATCTTTGTAGACACTTCCTTGAACAATGGGAAACAAAGTTTGAGAATAGCCGTACTTCCCTTCTGTTTGATCAAATCGCTCGCAACAACGTTTTAACCAACGATGAGTCATGTGCATGGAATTGCGCGCATAATTGAACTCACATGGGTAAGGCGTACACTCATCAAATGCCATAATGATATCGGCACCAATGGTACGTTGAATATCCATTACATTTTCAGGTGTAAAAAAGTGCTTACTCCCATCAATGTGAGAGGTAAACTTAGCACCCTCTTCGGTCAATTTGCGCTGATTCGACAAGGAATAGACCTGATATCCACCACTATCTGTAAGTAATGGGCGATCCCAACCATTAAATTTATGTAAACCACCCGCTTGTTCAATTACTTCCAAACCTGGACGTAAATAAAGATGATAAGTATTCCCTAAAATAATTTGAGCTTTAATATCATCACGTAATTCGCGCTGATGAACAGCCTTTACAGTACCTGCAGTACCTACTGGCATGAAAATCGGTGTTTGAATAACACCATGGTCGGTAACAATTTCGCCAGCGCGAGCCTTGCTTCCTTTGTCTTTATGTGATATTGAAAATTTCATTTTTACCTTCTTTTCATCATTCCCCAGTCAACTATCTTCCTTCCCCTCCCGAATTGTTAATTACTTTGTTTAAATCCTGCCAAAGATAACACATTACCGTTAAACAGTTCAAGGTATTTTTGCTTTAAGAAATGGTAATTTGATTTGAGCGCATATGATTGATTTTACAGTATTTAAAACTTTTTCAGTTGGACTATTAATATTTGGTGTATTTGCCTTGGCATTTATTATACAGCTTTGGTTTTACCTTGGCTATTTTGCACGTTTGGCATTTTATAAAAAGAAAACATTAGAACCAAACACTCCTCCTACGAGCATTATTATTTGTGCTAAAAATGAAGACGATAATCTAGTTGCTTTTTTACCTCGTGTATTCGAACAAGATTATCCGGAGTTTGAAGTGGTGGTGGTAAACGATTGTTCATTCGACAATACAGGCGATATTTTAAAAGAGTTTGCAAAAAAACATTCAAACCTAAAAATAGTAACCATCAAGGAAGATGATCATTATTCGCATGGTAAAAAAGTAGCTTTAATGATGGGAATCAAAGGTGCTACACATGAACATTTATTGCTGACCGATGCCGATTGCCAACCGAACAGTAAAGATTGGTTACGCAACATGACACAACATTTTGTAGGAGAAACAGAAATTGTATTGGGTTATGGAGCTTATGAAAAACAAAAAGGATTTTTAAATAAAATTATCCGTTTCGATACATTTATGATTGCCTTGCAGTTTTTATCCTTTGCATTGGCTCGTAAAACCTATATGGGAACAGGTCGTAACATGGCTTATAAAAAATCATTGTTCTTTAAAATGAAAGGCTTTGCATCTCATTACCATATTGAATCGGGGGATGATGATTTATTTGTAAATGAAGCAGCAACCAAGCGCAATTCAAAGATTGAAATCGATATTGATACACATACGGTATCACGTGTTAAAAAGACCTATAAAGATTGGTTTCGTCAAAAACGTAGACATGTAACCACCTTCAAACATTATAATTCAGGCAGTAAATTACGTCTTACGATGATCAGTTTTAGTCAGTATTTGTTCTTTGCAAGCTTTATAACGGCATTAATTCTGCAATTTCAGCCAATTATAGTGTTATCAATATTTGCTTTGCGATTAATTACACAAATGATTATCTTTAACAAATCAATGAAACATTTGGCTGAAAAAGATTTAGTATTGCTTTCACCAATTATTGAATTAACATTGATGTTGATTTATCCTATGATCACGTTCTCAAACATGCTCATGCGAAAAAACAAATGGAAATAAACAAATTATGGACGAATTAGAATTTGACTCAAACTTATCAGACAAAGCAAATTACGACTGTAATTTGATTCGTGCAGCCTTGGACAATGCTGATCAAAAGGCGTATGCCGAATTGATGGGCCGCTACCGTGATTCTGTTTATTTTATGTTGTTGAAGATGGTCAACAATAAAGATGATGCTGACGATTTAACAATTGAAGCATTTGGAAAAGCATTCAAACGTTTACAACAATACACTCCCAATTACGCATTCAGCACCTGGTTATTCAAAATTGCATCTAACAATGCAATTGACTTTATCCGTAGAAAAAAGATGATTACTTTTTCGATTGATAAAACATTCGAAGATGAAGAAGGCTCATCAATGGCAATGGATATAAAAGCTTCCGGCTTAACACCAGAAGAAACCATGGAGAAAAAACAAAAAATCAAATTGATGCGTGATGTGGTAGAGAAATTAAAACCACGTTATAAAGTATTGGTTGAAATGCGTTATTTCGAAGAGTTATCGTACGAAGAAATCTCTGAGCGATTAGAACTTCCATTAGGAACAGTAAAAGCACAATTGTTTCGTGCCAGAGAATTCCTTGCTAACATCTTAAAAAATTCAGAAGGAAAAATTTAAGATTTATCCTTATTCAATTTACTTAAGTTTTTATTAATGTACTTTTCAGTTGGTAATTGTGCCTGCTGAATACGTTTTGCATAGTTAATGCTATCAATAATTTCTTTTTGTTTTTCGTCAACAATTTGCTTTTGCTCCTCAATCACCAACTTTTGTTTTTGAGTAATCCGGAAACGATTAAACATAAGGACGGAGAACAACAATACCAACACCAAACCTCCATAGAGTGTGTAACGTTGTGTTTTTTCTTGCTGTAATTGCAGCTCGGTAACTTTCTTTTCTTGTGCCACCCGAATGCTATCAGCAATTGCTTTTTTCTCATAAGTGTATTTTGCATATTGAGTAATTACTGCTTTTTGAGTAGCAATATTATTAAGACTATCGCGCATTACAATATACAATTTATGCATTTTAAATGCCTGCATCCCATTGTTCTGCTTCTCATAAATTTTATATAATAATCCGGCTGCTGTTTTAATTCCTTCAGGATACCCAATTTCTTCACCTATTTTTAACCCTTCCTTGCACAATACTTCTGCATCATTCAATTTATTTTGTTTTAAATAAACTTCTCCTAAATTAGAGCTTGTAACCGATACCCCTTGAAGATCCATAATTTGTTTTCGAATAGTCAAGCTTTGAGTATAATAGTCGAATGCTTTATTTAAGTCGCCTTGTTTAAAAAACACATTCCCCAAATTATTAAGTGCATAAGCAATTCCTATTCGATCATCTACTGATATAAACTTTAAATAACTTCTATTATAATATTCATTCGCTTTCGAAAGTTCTCCTTTTTTGTAATAGATATTACCTATATTATTCAAGGCCGCAGCAATTCCATTTGTGTTTTTAATTTCTTCGTATAATTTAAGGCTTTTTTGATAATACTCAATAGCTGTTTTAACATCGCCCTGGTTGTTATAGATATATGCAATATTATTTATAGCATGAGCCATTCCTTCTTTATTATTTGCCTGCTCTTGTATTTTTAGACTACTATTATAATACTCTAATGCTCTTGTTACATCTCCTTTATTATCATATGCCCAACCTATAAAATATAATGACATCGCCTCACCTTCTTTGCTACTAATCTCACGGTTAATGACTAAACTTTGCTCGTAATACTTTATAGCATTATCGCTATCTCCCATATTCCGATAGGTATTACCAATACTGCTCAACGTTCGTGCCAAGCCGCTTTTATCATTTAGCTGTTTCTGCAATTCAATGCATTTATCATAACTATCGATAGCTTCTTTCATTTTACCACTCATTGCATACTCATAACCAATGTTACCAATTGCAATCGCTAAATATTTTAAATACGTATTTTTCAAAACAGGCAGTGAACTTAGTGGAATGTTTTTTTCAGCAATTGTTTTCAGCTCTGCATTGTATTTTGGCCATACTTCAGGATCACCTTCCTCTTCAACTAATTGGTTTAGAACAGCACAACGAACGGTATCATGCTTTGCTTTTTTCAATTCTAATTTTAAAGAATCAATAATGGAATTTTGTGCTGAACATAAAAAGGTCAGCAACATTATAGTAGAAAAAAGGAGTAGGTATTTTTTCATGTTCGTTGTAGTAAATGTAGAAAAAATTAGAGCGAATACAAATGAATCCGTATTTAAATGACTAGAAATTAAAAAGGCTACTCTTCCGAGTAGCCTTTTTAATTTAATTTAATTTAATTCAATTTATTTCATTTCTGTAATAATATTCATCGTTTCATTCAAGTAAATATCTTTTTTAATGGATTTGTACCATTCTTTATTTTTTGAAATTTTAACGGTATCACTTTCAGGAATAATGTCCGTTTTTAATGTTTGAACATCCATTCCTTCAATCTCTTTGTCTAAGCCTTCCAACTTTTTCACTTCTTCTTTGTATTTTTTTTGTTCAATCATAAACTTATCAAAATTCAAAGAAACAACTGTTTCGTCTTTTTGCTTTTTCATGCGTTTTGCAGCATCGTTCAATAAGGCAAACCCTGAATTTGCTTTTACACGTTCGCCACTTGCCGCTTTTAACTTATCCACGGAATAAGTCCCTTTCCATGTTTGATATTTTGCTGCAGCAATCTCATCCCAAGCCATTGGATAATCCTGTTCCTTTTCTCCTTGGTCCAATAAGTAATAAGGGTCTGGTAAAACGATGTCTGGAATAACACCCTTTAATTGAGTTGCACCACCATTCACACGGTAAAATTTTTGAGTAGTGATTTTTACAGAACCCAATGGTTTTAAGTTTGAATATGCTGGAGGTAAATAATCGTCCAATTCATAAAAACGTTGAACAGTTCCCTTACCAAAAGTGGAAGGAGATGTCCCTACGATTAAACCTCGTTTATAATCTTGAATAGCAGCTGCCATAATTTCGGATGCAGATGCTGAATTTGAATTCACCATCACAACCAGTGGTCCATCGTAAACAATTGAAGGGTCTCTGTCTTCCATCACTTGTGCCATTCCTGATTTTTGTTTTACTTGAACTACTGGTCCTTTATCAATAAACAACCCCGCCATGTCTACCACATCACCCAAGGATCCACCGCCATTGTAACGTAAATCCAAGATGATACCATCTACATTCTCCTCTTTTAGTTTTTGTAATTCTTTGCGTACATCTTTTGAACAACTTCGTCCACCATTCTGACCGCCAAAGTCCGCATAAAAACTAGGCAATTTAATATACCCAATATTTTTCTTTCCTTTTAAAATAACAGACTGTGCATAGGTTTCTTCCAATACTACAATATCACGAATCAAAGGAATTACAATAGTACTGCCATCCACCTTTTTTACAGTTAATCGAACTTCGGTTCCTTTTTTACCACGAATTAACAATACAGCATCGTCTAAACGCATATCAGCAATATCAACTGGCTCGTTGCCACCTTGTGCTACTTTCAAAATAATATCTCCTGTTTTTAATTGCCCTTGACGCCATGAAGCACTACCTGGAACAATATTGGTTACTTTTATATAACCGTCTTTTTCCTGCAATTGCGCACCAATACCTTCCAATTGACCGCTCATTCCAATATCAAAATTGGCTTTATCCTTAGGAGCAAAGTATTCTGTATGTGGATCGTAAACACCTGTAATTGAATTAAAGTAAATTGCTAAACGGTCGTTACGGTCAAATTCTTTTAAGCGTTTAAACCAATCGTCATTGCTTTTTAATACCTTTTTACGTGCTTCTACTTCAATCTCTTCTTTGGTTTTAATTTTAACTGTATCGCTTTTTTCTTTGGCTTTTTCTTGGGATTCTAACATATCTCCCATTTTTGCCAATACTTGATACTTCATTGATTTTCGCCAAGCATCTTTCAACTCCTCTTTCGACTTGCAAAAATTTAACTTTTCAGCATCCAATTGAATGGTTTCTTCCTTTGTAAAATCAATCGGCTGCGATAAAATGTCCTTGTAATAGGTTTGTGCCTCTTGAATACGGTCGGTAATGATTTCCAATGACTTGTTAAAGAAGTTAAAACGACCCGCATTAACGTCTTCATCAATACTGTGCTCGTATTTTTTCAATTCCTCTATATCTGATTGCAACAAGAATTTTTTGTTGTAATCCAGACGTTGAACGTAGAATTTATAGACTTTCTCGGAAAACTTATCATTTATTTCCAGAGGAGCAAAGTGAATATTGCTTAGACTTTGCAGAAGCACCTGATCAAGAGCTTCCTCTTTCTCGGACTGAGCAACGAATGTATAAGAAAACAGAGCTACAGCGAGCGCTGGTATCAGAAAAAGCAGCTTTTTAGATTTAAGCATAGAAATGTAGATTTACAATTATTGAACGAATGTACAAATTACCGTTTATTCGGTACACTAAATTACGGATAATGCCTTGACAAATTGCGTTCCAAAAATATTATTTAACTTTTTATAACAGAATTAGTTTTTGCTCTACATTTACATCAAAATTCCATCACCCATCATTTAACCCAAACTTTTCTACCAAATGTCTAAACGTTTATTGTTTATCATTGCTGGCTTTGTTGTGCTTGCTATGATTGGATTTGCCGTATACAGCAAATCAAACTCATCTACTCCGGAAGAATCAAACCCTGCATTTAGCGCCTATATCAGCGCTTATACCTCAGGGATTATTTCGAGTGAATCGAGTATTCGAATTTTATTAACGAACGAACACGAGGCTCCAATTGAGATTGGCAAGCCTATTGAAAAAACACTATTCGATTTTTCTCCATCTATAAAAGGAACTGCAGTTTGGTTAGACAGCAGAACTATTGAGTTTAGACCCGAAAAGCCATTGCCAAATGGAACAGAATACAAAGCAGAATTTTATTTATCTGAAATCTTAGAGGTTCCAGATGAGTTCGAAACATTTGATTTCAGCTTCCAAACAATGCAACAATCGTATGAAGTATACATTGATGGAATGACTACTACCGATAAAAAAACATTACGCACACAACGTTTAGATGGAACACTTTCAACAGCTGATGTAGCAGATTTGCCGAGTGTAGAAAAAATTGTTACCGTAACACAAAATGGCAAAACATTACCAATTACATGGGTGCATGAGGGTAACAGAACAACTCATCGCTTTGCTGTTGAAGGAATTCAACGTACCGAAAAAGCAGGAAAAGTAGAAGTGAATTGGGATGGTGCTTCAATCAATGTTGATTTGAAAGGAACCAAAACCATTGAAATTCCTGCATTAGGCGATTTTAAAGTAATGGATGTAAAAGTGATTCAAAGTCCGGAACAATATGCCGTATTACAGTTTTCGGATCCAATTTTAGAAAATCAAGCCCTAGAAGGATTGGTAACATTAACAGGTGGTAGTGCTTTAAAATACATTATTGAAGACAATGAAATTCGAGTATATCCACAAACACGCCAAGCCGGACCACGAACCATTACTGCTGAAGTGGGTGTGAAAAATATTTTAGGAATGCCATTGAAGCAACGTTATTTAATGGAAATTATGTTTGAAGAAATAAAACCCGAGGTACAATTGATTGGAAAAGGTGTTATTCTTCCAAATTCAAATGGATTGATTTTCCCTTTCAGGGCTGTGAGTTTAAGAGCTGTGGATGTTAAAATTTTAAAGATTTACGAAAAAAACATTCCTCAATTTTTACAAGTAAATAACTTAGAAGGACAACGTGAATTAAGACGAGTTGGAAAAGTTGTATTGAAGAAAACAATTCAGCTAACACAAAAAAGTGCAATGGACTTAGGAAAATGGAATACCTATTCATTCGATTTAGCACAATTAATCAAGGCAGAGCCAGGCGCTATTTACAAGGTCATTATCAGTTTCAAAAAAGAATATTCAACTTATGCTTGTACCGATGCTGGTGGACCAGAAGAAGACAATGCAGGTATGCAAGAAGTAGGAGATGGAACCGATGATGATGATGAACACGATTGGGATTATTATGGTGATTACTACTACGATGATTACGAATATTATGATGAATACGATTATGGATATAATTATAACGACAGAGATAATCCATGCCGTAACTCTTATTATAGAAACAGAGAAGTAAGTCGTAACATTCTTGCTTCCGATTTAGGACTAATTGCAAAACGTGGAACAGATGGCTCCATGAAATTCATTGTCACCAATCTAATTACAACAGCTCCAATTGCTAATGCAACAATTGAATTGTACGATTACCAGCTGCAAGTAATTAAAACATTAAAAACTGATGGTGGAGGAATGGCAGATGCTACCTTCAAAAAGAAGCCATTTTTAATGTTAGTAAAAAGTGGTTCACAACGTGGGTACTTAAAATTAGATGATGGTTCATCATTATCGTTAAGCGCATTTGATGTGAGTGGCGAACAAATTCAAAAAGGCATCAAAGGATTCATTTATGGTGAACGTGGTGTATGGCGACCAGGTGACACCTTGTTCTTGTCATTTATTTTGGAAGATAAATTAAATACACTTCCAAAAAATCATCCAGTACAATTTGAATTATTAAATCCACAAGGACAAGTGTTCCGCAAAATGGTAAAATCAAAAGGCTTAGATGGATTCTATAATTTCACAACAACAACAGATAAAAACTCCCCAACTGGAAATTGGACTGCACGAATAAAAGTAGGTGGTGCATGGTTTACAAAAAATATAAAAATTGAAACCATCATGCCCAACCGATTGAAAATAAAATTGGATTTTGGTGCCGATAAATTATCAGTTACTAAAAAAGACTTACCAGGAAACCTTGAAGTAAAATGGTTACACGGAGCTGTTGCACGAAACCTAAATGCGAAAGTAGAAGTTACTCTATCCGAAACACAAACAACATTTAAAAAGTTTGAAGATTACAACTTTGATGATGCTGCTCGTAATTTTACTTCCGAAGCACAAATGATTTTTGATTCGGATATTAATAACGAAGGGAAAGCGATTGTAAAACCAAACATAAATGTAAATGATGCAGCACCAGGTATGCTAAAAGCTGCTTTCAAAGTTCGTGTATTCGAACAAGGCGGAGCATTTAGTGTTGATCAATTTTCAATTCCTTATTCTCCATACTCATCCTATGTAGGAATGAAATTACCTGAAGGAAATAAATTTTCAGGAATGATTCAAACTGATACGAATCACATTGTAAAAATTGTAACCGTTGATAGTGATGGAAAACCGGTATCCAAAAGCAAATTAAAAGTTCAAGTATTTAAAGTAAACTGGAGATGGTGGTGGGATAGTTATGATGGTGACCTAGCCAACTATGTTGGTAATGAATACCGTCAACCAATCATGGATCAATACATTACAACTACTAATGGAAAAGGTCAATTTGTATTGCGTGTAAATCGCCCTGAGTGGGGACGCTTTTATGTATGTGTTACAGATGAAGAAAGTGGTCACCGTACCGGACAAACCGTTTACATCGATTGGCCATCATGGTATGGTTCTTCTCCAAAAGGAAATGAAGGTGCAACTTTATTATCATTCAATACCGACAAAAAACAATACAATGTTGGTGAAGATGTAAAATTAACCATTCCATCAAGTGGCGAAGGACGTGCTTTGGTAAGTATTGAGAGTGGTTCGAAAGTAATCAATGCATTTTGGGTAGAAACGAAAAAAGGAGAAACAGATTATTCGTTTAAAGTAACTCCTGAAATGACACCAAACGTATATGTGAATGTAACGTTGATACAACCACATGCACAAACGATTAATGATTTACCGATTCGATTGTACGGAGTAGTTCCTATTGCTGTTGAAGATCCAACAACACATTTAACACCCGTAATTACAACTCCTGAAAAATGGAGTCCTGAATCGAAATCGAGCTTAACAGTAAAAGAAAAAGATGGAAAAGAAATGACCTATACTGTTGCTATTGTGGATGAAGGATTGTTGGATTTGACACGTTTTAAAACTCCAGATCCTTGGAGTGCATTTTATGCACGTGAAGCTTTGGGTGTAAAAACATGGGATTTATTCGACATGGTAATGGGTGCTTATGGTGCTGAATTATCGCGCATATTAGCAATTGGTGGTGATGGAGATATAAATGGGAAAGCAGGTAACAAAGCCAATCGTTTTAAACCAATGGTTCGTTTTATGGGACCATTCCATTTGAAAAAAGGAGAAACAGCGAAACATGAATTTATGATGCCTCAATATGTCGGTAGTGTAAGAACAATGGTAATAGCTGGTTACAAAGGTGCTTATGGCTCATCCGACAAAACAACACCAGTTCGTAAACCATTAATGATATTGGGAACATTACCACGTGTGCTTGGTCCGGGTGAAGAAGTAGATTTACCAGTAACAGTTTTTGCGATGGAGAAACAAGTAAAAAATGTGAAAGTAGAAATACAAGCAAATGCATTCTTTACCCCATTGGATGGAACATCTAAATCAATTACATTCAAAGAAGTAGGTGATGATATCGTTAACTTTAAATTGAAAGTGAATTCGGCTTTAGGAAATGGGAAAGTAAAAATAATTGCAACGAGTGGTTCCGAAAAAGCAGTGTATGATATTGAGTTGGATGTACGTAATCCAAATCCAAAAGTGGTGAATGTGATTGAAACGGTAATTGAAGGAGGTAAATCATGGACAACACCATACACTCCTGCAGGTATGGCAGGAACGAACAAGGGAACAATTGAATTATCGAGCATCCCTCCTATTAATTTAGGAGAACGATTAAAATATTTAATTGATTATCCGCATGGTTGTGTGGAGCAAACCACTTCATCGGTGTTTCCACAATTATTCTTAAGCGATATTATGGAATTGAATTCCGATTATAAAATTGCGATTGATAAAAATATCAAAGCAGGTATTGAACGTTTAAAATTATTCCAAACTGCAAATGGTGGAATGAGTTATTGGGCTGGACAATACGATTCGGATGATTGGGGAACAAGCTATGCTGGTCATTTTATGATTGAAGCAGAAATGAAAGGGTATACGTTGCCGGTTGGATTCCTTGATAATTGGAAACGTTATCAACGCAATAGAGCAAATGGATGGGTTTCTAAATCACGCGAGCACTACTATTATTACAATAGTGATTTAGATCAAGCATATCGTTTGTATACATTGGCTTTAGCAAAAGCACCTGAATTAGGTGCTATGAATCGCTTAAAAGAAAAAGCCGATTTAACACCAGCCGCTAAATGGCGATTAGCTGCAGCGTATGTAAAAGCAGGACAACCAGAAGTAGCAAAAAAATTAATTGCAAACTTATCGTATAAGATTGATAAGTACAGCGAAATGGGCTGGACGTATGGAAGCAGTGATCGTGATCAAGCAATGATATTGGAAACATTAACATTGTTAGACATGAAAACAAAAGCTGCTCCAGTATTAAAAGAAGTATCTCAATCCTTGAGTTCTAGTTATTGGATGAGTACTCAAACAACAGCTTATTGTTTAATTGCTGTTTCTAAATTTGCGAAAAATGCAGGAGGAACCACTGCCGAAATGAAATACAATGTGAAAGTAAACAACAATGCTCCAATAGCATTGAATACGAAATTACCTGTAAAACAAATCGACATGCAGCTAAAAGGTGCAGCTGCGGGCAATGTAACAGTAACGAATAATGGTACAGGTGTTTTATTTGCACGCATTATCTTAGAAGGCATCCCAGAAACTGGCGACCAAACAGAAATAGATAATGACCTAAATATGGACATTACTTACTCAACCATGCAAGGTGGTTTATTGGATGTTTCAAAAATTGAACAAGGCACCGACTTTATTGCTGAAGTACAAATTAGCAATCCAGGAACAAGAGGCGAATACTTGCAAATGGCATTGTCGCAAATATTCCCTAGCGGTTGGGAAATCCACAACACACGTATGGATGAAGCCGAAAGTGTTATTAAGAGTGACAATCCAACATACCAAGATATTCGTGATGATAGAGTGTATACCTACTTTAATATTTCACCTACTACTACCAAAACATTCCGCATTGTGCTGAATGCTGCTTATGTAGGAAGATATTATCTGCCAACGGTTTATTGTGAAGCCATGTATGACAATACCATTAACTCACGCAAGCCAGGAAAATGGGTTGAAGTTGTAAAACCAGGAATGTAAAAATTAATGAGCCGAAATAAAAAATTGTTTCGGCTCTTTAATTATCTTTAACACATGAAACACACCATCAACCAGCTTCAAAAAGAGTTAGCAACTTATCCTCCCAAGGAAGTGCTGGAGATTTGTGTAAAGCTGGCAAAGTTCAAAAAAGAAAACAAAGCTTATTTGGAATACATTCTGTTTGGTTCGGCAGATGAGCAGGAATATATTAAAGAAGGCAAAATTCATTTAGAGGAAGTGTTTGCAACTATCAGTCGTAAATCGGCTTACACAACAAAAAAAGGATTGCAAAAAGTGGTGAGGCATTTGACAAAGCTGATTAAAAATTCGAAATCAAAACAAACCGAAATTGAATTGCGTATTTTCTTTTGCAATCAAATAAAAAAAGCACGCATCAATTTAGATTCCAGCAAAATTATTAGCAATTTATATTATCGTGAAATTGATAAAATAAAAGCGGCCTATACAAAGCTTCATGAGGACTTGCAATATGATTACCATTCGGATTTTGAAAAACTAGGTATCCAATTGTAATAGGATTCTTATCTTTTCGTAAATTGGAATACATTTTGCACTTAAAGCAAAAAATCTATATGAAAACAAAACTTTTACTTCTACTACTTAGCATCACCATTCTTAGCTCTTGTTCTAAATATGGCTATGTACAATTAAAATATCCTTCATCGCCTAATGCGGTTTTGCCAGATGGCATTAAAACAATCGCCATTGTGAATAGGTCAATTGCACCAAAAGACAACAAACATAACATCTTAACTGAAACTATTTTATCGGGTGAAGTAGCCGGTTCCGACAAGATAGCTTCCGATGAATGCTTGAAAGCAATTTTTGATCGTTTTAATGGCCACCAAGACTACCGTGTAGTGTTTCCTGCTAAAACAAGATTAGTAGGAACAGGAACACGTGTTACTCCCGACATATTGAATTGGAAAGTTGTTAAAGATATCTGTGATTCAACAAATGCTGATGCTCTTTTAGTTTTAGAAATGTTTGATTCCAATTCAGATATATTGTTAAGTGCACTTAACAATCAAATCAACAGTGTACTTTCAGGAAACACAAGTGCACCTGCTCCACCTAATCAAATACGAATGAATGTGATTAGTTATTGGAGAATGTATGACCCAAAAAACAAAGCAATAATTGATCAGTACCAATCAACTAGTTATTTAACATTTAATACAACAAGTTTATTAAACACTCCACCACCCGAAGCATTGCCTCAAACAGCTTATGCTGCAGGCGAAGAATACATTTATCGCTTTTTACCTAGTTATTATTATGTAAGACGTGATTTATACAAAAAAGGGAAAGGTGCTTTTAAGGACCAATTTAGAACAGGTTTTCGCAAATCGGAAGTTGCAAATTGGAAAGGTGCATACGATGTATGGTTAGGTATTGCCGAAAAGGCAACTGGAAAAAATGCCGGAAAAGCATGTTTAAATTTAGCCGTAGCATGTGAAGTATTGGGGAAAAACGAGGAGGCATTAGCATGGGCTAAAAAATCATACGAAGATTATGGAAATAAACTTGGACGAGATTATGCCAACAAATTAAAATATAGAATAAATGTAGAATAAAAAAAGCCGCAACAAATGTTGCGGCTTTTTTATTCTATTGTTTTACAATTTTCAGTTTTTTCAGATGCCCATCTATTTGAAGAAAATACACCCCTTTTGCCAAACCATTTAAGTCTACTTTATTATCATTACTGAGTGTTCCTGATTTTACAACTCTACCCAATTCATCAAACAAATAGAATGGATTCGATTTATCAAATTCGCCATTCAATTGGATATAATTATTTGTTGGGTTAGGATACACCAACAATGTTTCTGCTGAATTTTGTTCATTTATACCTGTAGGTGATGACACAATAAATTGTCCCATCATTCCATCGTCTTCATGTGTCAACATATGACAATGATACATATAAGGCAATGTGTCGTTATGGAAATTTTCGAAACGAGTAATAAATCGAACTACACCATTTCCTGCAGGCACAAGTATTACATCCTTTCTTCCAGCAACACTTGGAGCAGGTGGCACTCCATTTACATCCAACACATAAAACTGAACATCATGAATATGAAATGGATGTGCAATCGGTGATGCATTCGTTAATTGCCATATTTCGATATTTTCGAATGGAATGGTATAATTAATCATCATCATATCAAAAGCAGCATTATTAATTAAAAACGGACCATTAATAGCACCTGGACCCATAGTTACTGGAGCAAATGTCAAGGAACGTGTTATGGCTGCAGAAGTACTTAACCATGGTGTGTGAGTTACCAATGCTGTTGGAATGGTAGTAACAGGATTTGCTGTGACAGCAACAATATTCATAGTTAAAACAATAAAATTACTCCCATTTAAAGGATTTGAGGCATAGTTTGTAATAACTTGACCAGCACCCATTCCTGGTTGTGTAGCACCATAGATTGCGTTTGGCAATTCAGCACCATAACTTATTAAATTAATTGTTTGCCCAAAATCAGCAGAAAAATCTATTAGTATTTCAGCTCGTTCACCAGGTGCTAATTGTAGGCGTGTTAATGCAACAGCACTTGTCAACAAACCTCCATCAGAGGCAATTTGATAAAACGTTTTGTTTCCTGTTAATCCTAAATTGTAAACACGTTCAGATGAACCATTCAACAAACGTAATCGTACCACTTGAGCAGGAGTATTTAAATAAGGGTCTAATGTACCATTTACCATCAATGCTGTATCTAAAGCTGTTGGCATGGTAATAATTTGATTGGTCGCATCAAACGATTTTGTTTGAATTACAATTGGGAAATCGTCAACACCATATGTTCGAGGTAATGTAATAGCTGCCTCCTGAGCATCACGAACAATTACCATTCCTGCAATTCCCTTTTGAACATGTTCATTTGTATGCATATGTAAATGAGGGTGATACCAATAAGTAGAAGCCCAATCTAAAACAGTGAATGAAGGACTCCAAGTTGTTCCAGGAGGAATTGTGATATGCGGTCCACCATCATTTTCGGGTGAAACATGCATCCCATGCCAATGGATAGTGGTTGTATCCATTAATTGATTATTCACATTAATAGTCACATTTTGATTTTGATTTAATAACAATGTTGGTCCGAGAAGATTTCCATTTACTCCCATTGTGTTAGTAGGCTGACCAGGGTAAAAATTTACAGTACCGGATTGTATATTCAAATTAATCGTGTTACCTGTAAGTGTATCGGGAATAAACAATGGATTTTGAGCAATTGCAACTGAAGCACCAAAAGCAAGGATTGTAAATAATTGTTTCATGATTTAATTATTTTTTCGAAAAATAAAAAATTAAATCATTTAGAAATGTGATAAATATCACAAAGCAAAAAAAGCCGCAACATTTGTTGCGGCTTTTTTTATTCTACTGCCTCTATTTTTCCAATCCCTTCGCGTTGAATACGTTTTTGCTTTGGATTGCCTTTGTATTTAACACCACCTAAACCTTTGGAATGAACCGTTAATCGTTCTGTAACAAATAATTCAGCAGCACCAATACCTTCTGTGTCTAAAAATAAGGTCTCTGTTTTTAAGTTAAATGCTTCTATTGCACCTAAACCTTTATTCGTAATCCGAAGATCTTTGGCATTACCAGCTAAAAACAAAGCACCCACCATTTCTGAATAGACAGACAAACTGTTGGTTATAATCATCAGATTTGTTACACCAACACCTTGTAATTTGCAATCCAACGAAGGTAAATGCAGAGTATCCAGACATTTTACACTACCAACTCCTGCTGTCGCAATACGGTCTATTGTTATAAAATCAATGTATATATCAATCTTTTTAAAATTTTTAATATTTGTACTATCTTTTAACTTAATTTTCAAAACACCATTATCCACAGTTGTTTGAATCAAAGCTTGTAGATTTTCATCTGTTTCTATTTTTAATGCTTCTTTTGTACTTTGTTTTAGCATTACATTAAAAACACCTTGTAATTCAATAGCATGAAATGATTCAACTGTTCGATCATTCGAACTAACATTTCCATTTCCAACAACTTTCTCTTTCGTATCCAATTCAGTCGCTTTAGATGAGACTGAATTATTATCACAACTAGCTAAAAGAAAAGTAAATAAAAGAATAGATACAAAATTATAGGTCTTTTTCATCGTTTTTTTTAGGTGAGACGAAGAATGAATCCGAAAGTTACAATAAATAAAAAATAAAGCCGAAACAATTATTTCGGCTTTATTCAGTGCAGTTATCGTGTAGCAAGGATTAGTGGCTCACCTGTTTTAAGTAGCTCCCTTGCTTCCATTAATTTTTGAAGTGCAATTAATTCTTTTTCTTCTGCTAACCTCAAATTAGCAATTATAGCAGCATTTGAGGATTGCGCATATGCTTCTTCACGCATTTCCTTCGCCAATTTATACGTTCTTACTGCCACAAGAAGGAGTTTTTTGGATTGAATCGTTATGCTATCCGCTTCACTGTAACTATTTAAAAGTGAAATAAAGGATGATTTGCAGATGCTAAACTCTATACGATTATAATAGGCTAACAATTCAGTTGCAGCTAATTGATGGATTTCAGCTTTACGATAAAGCTCTTTTGCTTCAGCAAGTAATCGTTCACGCTCAGCTCCCGTTTTTGTGCGGGCATCATTTTTTAGCTTTTTAGCATGCTCTATAAATGCATCTGCTTTTAAATAGAGCTCGGAGGGGTCTTGAACAGTTGAAAATTCTCTTTTTTCTTGTTCTGTATAATAGGCATAGCCCAATACAAATTTAGCATTATGTTGAAAAGCCTGGTTGGCGGGCGTTTGGCTTTTTACCATTACCTGAATGGCAATTACCAACACTGTTAGAAGGTAGAAGTTTGTTTTCATGACTTGTTTGTTTTGAATGTGAGTATTTTTTCATTTGAATAGATTTTGTTAAGTTTTAATGTTTTGGAAATAGATTTCGTTTGCGATTTTACCAGCCCATTTAAAAGCTAAGCTATAAATGGGTTTTAGGTATAGAGTAGTTTTGTTTGGCGTTTTGTACGGTAACAAAAAATAAAGGTTCGCAAAAAAACAAATAGATATAAACAGCCTACAATAGCTATTTTTATTGATGATTAAGCAATTTACCACAAAACAAACCTTTCGTTGTTCATTTACGTAAAACCAAAGGTTTGTTTTAAAATCCGAAGTATTAATCTTCGGATTTTTTATTGAAATGTGACGAATATCACTGTACAGCATTTTGTGGCTGTCTAAATTTGTGCTATAAATTTAAAATAAGTAATTATGAAAATAGAACAAATTTATACGGGTTGCATTGCACATGCTGCATACTATATTGAAAACAATGGAGAGGCTGCTATATTTGATCCATTGCGCGAAGTACAACCATATATTGATAGAGCAAAAAAAGACAATGCTAAAATTAAATATGTTTTTGAAACACATTTCCATGCAGACTTTGTAAGTGGTCATTTAGATTTAGCAAAAAAAGAAGGAGCAAAAATTGTTTATGGACCAACAGCAAAGCCAGGATTCGATGCAATTGTGGCGGAGGATAATCAATTTTTTAAAATTGGAAATTACACTGTAAAGGTAATTCATACACCTGGACATACTATGGAAAGCACTACTTACCTATTAATTGATGAGAAAGGGAAAGAGCATGGTATCATCACAGGCGACACATTATTTATTGGTGATGTAGGCCGTCCCGATTTAGCCCAACATGTAATAGCAGAGTTAACACAGGAAAAATTAGCAGCGCATTTATTTGATTCATTACGTAATAAAATCATGCCTTTGAGCGATGATTTAATTGTTTATCCGAATCATGGAGCAGGAAGTGCTTGTGGTAAAATGATGAGTAAAGAAACAACAGATACATTAGGAAATCAAAAAAGATTGAATTATGCATTACGTCCTGATATGACCAAAGATGAATTTATTAAAACATTATTATCGGGATTAACAGCACCTCCGGGTTATTTCCCTAAAAATGTATTAATGAATATAAAGGGATACGAGAGCTTAGACACTGTAATGGAGCGTGGACATAAGCCATTAAGTCCTTCCGAATTTGAAGCAGCTGCAAATGAAACAAAAGCACTTGTTTTGGACAGTAGAAAAGCTGCTGATTTTGCAAAAGGGTTTATACCCAATAGTATCAACATTGGTATTGACAGTAACTTTGCAATGTGGGTAGGGGAAATGATTACGGATATTAATCAAGAAATTTTATTGATTACAGATCCGGGAAAAGAAGAAGAAACCATCATTCGTTTATCGCGTGTTGGATATGATCATACCATTGGATATTTGAAAGGAGGCTTTAATGCATGGGTAGATGCAGGAAAAGAAATTGAATTTATTGACCGCATAACCGCAGAAGAATTTGCTACAAAACTCAAAACAGAATTGCCAATTGTAATTGATGTTCGCAAAAAAAGTGAATTTGATTCAGAGCATTTAATTAATGCGATAAACATTCCATTGAATGAAATAAACAATCACTTAGCCGAATTCCCGAAAGACAAACCTTTCATTCTGCATTGTGCAGGAGGCTATAGAAGTATGATAGCAGCATCAATACTTAAACAAAGAGGCTGGACGAATTTTGTAGATGTAATTGGAGGCTTTAATGAAATTAAGAAATTAGATGTTCCTAAAACAGAATATGTTTGTCCAACGACCCTACTTTAAGCACAGCATTAAAAACAAAAAAGCCCTTACCAAAATTGGTAAGGGCTTTTTTATGAATACAATTAAATTAAACCATATTTAAACGGCTTGATAAATCATCTTTGTAAGAACCACCAATTGGGATTAATTTTTTATCATCTTCCAATATTAAGTTTGGTTGTTCAATTGCTACAATTTTATCGATACGAACTATGAATGAACGATGTACGCGAATAAAATCAGATGCAGGTAATTTTTTCTCAATATCCTTCATAGTAGAGTGAATGGTATATCTTGCATTTGCAGTATTGATTACAACGTAATCTTTTAATGCTTCAACAAAATAAATATCGCTAGTTTTCACTTTTACTAAACGAGAATTCGATTTAACAAAAATAATGTCTTTTGATTCTTTGTTTTCAACGATAGAATACAAGAAATCACGCTCTTTCTTTACATCTGATTCCTTTTCATGCTTGTATACAGCCATTTCAATGGATGTATGCAAATCAATTTCTTTGAAAGGTTTAATGATATAACCATAAGGTTCAGATACTTTTGCTTTGCTCAATGTACTTTCATCAGCATAAGCAGTTAAGTAAATGATTGGAATATTAAATTTTTCACGAATATAAGATGCAGCTTCAATACCGCTCATATCTCCTTTTAGCATAATATCCATTAATACTAAATCTGGTTTTAATTCCTCAGCAGTTTTTATTGCATCCTCACCATTAGAGCATATTCCAACAACAGTATAACCCAACTTTTTCAAACTGTGTTGAATGTCTTTTGCAACGATGCTTTCGTCTTCTACTACTAAAATATTTGTTTTCGACATGTTATTAAATTCGGTTTTTAGCTTGGTTTTGATTAAATATAATCGTGTATTTAGTTCCTTTTGTTGTATCGAGTGTAATTTCACCGTTTAACTGATCGGTAAGGGTTACAACTAATTGTAAACCTAAGGACTCAGTATTTCTGTAATCAATTTCTTTTGGCAATCCTATTCCGTTGTCTCCAATTAGTAAGGATAAATTTTCACCGTCACTTTTCATCGTTATGGAGATTTCTCCATCTTGGCTTTTTTCGACAAAAGCATATTTTAATGCGTTGGATACAATTTCATTTATGATTAATCCACATGGAATTGCCAGGTCTAAATTAAGAAAAACATTTTGAATGTCAAGATTTAATTTTATTTCGTTTTCAAAATTCGAGTAAGAATGCATTAAATTATTGGCCAAATTGACCACATATTCAGAGAAATTGATGCTTGAAAAGTCCTTTGTTTGGTACAAACTTTCATGGATAAATGCCATCGATTTAATTCGATTTTGGCTCTCTTTCAATATGTTAAGAGTCCCCTGATCCTTTACGTAAGATGACTGAAGGTTTAATATACTTGAAATCACCTGAAGATTGTTCTTTACACGATGATGGACCTCCTTTAAAAGTACCTCTTTTTCGTCCAACGACTGCTTAATTTTCTCTTCTGCCAGCTTTTTTTCGGTAATATCGTGTCCAATACCCGATACTTCTACAACTTTCCCATTATTATCAAGAATTGGATTGAGGTATATTTCTCTCCAAACCAATTCCCCAAATTTATCAATCAATTGGGTCTCAAAGTAATCTGCTTTTCCTTTAAATACTGCATTGTACTTTTCTATCCAAAATTTATTGTATTTTTCATTACTTACAGTATCTCCCGACACCATATCTAAACCAATTTCGGCTTTTACACCATAGCGCACTTGCATGTGCTTAGCAAAATTGGTATTAAAGGATGTTATTTTGTATTCTCGGTTAATTGTCCAAATTACATGGGAACTACTTTCAAAAACAGCATTCAATTTTGCCGATTGTTCTCTTAATCGTTGCTCAGCTTCTTTTTCCTTAGAAATATCACGAGAAACACCCATTGAACCAATAATTTCTCCATTTTCATTTTTCAATACGGAAGCCGACAAATAGGAAATGAATACTTCACCATTCTTTTTTCTATTTAGTACTTCCCCAGAAAATGTTCCTTTTTTCAATAAATCATTATTTGTAATCTCTATTCGATCATTGGGTATTGCATATAAGATACTACCATGCTTTCCAATAACCTCATCCAATGTATAACCAAATGTATCCAGTGCAGCCTGATTAAATTCTGTTATATAACCATCTTTATCAGATGCACAAATCATATCTATAGAACTCTCAATAATTAACCGTGTAAATTTTTGAGCCTCTTTTAATTCTGATTCGGCTTTAATACGTTCCGAAATTTGTTTTTGAAGATTTTGATTTGTTTCTTCTGCAATTTGAGCACGCAATTGCTCACGCATTAACTGCTTTTGGGCTGTAACATCATGAAAAACCACTTGAATTGCATCTATTCCATTAAATTTAATAGCAATTGGTTTTGTTTCGATAGTTAGAACTCGATTATCAAATGTCTTAATTTTTATTTCTGCAAAATCCAATTCCTCGCCTTGCTTTGTTCGTTTAATTCGTTCCACCAACTGATTATGATATTCAGGTAAAATCAGCTCAAAAGATGATTTATTCTCTAATTCATCAAAAGTTTTAGCACCAATCATTTTTAAGGCACTAGGATTAGCGAATTTTATAAATCCATCGACATGAATCATTACCCCATCTGGTGTAAAATCAACCAAACTTTTATAATTTTCTACACTTTGTTTTTGTTGCGTAACGTCACGAGTAATGCCTTCTATCGCTATTTTTTCTCCCAGTTCATTAAATACATTTTGAGTTTTTGTCTCTGTCCAAATAATACTTCCATCTTTTTTTATCCATCTTAAAATAACACTTGGATCTTTTATAGAATTTATTTTATTCTTTTTCTTGAGCGAATTTTCTGCATCACCAATCAAATGAATATCATCGGGATGAATGATTTTAAAAGCAATGTATGGATCTGCATAAAAATCTTCAGGTGTATAACCCGACATTTTAAAAATAGATGGACTAATATATTCATAACGAGCATGAGGGATAATCGTATAGCGATAAATTACATCCATAGCATTTTCTGCCATCATTCGGAATCGTTCTTCACTTTGTTTTATTGCCTGCTCTGCCAATATTCGATCTGTAACATCTGTTGTAATTCCAAAGTTTCCTACATGCTTTCCTTGATCATCAAATTGTGGTGTTACACGCTCTTCTAACCAGAGGTATTCTTTCGTTTTTTGATGTTGGAAACGATAAACAAATTGTTGAGGAGCCTTTTTATTTTTTAATGTTCCTGCTTTTTGAATAATCTTTGCAACATCATCGGGGTGTACAAATTTCAAAAGTGCACCAGCTTCTTGTTCGTATTCAGTTTTTGTAATGCCTAAAATTCGCTCTATCTGATCTCCTAAATATTTTACTTTTTTACTACCATCGGGTAATATTTGAATGTAATAAACTAGCTCATTTATATTATTTAAAACTTGTGTTAAAGCTCGTTCACCAATACTTTTTTCCTGTTCTAACAATTTGCGCTCTGTGATATCTCTAGCAACGGACTCAAAACCAACTAATCGATTTTGTTCATCAAAAACAGGGCGATTAATTGTTTCAATCCAAATAATCCCTCCATCCTTTTTAATCCAACGTGCTACAAACGGAACAGGTGTCTTTTTTTCATATTTACTAGTTGGTGCATTATTCTTATCCTTTAAAAGCGCCAAATCATCGGGATGAATAATTTTTTGCCCTAAAAATGGATCCGCATAAAACTCTGCTTGTGTATAGCCTGTTACTCTTTCAATTGAAGGACTTGTGTAAATCAATTTATGTTCAGGATAAACTTGATATCTTGAAATAATATCAACGGCATTGTCGGCCAGCATTCGAAAACGCTCTTCGCTTTCTTTTAAATTTTTCTCGTACTCTTTTTGTTGACTAATATCACGAATAGCAACCACATGCGCCAACTCATTATTGTATTCAATAGACCTACCAACAACTTCTGCCCAAAAAGCAATTCCACCTTTTTTTATCATCAACAATTCAAAAACACTATCATCCTGATTTTGAAATTTAAGCACAGCCGTTTTATGAAAAGAGGGATCTATAAATTTGTGAATAGGCTGATTGATTAATTGTTTTTCAGAATAACCAAACAATTTAATGGTAGCTTGATTTACCTCTACTACATTCCCATTTTGGTGAATAACAATTGATTCGAAAGCTGCTTCTGAAAGTTTTTTGTATTTAAATTCACTTTGTGTTAATTTTTCTTGAGTAGCAATTTCGTTTGTAACATCAATGGTGTCAATAATTACTGCAACAATTTTTTTATTTTCAAGAATAGGAGTTAATTTACTTGAATAATGAGAAAGGCTTCCATCTGGTCCTAAACCTGATAATTTATATTCCTTTGGTTTGCCAGTTTTGAAAACAGCCTCAACATTCTTTTTAATTATACCCTGGTGTTCCTTCGCAACAAAGCTATAAGCTGACTGCCCTAAAACCGTTTCTTTTTTTAATCCTTTAACAACTCTATTAATATCTAATATATTTCCTTTTTTATCAACAACAACAATAATATTTGCTGAATTTTTGAAAAATGAATTCCAATGAGAAGTACTTAGCACAAGTTCTTTCGACTCGTTTTTTTTACTACTTTTTGTTTCTAACAAAACCAATTTACGCTGAAGCTTTTTAAGCTCTGCAATTAATTCTATTTTGGTCTTATTTTTAAACATCTAATTCTACTATTTAATACTAGGAGCAGAAGTGGGCACCTCTGGGTTTATTTTAACACCATCGAATTTAATTTCGATGTCATTTTTAAAAGTGATAATTAAAATTAAAAATCCTTGCTCATCATAAAACTTCCAATCTCCCTCTTTTAATCCTCCAACATATTTACCTGTTTGTCGCTCCTTCCCATTTTCATAATAATAAACCTGCATACCATCTGGCGTGCCATCAATGTATTTTCCTTCGTAACGAACTTTATTTGTATTCAGAAAATAATGTTTCCAAGCTCCATCTCTTTTGTCCCCTTTATAGGTTCCTTCCTCTCGATAATCTTGCAATTCTAAAAACCATTCGCCTTCTTTATAACCATCTATGTATTCTCCTTTTGTAATTACTTTTCCTGCATCATCGTATTCGGTCATAATACCATCCTGACGATCATTCAAGTAGTTTTCTTCCCTTAAAATATTTCCACTCTCATAATACCATTTCCAAGGACCTTGTGCTTTGCCTTTTTTATCATATTTCCCTTTTTGTTCTAGCTTTTTATTTGGATGGTAAAACACCCACTCCCCAATTCGTTTTCCATTTAAATATTCTCCTTGCGATTTTATTTCACCATTTGTATGAAACTCTTTCCAAGGCCCTTGCTGTCTACCCAAAGTATCTATAATCCCTTCGCCAATCAAAATACCTTCAGCATATATCTTCGCACTTTTAACTTCACCTTCTGGTGTAAACTCACGATGAATACCTTCTGGAACATCTTCTTTATATGTCCCAACGTATTTCACTTTCCCATCTGGATAATAATAGGTTTTAACATCTACTTTAGCTAACTCGGGAACATTGGTTTGTAGAACTCCATTAACATATTTAGTTGTATTCAACAAACCTCCTTTAGGAGAATATTCTTTCAAATATCCATTCATTTTATCGTCTAAATAAGGAACCTCTGTTTGAACAATACCATTCGGATAAAACACTTTCCACATTCCTTGTTTTTTACCATTTATGTCGCGTCTATTTATCCGTTCCTCATGCTTTATAAATCCCATTTTGTATTCTGTAATGGTAATGATTGTGCTGTCTGTTGCATACTCATATCCAAAGCCTTCTTCTTTACCTGCAAGAAAAGGGATTGTCTGCTTAACTTTTCCATCAGGGTAAAAATGAATGGTATTTCCTTGCTTCACATCACTTTCATAACTCTCTGCAGTAATTAAGAATCCCTCCTTGGTGTCATAATTCTTTTTTAGCCCGTTTTTCTTACCCTCTTTATAATTAAACTCAAAAGCTAATTTCCCATTCTCACTATAAAATTTCCAAGTACTATCCAATTGAAAGTTCTTACGATTTCCTTCGGACTTTAACACACCAGATAAGGAATACGTTTTCCAATAACCATCAGGCTTGCCATCACGCATGGTTCCTTCACTCGAAACTTTACCATTTTCATGATAAAATTTATTATAACCATTTGGATTAACTGCTTGATTGGGTTGTGCGAATAACACAACAGGAAATAGCAAGAAAATAACTTTGAAAAAATTACGCATAGACTTAATTTGTACTTGTAACAAAATTAAGCATTTTTAAGGGTAAAATGAAATCCCTGAACAATTTGTTTTTATTGAAAAATGCCACTAAAAACCTACTGAGGTGCAGAAAAGGTGGATATAGCGATAATTTGAATTTTTCGCTCTAAAGCTGCTGCTGGATTATAGATTGAATTTTTAGTGTCATAATAGTCATCACTAACATTTGGACGAGCTTTTAACTCCCCAATTTCTTCTTCATAAAAAGTGATACTTCCTTCTGATGGATTCAGATTATTAACATATTTTACTAGAATACCATTTTCATACTCCATAAAATAATTTTTCAAACTCGAAATTCTTCGTTTTGCTAAATTCACGTTGTAATCAGTAGAAGCCAATGGGCTACAAAAACCTTTCATTGTAATCGTTACTTTCTCATTGTTTTTTAGAACTTTAATTAGCAGTTGTGCGAATTTTTCCAAATCCTGCATTCCTGCATCAACACTATCATCAAATAACACATCAATATCATTCACTGCTCTTTCATAATCTTTTTCACTCGCCCCTTTACTGTATTCCCTCTTGTATTGTTCGCGCATAGCAGTATAATCTTCCCAGGCTTTTTTGTACGATTTTTTTGTAGTTACTGCCAACGTTTTTTTATCCGGCTCATCGTTATGAAAGTACAAGGTCAAGGGTACGAGTAATTTCATTTGAGTAACAAATATTTGTGTGCTATCAACCTTTTTGGGAGGTTCTGTAATTTGTGGAATTTTAAACATATAAATATCATTACAGCAACTCTCCTTTTCTTCGAAATAAGAACCGGGACGGTTTGATGATAAATAAGCTTCCGTTTTGGTAGAATTGATACTAAAATATAAATCGTTATAACTTGTATTTATGGGCACACCTAAATTTGCAGGCTCGCCCAATTCGCCATCCTTGTAAACACTTTTAAATATATCCAAGCCTCCTAATCCTTTGTGCCATGTACTACTAAAAAATAATTCCTGACAAGGTTTACAATAATATGGTGTTTTTTCATCCTCAATTGAGTTTACTTTTTTACCCGCATTTATTGCTTTACCGTATGTTCCATCTTTTTTTATTTTACTGTACCAAATATCCATTTTCCCTTCTCCACCTGCTCTATTCGAAGAAAAGAACAATACTTCTTCATCACCCAAAAAGCCCACTGCTGGTTGTGTGTTATTACTTCCTGGCAAATTGATTTCGGAAGGCAACTTTTTTAAAGTACTCCAATGACCATTTATAAATTCAGAAGAATAAATTTCACAACTAAAATCTTGTGCATTTTTTTGTTCACAACGAGTAATGTATACACGTGTAAAATCATCATTAAATGCAGTATTTGCATTGTGAACACCTGATTTATTGAACAAGGTATCTAATTCATTAGCTTTGTAAAATTTGACTGAATCACGTGCCGAAGTATAAATTTTATTGTAATTAACGTGATTTTTTTTATCCCTATCTTTTCCATCGCGCAAAGATGAAAAGTAAAGAACACTATCAACTTGGACAGGGGCATATTCCGAAACTTTGCTATTTACAGCACTATCCAAATGAATCATGGTTACAGTTTTATCTGGACGAGCAACAAGTAATTGCGCATAATCGCAAGAAAGTACTTCCTGATTTGCTTTTTTTACATAATAACTATCCTTTTTCTTTTTGTTCTTTTTTGCATACTTATCGAACATTTTTTTAGCATCCTTGTATTTACCTTTGCTTTTTTTAATGGTTGCTAACCAAAAAACACATTCAGGAAATAGCTTACCAGTAGGGTCTTTTTTATAAACTTTGTTATACCATTTATCGGCTATCTCATAATCAAAATTCAAACGACTCGCTTCTGCATATTTATATTGAATAGCAATATCGGATGAATCTTGCAAAATGGCTTTATTATAATAAATTGCTGCACTAAAAAAATCATTTTCTGCAAATGCTTTATCACCATCTTCAATCAGCTGCTTCAATTTTTGAGCAGAAACACCATTCGAAAAAAACAGAAAGGAAAAAGTCAAAACTGTAAAAATGAATTTACTGTTTTTGAAAAAAGAATGTGAATTAAAAACGCTTCTGAATGAGTTCATACATTACATATCGGTTGGACAAACTCGTTTTTTTGCAACAAATGGCACCATCTTTTTAAAGATGTAAATAACGGATACTTCAAAACCACCCCTTCTATTTGTTGCTTCTATTAATTTTGAAGTATTCACATCATAGCTAACACCCACATTAAAATTTTTAAAATCCATGTTTGCTGCAATGATAAAGGCATCTTTTAATCTGTAAAATGCTCCAAGCGAAACAGCCGTTTCAAGACCATTAATTGGTGCTAAATGATATTTTCCAAATAAACCAATCAATGTTTCATTAAACTTACCTTGCTTTTGATACAGAAATGAAGGCAACACATCCAACTTTGCAGAAACAGGAAATTGTGCAATGGCACTTGCATTAAATTTCATATCCAACTTAATCGAGTTGTCATTAAAGAACGACTGTTTCGGCTTATTTAAATGCAAAGTTGAAACACCAAAATTTATTTTTGTACGATTGTTTTTCCTCCATAGATAAGCCAAACCTCCTCCAAAATCAAAATAAGTAATTCGTGTTTTAGGGAAATTTTCACCTGAAGGCAAACTCGCATTATAAGAATCACCATCATACTGATTATCGAACGTCAATGCATTTACATCAAAACTTTTAGTAGTAATACCTGGTTGAATTCCGATAGCAACAAAATGTGTAGAATCTTTATTTAACTTTTTAATGTAGGATCCTGAAACAAACACTTGCATGGTCGTAAATCTTGAATCTCCTGCTCTATCCGTATTAATAATTAATCCAGCTGCAGGTACATCATTTTGCAATTTTGTTTTCAAACGATTATCCGCTGAAATACTAAATGTTTTGTATGGAACTGGAATGGCAGCCCATTGACTTCTATAGTTTCCAACAAAACGCCAATCGCCATCAAACAAGCCTGTTTGTGCAGGATTTAAATTTTGTGGCGATGCGTTGTATTGCGACAAATGAATATCCTGACCGTAAACAATCGTTACAGTATAAAACATAAAACAGAATATATATTTCAGTTTATTCATTATCTAATTAAAGTTGTATTCCCTTTCTTTTTAAGCTCATCGCCATTGTAGCATTTTACCCTTAAATACCAAGCAAAAACGGCAGGATCAGCTTTCATTCCTTTGTAAATACCATCCCATCCTTTTGTAAAATCCGTAGTTTCAAAAACCAGTTCACCCCAGCGATTATATACAGCAAAGTATAATTCTTGAATAACATTTCCTCTCACAAATAAAACATCATTTTGTCCATCACCATTTGGGGTGAATGTATTTGGAACAAATACATCTTCTGTCCTGCATTTCATATTCAACACATAAACAGTAATGCTTGCAATTTTTGGACAACCAGTTGAATCCAAAATTGAAACATAATAGGTTGTAGTCTCGGTTGGACTTACCGTTTGATTATTTAAATTAGGATTTGTAAAGCCTCCATTTTGCCATATCACAGGTACTGCAGGAGTTGAAATTGCGTGAATGATTGTTGATTCTCCTTCTGCAATGGTATCATTATCAGCTGATGCCACAATGGTAAATGAGGTTGGATTTATAACAAAAACTGTAGTAGTTTGCGTTTGAATACAGGTATCACCAGCTGTATTGGTGGTTGAAATACTCACCGTATAGGTTGTTGTTACTGCTGGGTTAGCAATAGGATTCGAAATAGTTGTACTACTTAAACCCGCTGAAGGCAGCCAACTATAAGCAAAGCCCCCTGCAGCTAAAAGTTGTGTTCCGTTCGATTGAAAACAAATGGTATCACTTGGGCTTATTGTTGTGTTTGCTAAATTTATTTCTACCTGAACAAGTGTAGTGTCTTTACAACCGAAGGTATTTGTTGAGATCAATTGAACATCATAAACACCCGATGTATCATACACATGAATTGGATTTTGAACAAGAGAAGAATCACCATCATCGAAATACCACAACCAAGAAACTGGAGCTACTGCAGAAGAATCATTAAAGGCTACTTGATTAGAACAAGGCACTGAAACAAAATCAAAATCGGCAGTAATTGGAGGATGAACCGTAACATATTGAAAAGCGGTGTCCCAAATATTACAACTCGCTGGATTAAAAATATAAAGTTCAACTAAATAAGTTCCTGGCGTTGGGTACGTTCTTATTGGATTGAATACTGTTGAGGTAGTATCATTGTTTCCAAAGTTCCATAAATACGTTCCACCTGTACTTTGATTTTCAAACTCAACGGTTAATGGAGCACATCCTTCTAAATAATCAACTGTAAAATTTGCATCTGCAATGGCAACTTGAAAATCGAACTTGAATGTTCCATTGTTACAATTGGTACTCATATTAATCCCTGTAGATGCAACACCTGGAACTAATGGCGTATAGTTAGATGCTGGATATGGCCAAGAGCCTGGAGTAACTGGAAAATCATCATTGCCTGGACAACCTGCACAAACCGACTGATATATTATTCCTTTTTTATCAAAACGACTTGTTCCACCATCCACATGTTCCTGGCTTTGTGCTCCTCCAAAATAAGTTGCATACAACAATGAACTCGCATTGGTGGAAAGTACGAACAAATAAAAATTAAATCCATCGGTAGTAGATTGAATTGCATTTGCAGTAAGAGGCATATTATTGGTTGGTACACCTTGCAAAATATGACCTCCCCAACCTGATACATAAATATTTTCACAATAATCTACCAAAAATGCAGATGGAGAAATATTGATACTGTTATTTCCATTACCAAAAATGGTTGTGAAAATTTGAGCACTCAAATCATTTGTCATTTTCCAAATGTATTGCCCACTATTTGCATTTGAGTAGACGCCAGCAGAAACAGGCATTACCCCAAGAGTTTGACCAATAATGTATACATCAAAATCTTTGTCCAATTGAATAAAGAACGTTTGATCATAGGCTGCCGTTCCAACAAATGTTGAATTCAAGATACTTGTTCCATCATTTTTCAATTTGGAAACAAAACCATCTGTTATACCACCATTATAAGTTGTACTTATTGATCCCGTTGTTACAGGAAAATTGACACTAGCCGTTCCGCCTGTTGCATATACATTTAAAGAATCATCTATAGTTACGGCATAACACGCATCATCACTTGTTCCACCAATGTAAGTACTCCATAATAAATTAGATAAGTTAGAATCGAATTTAAACACTACGCCATCTAAACCTCCAGCAATAACAGGTTGAGCTACACCAGCGGTCGTTGGAAAATTATTAGAAAATGTACAACTCGCTACATAACAATTTCCAAATGGATCGACTTGAATTTCACCTCGGTAATAATCGCCATAATTATAAACAAGAGTCGCACTTGAATTTACACCATCATTTTGTGTTCCACCAATATAAGTTGAAGCCAAAAGTGATGTTCCTGTTGGATTAAACTTTGCAACATATAAATCAATACCATTATTATATTGCGTTCCATTTGGTGCATAATTTAAAAATGTACCACCAGCAAAAGTAGAATCGTAAGCATTTGGTCCCATCGGAAAGTCATTCGAACCAGTTACACCGTACAACATTAATTCATCTTGGGCATTCACAATAATACTACTTACAACCTCTGTACTTGTAGCTCCTCCTAAATAAGTTGAATATTGTAAAAACGTACCAGAAGAATCGTATTTGGTAATTACAACGTCTGTTCTACTAGTTGTAACTATACCATTGAATGTTACATCAAATGCTCCTAATGTTGTGGGAAAGCCTTGTGCAAAACAAGTACCCCCTGAATACAAATTACCTTGTGCATCATAAGTGGCAGTCATCCCAAAATTATCGGCTGTAGAACCAGAGGAACAAGCAAACACCAAAATCGGATCAATTACCAATTCGTATTTTTTATCATAACCACGGGGAAAATCAAAAGAGACGGTATTGCCTTCTAATTTAAAATCACATGGCACCTCTACCTTTTTACCATTAATCCATTGGTATGCGTATGGATTTTGTTCAGTGATTTCATTAATACTTGTTTTTATTTTCAGTGCACCTTTCTCCAAGTATATCATTTCAACACCTTCATACTCAAGCTGAATATTTTCTGAATTCGCCATTGGAGAAACATAAAAATTATATTTCAAACTATTTTGCATTCCAATCAGTTGTAAATCGATTCCTTCATACAAATCATCATAAACAACTTCCTTGTAATTTTTTACGTTACCAGCCCATTTCGATTTATCTTTTCCAATAAAAAAATTGCAATAATCAGGAGTTACTTGTTTAGAAACTGTTTTTACAGTAGGGACAGCATTTTTAAACCAAACTTTAAAAGCATGTGAATTGATAGGCAACGGCTCTTTACCAGCTTTTAAAACATGATTGTGATGCAAGGCATCTTGGTTGTAGAAATTATATGTAAAACCATCCTTTTCCAAAAACATACTTCCACCATCTAAAAAGGCACGGTAAAGAATATTACTCTCCCATTGCTTTTTATTCTCGGTAAATTTTATGGTATTTTGAACCTCAGGATGAACTAGTTTTTGAGCATAGATTAATGTCCCTGTTAAAAACAAAGAAAGAATTAAACTATATTTTAGTAATCTATGCATTTTTTACAAAGTGTTTCAATTTTGTAAACCAGAAGGTTATAACCAAAAATAGGAATTTTTCGGCTAATAACAAAGCAAGGTTAGCAAATTCAATTCGTATCTTTGTGGCCAGATGAAACCACTTACTATTTATTGCATTCCAGGTATGGGTGTAAATGAACGTTTGTTTAAAAATTTAAAATTAAACAACTGCACAATCAAGCATATAAAATGGCTGGAACCTAATAAAAATGAATCGTTGCAGCATTATGCATTGCGACTTTCAGCTCAAATAGACACAAGCAAACCCTTTTGTTTAATTGGAGTATCTTTTGGTGGAATGTGTGCAACTGAAATAAGCAAAAAATTAAATCCAATTAAAACATTTTTAGTATCGAGTAGCAAAACAAGAGCAGAAATTCCTGCCAAAATAAAATTATGGAACAAAATACCCTTATATAAGTTTTTGAACGACAAACACTATATCAATGGAGCAATGTTATTGAAAAAACAATTCGGAGTAAATAACAAAGAACAGTCGGCTCGTTTTTTAGAAATGTTACAAACGGCACCTACCAACTACTTTAAAGGAGCAGTACATTGCATTGTTAATTGGAAAAACAAAGAATACCCATCCACCATCGTCCATATTCATGGTGATGCGGATCAAGTATTACCACATCATAAAATCAATTCCCAGTATACAATTAACAAAGGATCACACTTTATGATTATCAACAGAGCCGATGAAATCAATGCAATCATTAATGATGAATTGAAATTTTACTTCGAATAAGCCGAAAAGTTTAAATTGACTATCTTTGCACACGTAAATGAAATTAAAATTTTTATTCATATCGCTACTTGTTTCGCTTTCGTTATTTTCTCAATCAAAGGAAAAAAACAAAAGCAAGAGCAAGCAATGGAAAAACATTGAAAACTATTACGGTAATTACCAATTAAAAATTGATTCAGCCTATTCTCCCTATCTCTATTATCAGGTATACGACTGGGTAGGTACTCGTTATAAATATTCCGGAGAAAGTAAAAAAGGGATTGATTGTTCTGGATTTGTAACTGAAATGTACCAAAAAGTATACTGCATCAACCTAACGGGTGGTTCAAAAGACATCTACACACAGGTTAAAGAAAAAGAAATTGAAAAATCAGAATTAAAAGAAGGCGATATTTTATTTTTCAAAATAAGAAAAGGGCAAATTTCTCATGTAGGAATTTACTTAGGAAACAATAAATTTGCGCATGCATCTGTGCATTCAGGTGTAATTATAAGTGATTTAGACGAGGCATATTACAAAAAATATTTTTTCAAAGGCGGACGATTTTAATCTATTCAATATTTAGAACATGGCAAAAACATTAATCTTAAACAACAAGCAAATTGAGCAAAAAATAAATCGTATAGCTTACGAAATTTATGAAAACAACTACGGTGAAAAAGAAATCATCATTGCTGGCATTGTTGGCAATGGCTTCACATTAGCTGAAAAGATTAATACAGTAATCAAAAAAATAGCTCCAATCAAAACGAAATTAATCGAGATTAAAATAAACAAAGAAAATCCTGCTGAAAAAGAAATTAAAATTGCCTTAACAGACAAAGACTTAAAAAACAAAGTCATCATTTTAGTAGATGACGTTTTAAATTCAGGAAAAACATTAATTTTTGGAGCAAAACCTTTTTTAATTACTCCTGTAAAACGACTAACAACAGCAGTTCTTGTAGACAGAGGACACAATCGCTACCCTATCAAAGCTGATTTTGTTGGCTTGTCATTATCAACGACACTACAAGAGCATATAAGTGTTGAATTAAAAAAAGGAAAAGAGGCAGCTTATTTAAGTTAAGGATTAACTTCCTTAGCAACATAACTTGCTAATTCATCTACATTCAAATCTTTACCCTTTACAGTAAACTGGGCTTTGTGATAAAAATCTTCACGCTTTTCGAGGTGATCAGTAATGTATTTTTTTAATTCGTCATGTGTTTTACCATCAATTAAAGGACGATGATCTTTTGCATTTATCAAACGATTGGCTAATGAATCGGCACTCATTTTTAAATAGATTGTAATGCCATTGTTATTCATTAACTCCATATTGTTGTAATAACAAGGAGTTCCACCACCGCATGAAATAACAGTATTCTTAGAAACTGTCAACAATTTTTTTAGTGCATTGTGCTCCATTGCTCTGAATTCACTTTGTCCTTTTTTGGAAAAAATTTCTTCAATGCTCATATCGTATTCTGCCTCAATGAATTTATCCATGTCTACAAAATCAAAATTCAACTTTGAAGCTAACTTTTTACCGGCAGTAGACTTACCACTACCCATGTAACCTACTAAAAATATTTTTGTCATTAGTTTGGCAAGATTAAAATTTGTGACGATAAAAATGGTTTTCCGTAATTTATTGAAGTGAGTTTATTTTTTTCAAAATAAAAGTCAATATTTGCATCATCAAAGCTCAAGCGTTTTTCGCCCCATTCATGAACCTCGGTTTCGTGTTCCGAATAGTTATTTAATTTAAAAAGAGCAATTATCTCCTTTTCATTCAATTCGAATATCTTTCTTCCAAATAAGATGGTCTCTTCATTATCAATTTCGACACAACAAAACTGCTTTGATCCGATATCATCAAAAAAAAGAGAAAAGCCTTGTTCCCAGTAATGCCATACTGTTGAAATTGCATCCTCGATGTCGTCTAACACTTCAATTTCTTCTGCAGCACCAAAAAGACTTTCTGCTTCCTTCATGGAAGCTCCAAAAATAAGACGGGAAAGTCCTACACAGGGTTTTATTTCTAATATACTATCCACAGCTATGCCTGATTGTTACACAATTATAAAACAATTTTATGACATAGCTATTGATTAAAATTGCAAAGTTTTGAAGCCTTGAAAAATGAAAAGCAAAAACAAAGAGCACTGGAAATCAGGCAGTAAGAAATATTTTGAGTTTTTTTTGAAAAAGGCTTTGCAAAATAAAATATTGCATCTATATTTGCACTCCCAAATTCAAAAAAGGGGAACTGCATCATAAAGTGTAGATTAGATTCCGTAGCTCAGCTGGTAGAGCATTACACTTTTAATGTAGGGGTCCTGGGTTCGAATCCCAGCGGGATCACAGAGTAAGTTTTACGAACTCTCACAATTCTTCAAAAGCCTGTATAACAATGTTATACGGGCTTTTTTGTTTTCGCTTGTCATCATAAAGTTTTAGAATTTGTCACTTTTTGGTTCAGAAATGTTTCACCAAAATTTCGATGTTTCACCAAAAATTCAAAAAAACATGACCAAAATGACAATCAGTTTTTTCCCAAATAAGGAAAAACAAAACAAAAAAACACTAGCAATTCCGGTATTTCTAAGAGTAATTGGATTCAGGCAAAAGGCGGAAGCACGAATTTCCATTGAAATTAGCCCAGAAGAACACGAAAACTGGAATAGTAGGCTATTCAGATTTAATGAAGGTGGTGAAAACGCCAACCGCTTAATTAATAAATACCAGCAAAAATTTGACGAATACATTCTACTGAATGCCGATAAACTAGGTGAAATCTCTGCTAAAGAAATACGAGATTACATTATGGGACTTAGTAATAAAAAAGTGCCATTGGTAATTGAATATGTAAAAAGGTATTTTGAAAAGAACATAAAAACAAGACAAACGATAACAAGTGGAACTGTAAAGAACTATTCCAAAGCAATTAATCACCTTGAATCATTTCTTAAACATACAAATCGATTAGATATTAATTTAATCCGATTCGACAAAATTGTTGCTTATGATTTCTGTACCTATCTCCTATCTGAAATACCCGAAATAAAAAAAACGAAATTAACCGAACCATCAGCAGCTGGGTATATCAAAAAGGTGAAAGCGATAATTCAAGTTGCGGAATTTCAAGGTTTGATACAGAACAATCCGTTCAATGGGATAAAATTAAAAGTCAAGTCCCCAAAAAGAGAAAAATTGAACTCTTTTGAAATAAGAAATATTTACGAATGTGATTTTTCTGATTATCCGCATTTAGACCGTATTAGAGATTATTTTTTATTGAGTGCTTTTACTGGCCTAGCATATACAGATCTCAAAGACCTTAATCTTGAAAATTTACAAGTTTGGAAAACCGGAGATGTACTACTAGAGCTAAAACGACAAAAAACGGATGTAGAAACCAGACAATTTCTTGTTTCTTATGCCGTAAAGTTGATAGAAAAATACACCTCAATTTCCACAGAACAAAAAAGGATATTACCTTTATTAACTAACCAAACATTAAATCTTGGTTTAAAGTTAATTGCCGAAAAAACAAATATTAAAAAGAATCTGTCTACACACATTGCTCGACACTCATTTCGACAATTGATTGCAGAGTCAGGCTTAAGAGATATTGCAACCATAAAAATGCTAATGGGGCACAGTCGAAGTAATGATATTGATTCTGTTTATCACACTGTGACAGAGAAACAACTATTAGAAGCAAAAGAAATAATTCAAAAACACTTAGATGAACTCCTAATTCGATGAATATTTTAAAGTTAATTAAGGATAATAATCAAGATAATGTAATTGACATTGCCAAAACAACTGCTATTGTTTGGAATGAGATTGATAACATTATTAAGGATGATTTCAACCTTTTGGGAACCGCTATTAACAGTGTAACTGAAAAATCTAAGGCGAATCAGGAGGAGTTTTTAAGTAAAAATATAAATACAAAACTTAAAGATTACATTTTCGATTTAGTTGAATTTTACGGAAAACTTCATTTTTTCCCAAATGAACCTGTTCTTTCAAAATTTACTCAACTTGGGCTAAAAAAATCTGAACTAAAATTCTTTATTCACATTAATGAAATTATTGATGCAATAAATGCAGTTAACAAATCTGAAAGTGTTCGATTAAAATACAATAGTACTCTAAAACTACTTGCAACACATTTCAAACTTAAAATTATTAATACAATGCAACTGCACCTCAATATGTCTGGTTCAAAAAAATCAGGCACCATCTATAACGAGGCGCACAATGCATTGTTCGATTTTTATAGGAGACAAGATTATTATCAAAAAGTTGGAAGTTCACCTAACGATGAATTTAGCATTGAGATGAGACGAATTTTATCATCAGTTGAAATTTATGGTGAACCTGCCGAAGTTTCTAGAAAAAAAATGCTTTTAAATGCTCAAGGGAAAACGGAAAAGGACATTTTAAGAGAATTGTTAAATGAATGCACCTTCCACAAATGCAGCGAAAGTGAATTTTATATTACTTTATTTGCGTTTTTCAAATTAATTATGCCTGATTCAGCTTTACTTTCAGAAGACGAATTTTATGAAAACGACTTCTCCTCCTCTTATAATGCGGATTACAAAAGGTATAAATACCTAAAGTTAAAATCAATTATTAAAAGTACTAGCATTTAGACCTTTGTCATTTTTTGATTCAAAAATGTTTTTGTGTTTGCACTAATCTTGCATAAAACTTTAAAAACATTTACATGGAATCAAAATTTGCACTCGTACCAATTGAAACATTGGAATCAATTCAAACTGCTTTATCAGAAATCAAACAGGAACTCACAGTTTATAAAAAACAAAATAACAAAGGATTCGAAGATTGGATTTCTGAAACCGAAGTAATGAAGCTCCTCGGCATTAAAGAAACAAAACTATATTATTTAAGAAAAAATGGAGATCTAAAGGCTACTAATACAAGACCAATTTTGTATTCTGCAAAATCAGTGTCTAATTATCTTGAAAGATTAACAAAATAAAGCAGTTACACATTTAAACAACTGGTGTTGTTTTAGAATTTGTACAATTTTGCACAATTTTGCACAAAATTGCGTGAATTTGGGTGAATTCACATAAAATTACATGAATTTAGGTGAATTCACAAGTATTAACAATCAAAAAATAGCACTTATTAAACTGAAAATAAGCAACTTATCTAAAGAAAAAAGAAAAATATTTTAGTATTTCGCTGTTTATTCTAAAAAAAGAAATTCCATCTAAATCCTACTATCAAAAAAGGATAGTTTTTTTAAAATCACAAAAAAATAGTTGCATTTTACAAATCAATCCAACTTTTTATTATTCAAGTTTTATGTATTTCCCAAATTTCCCTTGCTTCAATGCACTCTTAATGATTTCATCATTATCAGGAAAATAGGCTGCTTTTTTTACAATTTGCAAAATTTCTTCGGTGGAACTAAGAGTTGATGACTCATCAATATAAGTATATCCAATAAGGTGGTTATCTTTCACAAGCAACAAAGATCTTTCATCCGTTGTCCTTCCTTTATCAATAATCATAAAACTGGAATCGGTATACGAATAGCTTTTAAAAAGTTTTGTTGCTCTTTGATTGTACTCTTCAATTTCCTCATCACCACTACAAATGCCATTGCACTTTTTTATTTGATGATTAAAGCAAACCGATTCATCGCCTGTTAAACCGCAATATTTTAAACACAAGGTGTATTCATCAATTAAACTTTCCAAGCGTTCGCGTGCTGCAAAATAACTCACAAAACTCAACAAGGCGTTTTCAGCTTTTTGGTATTCCACAATTCTGAAATTAATGATTCCATACTCATCCGTAAAGGATTCGATGCAATGGGTGAACGAATCAGCCTTTCTGCGTTTGTTGAACTTGGGCTTGTGTGCTTTTATTTCCTGATTTTCGAGCAACAAGGCAAGCAATTCCGAACCAGTAGGAACAAAATCGACATTGTACAATTCATTCAGCATTTTACGTCCCTTTTGCTCTTTGGTATTAAAATGACTCAATGCTCTATTATACGCATTGGTGCTTTTACCGATGTAAATAATTTGTTTGTCCTGATCCAGAAAATAATAAACACCACATTCTTCGGGCAATTTATCGAGGATGTATTTTTTAATCTTATCAATGCGTCTCACCATTAACTCATCCAATCCTTTTGTTCGGTATTGTGGATGGTCTACTTTCACTTGCATCAGAATATCGAACAGTTTAGCTGTAGCCACAGCATCTCCTTCGGCACGGTGACGGTTTTTAATTTCAATGCCTAGCGACTCACATAAATTTCCTAAGCTGTATGACTTTTTACCAGGAATTAATTTCCGACTCAAACGAACGGTACACAGTGTATCACGTTTAAATTTATAACCCAAAGAAGCAAATTCTTCTTTTATAAAACCATAGTCAAAGCCAACATTGTGGGCAACAAATATTCGACCTTCGGTCATTTCAAGAATGGTTTTAGCAACTTCGTAAAACTTGGGAGCTGATTCCACCATTTCGTTGGTGATGCCCGAAAGACTAATAAAGAAAGGAGAAATATAACATTCAGGATTAATGAGAGAAGTGTACTTTCCGGTAACACTTAGTCCATCATGCAATAGAATAGAAATTTCGGTGATTCGTCCTTTCCGAAATTCAAATCGCTGACCGCAGGTTTCTATGTCGATGATGGCAAACATTCCATACAAATATCGCATAGAAAAGAATTCAAATTGCTGAGATTTTTAGCAATTTGATTAACTGTGCGGATCTTGCCTCAGGGAGGGATTTCGAAGCAATTCATGTTAACCAAACTCATAGCTTGATTAAGCCCTGAACTACGAATTTATTTTTGAGCTGTTAGCAATTCGAACTTTTATCAATTCCAAACTCCATTCATTTCAGTCAGTATAATAGGCTTTCCATCTGTAACTACGATGGTATGTTCGTGCTGTGCCATAAATCCACCTTTATTCCCAACCATTGTCCAACCATTATTAAGTTCGATAGCATAAGATGAAGCGGTTGAAATGAAAGTCTCTATAGCAACAACAGCGTTTTTTTTAAATCGTCTTTGGTCAAATCTATTTTTATAATTTAGTAATTCATCTGGTTGCTCGTGTAAACTTCTTCTGATTCCATGTCCTCCAAGGTTTTTAATAACTTTATATCCTATCTTTTTAGCTTCAGTTTCCATAAGATGTCCTATGTCTGCAATTTTTACTCCATCTTTAATATTGTTAATTGCTTTTTTTAATATTTCTTTGGATGTGTCAACTAATTTTTGATATTGATTAATATCTTCTCCAAGCACAAATGAGTTTCCATTATCTGACCAAAAACCATCAAGTTCAGCAGAAACGTCAATATTAATCAAATCGCCCTCTCTTAGAATTTTATTATCGGAAGGAATACCGTGACAGAACTCATTGTTTACACTAATACAAGTCCAACCTGGAAACTTGTAGGTTATAAATGGTGCTGAGTTTGCACGAAAACCTTTTAAAATACTTGCTCCAAAGTCATCAAGCTCTTTGGTTGTCATCCCAGGCTTGACATAATTTTTCATTTCTTTTAAAGTGTAAGCAACAGCGTCACTTACTTTTTTCATTCCAATTAATTCTGATTCTGTGGTTATAGACATAATATTTTAGGTTTTGTCGGCTTTTTAGTCTAACCGCTAGCGGTTCTCGGCTTTGCGAAGTGACGGATTTTGGAAAACTAAATTTTCAACCATCACGAATGAAACATGGAAGTATAAACTTTCAAGGAACGATACGAGTCCACATTGCGCCAAACGTGTGTCAGCGGCAATAAAGCTGTCTTTACGAAGACGGTCAGCTTTCAGCCTACAAAAAAAGCTATTAGTTAGAATTTTTTTCATTTGTCAAAGACCTAAGATATGTTTTTAAATTGTTCGAATGATAAAAATCAAACTTGCTCAACTTTTTACTGATTCTTGTCAAACGGTTTAAATTCAAGTTAGCTAAAAGTAAAATTTCTCTTTTGAGTATTTGTTTTTTGTCATTGTCATTGGTCAAAAAGTCAACCCGAATAAACAGCACCTCATAATTCATATAAAGTGCAAGTAGGTAAAGGTAAGGAATAAGGAGAACTGTCAAGATTGGTGGAAGTAAGAATGAGAATAAAGTATGAAGTGTAAAGAAGTCCTGAAAATTGTAGAATGTCTTGTAAGTCACATAAGCAAAATAGGTTAACCCAATAATTGCAAAAATGTTTGTCAGTAGTCTGCCCACTTGTTCATACCTTTTGTCTGCCTGCAAATATGCAAGTATCATTGCCAAGAATAAAGTTATTGGCATTAGAATTAACTCTGTCAACAAACCAAAAGTATAGAAGTTTACAAAGAACTCGATTGCAATTGTCCATTTAAAACACTCACTAACAATGTCTTTGAAAAAGCGAGTGTCTTTGGCTTTGTTGATTGAAAAACATAAAACTAGTGCTACCGACACAAACCAAAATATTGTGTCCTTCAGAAGAGTGAAGTCCCAAGTCCCAATTTTATTTAGCAGAAAGAGTGTAATAGTTACGTAAACTGTCAACAATAATAAAATTATCCTGATTTGCTTGCCAAAAAGCAGTTTGAATATTCCACCCATCGACTTTCTCAAGTCCTTGCCAAACATCATCACTATTAAACCTAAAAGAAGCCAAATGAATAATGAAAGTTCTCGTGTCGAAAATATGTCAGTCATAAATTTCATGTTCATTCAACGTCCGTCTGGTTTGTGTCCGCATTGTGTTTACGAATTAGTAATTCCATTGCAAGGTCTTCCATTGACATTGTTGGATTATCAACAACCATTTCCATTACTTGGTCAAAATTAATTTCGTTAATCATTTCAAATTGTTGATTAATCGCTGCTTGATTTTCGGGCTTACCAATTTCGTCAACAAATTGTTCAAAGGTCGGTGCATTGTTGGGATTAATTACAACAATCATCTCATAGTATTCTAAAAGAAATTCGTCCTTAATTTTCTCTGTGTCTCTTTCAAACTGTCGTTGAAGTTTGTCAAGTGCTTTTGATTGTATATCCTTTCCCAATCGTCCAGAAATTGTTTCAATGTGTTCTTCAATATCGGTTATCATAAGTTTTAGATACTTGTCTGAAACAACTTTATTGAAAGTGGCTGTTGATTTAGATTTGATAAATGGAAGAATGAAACTCTTTTTCAGAAAATCTAAGCGTCTGCCAATTCCTTCTAATTCAAAGAAACTTATTGGCTCATACTTTTTTAAGTTGTTAATTGAACTGTCAAGTTCTTCGAAACTTTTGTCGTTAAGTGTTCCTGACTTTAATAGTATAAATGAAAAATAGTCTTTAGGGATTGGTAATACTATTTTTTCGTCATACTTTAGTTTGCAGATGTCGTCAAGTCGTGTCAAATAATGCCAAACGACAAGAAGATTTGATAGCACATTGTTGAGTTCATTCCGTTTCGCTAAATCAGTGTCTTTAAGTTTGCCTCTAATAGCAAACCAATATGTCAAAAAAGAAGCTATAAAGGGTGCTGCAAGAGTTGCAGTAACCTTTAATACCTCAATAAAGTCGTTATGTGCAGTTCCACTTGCCTGTGTTGCATGTGTCAGTATGTATGTTGAATCAATCATTTTTTTTCGTCAGTTTGAAGGTAGCACAGTCTATGATTTTATCGCATCTTACGTTGTTGGTATGGCAAGATTTTTTTAAATCTCCTGTTATTTCGATACATAATTATTACATTCATCAATTATAAAATGTGGAATCAAATCATATTCACTGGGGTCCAATTGGCATATTAATTCATTTTCAATATGATATGTTTCATTGATGAATTTACGTAATACACTTGGCACCTGGTCTATTTTTTCATCGTATAACAATCTAAAGAGATTTAACTTGGTATAGTTATTTTGTGCGTTGGCAAATAAGTTCTTTAATAATTCTTGATTCCTTATATTCGCTAACGATACTTCATAATTAAAAGTTGGAATCTTTTCTTTAATCTTATTCTGCCCTGAATTGAAGTCTTGCTCATTTAAAGCATCATTGCCAACATCTTTTCTGCGGTCAGTACAATCTTCTTTGTTTCTTTTGTGGAATAAATTAGAAAGAACTTCATATTCATTTCCCAAATCATCGATTATTTCATAATGCCGTCTTAAATAAATTAATTTAATTAATTCATCTTGATTTGATTTAATCATCTTGTTGCAAATTTGAGCGAATGACATTAAGTTGTGCTTTTTAATGTCAGTTTCGTTAAGTATCCCATTTTTTGTTGATAGAAATTTTGATTCGGACAAATTACCGAATTCTTTAAGCACTTTAACTGTATCAATCACAGGGTCTAAGTCATGTGTGAGCATTAGTACGGTTTTGTTCAAAAGACAATCTTCGCTTTTACCTCTAAACAACATATGCATAATTGCATATTTTTTATTTTTATCAAAAGAAGAAATTGGGTCGTCAAGAACAATTAAATCAGGCTTTTTATAGAGTACTTCATACATAAAAAGAACTAACGAAAATGCGTTTCTTTCTCCAAAACTTAAAAATTGGTCGCCTTTATTTATTTTTTCAGATGACTCTAGATGTCTAAGAAATAGCTTATAATCCTTCGATTCTTCATTAGATATTTCAACAGTATATTTGTATCCTGCATTTGTCAGAAAAGAATTAATTCTTTCTCCGTATTTTTGAATTAATTTTTTAACTAGTCCTTTCTGCTTATTAATTTCTCCTTGCAACAAACCAACTTTTTCAAGCACTGTATTTAGTGAATCATTTAATGAAGTAATTATTTCATTTGTCTTTTCTGACTTAAATCGGTCAAAAAGGTCAATTTTTATAATTAAACCTCTTAACTTCTCCTCTGCTTTTTCGTCTTCGCTGAAACTTAAAGGTGAAATACTCTTAAGTGCTTTCAATTTTAAAAGTAAACCATCGACTTGTTGTTTAACTACAACTATATAATCCATTTCAGAGTCCTCTAAAGCAGTTTGCTTTTCAGTAATTGACTTAAGAGTTTGATTAGCATTTTCGGAAAAATATTCTCCAAGGTTTTGCAATGCTTCAACAATCACGTTGAAATTCTTAATTACAGTTTTATCGTATACTTTTGATACAGATTTTATAACTTCCTTTTTTTCTAAAGTTGGAGATGTACAATAAGGACAGTCATCGGATATTTCCAGAAACTGTTCTCCTTTAACTTGCCAATCCAACCAGCTAATACAATTTTTATTCTTAATAAGTTTACTATATCCTTTTAATTGTGTCGGTATATGCTCAATCTTATTGCCTTCTTTCAAGCCTTTATATAGTGGAGACGATTTCGAAAGACCTGTTTGAGTGGTTGCAAAGCTTTTTGACAAACTTTCAAAATCGACAATTATTTTTTCAAGATTTTCATTTTCCGAGAACACTCTCTTTATTTCAGAGAGAAGTTGTTCAATTTGCGTTATTGTGTTCTTGTATTCTGGAGTTTTTATAAATATCTCATAACTATTTGAAATTAATTCATCTTCTTTGAAAAGGAACTGATTGAGATAATCATCATTAAATATTAATACGGTGTTAATTTCTTCACTTATTATCACTTCAGGAACTAGTTCGGTTTCAATTCCTCTTAACTTAAATGGGGTTAGTTCTTTTAAATTATCGGTTGCTTCAACTTTATACTTAATAGCCCTTGTTATCGTACTTTTCCCAGTACCATTAATCCCAAATTTGATATTTAGTTTGCCTTTGGTAATCTCTATTTTACCATTATCAATGTTGTTGCAATTTTTTATTTGACATTCCATAAATTAAAATTTTAGATGATTCATGGCAGCTGTATTTTTTAACATTGGCTAAAGTATTTGGGCTTTGCGTTCGGGCGGATTTCTGAGCTCAAAGCTCCAAGTTTAAATGTCAACCCGTCTGATATAAAACCTGTGTTAGCCGATGTTTTTTTCTTCCGAACGTAAGCTATCAAAGATATTTTTTATTATTTCGTTGTCAATGTCACTTTGTTTTGGTTGGGGAAAATCCCTTTCTGCGTTCCAATCATATCCATTTTCTGCTTCCTTTTTATTTTCGATTTTTGATTCAATTGATTGTTTATATTTTAAGTATGGTATGTTATATTTTTCTGCTTTACTTATAATCTCCGATAATTTGTCCTCTAAATAATCATCTTCAACATTTTCAACTTCTAATTCAAGCAAGGTGTCAATTCTATTTCTGTGCCTTGAATCATTTGAAGTAATCTCCAAAAATTTTTCTCCAAAAGTCATTTCAAGTCGTTCAAATTCTTCAAAGTCGTTCATATCAATAATGCTCTCCGAGATATGATATAAAATGCTCGGGACATCAAATTCTATGTCAAATTGAAACTCATCAATCAAATCAATAAATGCTTTAATGTCATTATTGTCGAGTTCAAAATCGTTTGGTTCGAGTAATCCTTTAAAGCGTTCAAGAACGGACTTTCTAAGTTGAGGAAAATTGTCCAGTTTTATTTTTTTTAAAATTTCACTCAGCTTGGTATAATCCGAAAAGTGAGTTTTAGAATATCTAGTGGTTGAAGTTGAATTTAGATAATCGAATTCTGTAAGAAGTTTATTAACAACTATCGAAATCTGGTTTTCGTTTAATAATATTCTATTCGTTATTAAATACTCAAAATCTTCAGAATAAGAGAACAATTTAAACAGCTGATTAAAATACATACCTGTTGATATTATGTCAGTTACGAAGTCCGGTAATTCTCGAAAGTAAAAAACTAAAAAATCTTGAACTGATGGATTTTGATATTCTACAAGAATTTGATTGCTGGAATCTTTTATTGTTCTGATAAATGTGTTCTCAAGTTCACGAATGGATTTTTTATATTCTATTTCACTATATGAAATTCCATATTTTCGAGAATGATGTCTTGCAAAGTTTTGTGTTATTGATTTTAAATTATCTAATGAAATTGGTGTTCCTGCAGATAGGAGATTAGCTAAAACACATTGAGATAATTTAGAAATTTGATTTTCATAAACGTGTTTCCAAACACTTTTGGGGTTTCTAATGAATTCAATAAAATTTTCTGAAAACTTTGAATATTCAATATGCTTCCATATTTCATCTTTTGTAATTGTTTGTATTATCCGAGGATTGTAATTTGGATGTTCTATTATTGATTTATATGCGCCATTAGATAATAAGTTGTTTATATATTCAAATGGCAGATTTGAAAAGTAAATATGATTATATAAAATTTTCGCCTTTACTATTTTAGTGTAATGCGACAAATCAATAATACACTTGGCAAATTCAAGCGAAGGGTTATTGAAAGCGTCATATTTTTGTTTAGCTTGAGCTAAAATATATTCTCGAGTTGTAAGTATTATGATTTTATCATTTGATTTTGAAACTCTCTCAATAAATTTCACAATACGTTGTTCTTCATTGTTAGCTAAATTGTTTTCAAGAAAGTTGGTACCCAAAAAGTCATCAAAGAGAAAAATTTGTTTTACACCCTCTTTATAGATTTCATATGCTTCGTTAATTGAATCTGATAGAAACACGAACTCTTCAAAACCATTTGCTAAATAATGATATGATAAAATTCTTGCTAGGGTTGTTTTACCAATTCCAGGAATGCCTGAAATAATCACATATCTTTTGTCTTTTATAATTTCCGTTGCCTTGTAATAACTTTCATTGTCTACATAAACATTTATTGTCTCTTTGATTGCTTCTTCTTCAAAGTTCGATTGATTATGTATTTTGCTGTGCAGTATTCGTTCAAGTATGTTTGTACTTGATAGCCAAAGCTTAAAATGCTGTTTTTCTATTTTGTCATATGTGGATAAAAGACTATTTAGTTCGTTCCTGCCAAATATGTCACCTGTATTTAAAATATAAGGATTGAATAATTTTAAGATTTCGTCTTTTTGATTTGGTGTTAAACCAACACTTGTTGATATTATATACCTATTAGGTTTAAGCTTTTCTACTTTTTCAACCTCCTTTTTTAAGTTAGAAATAAGTGAATCAAAGTCCTTGTAACGCTTACATTGTATTACAATTTGATTTGTATCCGCTTGTGAATATCTCAAGTCAATACCATTATCACGGCCAGCAGTAAATGATTCTAAAGTAATTTTAAGATGTTTTTGAAGTAAGTCCTTTGTCAGGTCTTCAAATTCAGGTGGTGATAAATTTAAAAAATTATAATCTGGCATTGTTAAATGTGTATGTCTTTATAATATCGGCTAACGGTTTCGGGCTTTGCGTTGGTGGGTTTTTGAAACCGAAAACTGTCTGCCAGCACCAACGTTTATTAATTGCTAAAATGTTTCTATTCGCACTCTCCGCTCACTAACGCAAAACCTGTGTTAGGTGTTCGTTATTTCTTATTCATGTAAAAGTCACTTGTCAGTGAAGTAGATTCCCATGGTATTTGTTCATTACTAGAAGCAACCATTACTTCTTTTCTTGTTAATTTAAATGCTTGTTCAATTTGTATATTTTCTATTGGTAAATACTTTAAAAGCGCCTCGGTATATAGTCCGTTATTACCTTCACCATCATCGGCCGTATTTCCAGGAGCTGTAGAATATGCAATTATCGATCCTGAAGGTGCTTCCATGGAAGCCAGGCCTCTACCAACTTGAACTGCTCTCTTTCCTTTAATCTCAAATGGATTATCCCGACATGCATCAAGTATTATGATATTAATTAATGTATTGTTTTCTTCCATTATTGATAGCGCCCACTGTGCGTCCACACATTCATATTCCACTCGACTTTCTGTAATTAATTTAAAATCGATAGGAACTAAGAAATTTCTTCCATTAATCTGAAGTCCATGACCCGCATAGAAAAACAATCCAACATCATATTCATCTAATAAACCACTAAAATCATCGATGGCTTTTTTCATTTCTTGCCAGTTCAAGTCATGATATTTAATGACTTTAAAGTTTAGTTTAGATAAAACATCTTCAATAGAGTTGGCATCATTAATTGGATTAGTCAATTTAGTTGTGTGTTGATAGTTACTGTTACCAATCACTAACGCAATTCTTTTGTCATTATCGATCGTGTCACCATGAATTATATGTTGAGAGTTTGAAACAATTGATTTGCTCTCTGATTTAGAAAAAGTATTTAAGTGCTGAATAAACGACTGTAATAGCTGTCTTGATTTGGAAACACAACTTTCTAAATTGTCCCAACTGTGAAATTTATCGCCAACTCCAATTCCACCCCAGTTGTACTTAATCTCTTTTATTTGTTCCTCTTGTGAACTATTCTTTCCAAATATTTCAGATAAGATATTAATTGTCTCGTATTGCCAAATTTGAAAATCAAAATCTTTATCAGTTTTTAGTTTAGCAATTTGATTATTTAATATTTCTATATATTTTTCTTTCATGATAAGAATTCAGTTAATAATGACACCTAACTTACTTATATGTGCTATTCAATTACACCAATCCATTCCTATTGGAGAGATTGGAGCAAGTAACCCTATCCGTTTTAAACGTTTATACTCGTTTATAATCTGATAATTTCCTCTTAAGCAATATTAGTGAATTATCAGCATGTCCACAACATGTAAGAAATTTCCATTTTTTGGCAAATTTTCAATTTCAAAGTGTACAAAAAACATAAATACACATTACTAAATTACTTAGCAATTTACTACTAATTATTTTAGCACATTTGTTTCACCAATAATTCTACTCCAATAATTTTTAACATGGATACCAATAAGCGAACAATTGTTCACATGGACCTCGACTCTTTTTTTGTGTCGGTGGAACGCCTTTTGGACTCCAGCCTAAATGGCAAACCAGTTATCATTGGTGGTTCTTCCGATCGTGGTGTAGTTTCGTCCTGCAGCTACGAAGCACGTTTGTTTGGTGTGCATGCTGCCATGCCCACACGCATGGCCAAACAACTTTGTCCACAAGCCATTTTTATTCAAGGCGACCACGATGAATATTCCAAATACTCCAACATTGTTACCGAAATAATTGAAGCGCATACACCTGTAGTTGAAAAAGCCAGCATCGATGAACATTACCTCGATATCAGCGGAATGGATCGTTACATCAAACACAGCTCGCTGTGGGCACACGAAATGCGAGAACGCATTATCAAGGAAAGTGGTTTGCCTATTTCTTACGGCTTGTCAGTAAACAAAACAGTTTCCAAAGTAGCTACCAACGAAGCAAAACCCAATGGTGAAAAACAAGTGGAGGTAGGTACCGAGAAAAATTTCTTGGCTCCATTGTCCATCAAAAAAATTCCTGGAGTTGGAGATAAAACCTATATGTTGCTGCGCAACATGGGCATCGAAAAAATACAAACCGTGCAACAAATGCCTATTGAAATGATGCAACGCGTAATGGGCGAAAATGGATTGATGATTTGGAAAAAGTCAAACGGCATTGATAATTCGGCCGTTGAACCCTATACCGAACGTAAAAGTTTGGGCAGCGAACGCACCTTCGATAAAGACACTACCGACATTCACCAACTCAAAAAAAACATTGTAACCATGATTTTTGAATTGGCCTATCAGCTGCGCAAGGAATGTAAAGTAACGGGTTGTGTAACACTTAAACTGCGTTACAGCGATTTTCAAACCTATACCTTTCAATCACGAATTCCATACACTTCCAATGATCACATACTGCAACAAAAGGTAATGGACCTGTTCGAAAAAAATTATTCCCGCAGGGTACTCATCCGTTTAATTGGTGTAAGATTTAGTCATTTAGTGTCGGGTTTTAACCAAATTAATTTGTTTGACGATTCGGAAGAAAAAATAAAACTGTACCAAGCATTGGATAAAATACGCAATCGTTTTGGTGACGATGCCATCAAAAAAGGAATTAGTTTAAAAGGAGGTTAACATGCTGCTGAATACCCATTCCTATTTTAGCTTAAGGTACGGAACCATTTCTATTGAAGACATTATTTTATTGGCTCAAAAGAACAAGTACGATACGCTTGCCATCACCGACATTAATACCTCCACCGGTATTTTTGATTTTGTAAAAGCCTGTACCGAATCTGCTATTAAACCCATTGTAGGAATGGAATTTAGAAATGGAGATGTGCTCGAATTCATAGCACTGGCAAAAAATTTCAAAGGCTTGCACGAAATGAATGAGCTACTTTCCAGTTGCAACTTGAATCATTCTAAACTTCCCAAACGTAATGATTTCAAACACTGTTTTGTTATTTATCCCTGTGGTAAATACAAAACAGAAGAACTGCAAGTGCATGAATTCATTGGTATTAAACCAAATCAGTTGAATAAAATTATCCTCGATTCGGACCTTGCCAAAAGCAAATACCTTATTCAATATCCCATAACCTACAAGGACAAAAAAGGATTTGAGGTACACAAAAAACTAAGGGCTGTAAATCACAACTTGCTTTTATCGCAGCTAGAAAGCCATCACATGGCCGATGCAGAGGAATGGTTCATTCCAAAAAATCAATTGCTGGCACTGTATGCACAGCATCCTACACTAATTGAAAATACGGAATACATCAGCAACAATTGTTCGTTTCAGTTTGATTTTAAAGAAATAAAAAACAAAAAAACATTTACAGGTTCGGCCTTTGATGATAAACAACTGCTTCGCAAACTCGCCAACGATGGACTCAAATACCGCTATGGTTTAAAAAATAAAACTGCACGCGAACGAGTAGAAAAGGAGTTGGAAATTATTGATGAGCTGGGATTCTCTGCTTACTTTTTAATCACTTGGGACATTATTCGGTATTCCATGTCGAAAGGCTATTACCATGTGGGGCGAGGGAGTGGCGCCAATAGCGTGGTTGCATATTGTTTGCGCATTACAGATGTTTGCCCAATCGAATTGGATTTGTATTTCGAACGTTTTTTAAATCCTAAACGTAAATCTCCTCCCGATTTCGACATCGACTTTTCATGGAAAGAGCGTGACGATGTGTTGGATTATATTTTCAAACGGTATGGTCATAAGCATACTGCTTTGTTGGGTGCCATGTCTACGTTTAAAGATCGTTCGATTATTCGTGAGTTGGGAAAAATTTATGGTTTACCAAAAGAGGACATCGACCGATTAATCAAGTATCCTGACCATCCTTTAAACAACAACGAAATTTGTAAAACCATTTTAGAGTATTATACCGAAATTGAAGATTATCCTAACATGCGCACCATTCATGCTTGTGGTGTTTTAATTTCGGAAGAACCCATTAGCACCTACACCGCTTTGGATTTGCCTCCCAAAGGTTTTCCTACGGTGCAGTTTGATATGTATCAAGCCGAAGAAATTGGTTTTGAAAAATTTGATATTCTAAGTCAGCGAGGCATTGGTCACATAAAGGAAGCTGCTGATATTATTTATCAAAACAAAGGAATTAAAGTAGATGTGCATGCCATCAACGATTTCAAAAAAGACAAACAAATTGCTGCTCAATTAAAAGCTGGTGATACCATTGGTTGTTTTTATATTGAGAGTCCTGCCATGCGCGGCTTACTCAAAAAATTACATTGCGATACCTATTTAACATTGGTGGCTGCAAGCTCCATCATCAGACCGGGTGTGGCAAGCAGCGGAATGATGAAAGCCTACATTGAACGTTTTCACAAACCCGATAGTTTTGAATACTTGCATCCTGTGTTAAAACAACAATTACAAGAAACCTATGGTGTAATGGTGTATCAGGAAGATGTGTTGAAAGTTGGTCATCATTTTGGTGGATTGGATTTAGCTGATGCCGATGTGTTGCGAAGAATGATGAGTGGAAAATCGCGCAACAAAAAACACTTGCTGGAAATTGAAGACAAATTTTTTAATCACTGTAAGGAACAAAATTACCCCGAAGCCATTTCAAAAGAGGTATGGCGACAAATAGAATCCTTTGCAGGATACAGCTTTAGTAAAGCACATTCGGCAAGTTATGCCGTGGAAAGTTACCAGAGTTTGTTTTTAAAATCCTACTACCCATTGGAATTTATGGTGGCAGTAATCAACAACTTTGGTGGATTTTATAACACAAGAGTATATGTGAACGAAGCAAAAATGTGTGGTGCAAACATTCATTTGCCATGCGTAAACAAAAGCAATTATACCACTTGCATTTATGACGATAACCTCTATTTGGGTTTCATTCATTTAAAAAATTTGGAAAGTAGCATTGCTCAAGAAATTGATCAGGAGCGCAATTTGAATGGTGATTATACTTCTTTGGAGAATTTCACAAAGCGTATACACATTGGCTTGGAACAACTCATTACACTCATACGAATTGATGCATTTCGCTTTACAGGAAAGAACAAACGACAATTGCTTTGGGAAGCACATGTATTGGTAAACAAGCATACAAATTTTGAAAACAACAAAGAATTATTTGAGATTCCCAAAAATAATTTTGAATTACCAAAACTAGAACACAATACCATTGAGGATGCTTACGATGAAATAGAAATTTTAGGATTCCCCATCACCTTAAGTTATTTCGATTTGCTAAAAACCGATTTCAGAGGTGATGTAATGGCAAAGGATTTAGTGTGTCATGTGGGCAAAAAGGTTCGGATGGTGGGCAGTTATGTTACAACTAAACCAGTGCGCACAAAGCATGGCTTACTCATGGGCTTTGGTACTTTTCTGGATGTGGAAGGTAAATTTTTCGACACCACGCATTTTCCGCAAAGTTTAAAACAATATCCTTTCACAGGTTCGGGAGTTTATTTAATTTTGGGTAAGGTGGTAGAGGAATTTGGATTTCCAAGTTTGGAAGTGGAGAAAATGGCAAGGTTGCCGATACAATCAGATCCAAGAAATATATAAGAGAAAACCCGATAATAATAATAAAATGGATAACATATTTATCATAGGAAATGGATTTGATTTGGCACATGGATTGAAAACTAGCTATTCTGATTTCGCAAACAACATAGTAAATGAAAAACTATTAAATAATACAAATTTCCCTGGTATAATAAATGCCAATGTTTCTCAACAAAAAATAAAAGAAAGAATAAAAATCCCAAATATTGCACATACACTATTCGAAAACAGGTTGTTTTACGAGTTTTACTCAAGCATTACAAATGGCAATTGGAGCGATATTGAAAAAAGCTACTTTAAGAAATTAATGGAACTAAAGCAGCCAAATTCATATTATAAAGATAACCCTAAAAAACTAAACTCTGATTTAAACTCTATAAAAGAAAATCTTATCCAATATCTTAAAACACAAAATAGCCAATCAATGGCCTTAAAGTGTTATACACAATTGTTCAATACATTTAATGAAAAAGGAACATTAATCTTAAACTTTAACTACACGAACACAATTAAATTATATGAAACATCTAATTCAAAAATTATAAACATTCATGGTGAGTTAGAAAACGAAAACAATAAAATTATTTTCGGATATGCTGCAAGCGATGAAGAACAAAGTCAATTGCTAGATATGGACGACAATGAATATTTAATAAATATAAAGAGACTTAATTATAACTTCAGTTTAAATGAACGCAACTTAATTGATTTCTTAGAAAACTGTGGAAGATTTGAGGCACATGTTTTAGGGCATTCTTTAGGTCTATCTGACAAACAAATTTTGAATACCATTTTAGGCAGTAACAAACTAAAACGAATAAACATATTCCATCATAACGACAACTACTTCGACCAAACAACAAATATCTATAGAATACTAAAAAATTCTTCACATAAAGTTCCAATCTTACAATACCCTTTATGCCATTTTGCTCCACAAAAAGAAAATGATGAAAAATACTATGGTAGTTTCAAATCCTATTGCCAAAATTTAAAAAATAACCAATAATATATGTGCTACGCAATTGACCCTGCATCACGAAAAGAGGTTGTTGAACTATTTGATGCTATTTATGATAATGCTGTTCGAAATGATGAATGGGAAGAACACTTTCACCACATTTCAGCATTCGTTCATCCAAAATTGCCTGTAATGACTAGCAAAGAACCAAAGAGAGTTCAAGGCTATAATTGGGGATTGATACCAAAATGGGTAAAAGATGAAAAACAAGCAAAGGAAATAGCGGTAAATACGATCAATGCTCGTTCAGAAACCATTTTTGAAAAACCATCGTTTCGAAATTCAATCAAAGACAAACGTTGTTTGATTTTTGCAAATGGGTTCTATGATTACAGAGAAGTGAATAAAAAAAAGTATCCCTATTATATCAGTCTAAAAGACCAGAAAACGTTTGCATTTGGCGGAGTATATGATGAATGGACGAATCAAGAAACAGGTGAAATAATCAACACATTTTCGATGGTTACCACTGAAGCCAATCCATTGATGGCACATATACACAATGTAAAAAAACGTATGCCATTAATTTTCGATAAAGATTCGATGTTGGATTGGATTAGCCCTACCTTAGAAAAGGAACAGATTATATCCTTAATGAAACCGTTGGACGAGAATCTGATGCAAGCCCATACTATTTCAAAACTCATTACAAGCAGAACAGAGAGGACAGATGTTCCAGAAGTTAAAAAGGAATTTGTGTACTCGGAGTTAAATGAGTTGTTCTAAAGAATCAGAAAATAGTTACTGTGATTTCAATCATATCGCAAGATTAATATAAAAAATTCTTTTTATCCGATTTTAAACGTTTAAAAACGGATAAGTTTCAATAAGGAATCATTCACTATATTTGTTTTGTAAAACACAAAAAGAAAATTTGGAAAAAGTAAAATAGAGATCATAACATATTAGCGTTAGTTTATTCCTTGTCGCGGAAAACTGGTAATTTTTAAAGACAAACGGGAAAAAGCATAAACGCTCACGTCAAAGGCGTGGGCTTTAGTTTATTCTGTTTGTCTAGGTATACCAGTACCTCCGCGGCAGTTAAATTAAATGTCCCACGCTGATTTTTTATATAAACACCTTTTCGGGCCGTTGGGGTTAAAACCAAAACATAATGAAAAAAATACAACAAATTGGAATGGTAATTCTATTAGTTATTGCTTCCACAACATTTAATGCATGTAAAAAACCAGAAAAAGGAGAACAAGGACCTCCTGGTAATGCAAACATTCTAAACTATTCAATTACAATAAGTCCTTGGCAGTGGTCGTGGAACTCAACCTATAATCAATGGGAATATAAATACTATAACAACATAAACAGTCAATCAGCAATTTTATGTTATGTAATGACAGGTAACGGACAAGAGGTTATGCCTTTTTACGATCAAACATCATTTACAACAACTACTTTTGCAAAAAATCTCTATATGTCTCCGTCATATATTCAATTCGAATATTACAATGGATCTGGATCACTTACTGCCCCTATTAATGACAAGTATGTCTACATCGTGGCAATCCCACCAGCAATTATCAAAGATAATCCTGATTTGGATTTTAAAAATCTTAAAATGGTTAAGGAACGTTTCAACCTAAAAGATTAAATCAAAGCTCCTTAGGGAGCTTTTTTTATGAGATCACAAAACTATTGTACAAATTTTATAGATTTGCGACCCATGGAACATTACCTCATAAATCAAAAGAAAATTACAATTGAGAAGAACAAAGAATTTTTATTTAAGATTCCTATTCGATTAAATTTAGTAAACTCAAAAATAATTGTTGAAAACACAAATAAATCTACCATAGAAGAGTTAACTATTTCATTCTATTTTAGAAATATTAAACCTGAAGATAATAATAAGAGTATAACGCTAACCACAGAACCCTTCACTACCTCCTACTCTATTCTACCAAACCAAAGTACACCAATAGGCGAATTTCTATTATATGCTTGCGCATCTAACAAAAACACAAACATTGAAGTAAGCATTATAACTATTTAAGAAAAATAAATAAAAATGTGTGATTTGCAAATTTGTTTCACCTAAAATTTGTGAAATACAGATTTGTCCAATTTTAAACGCTTTTAAAAGGATAGCTCTAATCTTGAAGGGATTACAATTAGTATATAATGACGGTAATTTCAATCATTTTGCAAGTTTACTAAATGCATAATGAATTATCCGATTTTAAACGTTTAAAATCGGATAAAAAACTAGCTGTTATCCTTTTGACACTTTACTATATAATAAAACAACCTCCTTAACAAAAGCATCAATTTCAGCCATTGTCTTCAGTCCTACCTGTTTGAATTTAATAGTGGAGAAATCTTGGTCAACTATTCGTTTTTCAATATTTTCAATAGAAAAATTATCAGCTAAGTGTTCTAAAATAGCCTTTTGAGCCCTAACTCCTAAAGTGCTCTTTAACAGTCTCTGAATCTTCTCTTCAAATTGTAATGGATTTAGAAATGTTATTTCGAAGGAACTATAAGAATATGGATGGACGAACTTGGACTTTGTAAACTTAACAAGCTCTTTATTGGTTTTTACTCCGCAACCTTTTATTGATTTAAAATTCTTGTTCTTTTTGAAATACTCTTTTAAATCTTTTAAAGTCTTGAGCCGACCATCAAAACAAACATGGTAAGCTCTTTTGGAAATTGCTCCATAGTTCAACAGAAATTCAACCGAAATGTCACCTAAAGAAATTGTCATTTAAAAATAATCAAAGTTGAGATTTTGACACCATATCATAAGCACGAGTATTGATTTGTCATTTTTTGACAAAAAACTTATCCTTATTGAATTTCAATTGAACAGAATCTTTAAATATTTTCAGGACTTCTACCCCATAAAAATTGTCACCAACAGAGTAATTACCAATTGAACCATTTATAGACAATAATGCAATCTGTTTATTTGACTTTGAATTCTTAATTATACCTAAATATTGAACATTAGGAATCGTTTTAGCTACTTGAGGCTTCTCTTTTGTTCTATTATTATGAATTGAAGTTTTAGATTGCTCCTTATGACTTTTTACAATTTCTCCTAAAAAGGGATCACGATAATTAGCCTTAATTATAAATGTATCGTTCACCATGGAAGATACATGTTTTTGATATTGTGAAGTTGCAACAACTAAATCATCTTGCCCATATTTAGCCAAATAAATTTTATAACCAATATACCCCCATATTCCAAGGGTTATCGGCAACAGAAACTTTAATAGCTTTTTACTTTTCATTATTGACGGTTAAATCGTTTTATAACTGAAAATTGACCTGCATTACCGGCTCTATCAATTGCTTTCACTTTCCAATAATAAAATTGTCCAATTGCAGCACCATAAAAGTCATAATTAAGACTAGCTGTTGTTGTATCTGAATAACTAGCAAATGTAGAATCAGTAGAGATAAGTACCCAATAACTAGCATTTGCTTCAACATTATTCCATGTAAGTGGAATTGGATTCAAAGAAGTTGTGTCATTCATTGGTAAAAACGTAAGGGCTGGAATTAATGGTTTTGTTGTATCAATCATAATTGTTCGCTCGGTATATGGAGAAACTGATTGATTATTTTGAGCTATAACTCTCCATTTAAAGGTTCCCTCTGAAGTAAATGTATAATTAGCCGTTAATAATGATGTTGACTGATAATTACCGATTTGAACTCCAGACTGACTAAAGATACCAAACAAATAATCAGTTGCACTTGGCATAGCATACCATGTAAATGTGTGTGATAAAGAATTTGAATATAAATTATCATTAGGTGTATTTAACAATAGCGTTTGATTGCCAAGATTCAAGGAACTATCAATTGTTAAATTATAGGTAATATAATCACTTATACTTACACTGTTCTCTCCTCTTAAACGCCATTGATATGATCCAGGTTGTAGTGTATATGAAAACTGAGTACCCACTATAAATGTATCAACAACTAGCTCTTGAATAGTATTGAAGGACGGTTTTACAATTTGCAATTTATACTTGGAAGCTCCTTTTAATTCCTCCCACCAAAAACTTTGGGTATAATTTGAGGAAATGGTGTTATTGGAAGGTGACAAAACAACAACAGTTTGACCACTAAGTTCTCTCTCTAAAAAATCATCACAAGATGATATTATAAGAAATAAAATTGTTGCTAAAAAAAAATAAAATCTATTTTTCATTATTCTGTTTTTTTATATTTTGTAAATAAATAGTTACAGTTAAAGTATTCCCATTAGACTTAAAATCTTTTTTTGATAAATAGTTCACAGATGTTACTTTACCTATTTTATTTTTTTGTTCTAACAAATACACAAACTTCAATAAAGTAAGGTAATCACCAGCTAAAGTAAATTTATTCGTTTCCACAGTTAGGTCATCCTTTTGAGCAGTTTGTGTTTCAGGAAACTCCTTTAATATTGCACTATTCAATTGACAATAATTAGTAATTAACTCAATCAACTTATCAGAATATTTATCGCCTTCATTATTTTGAGCACCTAATTTGCTATTTATTTCATCTAATTCTTTTTGGAGCTCTGTTGCTAAAACAGGAGCACTAGAAGCCATTTCCAATAATTCAATATTTTTACTATACTCATTGTATGCAAGAACTGTCCTTTTTATAGAAATAAAATAAATTAATATACAGAGTATAATTGTAATCACAACTAGCAATTGATTCTTTCTTTTATATGTAAGTGATTCAAGCATAACTTTATTTTAATTTAATTTCTAAAACAAAGAAACCATTCTCTTTTGCATTTTCTTGTTTATAATTCAATAGTTCCACATTTTCAACCCACTTATATTCCTTAATTTCTTTCATCCAATCATTCAAATCTATACTTTCGTTGCAATTTCCCGATACTCGAATAAAATTATTCTCAAATTCCAAAACATTTGATTCATTAGAAACATCCTTCTTCTTAAATGGGTGAATATCTAAATTAGTCCAAGTTATTGAACTTGGCAGATTATCTGCTAAACAATCTGCATAATAAGATGTCCGAGAATTTTCAAGCATCCCATTTTGTTCTAAAAATTCTTTTTTTTGAACTAATTCAGCTTTTAGTGTATCGACTTTCTGCAAAGAAGAGTTATTGAATTCAAGTTTTGCAACTAAATCATTATTTTTAGTCCAGTAATTATTAAACACAAAATAATTAACCAAGAGAACTACGAAAGCGGCACCTAGGAGTGAAAATCCACGAAATTCAAATTTCCTTTTTTCATAGGAATTAGAAATAATACTATTCAATTTCGAATCATTAATAACTCCTTTTTCAGATTGCATGAAATAAGATAATGCAGCTGAAAAAGAAATCAAAGATTTTGTTTCAATTCTTTCATCACCAATTGTCAATTTACTTTCATCTGAAAGCTCATCAATTAATTCAAAATCAATTATTCGATAATTATTAATGTGAAATTTATAATTCAACAATGTAAAATAGTCCCGTGTTGCAATTAATTCAAGAGAATTATTAATAGTAAATGGCCCTAAAAAACAATTGGTGATAGCGTTTAATTTATTAGTAGAAAATGTACTCAGCAAATCGTTCAAAACAGATGTTCTAATAACAGAAAAGAAAGAATTTTCTTCATTTATTTCTATTTTCTGAACACTAAATTCATTCTCATTTGCATTAGGCAATACTTTATTCAGTAATATTTTTACCGAATCATTGTCATTACAAGCAACTATTTTATTTATTACACCTTTACCATTAACGACCAATACAATTGGTTCATTTTGGGAAATACATTTGTTTAGTTCTTGAATATTTATTATTCCAACTTGTTCGTTTACAGTATGAACTGAAGATTTTACCCTTTTTAGCTTAACAAAATTAAACACATAAGTTCCATCGTTCTGAATAAGTACTTCTACTCCATTCACAATAGATCCTTTACTAAACATATTTAATTTTGAACGAATACTCATTTTAATAAATGACTGTTGGCTTAATAAAAATTGTTAATTTATTATTGCTTTTCTTTTTCGTTCTACTACTGAATAGCCATTTAATAATAGGTATTCTGGATAAAACAGGAACTCCAGTTGATGACTCATCTTTAGTTACCTCATGCAAGCCACCTAGCATAATCATTTCTTGATTCTTAACTCTAACTAATGATTTAAACTCTCTAGATGTAGTACCAAAAGGCCCGTTTTTTCCTCCGGTTTGTTCGGTAAAATTTTGAGTTTTAAATGAAATTTCCAAAGTAACTTGTTCATCACCTGAAACAATTGGATTGATTGTCATTTCGAAATCTGCATCTAATGGTTTATAAACTTGTGAAGTTACAGTTGTAGTGTTCATAGTTTGAATTACATTAGAAGTATTTTCCAAATAATATTTTCTTTCAGTGAACGCCATTCTTGCCTCGTTTCCATTTAGTGTAGACAATAATGGAGTTGATTTAATATCTAAATCACCATTAGTTTCCATCAATTGCATACTTACATAAAAATTGGGAGTCACTTTTCCTAAATTGACGATACCAGTCCCGTTTATACCATCTATAATTGAGTTAATTGCACCAGCGCCCAAATTCAAATTTAACTCTGGGAAAACATCTCCACCAGTGGGTGTCGGTTTTGAGCCTAAACCTGCCTTAATACCTGTGGAAACTGTCCGAGAATTTCGAACATCCACAATCATTACCTCAATTGATATATTCGGAACCACTCGATCTATCTCACGCAAAAAAACTTCCAATTCAACAATATTAGGCTCAGAACCACTAACAATTAAGCTATTCAAATCTCTAAAAACCTTAATATCAACTCCCTTTTTAAGGTCAGCAGGAATAAGATCAATTAGTTTATCAACTGTTCTATATTTTAATGTAATAACTTTCGTAGAACGAACACCTTCAATATTTCGATCACCAATTAAATAAATCTCACCTTGTTTTTTAAATGTATAATCTGTGCCATTAAATAAAAAATTTAGAAAGTCATCATAAGTAGCATTGGAAATATTTAAACTGGTATTACCTTTTGGTTCTGTATATAAAAAATAGTTTCTCCTTAATTCTTTTGATGTGGCAGAAAGAATATCATTTATTGGTGAATTAATTGCTTCGATAGTAATAAGTTTATTCTCGTCTACTTTTAAATTAAGACCAGGTACTGACTGTTGATAGGATCCAATAAAATTCTGTCTATTACTACTACTATTAGTTGGTTCTAATTTTTCAATCAAATAGAAATCATCTTTTGTAGGTGTTACTTTTAGATTATTAGCAAAAGCAAATTTTTCCAGTGCTGAGTTAAATGGAGTATTTTGAATAAACCCACTAACAACTTTTCCTGCTAAATCAGGAGAAAACACTACATTTTTTTGAGCTGCTTTTGTAATCTCTTTAGCTACTTGAGGTAAGCTATCATTGTTCAAATCAAGATTTAAATAATTAGTCGATTTTTCATAAGATATTTTTAGAGGCTTTGGAATATACTTTGGCTTATTCTTTTCCATATATTGAGAAATTGAAAGAATATTTCCAATAAAATTAATATCTAAATCATACTTTTTACAAAGAAAAACAAGCACGTTGGAAACAGTAACATTTGAAAAATTATTTACAATTTTTGTATTCAAATTCGGATCAACACTAATATTAATATTATTTGTTGTTGCCAATCCTCTTATAAAATCAGAGATAGTTGCACCATTCACCGACAACTCTACCTTATCATTCAACCCTAAAGTCTCTTTAGAAAGCTCTTTCAATTTATTTTCAATTACATCAAAACGATCCTGAGCACTTAAAGGTGAGACTATTACAGTCAATAGTAAAATGATTTTTATTTTAATAATTTTCATATTCAAAATGCTTCATATTAATTAATAATTATTTAATAAAATTGGATAAATTTCATCAACAGTAGTTTCTCCTTTTGAAAATAATTCAAAGGCATTATCACTCAGTGTTCTAATATTTCTTTGTTTTAATAATTCAGAAATAGCAAAATTATTTTCTTTAATACTTTCTGCCAATTCATAGTCAATAGGCACTACTTCATAAACGGCTTTACGTCCTTTATAACCAGTATAATGACAGTGTTCACATCCTTTTGCAATATAATGTGAATCTAATTTAAAAGGAGATAGGAATGTTTTTGGAAAATATTTAGTATCAAATACTTGCTCTTCTTTGCACTCTTTACATAATAATCGGACCAATCGCTGAGCAACTGTTGTATTTATTGTACTTGCTAATAAAAATGAAGGTACTCCCATATCTATTAAACGAGAAATTGTACCCCATGCAGAATTTGTATGAATTGTAGATAGCACCAAATGCCCTGTTAACGCTGCTCGAATTGCCATTTGAGCTGTTTCTCCATCTCGAATCTCACCTAGCATAATAACATCAGGATCTTGACGTAAAAATGAACGCAATGCACTTGCAAAGGTTAATCCTATACTCTCTTTTAATTGAACTTGATTTACTCCTTCCAAAGTGTATTCAATTGGATCTTCTATAGTTAGAATATTTGACTTTTCCTTATTTAGTATCTTTAGAGTTGCATACAAGGTTGTTGTTTTACCGGAACCTGTAGGTCCACTTATTAAAATAATACCATGAGGCTTCCTTATCCCTTCCAAATAATCGCTCAATTCTTTTTCGGAAAATCCTAATTGTTCAATATCAATATTTGCGGCATCATTGCTTAACAAACGTAATACAATTTTCTCTCCATGAAGCGTTGGAAGAACGGAAACACGAATATCAAATTTCTGTTGTTCATCGGCAAAAAAAATGCGACCATCTTGTGGTAATCTTTTTTCAGCAATATCTAAATTTGCTTTAATCTTTATCTTATTAATTAGTGAAGGATATTCGTTCTTATCAATGGTATATCGTTCAATCAGCATTCCATCAATACGAATTCGAACACGGCATTTTTCCTCATAAACTTCAATATGAATATCGCTACTTCCCAAACTTTTAGCTTCAGAAATTAGCATCGGTAAAAAATCATCAGACTTTACATTACCACCACTCACCTGCTTTATAGAAGAATGGGAATTGTTATTTCTATAATACTTTCCTAATGTTTTTTGAATAATGTGACTGGACTTTTTCTCAAGTAAAATTCTCTTACCGAAAAGCATTTCTAGCTCATCTGCTAATTGCAATGAATAATTATCCTCACTTATATACAACTCCAACTTTGTTGCATCAATAATGCTTTTAGGAACAATATGATAATGCCACGCCTGCTGAGGGGTGATTGAATGTTGCAAGTCAATTGGCAATAAAATATAATCTAATTCAGACATTATATACCTATTATTGATAAAACAAAATCATCGCTATAAAACAATATTGGAGAAAAGAAAAAACTATACATAACCAGTATAATTAACAAACAGCTTTGAGCCCCAGCTAAAGGTATTTCCACAATTTCTTTTCTCGAAAATAATCTATAACCCATAACACCTAATAATGTAAAAACAGAACTGATTATATAGAAAACTATATAATTTGCAGGCGAAAATGCAAAACACAGTACAACAAGCAATAACAAGTCACCCAAACCAATTGAAGAATCAATAATATTTACAATTTTCTTATTCCTTATACTCATATAAACAGTTAATCCAATAAATTGAATAACCAAAAAGCCCATGTTAAACATCAAATATTTTAAAATGATTACATAGCTTAATACTAATGCTGATTTATAGATTAATATTGCTGTCAATAGTGGCAATAAATACCAAGAAATTGCTCTGAATTTAAAATCTTGAAAGACTATTATACCAAATAAAATAATCAGTAAACTATCAATAATATAAATCATTAGTCTGGCGTTATCTCTTTTACATTTTTCTCCTGATCCACTTCCCAAACATTATATACACCATCACCATCAAAATCGGAAACGGCAGTTGCTCTAGCCTTAAATGTATTATTTGTTGCTTCAACAACCTCAATTTGATAATTAGCATTTCCACCTTGTGTTGTTAGCTTGCTATGCTCAAAACTAATATCATTAAAATTCATACTGTACTTTGAATGTAAATAAAAATAACTTTTCTCTAAAGTATGAATATGCTCTAATTGCAACTGAGCCTCAGTACTCTTGGCCTTTGATATCATTGGCATTAAAACGGGTAATGCTACCAAAACTAAAATCCCAATAATTGCAAGCACAACTACCAGATCCGTAAGTGTAAATGCCTTGATTTTTTTATTCAATTTCATTCTTCTTGTTTTTGTAAGTTTTGGGATTAAATATAATAAATAAAAGTATTTTTGAATGGCTAATTATATTAAAAAGTTATCAATGAAAACTAACAATAAAAACGAATATGACTTTTTCAACCTATTCGACCGATTCATTAAGGAAACCCAAACGGGCAAACGTTTTCAAAAAAATGGCAAAAGACTAAGAGAGTCAAGTGTTGAACAATATAGTTGGTTGCGAAAATTATTATATGACTTTTCAAAATGCAAAAATTTTCAATTGCGAATAAGAAATGTTTCTTATCTAAAAAAACGAGAATTATCAGCTGAAAAAAAATATTGGTACTCTTTTTATTCAAACTTTACAAATTATCTTTATGAAGACTTGGATTGTTTTGACAATTATGTTGGAGGAAACATTAAAAGACTGAGAGCATTTTTCACATACTTAAATGAGGAAAAGGATATCAACACAGGAAAATTTTATAAATCCTTCTATGTATATAAAGAAGACATTGAAATAATAACATTATTACCAGAACAGTTAAATTATCTTATTCACAATAAAGAATTTGAAGACAGCTTACCTGATTATTTACAAAAAACGAAAGATATGTTTGTTTTTGGATGTACTGTTGCACTTAGGGTTTCAGATATATTTACCCTATCCCAAAAAAACATAGAAATAATTAATAATAATTATTACCTAAAAGTAGTTTCAAAAAAGACAAATACATTTACTAGAATAAATTTGCCGCAGTATGCAGTTAAAATTATTCAAAAATATCCTAATAATAAAAAAACATTGTTCCCAATCATATCGAATGCTCGCTTTAACAAAAACATTAAACTTCTTATAGAAAAAGTTAATTGGACAACACCATACCCAAAAACGAGAACCAAAAGAGGTATTCCAGTCGAAATATTCAAAAATGTTAAGAAAAAAACCTCTTATAGATTTTGTGATTTAATTACAAGCCACACTATGAGACGAACAGCCATAACAACAATGCTCTGTTTAAATATGCCAGAAAATGCAGTTCGAAAAATTTCGGGACATGCTGCAGGCAGCAAAGAATTTTTCAGGTATGTTGAATTATCACAAAAATACATGGATGAAGAAACGAACAAAGTTTTTGAAAAACTAAATCAGAAAGAACTTTTCGATTCCAAAATTTAGTATTTTTATTGCTAAAATTGTACATTTATAACAAATTCAACCTTAAAAAAACTCACACATATCACTAACTACCAACTAAATACAAAAAAAGATTACTACACCTTTGGTGGAGCAATGCCAGGACGCACATTTACACCTACATACCGCTACAATTACCAAGGACAAGAGAATGCCGTTAACTCAAAATGGCAATCTTTTGAATTACGATTGCATAATTCTGATTTAGGACGTTGGATGTCGCCTGACCCATACGGACAATTTTATTCTCCGTATATTAGTATGGGTAATAATCCAGTTAATGGTATAGATCCTGATGGAGGATATTGGTTAGGCGGCCAACCAGGTAATTCTGGAGGGGGACAATCATCCTATCAAACTCCAATGGAATTGCATGCAAATGCTGATGCTTGGTATCAATCTGAATTGGAGAGTTTATATTTATTAAGACATAATGGGTATATAATGGCTGGTTATGAATGGGATTGTGCTCTAGCAAATTTAAATTCAACTTTAGATGCAATGCATGCAGCAATTTCTATGATTGGATGGACAGGTAGTGATGGAGGGCCAAATTATTGGACTGCCAATGGCAATAGTAATTCAGGAGCAAATGATGCATTTGGTACACCATTTTCAGATGTTGATGCCCCAAGATCTAAAATGGAGGCCATTGGTTCTGCAAAATTGCAGGAAGCAATGAATCGAATTTATTATGACACTTATGATGTTACATACTATGCAAATGAAGCTGATTACCTAGCTGGAAAGAATGGCACATATTTGGGTAATAGAACTTCTGTGGCTGATGCAATGGGATTAGGCGAAGAATTTGCGAATTCTGATCCATGCCCTATGTGTAAAGTTTTAATTGCTACTGGTAATATTTTTGGCAAAAAGCAAACATGGATGGCTCAGTATAAAAAAATTAACATAAATAAATATCACACAAAAGTAGCCTTAGACAAATCCCCTTCAAATTATAAAGGAAAATATGAAGGAAATACTTCAACAACTGTACCGATTCAATATACAGCTGACCATGATTTTACTTTGAGAGGCAATTCTAATAATGAATCTCCTTTTTCTGTTACTGTAACGCATTTGGATGGCACAACACAAAAAATCAATTCGGGTGGTAATGAAATTGGACAAACAGTTTTTTACCGAGGTGTAAAAGGAGAAAGTGTTTCAATTTCATTTCCTAATGCAACTGGATATTGGAATGTTAATGCAAAAGAAAGATGGTGGACAAAGGATATATGGAAATTTCGCTGGTTCCCAAAAACTACAGGTCCATTTTAATTTAAGATGAAAAATATCATAAAATTTATATTGTGTATCCTGTTAATTAATAATTCTAAAGCGCAGAATGATTATAAATCTTGCTGTTATAGCAACTTAAAGGATATTGGCATTCAACACGATACGTCATTAGTGTACTTGTCAGGGGAATTACATTATTTTAAAAATAATGAACAAATTCAATATGATTTGCTAAAGCATTTATTTGAAGTTAAAAATGTAAGAGTCTTATTAATCGAAGGTGGATACTCAATGGGCATTGTATTAAATAATTACATTACAAACAATGACTCAACATGGGAAAGAATGGCATCAATAAATCGCGAGGTTGTATTTTATAAAAAAATACGTGAATTAAACAGGACTTTGCCCGATTCCAGTCGAATAAGAATTGAGGGTATTGATTTAAGTTCTGGGGATAATTTTTTTTTAATGCCAGCGCTAAAAAGCCTTTGGCCAAATAAAGTGAATAAAGAATCAGAATTAAAATCAATTCAAATTATAAAAAAGCTATTTCAAGAATTAGAGCCATTGAATTGGTTGAAATCTACAAATACTGATTTTGTATTTACCAGTTTAAAATATGATTTAGAAAATAATGAAAATGAATTTAAATTGTTCTGGGGCAATAATTTTCAAACAGTTAAAAACATCATTGAAACTCAAGCCAAATCAAGAGCAGTTTATAATAATAAAAATAACTCTAGAGGAAAATTTGACCAGAGGGAAATATTTATGTTTAACAAAATCAGAATGTTATATCAACAATATCCAAATGTTTCATTTTATGGGCAATTTGGAAGGGCTCATATTTCAAAAGAGTTTATGGAAAATTGGTTTGAACTAACAAATTGGAATTCATTTGCCTCCATGCTAAATAATGATTCAGATTCTCCATTTAGAGGAAAAGTATCAACTTATTTTATCTATTATCCCAGCAGAAGAAAAGATAGAAAATCAAAATTAATTTCAAATGTTTGTGAAATTTTTAAAAAGAATAATATCGGATTTGACAAAGAAAATTGTAAAGTTCTTGATTTTAGTTGCTTGAAAAAAAGTACGGTGTATAATAAACCCGAAATAGATTTTATTTTAGTGAATAAATATTAAAATACTCTGATATCTATAATCAATAAATATTAAATTGTACCTTCGTTTAAAATATATTTTAATTTGAAAGTACATCGCTTAACATATCTATTTTTACTTTTTTTCATTGTATCTAATGCTCAAATTAAATCGGGTAAAAGTGGTAGGTCTTCACAAGTCTTTGTAGAGAATAAAGGGCAATGGGACGCCTCTGTTAGCTATTTAAATCAATCTTCAGGATTGAATACTTGGATTCTGAAAGATGGAGGGATGCTTCTTGATTACCATAGAATCAACATTTCAAAAACAAATAAAGTTTATTCACCATTTGACTCAGATTCCATATCATCAATAACAGGTCACCGAATATTATTAAATTGGATGAATGGCGCAGAAGAAGTACCATTTACATCCCAACTAAAGCAAGAAACCTATAATAATTATTTTATTGGGAATGATCCATCCAAACATGCAACAAATGTTGGGCTTTTTAAAAAAATTATAGGACAAAATCTATACTCAGGTATTGATATTGACTATTATTTTGAAGGTAATAATATGCGTTATGATTTAATTCTAAAGCCTTATGCAGATGCAAGTAATATTAGGTTAAAAGTAAAAGGTGCTAATAAAATAAGCATTAATTCGAATGGAAATGCTTCCTTTTCAACCGAATTAGGTGAGATTCAGCTACAGGACCTTTTTGTATATGAATTGGAATCAAAAAAGGAAATTGCAGCAAAATGGAAATTGGTTAATAGTGATGAATTGTTTTTTGAGATTGGCGATTATGACAAATCCAAAACTCTCATAATCGATCCAATAATCTATTCAACCTTTGTAGGGGGGGATTCGTATCAAAAATCTAAAACTATTTCCTCTGACGATTTTGGTAATGCTTATATTGGTGGCAACACAACCTCGACAAATTTTCTTATTACCCCAGGTGCATATCAAAATACAATAAATGTAGGTCCAGACGCTTTCATTGCAAAAATAAATCCATCTGGTACTAATTATATATTCAACACTTTCATTGGAGGTAATCATGTTGATATAATTAATGATTTGGCAATTGATTCCATTGGAAACATATATTCAACAGGGTATACTCAATCAAATGATTTCCCTATAACTGCTGGTGCATTTCAATCCATCTCATCAACTCCAGGTTTTTTTGGACCAGATGTTTTTATCCTAAAATTGAATTCTAGCGGTTCAAATTTAATTTACTCAACCTATTTGGGTGGTACAAATACAGAAGAAGGATATGGAATTGCTATTGACAAATTAGGGTGTGCATATATCTGCGGCAAAACAATTTCTGGCGATTTTGATATTACATCTAGTGCCTACCAAACATCGTTCCCTGGTCAATGGAGTTGCTTTCTAACAAAAATAGATCCATTTGGCAGCACCTTGATTTATTCCACCTATTTGGGTGGTGGCATTGGCCAAAATGTTGCATATGACCTGGCTGTTGATGACATCGGCTGTGTTTATATGACTGGATCAACCGAAAACTATGCACATTTTATAACACCAGGAGTTTTTACGAGTGGAGCAGGAGGAAAGAGTGTTTTTGTAACCAAATTTAATCAATCAGGTAATAACCTAATTTACTCAACATGCATTGGAGGGTATGGCTCATCTTTCGCTATCCATAGTGAAGGTTATGGAATTGACATTGATTCTTCTGGAAATGCTTATGTTGCTGGATATTCAATTGCTAATAATTTTACAACAACATCTGGTGCATTTCAAACAATAAAAGGAGATACCCTATTAAAAGAAGCAATTGTTTTTAAATTGAATCCAACTGCAACGGCTCTTGTATATTCTACATACTTGGGCGGAAATGGCGAAGATGGCGCAACAGATATAGATATAGATGATTATGGTTCAGCCTATGTTATTGGATCTGCTCAATCTACAAATTTCCCAATAACATCGGATGCTTACCAAATTAGCAACGATTCGTTATATGAGGTATTCTTTACACGAATTTCGCCAAATGGAAATTATCTTCAATATTCCAGCTATTTGGGTGGAAGTGATTTAGACTTTGGATATGCAATAAATCAAAAATTTTCAACTGAAATTTATCTAACAGGAGTTACCAGGTCTTTTGATTTTGATATAACAGCAAATGTAATTGATACAATGATTACACTTTTTAGTACTCCTTTTCATGAGGATGGATTTGTTTCGAAGTTTACCATTTGCCCACCAATTAATTTTGATATAGTAACACAAAATACATCTTGTTATAATATTGATGACGGCACAGCTTTTTATACGCTACAAGCACCAATAAATGTTGTAACTGCAGTTTGGAGTAACGGACAAAGCACTGATACCATTCAGAACCTAGTCTCGGGCACTTACTTTTTAACGGTTTCAACTTCAAATGGCTGCTCTGTAACAGATACTTTTGAGATTAGCTCACCAGACCCTATTTCCATTAATATTATTTCTTCAAATAATAATTTCTGCTTTGGTGATACAGCTTGGGTTTATGCAACAAATCCTGATTCCACAGTCAACATTAATTATCAATGGTTCCTTAATGGAAATCTTATAGGCGCTAATGATTCTATTCTTTCTGCAACCTTTTCTAATAATGATGCAATCTATTGTATTGGTTCCACTTCTGCTAATTGCTCTGCAAGCTCAGATACAATTATTTTTATTGTCAATTCAAATTTTACTCCCACAATAGACATCAATACAACTAGCAATGATACTATTTGTGCTGGCACTCAAGTTACTTTTAATGCTGTTGTGACGAATGCAGGTGCAAGCCCTATTTTTCAATGGCAAATAAATGGAATTAATGTTGGTACAAATACCAATAGTTTTTCTGTAAGTACTTTAAATAATGGGGATTTTGTTTCATGTATATTAACTTCTAGTTTAAATTGTTTAGCAAGCAATAATGTTGTTTCAGATTCCTTATTATTTTATGTTAATCTAAATTTATCACCAAGCGTTTCAATTTCAGCTAATACTTCGGTCATTTGTCTTGGAGATATGATTCAATTCACCTCAATATCCACCAATGGAGGCTCAAATCCATTCTACACATGGCAAATCAATGGTGTAACTACTGGTGGCAATAGCTCTAGTTTATCTAGCTTTACATTGACAAATGGTGATATTGTAACATTGGTATTGCTTTCAAATGAAAATTGTATAATAAATAATCCAACAAGTTCAAATGCCATTACGATTACAGTAAACCCTTGTTTACCTCCAACAGCAAGTCTAAGTGTTAGTGATAATCAAATATGTGTTGATAATTGCATTAGCTATACAAATTTAAGTTTCAACAATGCAACTAGCTGGGAATGGCAATTTCAAGGCGGAAGTCCTTCTAATTCTTCTTTAGAAACCCCACCTACTATATGCTATTTGTCTCCAGGAGTGTTTCCTGTCACTTTAATTGCATCAAATCAATATGGAAATGATACCATTACGCAGTTAAATTATATCACAGTTATAGATAATATTCCAGTAACAATATCAGGAACTGACAAAATCAGTAGTTGTGAAGAGACAGATTTGACCGCTAACCCAACTGATGGGACTTATTTGTGGGGACCTACAATATTTAATAGTTGCATTACTTGTTCCAATACCACAGTAAGCCCAAATAGTAGTCAGCAATACTGGGTAACCTATACAAGTCCTGATGGTTGTGTTTCAAGAGATACAATTGATATAACTGTAGAAAATATTAAATCTCATTTTGTTCCAACTGGATTATCTCCCAATGGAGATAATGTAAATGATACCTTATTCTTCCATGGCCTAGGTATTGACAAATTTAAACTTCAGATTTATGACCGAATCGGAGAGCTTGTTTTTGAAACAGAAAATTTCGAAAAAGGGTGGAATGGGACTTATTTGGGTATGCCAATGAATAACAATGTATTCGTATACCAACTAGAAGTCTACTTCTGCGATGGAGAAAGAATTATTGAAAGTGGGAATGTTACGATTGTAAAATGATTTTATTTTCAATGAATTATTAAAGACATTTCCTAAAGAAAATAATTATCCTATTTCACTGATAGAAACTTAATTTCCATATGCATCGAATAGAATAAATGTATTTCCATTTTTTTCTAATCCCAAAATTTGATAGCCATATGGGTCAGAATTGTTCAATTGAATATGATATATAAAATCTGAGGACGGGGTAATAAATTGGCACTCTACTTTTCCTTTTAAAAGATCAAAAGTAGAATCAAATTTCAACTTTTTTAATAATTTTTCCTTGTCAGTTTTGGTAATAATAATTTCAATATAACTCTGCTCTTCATCATAATATGAACATTTTACAATGTATTTTTCAATCCCGGTGTAGTTTTCAAGATTTTTTTTTACAAATGTTCTATCATTGTTGTATACCAAAACAATCACAACTAAAGATAATATAGAGATTACAATTAAAATAATTTTTTTCATATTCTATTTATTGTTGGTTGATTTCATTTAAAGGAGGATATTGCCCATATAATACCCAAAAAGGCACACCAGGAATTGCACTACCAATTCTTGTTTTAATTTCGCCCCAGATAGATCGCTTATTAGATTTATTAAAATTCCACCAGTCGGAATAACCAACAATTCCATTTTTATTAAAGTAAAGTGTTGCATATCCAACAGCGTTTTCAAAACTTGTTCCATATGCACTTACACCAATCTGAAATAATCCGGAATTACCAGGTGCTTTTGAGATAGTTTTAGAATCAAACTTAATTTTATTATTAACATTTAGTTCTGAAATTAATTCCTTAAAACTTGACTCAATGATAAAATAATTACGTCCTTGACCAGCAGTATAATGAGTCAATAAATTTGGTAAGTCCAATATGCCTCCTAATTTTTGAACACCTGGTCCTGCAAATAAATCAGTTTGTGAGCCCAAAGAATTTAGCTCATTTTTCAATTTTATTACGGCTTCGCCTAAACCCAATGCATCCTCTTTGGAAGATTCATTACCCAAATATGTACCATTCTTTCCAGCTAGGTAATCAGCTTCATTTGCATAGTATGTAACATCATAGGTGTCATAATAAATTCGATTCATTGCTTCCTGCAATTTTGCAGAACCAATGGCCTCCATTTTAGATCTTGGGGCATCAACATCTGAAAATGGTGTACCAAATGCATCATTTGCTCCTGAATTACTAT
>Ga0207971_100081_pt1 | contig 85803 bp, 89 predicted proteins | sample LakWasMet56_HOW8_2_FD_183890 | JGI IMG/M metagenome (GOLD analysis project Ga0207971, IMG submission 183890) | Freshwater sediment methanotrophic microbial communities from Lake Washington under simulated oxygen tension - Sediment Metagenome... | ecosystem: Environmental > Aquatic > Freshwater >... | reverse complement strand
TTGCATATTCGTTAAATATACTTTTACCATAGATTACAAATGCCAATAAAAAGAACAATAGAATGCTTTTTTTAAAAGCGGTTGAATCGATATTAACAAATGATGTAGTAAAGAATTTCATATTCAAAATTAGGTTTCCCAAATGTAATTATTTATTAATAATTATTAGATATAACATTCTAACAGTATTTTGTTAAATTTGTGATAAACCTTCATCATTCGTGAAAGCCTATATAAAAGCGATTAGTTATTATTTACCGCCTACAGCACTTAGCAATAAGGAATTGTGTGAGGTGTTCCCGAATTTAACAGAAGCTGATATTTATAAAAAAACGGGGATAAAAAAACGACATATTACGAGCGAAGGAATTGTTGGATCGGACTTAGGATTTTTTGCTGCAGAAAAACTATTCGAAGAACATAACATTGATCGAAAAACAATTGATTATATCATCTTTTGCACCGAAGGCCTTGATTACAAAGGCCCAGTAACAGCTTGTGTTTTACAAGATCGCTTACAACTAAACACTACCTGTGGAGCAATTGATTTACCATACGGTTGTACAGGATTTACCTATTGCATTAGTATTGCAAAAGCATTAATTGAATCTGGACAAGCAACCAATGTACTTGCTTTAACAAGCGATATCCCTAGTACAGTTATTCATCCTGAAGATGCAGACCTAAGAATGTTGTTCGGAGATGCTGGAGCTGCAACACTGATAACTGCAACAGAAAACGAAACAATTGCAATAGGATCATTTTCAGTAGGAACAGATGGAAGCGGTGCAGAAAATTTAATGGTGAAAGGAAGTGGTACTCGCGGTCCAGTAGACCAGGAATGGCTGGATAAATACGACAATGTGGGAGGTTTAAAATACGGTAGAATGCAAATGAATGCACTCGAAATATTTAATTTTGCATTACGGATTGTTCCACCATTAATAGAATCAATACTAGCTAAAAACAAGTTAGAAAAAAGTGAGATAAATTTATTTGTGTTTCACCAAGCAAATGCTTTTTTGTTGAGTGTGCTTAGACGAAAATTAAAAATAGAGGAAGATCGTTTTTTTATTTACATGGAAGAAGTTGGAAACACTGTTTCAGCATCTATTCCAATTGCCCTTGCTGAAGCAATAAAATGTGGCAAAGCTAAAAAAGGAGACAAAGTTTTAATTGCGGCATTTGGAATTGGCTACTCATGGTCGGGTACCGTAATTACAATATAAAACATTAATTATTTTTTAAAGAACTATATTTACAAAAAAACATTTTTATGGATATACATGAATTCACAAAACAGATTGAAGCTGAATTTGAGGAAGTAGAGCCAGGAACCATTACTCCTACTACCAATTATCGTGAAATAAAAAGCTGGAGCTCAATGTATGCTTTGATTGTTATCGCATTTGTTGATGCGAACTTTGATGTACAATTGAGTGCTGATGATTTACGAAATTCACAAACGATACAAGACATTTACAATATTGTAATGGCAAAAAAAACGAACTAATTCGTGGCACTATTTAAACTAAATAATGTGAGTATTAAAGGAATTGCATCTTGCGTTCCGAAGGAGAAAGAGTTCACAAAAGACTACTCCTACTTTAGCGAACCCGAATTCGACTTGTTCGTAAAAAGCGTGGGTATTCTTGAACGAAGAGTAGCACCTACAGCTATCAGTACATCCGATTTATGCTACCATGCAGCAGAAAAAATAATTACAGATTTAAATTGGAAAAAAGAAGAAATTGATTGTTTAATATTTGTATCACAATCACCCGATTACTTTCTACCCGCAACAGCAATAATCTTACAACATCGCTTAGGATTAAATAAACGAACCATGTCATTTGATGTTGGTTTAGGCTGTTCTGGCTATGTGTATGGATTGCAACTAATGGCAAGTTTATTATCAAGTGGCAATATAAAAAAGGGATTATTATTAGTAGGAGATAAATCAACACTATCAACTTACATTGAAGATAAAAGTACCTATCCATTATTTGGTGATGCTGGATGTGCAACAGCTATGGAATACGACACATCAGCTAATCCTATTTATTTTAACTTGCAGAGCGATGGCAGTGGCGAAGATGCTATAAAAATATTAGATGGAGGTGCGCGCAATACAGTTCGTCCCGACACATTTGATATAACCGAAATAGAACCTGGTGTAAAACGTAGCAGAAGACATTTAGGATTAAAAGGAATTGATATTTTTAATTTTGCACTCAAAGAAGTAAGTCCAAATATCAATGAGTTAATTGAGTATTCTGGAATTGAAAAAGAGAAAATCGACTATTTTGTTTTTCATCAGGCAAACAAATTAATTAATGAAAGTGTCCGAAAAAAATTAAAAGTAACCGACTTAAGTAAAGTACCCTATTCAATTGACTTGTTTGGAAATACTAGCTCTGCTTCTATTCCACTTACAATAACAACAAAATTAAAAGACAAATTACAAGACCATACGACCTTTCTATTCTCAGGATTTGGTGTTGGCTATTCATGGGCATCCTGCATTTTTGAAACCAAACATATTTACTGTTCCGATTTAATTGAATTATAAATGGAAGATTTTTTATTAACAGATAAAACGATTTTGATTACAGGCGCCTCGTCTGGAATTGGCAAAGCTGCAGCTATTTTAGCCGCAGAAATGGGTGCATCAATAGTTGCATGTGGCAGAGATGAACATCGATTATTGGAGACAATTAGCTTATTAAAAAATCCAACAAAGCATACCATCATTAAAGCAGATTTAACAAATGCAGAAGAATTAAATCAGCTGGTTAAAGACTGTCCGAAATTAGATGGCATCGTTCATTGTGCAGGAATTGTTAAACCGGTTCCTGTTAAATTCATTCAGCAGAAACACATTGACGAAATGTTTTCAATCAACTACAATGCAGTTATATTAATCAATTCACAATTATTGCAACAGAAAAAAATAAATGACAATGCGTCCATTGTATTAATATCTACTATATCAACGCAACATAGCTATTTTGGCGGAGCATTGTATGTAAGTACCAAAGCTGCATTAGAGGCTTATTCCAGATCATTAGGATTGGAGCTTGCATCAAAAAAAGTAAGAGTAAATACACTTTCACCAGCAATGATAAAAACTGAAATTTATGAAAATACACTCAAAACAACATTGAGTGATGAGCATACCAAAAAGTATGAAAGCACTTATCCATTCGGAATTGGTGAAGCAAAAGATGTGGCCAATGCAATTGTTTTTCTATTGTCGAATGCTTCTAAATGGATTACTGGCACTACAATCAAAATGGATGGAGGATTAACATTGGGCTATCAAAAAATTGACTAACATGACGGAATTTTCAGTTATCATACCCGTATTTAATGCAGAATCTTGTTTAGAACAAACAACCCAAAAGGTAGTTGAAGCAATGGATTTGATGAATAAATCCTACGAAATTATCTTGATTGATGACGGAAGCAGAGACCATAGTTGGGAAAAAATAAAACAACTAAAAAACACCTACTCTACAGTTAAAGGCATACGATTAAACAAAAATTATGGGCAGCACAATGTTATGTTATGCGGACTAAACAACTGCAATGGTAATTACATCATTACAATTGACGATGATTTAGAACAAAATCCAAAAGACATAGAACAACTTTATAAGATCATAATTGACAAAAAAATTGATGTGGTATATGGTATACCAGCACATGTGAAAAAAAGTTTTACAAGAAGATTATTAACATTTGTATATAAATTCACCTCACGTATCGAAAATAAAAATGCCGATAAAGGAAGCAGCTTCCGCATTTTCACAAGTAAAATGAAAGACAATGTGGTGAACCACACAGGCTCCTTGTTTTTTTTAGATGAAATTTTATTGTGGTATACGAACAAAGTTGATTACCACAAAGTACAATACGCTCCATCACAAAAAAAACAATCGGGCTACAGCTACAACGCTTTATTTGATTTATCCTTGCGTATTTCATCCATCAGCTCTACAATGCCACTTCGTATTGTTCGCACATTAGGATTTTATATTTTCATAGCAAGTTTTGTTTTAGCAGGTGTATTCATTGCTCGAAAATTTATGTTTAAAGTCCCAATGGGTTATACATCTTTAATTGTTGCAATACTATTCAGTACAGGAATTATTACATTTAGCCTAGGTATTATTGGCGAGTATCTTGGCAATCTTATTGCTTTATCGAATAAAAAACCTGCCTATTTTATCCACGAAAAAATATGATTGCTGAACAATATGGTCTGGTATACAAACGTGTAACAATAGACGATATTGAACTTATTCGCTATTGGCGAAATCAACCTTTTATAAGAGACGCCATGCAATTCAAAGAGTACATTACTCCTGAAATGCAATTAAAATGGTTTGAAAGCATAAATAATAAAGAAAATTACTATTTCCTAATCGAAACGGAAGGCAAGTCTGTTGGTTTAATAAATTGCAAAAATGCCGACCCTATTACACGCGAAGCAGAAGGGGGCATTTTTATTTGGGATTTAGACTATTGGAACACCCCCATACCTGTATTTGCAGCATTGACAATGCTCGAAGGTGTATTCGAAATTTTTGGAGCTTCTGGAGCATCAACTGCAACTGTAGCACAAACAAATGCAAAAGCATTGCAATTCAATAAAATGCTTGGTTACGAAGTGGTAAAGGGAACGGAAAACAATGAGTTTATAAAACTTATTCTTACAAAAGATCGGTATTTAGAAAAAACTGCCAAACTAAAAAAGGCTGCTCATCTCTACAGCAATAATCATTCGAAATTAAAGCTAACACTGACTGAAAGTGACGATTTATTGAGTGATGAAATGATTGCGTATTTTAGAAAAAAAAACTAATTATTTTGCGGGCATGGTATAGAATTCGCCTTTTTCATAAAAGTCGAGCCACTGTTCTTTCGGACAAATTGTAAGCATAAAATCATCTTTCATGTTTTCAATATGATAACGACAAATTTGATCGACTGAATATTCCCATCTTGGGTTTCGAATGTCAAACATTAACACAAAGCGATCCTCATCACTATTATTCCAAGCTTCATGATCAAAGCTATCATCAAACACCATTAATTTGCCTGGTTGCCATGTTTTTGTTTGATCTCCTACACGAATAGCACAATCTGGTGGAATTATTAATCCTAGATGAGAACGCAATACTACTTGCGTAAAACCGACATGTGGCTTAATATGAGTGCGAGCTGGTAAAAATGAAAAATCAGCGGATACGAGTCCAGGGATTTTAGAAAGCAACTCAGCCGTTTTAGGGCACAAGCTACAATTCAAAGGATGTTTAATCCCAAAAAAACGAAATGTAAAAACTTTCCAAGTACCTTTGCTTTCAGGAAATAAATAGTCGGGAAACGTATTTAGCCAATAACCGTTTTCAGAATATTTTCGAAGATTTTGTAGTTCTTCTAAAATAGTCGCATAATTTTCTTCTAAAATCAAGAGCTCTTTGAACTCACTTGTTTCATAGAAGTATTTAGGATTTTTTTCTGTAAAACTCATGTAACAAATGTAACCAATTTAATTCCACTGCAACTCAAATCTGAGCAAAATCATATGCCTTATTATCTTATATATTAATACCTAAAAAAATGACTGCTGTTTATTCTATTATTGTCAAAATTAAATGCATGAATGATCACGATAAAACAACTTTTGTTAAAAAAAATCATTAGAACTAAATTCTAAAACTATGCCATCCAAAAATAATATTTACTATAATCCGATATCTTTCAGGTTTAATAATAAACCATCCACAATAAATTTTAAATTAAAATTATAGGTAATAAACAAAATTAAGTGAGTTAAGAATAGTAATTAGTTTTAATCATACGTCCTAGTCTTCAATTAAATAATTTAAAAACTATTTTGTAGTTTTATTAAAATTTTCCGAAGTATATTGATCTTGCTTAAACACATTGCCATATAATGCTTTTTTTATAGCATAGCGCATGAAGAAAGGCATTCCATAGTATATTTTCGGGACCAAAATACTCTGAATCATAAATTTAAAGTAAGTTTTGTAAAATAAGATATCACGTTTGACACTTAAATTACAACCATCGTCTTGATAACCTAAATTTTGTGCCAATTTTGAACAAATAGTCCAAATAATATTTGCATCCTTCTCAGTCAAATTGCTTTTCCAAAATCCAACTTTATCTGTATTTGTTTTTTCTGTTAAACTCTGATGTAATTGATAAAAAAGTTGCTTTTTAAAATCCTGATTTTCACTTGCTCTTTCAATTTTCTCCTTGGTTTGGAAATGAAATTGAAGCATTATAGGATCATAACTAAAATTTGTAAAGCTGGCGATTCTTCTAAGCTCCTTCTCAGGATCACTAACTAAATCTTCATATTTTAATTCTAAAAAACGGTGCGAACCAATTTTCTTTAGCTTTTTATAAAGCAACGAATATTCACGATTCCAGCTTAGAGCCAAAGACCAATAATTACTATTATACTTGCTATAATTTACTCCTTTCGATTTTTCCCTAAGAATTCGTTTCATTTTCACAAGCGCATTATCGCGAGGATCTCTGTTCAAAATGATAAATTTACTTTCAGGAAAAAACACGGCTGCTTTTTCAATGAAATCATGAAATTTTAGCTGTTTGTCAATAATTGTGGTAATGTTAGTTTTATCACGCTCTGGAAAAAAACAGAGGTACGATATTTTTATAGCGGTGTAAAAATCCAACTCAGTTTTATATTGTTCTAATGCTTCTTTTAAATCTTTTTTAGTTCCAAACTGCTGTTCCAATACTCCTTCGGAAAACAAATAAAAATCATAACAGTATTCATCAATTGATTGAGAAGTCCATTCCTTTAAATCATGATATTTAAAGTACAGATTAAAAGCAAATGGTTCTTCAACGGGCGACAATAAATTTTTGTGCATATTTAACATCGCGGAAAGCAAGGTGCTTCCAGTTCGAGCTGTAGAAACAATAAAATGAAGTTGAATTTTTTTTATATCCTCAATAGAAATTGTCAATTGCATAGTTTCTAATCTTCATTTTTACTACTATAATCCATTTGGTTATAAATGGTAGTATAACCAAATTTAGAATAAAGCGTTTTTGTAACTGCACGAATCAGGTGGCGAAACCAAAATGGTAAATTATAATAAGCTATCATAATAAAAGTATTGAATTCGTAGCGAATATATCCGAACTTACTTTTTAAATAACTCCCATGTCCATCCACCAGTGTTGGAAAATAATTGTATTTAAGTCCGTAGTCTTTACAGATATATTCAATCTGCTCCACTTCATTATCCGTCAGATGTTTTTTCCACTTGTTAATACTTTCGGTATTAACAGGCTTTGACAAATTACCATGGTATTTCAAAAATTCTTTATGCTCTTTCTGAATATTAGTATTTTTATCAATCTCTGATTTCAATTGATTTTGAAAGCTCAACATTCCATCCTGAAAAAGAATCCCTAAGTGTGCGCAGATTCCTTTTAATCCATTTTCAGGATCACTTACCAAATCTTCATAACGAATGGTATAAATTTTATGCGGATGTTTTGCTTTAAATTTTTCAATTTTCAAATTGTCATTTAACCACCCATGAGCTAAAACACTAATATTTTTTATTGGGTTTGTTTTTTTTATTGACTGGATGTTATCCCTATAATCGCGCACCAAATGAATATATTTTGCATCTGGGAATATCTTATGCAAATCCTCTAAAAAAACTGCATAAGGAGGATTTTTATCAACCAGCAAGGTGATGTTTTCCTTTTCAAATTCCGTAGGGAAACACAAATAGGTAATCTTCAACAACAATTCTAAATTCAACTGTTCAGCAGGAAAAGACAAAATTTGCTTTGTAAGCTTTTCTTTATCAATTGCCCAAAAACTTTTAAACTTAACATCCTCATAAATATCTTCAATAAACTGAAGAACTTTTTGCTTATTCCAATTACGTTCAGAAGCATAGCGTTGCTTTACATGCACGATTACTTTTGACTCAAAAGGAGAAATGGTGTTTGTATTTGCATTTAACATCGTACGCAGCAGTGTCGTACCTGAACGTCCACGAGCAATTACAAAGGCAAAATTTATTTTTTTTAGTTCTTCTATATTCATAAATGGCAATCGTTAATAAAAAAAGCACCTGATAGGTGCTTTTTTTATATTGGAAATAACTATTTATTTATCTTTTTTAGCGTCCAAATACTCAATAGCCTTAGTGGTTTCTACTTCAGTACCATCAATTAATATTTTAGTAATCCCTGCATTTAAAAGCATTTGCTGTAAAGTTTTACGATTCTCTTTTCTAATCATTAAAGCAACGAATCGCGCTTTATTTCCAGCGATTAATTCAGCAGAAACACTTGAAACCATTTTTGTTGTTTTGAATTTCTTTTCAATTACCTGTAATTGATCTTTACTCGAAATATTATCAACTGTAAAGGTATAAGACACTAAACGTTCATTCACAACAGTTTTAGAATTTTTGGTGTCGATATACGCTTTGTTTTGAGCTTGTGAGGTACCTATTCCAATAATTAGAAACGACAATAAAGTAAAGATGAATTTTTTCATTTTGAGTATGTTTTGTTTTCTATTATGATTGTAAATGTAGGAAAATGGTTGCACAGAAAAAACAATATTCTATTATTTTTTAGTGGTATTTTCGGCTCCCATTAGTACATACTGTACAATATTAGCACCCATTTTAAGAGCTTTTTGGCGAGCTTCGGGCGAATCTTTGTGTACCTCTGGACTTTCCCAACCATCGCCCAAATCGCACTCAAAATCGTAAAAACACACCAATCGCCCTTGATATATCAAACCAAAACCTTGTGGTGCCTTCCCTTCATGCTCATGAATTTTAGGCAAACCAGTATTAAAATCATATTTCTGATGGTAAATAGGATGCGAGAAGGGCAATTCTACGAATTCCGATTCAGGAAAAACACGTTTCATTTGCACGCGTATAAACTTATCCATTCCATAATTATCTGAAATATGCAAAAAGCCACCTCCAATTAAATAAGCTCTCAAATTTTCAGCCTCCTGCGCACTAAATACAACATTACCATGCCCTGTCATGTGTACAAAAGGGTAATTAAATATATCAGGACTTCCTACTTCAATAATGTCTTGTTCGGGATTAATGGTAGTTTTTAAATTATCGTTACAAAACTTTATAAGATTGGGTAAAGATGTTTCCAAATTTGCATACCAATCCCCTCCTCCACTGTATTTCAACAATGCAATTTTATAGGTGGGTGCTGGTATAAATGCTGCAAACAAACTGCAACAAATTAACACAATTGCTATTTTTTTAACCTTATGCATTTCGCTCTTTTGCTGCTTTTAAAGATAAATACATTTCATTAAAACGTTCCATCAATCGCGTCATAAATTCTTCGTCTAATACTTTTTTAACACCATCAATACCTTCTACTTCCGAATGCAAAAACTTAAATGTTTGCATCATAGGACCAGCTTCAAACTGAACTTGGTATTTATCGTTCATCGAAAACACGGTAATTGTAATTTTCTCATGTGGTATGTATCCAATAATTCTCATTTTCTGGTATTACATTTTATAAGGTCCGCTATTAAAAAAATTAGAATTTGCATCTCCTTCTTTTCTAATTTTAGCTTGAATAAGATGCGCTAATTTAGCATAATGCTCTAATTTGTTTTTTTTCAAAAAAGTTGCTGCATTCTCATCTCCGTTGATATAATTTGCCATTGCAGCCCAGTGCACCGCTTTTTTATCCATCAACAATTTAAAAGCTGTTTTGTCTTCCCATATGGCATTTACAAAGGCTGCCAAAATTAAATGTTTATGAATTAATAAATATTCAAAGGCTTTGGGCCATCTACTAACGGCATCTCTAAGCTGAACCAACTCTTCAAAATTATGCTTTTGCAACCAAATTTTAGCATCTTGTTTACCCTCAATCCAATCGCAGGCAATATCAATTACTTCTTTAGGATAAAACATACATTAAAACTTAATGATCATTCTTAGGTTTAACTGACGTTGTGTTAAATAGTTGGGTACTGCATATTGTCGGTTTGTTACGTCCTCTACCCAAATATACGAAACAGTGTTATTGGTTCCTAGTAAGTTGAACACTTCTAAACTTAACCAAACAGAATTTAACAAGCGACCAAATCCTTTTTCTTTTTTCTTTCTACTTTCCTTTAATAATTGATACGAAAACCCAATATCAACTCTACGATAAGGTGGCATACGAAGCACTTGCTTGTATCGCTCAGTGCCAGGAGCACCGAAAGGAACACCAGCTCCAAATAATAAATTTAAGTGCATTTTTAAATCGGGTAAACCAGGCATTTTATCTTGGAAAAAGATTGCAAAATTAACACGTTGATCGGTTGGACGTGGAATATAACCTGGCTCGTAACGAGTACTATCAACTGCTACATCATTGTTGGTATATCCAGGAACAATTTTTTCGCCATCACTATTAAAATAGTCGTAATAAAAATCGTCTTTTATATCTTCTTGTGTTTGCATAAATGATAATGAAAACCAGGACTCAACACCTTTTACAAATTCACCATTCACTTTAAAATCAATTCCAGTAGCGTAACCTTTTGCATTATTTTTTGCAGAATAGCGAATACGAACATTATCAATTTCATAAGGAATTAAGTTATCCAAATGCTTGTAATACGCTTCCACCAAAAACTTAAATGGTCGTCTCCATGCTTTAAAATTATAATCGCTTGTTAACACAAAATGAATAGATGTTTGTGCCTTTAAATCATAATTGATTACCCCTTCTCTGTTTCTTAACTCGCGATAAAAAGGTGGTTGATAATAATAACCAGTCGAAAATTTGAATAAAAAATCACGCTTCCAATTTGGTTTATACGCCAGTGTAGCACGCGGCCCAAACAACGCTTGTCCATTTAAACTCCAATAGTTGGCACGAATACCTGCTGTAACTGAAACAGTAGAAGTATCTTTTAAATCTTTGCTAAAAATACCTTGAAGAAATCCTGATACACGATTCGATGTAATTTTGATTTTTTGCTTAATCACATCTTGCAATTCAAATCCATCAACTGGAACATACGGTACTACGGTTGGCACCGAAAAATCGGCACTATCAACATACTTCCATTCGCTTAATTTATCAGAAATGTTTTCATAAGAATATTTTACTCCCCAAAGCACTTGATTGTTTTTATTGATGTTGTGATTGCCTTTGTGCTCAAGACTGTATACGTATGCTAATAAGTTGGTTCTGGCGTGCTGCAAAAATGTTCCTACTCCTCTATTCGAAACCACATCTCCAAAATTAGGTTGCCCAAAATCAGTTTCTAATTCATCAATAAAATACTGACCTTGAATATCGAATGCTTCACTTTCTTTACTTCTAAATCCTGATGCGATAAAACGCAAGGTTGTTTTTTCATTATCCGAACGATGAATAGCAGATAAAGCACCCAACATCGATTCAAACTTATCTATTTCCTGACCATCAAAATAAATTTTTAAGCGCAAGGCTTGATTCAATGTTCCAAAATCGGTTTCTCTACTTTCGGGTACAATTTGATAACGATTACTTGCATAATTCGCTAAAAAATCCAATTGCCAATTCGTAGTGACATCATATGTGAAATAGGCCTGACCATCTATAAACATTGGTTTATAGGAGCCTTTTGTATCAAGCGACTTTAACAAATATTGATTGGTTTTATAACGTGTACCAACCATCCATGTAAATCGATTGCTTTTGCTTATTCCTTCTAAATGCAAATTTGTTCCTAATAAACTTCCAGAGAAAGTACCAGCAAATTTTCTGGGTCTGCGGTATTGCACATCTAAAACTGATGACATTTTATCGCCATACTTTGCTTCAAATCCACCTGCCGAGAACAAAACAGAAGAAACCATATCAGGGTTTACAAAACTTAATCCTTCCTGCTGCCCAGAGCGAACTAAAAAAGGACGGTAAATTTCAATTCCATTAACATACACTAAATTTTCATCGAAATTACCACCACGCACGCTGTAAGCAGAACTCAATTCATTTCGGTTGGAAACACCCGGCAGGGTAAATAAAATAGCATTAAAATCCTGACTGGCAGTTGGAATGTGAGTAATGTTGATGGGGTCTATACGAGAAGTAGTTTGAAAACGATTTTCATCATAAACCTCAACAGCTTTAATTTGATTTTTGAATTTCAAGATTCTATTCAATTCAAATTTTTCATTCGGTTGAATATTGATATCTCGCTGTTGTTGAAAATGACTAATGCTATAAAAAACAATGGTTATTGGAACACCTGCAGGTACTTTGTATGAAAAAGCACCTTGAGCATTTGTATAAACAGGTGCTAAAGAAGTTCCTAAAACGGATACACTTACATCTTCAATCGGTTCATTGTCTTCGTCTACAACTTTGCCATACACAGTTGCTGTATTTTGCGCATAAAAAACAGTGGAAGCAAAAAACGACAAAAAGAAGAATAAAGCCTTCACTTGTATTTTATACAATTTCAAATTCTGCACAACTGTTTCGGAATAGTTATTTTAATTTTTCTTTTTATAGTCACCACGTTTCCAAGCTTGAATAAATTTAGCCCAAGCAATTGGATTTAGGAGGTTATTAGGGGGCAACTGACCAGCATAATACAACTTACTTTGATATTGTTGCATACTGTATTTGTAATTTAAACTAGCATCCATAGCCATTCCTGTCATTCGTTCTTTCATGTCGGATCGAGCCATGTTATTGTTTGCACGATCCAAATCATCCTGCGGCATTTCCAATTTTAAGAATGCTTGTTTAAATTGTTCTTTGGTTGGCCAAGGATAAACCTCTGTAGTTTTTAGATACACCGTATCTGTACGAAGTACTTGAATTAATGAATATTTATTATCGGTTAAAGTATCAGGAATAATAAATGTTGCATTCGTAAAACCAATTGCCGAAAACTGAAGTGTATCTTTTACTTGCGCCACAAATGAGAAATAACCAAAATAATCACTGATGGTTCCTCTGTTCGAATTTTTAATAATGATGCTTGTGTAAGGAATTGGTCGAAGACTATCGCCTTCAACAACGATACCTGTAAATTGAACTAATTTTCTGGCTTTCGATCCGTCATCTTGCCATTTTACCTTATCCTGAGCAGTGATTGTGTTTATTGAAAAAAACAGACACAAACAAAATATAATTTTATTAAACATAGTCGAAGTTTTACTTTCCCAAAGATAAGTATTTTAAAAGCGTTTATCTCTATTTACAACTGATTTTTCCATTTTTTATTGCAGTAATTAAACAAATACATCAATTACTTCCAATTTGTCGTTTTTTTTAGCATATTTACTTCAAATTACAACCCATGAACAAATCTACGCTCTCTGTTATTCTTATTCTCATTGCGAAAATATCTTTTGCACAAATAACAATAACCAATGCCGATATGCCTAATGCAGGCGATAGTATCGTTTTAAGTACAGCTGATAACAATTCTGTTACATTTCCTATTCTTGCCGATTCAAATGTTACTTGGGACTACTCTACATTGGTTCCAACATTGCAGATGTTCGACAAGTATGATTCACCAATGACATTTACAAGTCCTTTTAATTTGTTGTTTAATGTTATAAATACAAGTTATGGAAGAGATAATTATGATTTAACAAGCATCAATATTCCAATAGTACAATTAACGGATGCGTATGATTTTTTCAAAGAATCATCGAGTAGTTTAAAACAAATTGGTTCTGGATTTACGATTAATAGCGTTCCACTTCCATTCTATTACACTTCTCCAGATGTGCACTACAACTTCCCCATAAACTATTTAGATACTGATTCTTGCGATTTTAAATATGGCCTACCAATTCCAATGCTAGGGTATTACGGACAAAAAGGACATCGTGTAAATACAATCAATGGATGGGGGAACTTAATCACTCCATTTGGGTCTTTTCAATCCTTATTAGTGACGTCTAAAATAGATGCTATTGACACCATTTATTTTGATACACTTTCATTTGGTACTAACTTTCCTCGCGCCACCCGATACGAATTCAAATGGCTAGCAAATGGGATGAAAGCTCCTGTTTTGCAAATTAATGCTACAGAAGGTAATGCTAGTTTATTGGCTACCAACATACAATATATTGATAGCTTACGTTCAAATGTGCCTCATGTAGGAATTGCAGAAAACAACAACCCAATTAATTTTAAAACCTACCCTAATCCAACATCTGAGCTGCTTACAATTGAATATGTGTTGAATAAGGACAATTATACAAGTATTTACATTTCTGATATCGTTGGAAAAAAAGTAAAAACTGTTTGTAACGAAATGCAAACAAAAGGTCAGTTCCGAAAACAAATTAACCTGAGTGATTTAAGTCCAGGAAGCTACATTATCATTGTTCAAATGGCAAATGAAATAAGCACTCAAAAAATCAGTATTGTTAGATAAATTTTGATTTTAAGTCTAGAAATTTTTTCTCGAATAAATGATAACTTATAATAGAAACAAGTGTTGTTAGCACAAAAATAACCAGCGTCATCCCTATTAAATAGTATTTATCGGGATGTAAAACATCTATTCCAAGTTTGCTAGCAAGGCTCATTGCAACCGCAAACATAATCATGTGATAGCAATACATACCGTAGGTATATCTGCCCAAAAAACTCAATCCTTTCGACTTCCCTATTTTATAAAACGAACGTGTTGCAAAATTTTGTTCAGCAATAATAAATGCAAAAAACAAGGAAAATAAAAAGGGCATAAAGGACTTAAAAATTATTTGTCCAGACTCAATCATACTGATTTTAAACCGGAATAAAAACAAGCTAATTCCAGCTACATAAACCAACACAATCAACTTCCTTGGCCATTTTTGTATTCGTTCTATTACTTTCTCACTTGTACACACTAAAGCCAACAGTGCTCCCATGAGTAAATCGCCCATGCAGGACAAGGTGTGAAACTTAATCAGCACATTTTTTCCACCCGACAAAAACAAACGGTAGGAAATAGCAATTAGAATTAAACTTATAATCACTTTTTGCAAATGCTTAGTAGGAATAAATGCAATTAGAAATGGAGCAATCAAATAGAATTGTTCTTCAACCGAAACCGACCATAAAACGCCAATAATAACATTACTAATACCATTGTAGAAAAAATCAAAGTTCCCTAAAAAGGAATAATAATACCAGGCATCTAACTTATCGGTAGTTGTTCTTAATGGAATGGCTTCTCCTTGCACTATCCAAGGAACCACATACAAGCTAAGAATGATGATGAGATAATAAAGTGGAAGTATGCGTAGCACTCTTCGAATGTAAAAATTTTTGATGCTCACTTTCGAAAAATGTTCTTTCTCTTTCAACAGTAAATAAGTTATCAAAAAGCCACTCAATACAAAAAAGAACCCTACCCCTAAATCACCATTCAATAAGTATTTGTAACGAAACAATTCAACGCTCGGGTTCTTGCTTTTATATCCTAGATTGTTAACCGCATGATTAACAAAAACGAGAAAAAAAGCGACAAAGCGCAAACCATCGAGGTTCGGAAAAAATGTTTTTTTAGTATCCAACATATTTAGAATGCAAATATGACATTTTTCATTTAATTTTTAGGTTGTTCGTTACGAGATAAATCGTAAATTCGCTGGCGAAAAATCAGAAAATAGAAATGGCAAAATTTAATTCATTAAAAGTAGTAGATGTAGTTCGTGAAACTGCTGACGCAGTATCGGTTGCATTTGAAGTACCTGCAAATCTTAAGCAAGATTACAACTATATACAAGGTCAATACTTAACCTTAAAACTAACCATTAATGGTGAAGAAGTAAGACGTTCGTACTCCATTTGCAGCAGCCCTGTAGAAGAAAACGAACTTCGTGTTGCTATTAAAAAAGTATTGAACGGTAAAGTATCAAGCTTTATAAACGATAAAACAAAAGTGGGTGATGTTATTGAAGTAATGACTCCTATGGGGACATTTTATTCAGAAATGAATGCATCCAACAAAAAGAATTATGTTTTATTTGGTGGTGGTAGCGGAATTACTCCAATGTTATCGATTTTAAAAACAGTTTTAAAATCAGAGCCAAACTCAACAATTACTTTGTTCTATGGAAATAATGATGAAGCATCTATCATTTTCAAAAAACAAATTGATGGATTAGCAGCTTCGAATGCTGATCGTTTGAAAGTATATCATATACTAAATGCAGCACCAGCTGGTCATCCTGCTTTGTTAACAGGACTAATGACCAAAGAAAAAAACCTTTCATTAATTGAAAATTATGTTGGAACAAATTTAGATAACGAATACTTTATTTGTGGACCAACACCAATGATGGACAATGTGATGGCTGCCTTAAAAGACATTAAAGCACCTGAAGCAAAAATTCATATTGAATATTTTACTGCACCAGTAAATGCAGAAGAAGTAAAAGCGGCTGCTAGTTCATCAGCAGCAAAAGCTACCATCATTATGGATGGTGATGAAAAAGAAGTTGAATTATTGCCAAATGAAACCATCCTAGAAGCGGCATTACGTGTTGGAATGGATGCTCCTTATGCTTGTCAGGGCGGTTCTTGCTGTACGTGTCGTGCTTTAATTGAAGAAGGAAAAGTTGATATGGCTGTAAATTATGCTTTATCGAAATCTGAAGTAGAACGTGGTTATATTTTAACTTGTCAATCTCGTGCTACAACGCCACATGTAACTATTAACTACGACAAAGGAATGTAATCCATTCTTTATTCGGTATATATTGAGATGCCTTTATCAGTTTGTATAAACAACGTATTAGATTCCAATCGAAAGTTGACAAACGTAGATAAAGGCATTTTAAATTCCTTTTCTTCGGTGGTCTTTAAATTATACGACTTCACCTCATTGCCACTCTTAAAATAAACCCAATCACCAATTGCTTGTATTTTTTCGGCATTCTTTACTGGTATCGTTTTGTAATACGTTCCATAAATATCAAATACCAAAATTCCTGTTGCTGGATTATTCAAATACAATTTATTGTCGTATTCCAACAAATAATTGGGCTGCAACGGAATGTTGATTAATAAATTAATATTGCCTGTTTGCTGTGTTTTTTCGTAAGTCTGACTCAAACGAATTAATTCGAAATTTTGTTGATCGTAAATCCACATTCCACTATTGTGTGATGAACAAGCCAGTTGAACTTGCTGGTAACCCAAACGATCAAAACTAACCGGCTCGGTATTTAAACTTAAGGTATTGTCAAGAAAAACAACTTGCGAAAAGTTTTTATAATACACCAATACCCGCAGCATATTTGTTGCATCTACAAAATCAATATTTCCTAAATTTTTATTGCTGTATTTGTAGAGCAATTTACCTGTTTTATCAAATTTGCTCAACTCATTTGCTTTAACCACATAGCAATTGCTTTGGTTGTCGGTGGTAAAAAAATCAACGTCTATTTCAATTGACTTTACCAATTTATAATTGGTCTGAGCAATCGAAATTGTTGAAACAAGAAAAAAGTATAAAAGTATATTTTTCACAACCCTAAATTTAACAACAATTATTCCATTATGGTACAAATTTCCTCCACATACTTCCGATCGTTTGACAAACGCGGTACTTTATGTTGTCCACCTAATTTATTTTTTGATTCCATCCATTTATAAAAAGTGCCATTCGGAAGTACCTTTACAATGGGCTCGCGCAAAGCTAAATTATGGTAACGTTTGGCTTCATAATCAGAATTAATCGCTTTCAAGGCATTATCCAACAATTCTGTAAAATAATCAATATTATCTGGTGCTTTTTCAAATTCAATTAACCATTCATGTGCTCCCGTTGCCGAATCGCTCATGTATATGGGTGCTGCTGTGTATTCTTTTAATTGAGCTCCTGTTTTTTCGCAAGCAATTGCCAATGCTTTATCTGCATTATCAACAATCACTTCTTCCCCAAAAGCATTCATAAAATGAGTTGTTCTACCCGTTATTCTGAATCGGAAAGGATGTATGGAGCTGAACTTAATGGTGTCACCTAACATGTATCTCCAAAGCCCTGCATTGGTAGAAATAATAGGTGCATAATTCACATCCAATTCCACTTCATCCAAGCGCAATGTTTTTGGATTTTCTTGTCCAACATCACTCGCTTTTATAAATTCATAATAAATACCATAATCCAACATCAATAATAATTCATCAGAATTTCGTTGATCTTGAATTCCAAAAAATCCTTCCGTAGCATTGTACAACTCCAAATAATTCATGTTCGGATTGTTGAATATTTTTTTGAATTGTTCGCGATAAGGATTAAAATTTACTCCACCATGAAAATACACTTCCAAGTTGGGCCAAACTTCTGAAATGGATTTCTTCCCCGATTTTTCGAGCACACGTTGCATAATCAACAGCATCCATGATGGAACACCAGCTAAACTTACCATATTTTGAGTCATAGTTGTTTCAGCTAGTCGTTCTAATTTATCATCCCATTTATCCATCAAGGCGATTGATAAATCGGGTGCTCTAAAAAACTCAGCCCACATGGGTAAATTATTGATTACAATGGCTGATAAATCACCATTTTGAGATTCATACCCATTGTGATAGTCGGTAACCAAACTGCCTGCTAATGCTAAATTTTTACCTGTAAATAATTTTGTTTCTGGATTCAGATTACAATGTATCGTAATCATGTCTCTTCCACCGTTGTAATGACAGTTATCCAAACTCTCTTCACTCACAGGAATGAATTTACTTTTATCGTTGGTGGTACCCGATGATTTTGCAAACCATTTTATATCGGTATTCCAGATTAGATTTTGCTCTCCTTTTCGAACCCGATCAATGTATGGTTTCAAAGAATCATAATCCTGAATAGGAACATTTTTTCGAAATTGCTCTACCGATTGTATTTGCGTATAATTGTATTTTTTACCCCATTCGGTATCCTTTGCCGAAACAATTAATTTCCGCAACCACTCTTCCTGAACATCATACGGATATTTCATGAATAGCTCAATCTGATGCATCCGTTTGCGCATCCACCAACTTGCTATGGAATTTAATACCGACAATTTACTTTTTTAGTTTTCTATTATTAAAATACAATTCTATCTCGTCTAAAGATAACGCATTAAAACACATTTCCTTTGTTAACATTCCTTTTCGGGCAACACACGTACCAAAATACATATCGTGGTAGCCACTCTTTTCATGTGCATCGGGATTGATAGAAATCTTTACTCCTTTTTCTAAACAATAAGGAATCCAACGCCAATCAATATCTAAACGATAGGGATGCGCATTTAATTCAATCACAACATTATTCGCAGCACAAGCATCAATTACTTTTTGATGATCAATTGGATAACCAGGACGAGATAATAACAATCGACCTGTGGGATGTCCTAATATGGTTGTATATGGATTTTCAATTGCTTTTATCAATCGTGTAGTTGCTTTCTCCTTGTCCATTTTTAAATTTGAATGAACGGATGCAACAATAAAATCAAAGGACTGAAGCACATCTTCGGTATAATCCAAGGAACCATCATTAAGAATATCACTTTCTATTCCTTTAAAAATTTTAAACGGAAATAGCTGTTTGTTTAATTCCTCAATTTCCTTGTGCTGCTCTGCAACTCTATCAGGCTTTAAACCTTCTGCATAAAATGCTGATTGCGAGTGATCGCATATTCCTAAATACTCATAACCTAACTCTTTGCAATACACCGCCATTTCTTTGAGTGTATTCATTCCATCGCTATAGGTACTGTGATTGTGAAGTATCCCTTTTAAATCAGTCAGTTCGATTAAACGAGAAATTTTATGTTCTCTTGCTAAATCAACCACAGCAGTATTTTCGCGCAACTCAGGCTCAATGTATTGTAATTGATTCAGTGCAAATAATTCTTCTTCATTTTTAACTGATTCCAAAAACTTGAATCCATCAATGTTAAACTCAGGAGCATTCGTTGTTTCATACAAACGTTTATAAAAGTCATTTGCAGAACATTTTATCAACTCCACTTTTACACGATGTGAATTTTCAAAAGCATCAATCGCTACATCTTCATTTGTAGCAATTAAAATCTCGATGGAATCTATTACTTCATTCTTTCTGCGCATGGCTCCAGTTAAAGAAACCAAATCGGTTTTATATTTTTCTTTCAAATAAGCTACTAAATCAGTAGCAAATGTTTCCACCGATGCATAATGAAACTTACCAATATTGGTTTGAAAAAATTCAATTTGTTTTTTTACTTCTGCCTGTGTTTTAGCCCCAAAACCTTTTAAGGTAATTAATCTATTTTCATTGCAAGCATACAGCAACTCCCCTACACTTTCTACTTCCAATTCTTTCCAAAGTTGTCGTACTTTTTTAGGCCCAATTCCTTTGATACGAAGCATTTCAATTACACCAACAGGAGTAATGGCAACCATTTCCGACAATTCTTTTAAATCGCCTGTTGTTTGCAATTCATTAATTTTAGCTGCAATCCCTTTTCCAATTCCTTCTATTTGCTCCAACTCCTGTAACGACTTCCCATTTAAATCGATATCGGTTTTATCGAGCTTATAAGCTGCATTGGCAATCGATTTAATTTTAAATGGATTTACTTCATGCAGCTCCATCAACTGAGCTGTTATCTTAAGTGCTTTCGCTATTTCTTCTGTACTCATTATTTTAATTTGGATAGAACATTGAATAATTTATCGTCAGTAATTAAACAACCGGTTTGAAGCATTTCAAACACTTCATGCTCTCGTTCTTTTGAATATTTTTTTTCGGTGCGCACAACACTTACCGAAGCATTGTTTGCTTCAGTCCATTGCGAGAACACATTCTCTGCTGTTAAATCCAAAGTTGAGTGTTCGTTTACACGCAATCCAACCAATTCTATTTTATCATCGCCACACTTATAAATATTTAATGATTTTGGTTCGCGGTATTCTAAGTAGTTGATTTTACGCAATACTTTATCGTAAACCACATCACTAAATACATCAATTAACTCTTCCGCTTTTTCCAATTCATTGCGTTTCATCTTTTCCCAATCCGGACCCGTTATTTGGGCATGAGCCAAAAATGTAACAAACTCTTTTTCGAGCACTTGTAACTCCTCTGGGCTTAATCGTTTATACTGCATGCGTGTTATTTAAATTTCGTTTTGATTATTCCTCAAAAATACTGTAATTCGTAGCATATTAAAAATTCTAATTCATAAAAATCATGAATATAAATCATACTGTTACCGAACGTTTTATCAAATACGCAAAAATTGATACGCAAAGCGATCCAACATCACCTACTTGTCCATCCACTGAAAAGCAAAAAGATTTAGGAAAAGTATTGGTTGCCGAATTATTGGAAATGGGTATCAACGATGCACACATGGACGAAAATGGTTATGTATACGGAACAATACCAAGCAATACAACTAAAAAGGTTCCTGTTATTTGTTTCTGTTCGCACATGGATACATCGCCCGATTGCTCTGGAAAGGATGTGAATCCTCAAATAAACAGAAACTATGATGGAAAAGACATTGTATTAATTAATGATAAAACACAAATCATTAAGGTGGCAAACCACCCTTCATTGTTAAAACAAATTGGCAACGATATTATTACTACTGATGGAACAACATTACTGGGTGCCGATAACAAAGCAGGAGTTGCAGAAATAATGGATGCAGCCAACCATTTGATGAAAAACCCAAGCATTAAGCACGGAACCATTAAAATATTATTTACACCCGATGAAGAAATTGGTCGCGGTGCCGACAAAGCCGATTTAAAGAAGGTGGGTGCTGATTATGGCTATACCATTGATGGTGAAGAGCTGGGACATATAGAAAACGAAACCTTTTCGGCAGATGGAGTTACGATTAACATTCATGGTGTGAGTACACATCCAGGTTTTGCAAAAAACAAAATGGAAAGTGCAATTAAAATTGCAAGTGAAATTGTTGCGGCTTTACCAAAAGATAAAATGAGTCCGGAGAGTACCGAGAAGAAAGAACCATTTGTTCACCCAGTAAGCATTTCGGGAGGCATTGAAGAAACTACTTTGCAATTTATTATTCGTGCATTTGATGAAGAGAGTTTAAAAACGCAGGAAGATTTTTTGAAAAGCTTAACAGAAAAAGTAATTAAAAATTATCCGAATTCAACATTTGATTTTATTGTAAAAGAGCAATACCGAAACATGAAACAAGTGTTGGATAAAACACCTGCAATTGTAAACAATGCTTTGGAAGCAATTAAAAGAGCAGGTGTAACACCAGTATTGTCGAGCATTAGAGGTGGCACGGATGGCTCACGTTTCTCGTATATGGGTTTACCTTGTCCGAATATATTTGCAGGAGAACATGCTTTTCATTCAAAACACGAATGGGTAAGTATTCAGGATATGGAAAAAGCAGTCGCTACCATTGTGCATTTATGCATGATTTGGGAAGAAAATGCTTAATTGATTAGTAGTAGTTAGTTGGAGGATATTCTCCAACTAACTATTATTCCTTAAACCAACCGCTATACATCACATAATTATTCGCAATACGGTTGATTTCACCATGGATCAATTCTTGATTGATATCTTTTACTTTTTTAGCAGGAACCCCTGCATAAATAACCCCAGATTCTACTTTCGTACCTTCTAATACAACAGCACCAGCAGCAATAATGGTATTGCTACCAATCTCGCAATTATCCATCACAATGGCTCCCATCCCTATCAACACGTTATCATGCACAGTGCAACCATGTACCAACGCATTATGCCCAATTGATACATTATTACCCAATACCACTTTGGTTTTTTCATAGGTGCAATGGATGACTGCTCCGTCTTGAATGTTCACTTTATTACCCATTCGTATCGAATTTACATCGCCACGAATCACCGCATTGAACCATACACTGCATTGATCACCCATTACAACATCGCCCACAACAGTTGCATTTTCTGCCAAATAACAATCATCTCCAAATTTTGGATGTATCCCTTTTACTGGTTTTATTAAAGCCATAATTAATTTTGTTTGTACAAAACTAAGAATTTACTTTTTATCAGTACACACTTTTCCTTTCTTACAACAATCATCTAGTTTGTCATACGCTTTTTTATTTGCAGGAACACCGTCTGCATCATAACCTGAATTAGCGATTGCTAAACGAATTTTTTCTGGCGTTGTTTTTTTAGGATTGTAAATTACAGTCGCCATTTTCGAATCCACATCAAGCGTTATTTTTTTTACTCCTTTTTCAAAGGCAACAAACTTTTCAATTGTTTCTTTACACATGTCACATGTTGCCGATGTTTTGATTTTAATAGTTGCTGTTGTTTCCTGCGCGTTTACTTTAAACATTATGAATAATGCAATAAAGCCAAAGATGATTTTTGTTTTCATATTTTCTGTTTTTTAATTTTTGTTTTTCTAGCTGATATTATTTTTCTTATTTCTTTTATTGATATTTTAAATCTAAATTCTACTTAATCTCCATCCTCAATCCAAAATACACAATACGCCCTTCTATTGGCGCATAAATCATGGATGCATCAAAATACTGTCCGTTTGGATCTGCTGCCGAAAGAATAGGATTGCTTTGTGTATAATTCAAGATATTTTCGCAACCTACATACACATCAAATTTTCTAAATTTTTTAGTGATTTGTGCTTGCATTAAAAAATAGTCTTTTGATTTTTGGGGCAATTGGTATTCTACAGGATTTAACACCGTACTTGGCAATCTACTCTGTCCAAACCAATTTGTTGTGAAATCAAATTTCCAAATATCCATATAGGTAGCATACGCCATATTTAGCATTACACGATGTTTTGGAACATAGGGCTTATCAAGCAACTCATAGTTATACGTTGTTTTTACATCGTACCATTTGTAGGCTAGTTTTACATCGAATGATTTAAATGGTGTGAAACCAAAATCGGTTTGCAAACTATGTGAATACGATTCACCATTCAAATTATAAAATACAACTTGATTTGTGTTTTGATCTAAATCCACAACAATTTGATTTTCGAAATCGGTTCTAAAAAAATCAACATTTATAAATGCTTCGTTGCCAAACAATTTAAATTGCTGATTCATTGATACTCCATAATTCCAGGCAATTTCGGGCTTAAACGTTTCTTGCACAATTACTTTACGTGAACTTGCAAACACCGATTGATTTTCAATAAAAACATTGCTTGTTCTAAATCCTCTTCCAGCCGACAAACGCAAGGTTGTTTTCTTGGTTACATTATAACGCAAATGCAAACGTGGTGTATAAAACAACCCATACAAATTATGATAATCCGCTCTAACACCAGCTACCAAAGAGAAATTATCGGGATGCGTATACGTGTATTCAGCAAACACACCTGGTACACTTTCTGTTCGAGCAAATGCCGAATCGTTATACGATTCTTTATAATCATCCAACAAATAACTTGTACCTAATTTGTATTTATGGTTTGTAGTATTAATGATGTTCGCATAAATAACATTTGCGTAAAAATTCTTTTGCTCTCCAGTATAAGTGCGTTTTCCAAAGTACATTTGTTGTTGCTGGATTTTACCAGATGTTTGAATCCCAACACTCTTTAAGGGTTTTGAAGGAAACATAAAACCCGTTTTTGAAAAATACTCCAATTGCTTGGTGATAATTCCAATTCCATACACGTTGGTTTTACCATAATCGGCATTGTAATTAAAATTTGATTGTCCACCCTGACGCGTTTCGTATAAACCTCTGATTCCAAATTGCGCTTCAAAATTTTTCTGGTTGTGAAAATCCCAGCGATTAAAAACATTGTATTGCTGTGTTAATGGCATATCCAAAAAGCCATCCTTATTCATGTCTTGTTTCATAAAATTAGAACTTGCGTGTGTAAACAACAAGGTGCTCCATTTTTTATTCAACTTTTTAGCTACATGAAAATTCGCTTCTGCTCTGCCATTTAAATTACCGTATACATTTACAAAAAAGCGCTTTTTCTGTTCTTGTGGTTTTAAAAACTCCAAATTTATTTGACCAGAAATGCTTTCATAGCCATTCACAACCGAGCCTGTACCCTTTGTTACAAGAATATTCTCAACCCAGGTTCCCGGAATATAATTTAATCCGTAAGCAGCAGATAAACCACGAAGTAAAGGCATATTCTCTGACAATACTTGTGTATAAATCCCATCCAAACCAAGCATCTGTATTTTTTTAGCACCCGAAACAGCATCTGTAAAAGCTACATCAACAGATGCGTTTGTACTAAAACTTTCGGATAAATTGCAACATGCTGCTTTCAACAACTCCTTACTACTTATTACTTCTTGGTTAATTGGTGTGAAAATTTTATTCATAGTGGTACTCTGCTTCTCCTCCACTTCTATTAAACCAAGTGATATCATTCCTTTTAAAAGGATGGTTATCTCTTTCGACAAATTAGAACTTATGAGAATGGTATCACTTTCAAAACCAACCGAACTAATTATTAAGCGTGCAGGCAAAGAATCTGGAATGGAAAGTTGAAATAAACCATCTAAATTGGTTGTGGTCCCAACAGTTGTGCCCTGCCAATAAACATTAGCAGCGGGCAAATTTTCTTGTATTCCTTTTTCATTTTCTCCAAGTACTTTTCCTTTTAATTGTTGGGCAACCAACACATCTTGAAAACAGAAAATGAAGAATAGTATTAATAAACGATTCATTTGATTTGATTTTTAATGTTCATTGCAAGTCGTGCAACGGAATAAATAAAATATCAGAATGTAGAACATTCCAAAACATTCAATAGCAAAATGCTACTGAATCTTTTTTAAAATCAAATGTTAAAAGTGGAAATGAAAGTCAATAATGTTCTGCCATGAATTGGCGGAGGCAAATCAGCAAAAAGAAAAACGGCTAATTTGTTAGTTGAATTATGGCGAACAGTAATAGAATTTGTTAAAAATGATAGCAATTCAAAAGAAACTGGAATCTCATGTTTTTGAGAAGGATTGAAATCCGTTAATTTAAATGAACTGTTTTGTATATCACAACATTGCGCCTTAACAACAGGAATGGTTGATTTTTTTTCAGGACAACAATCTTTAACGTGTGTTAACGAAACTTTTGTTTTACCACTTTTTAGACAAACCATTTTATTGATGGTAAATCCAAGACTAGACAGCACAAAAATGACTGCTAAGAAAAGTGATGTTATTTTTTGAACTAGTTTCATTTATTAAACAAAATTACAGATTTTTAAATTGATTCTCAAACTTTAACATTTTTTGTACTACAAAGTCCAAAAAAACATACTTTTACAACTCAATTTTAAAGCAAATGACAGATTCAACAAAATTTGGTTTCGGAACCAAAGCGATACATGCAGGACAAGAGCCTGATCCAACTACAGGAGCAATTATGACTCCTATTTATCAAACATCAACCTACTGGCAAGAAAGTCCAGGCAACCACAAAGGTTATGCATATGCACGTGGAAAAAATCCAACTCGCAGTGCATTGGAAAAATGCTTGGCTGAATTAGAGGGTGCGAAGCATGCATTGTGCTTTTCGAGCGGAATGGGTGCTATTGATGCTGTCATGAAATTATTACGTCCTGGCGATGAAGTAATCACTGGCGATGATTTATATGGTGGTAGCTACCGTATGTTTACAAAAGTATTTGCACCATTTGGCATTAAGTTTCATTTTATTGACATGAAAGATGTGAACGTTGTAAAAAAACACATCAATGCCAATACAAAAATGATTTGGTTGGAAACACCTACCAATCCAACAATGCAAATTATAGATATTGAAGCTTGCGCAAAAATTGCAAAAGAACATAAACTAATCTGTGCCGTTGATAATACTTTTGCTTCACCATTTTTACAAAATCCATTGGCATTGGGTGCCGATATTGTTATGCATTCGGCAACTAAATACTTGGGCGGACATAGTGATGTAATTATGGGAGCATTGTGTGTAAGCGATGAAAATTTATATACTCAATTAGCATTTATACATAACAGTTGTGGAGCTACTCCAGGACCAATGGATAGTTTTTTGGTGTTACGTGGATTAAAAACATTGCACATTCGCATGGAGCGCCATTGCTTTAACGGACGAAAAATTGCGGAATTCTTAAAAACACATCCAAAAATCGACAAATTATATTGGCCGGGTTTTCCCGACAGTCCGAACCACGATATCGCTAAAAAACAAATGCGTGATTTTGGTGGAATGATTTCATTTTCTTTAAAAGGCAACAAGCAAGAAGATGCATTTAAAATTGCATCGAGCATGAAAGTGTTTTCATTGGCTGAATCATTAGGTGGTGTTGAATCATTAATCAATCACCCTGCAACCATGACACATGCATCCATTCCAAAAGAGGAACGTGATAAAGCAGGTGTTGTAGAATCCTTATTGCGCTTGAGTGTAGGAATCGAAAATATCGAAGATTTGATTGCTGATTTAAAACAAGCATTGGGATAATACCCAAACCGATTTCTGATTTTGAAGCGAGCAAGAGAATAAAAATCCTCTTGCTTTCTTTTTTATAATTGAGTATCTTTATAAAAACGAAAACGCTTCAAATTTGAACTATTATTACATAACAGGAACGAGTAGAGGAATTGGAAAGGAACTTGCAGAACAACTGCTCGAAAACCCTTCCAATAAAGTAATTGGCATGTCGCGACAAAAAACAATTGAGCACGCCAACTACCATCACTTCTATTTGGATTTAACAGATACAACTGCTATTGCTGATTTTAAATTTGAATTGCATGCCAATGCAAAAAAGATTGTACTCATCAACAATGCTGGTTCTTTGGGATTCATTAAACCTATCGGAAAATTAGAATCCGATACCATCATTAAAAACTATACATTAAATTTAATTGCACCCAGTGTATTAACAAATTCCTTTATTAATTGTTATAATACTGTGGATGCTGAAAAAGTAATTATCAACATTAGCTCAGGTGCAGGCAAAAACCCTATTGATGGATGGGCTGTGTATTGCGCTTCTAAAGCTGGGGTGGATATGTTTAGCCGAGTAGTTGATGCCGAACAAAAGCTTCGTGCCGAACATCCACAGGAAAGTATACATGCTGGATTTCACATCTATTCAATTGCACCAGGTGTTGTAGATACTGCAATGCAAACTGAAATTCGTAATGCTAATAAAGAGGACTTTAGTAGATTGGAAGATTTTATTGCTTATAAAGCAAAAAATGAACTTTCTTCCGCTAAATCTGTTTCACAAAAATACATTACTATACTAGATGACTTAAATCAAATACAACATGTTTTATCATCAATTAAAGACTATTAAACTTAAATCTCTCTAATCTAAACCCTAATTACCCAAATGCTACCAAAAATGAATAAACTAAAACTCGTATGTGCAGGAGCTTTGCTTAGCTCCAACTTTATTTTTGCACAAGATTTAAAATTCTGTGGCACCACAGAGGCAATGAATAAAGCATTTGCCGAAAACCCAGCTTTGTACCAGCAATATTTACAATACGAAGCAGAATTAAAAACACAAGACCAGGAAGCTTTTGCAAATGGATACCAAGAACAAAACAGAGCAGCAATGCCACCTGTGTATACCATTCCTGTTGTATTTCACATCCTACATCAAAATGGAAGTGAAAACATTAGCGATGCACAAATCCATGATCAGATGCGTATTCTGAATGAAGATTACAGAAAACTTAATGCTGATAATGCAAATACAGTTGCTGCTTTTCAAGGAATTTCTGCTGACTGTGAAATTGAATTTAAATTGGCTCAAAAAGATCCAAATGGAAACTGTACGAATGGTATCGACCGTATTTATTCAGCCGAAACATTAATTGGTGACGATGGCTCTAAACTTAACCAATGGCCACGCAACAAATACTTAAATGTATGGGTTGTAAAAACAATCTCAAGTGGCGCTGCTGGATATGCTTACCTTCCAGGAACTACAGCTGCTGCCAACGATGGGATTATGATTCTAAATTCATACATCGGTAGTATTGGAACGAGCTTACCACAAAAATCACATGCGTTAACACACGAAATTGGTCACTACCTTAACCTTAACCATACTTGGGGTGGAACCAACAATCCTGGCGTTGATTGCTCTGGCGATGACAATGTGAGTGATACTCCTAAAACAGAAGGCTGGACAAGCTGTAGCTTAACTGGTGCAACATGTACTAGCACCTTGGACAATGTTCAAAATTTCATGGAATATTCTTATTGTTCAACCATGTATACTACTGGACAAAAAACACGTATGCGCACAGCCCTTACAACTACAAGTGGATTGGGAAGTTTAGCACAACGTTATAACTTATGGACACCTGCTAACTTAACTGCTACTGGATTAAGCACTGCTGCCGTTTTGTGTAAAGCAGATTTCTTAAACAGTACCAGCACCAATATTATTTGTGCTGGTGATAGCGTTACATTTACTGATAATTCTTGGAATGGAAATCCTACATCATGGAGCTGGACATTCCCAGGTGGATCACCAGGTACATCAACAGACTCAATGCCTACTATCACATATTCTACTCCAGGTACATACGATGTATCATTAACTGTTACAAATGGATCAGGATCGGTAAGCGAAACAAAAACAGCATACATTATTGTAAACCACTCAACGGCTCAATATGCAAACACTATTTATTCCGAAGGGTTTGAAGGTGCTGCAATACCAAATACTGATTTTAATGTTAAAAATATCGATGCTGCATCAAACACTTGGCAACAAACAACTACTGCTGCTGCTACAGGAACAAAATCAGTACGTTTAATGAACAGCGCATCGTATGTTGGTCATGTGGATGAATTAATTGGACCATCTATCGACATGACACAAATTGCTGGTACAACTCCTACATTAACATTTAAAGTGGCACATGCACAAAAAACAAGTACATCTGCTGATAAATTACAGTTTTATGTTTCTACCAATTGTGGCGAATCATGGGTATTGCGTAAAGCACTTACAGGAGCATCACTTTCTACAGCGGGTGTTTCAAGCGCATCCTTTGTTCCAAATGCATCGCAATGGGTTACACAATCTGTTAATTTAAATGGATACACTGCACAAACCAATTTGTACTTTATGTTCCGCTTTACCAGCGATGGTGGTAACAATATTTACATTGATGATATCAATATTTCAGGAACAACTATTGGTGTTGATGAATTAGAAAACAATCTTAATTTCAACATCTATCCAAACCCTGCAAACGAAAATACTGTAATCGACTTTAGCTTAATCAGCAAACAAACAGTTGATTTAAAAGTAATGGATGTTGTTGGTCGCGAAGTTTCAACCATCTTTAATGGCACATTAAATACTGGCGATTATAAATACAATGTAAACGAACAAGCTAAATTAGCTGCTGGTGTTTATTTCATTAAACTAACAGTTGACAACAGAGTATTTACTAAAAAATTAATTGTTGAATAAACACTAATTTCATTCACAGAAAAGCCCCTTTCTAAAATTAGAAAGGGGCTTTTTATTTTTTATACTTCAACAAAGAATTTCTTTATTCTTTATTATAACTTAACTAATCAACAATCACAAATCATCCTTCCTTACACCGCTTCCGAAACCACTTCCTTCACTTCAGGAATCATTCGTTTCAATAAGCCTTCAATACCAGCTTTTAATGTTATTGTTGATGAAGGACAACCACTGCAAGCACCACGCAATTGAACCGTTACAATTCCATCTACATAACTTTTAAAAGTAATACTTCCACCATCGCCCTCTACTGCCGGACGAATATACTGTTCCAATATCTCCACAATCTTTACTTCTATCTCCGTTGTTGGAGCAGCATGCTCAGTAAAGACTTCTTTCTTTTCAGTAAATGTATTGTCAACAGCTACTTCTTGTTTTGGTAATTCCGTAATAATCGGATTTCCAGCACTGATGTAAGTACGAATAAAATCACGTAACTCAAACGTAACCTCTTCCCACTGAATTTTATCAATCTTAGTAACCGTAACAAAGTTCGAAGCTAAAAAAACAGCTTTCACAAACGGAAACTCAAATAACTTTGCAGCTAAAGGCGAACCTTTTGTTTCTTCTTTCGATAAATATTGCGCTGTTGCACCATCATTCACTAATAATTGATTAGCAACAAACTTCATCGATGAAGGATTGGGAGTACTCTCTGCATATATAATAACAGGCTTTTTAACCAGTGTGTCCATCTTTTTGTAATTTTGTGTTTAAATGATAGGCAAAGATACTAAACATTTTTAGTACCTGCCGAAATGCACTATGAAGAAAAAAGTTGATTTTTTAATTATCGGTTCCGGAGTTGCTGGATTGAGCTATGCGCTAAAAGTAGCGCCTTATGGTAAAGTGTGCATGATTACCAAAGCCAACGAAGACGAAAGCAATACCAAATATGCACAAGGCGGTATAGCAGCTGTAATGGTGGGGACCGATAGCTACGATAAACACATCAACGATACCTTGATTGCTGGCGATGGCATTTGTGACGAAGAAGTAGTGCGCATGGTAATTACCGAATCTACCGAACGTGTAAACGAATTGATTGAATGGGGAGCTAAGTTTGATAAAAACGAAAAAGGTGAATACGATTTAGCTCGCGAAGGCGGACATTCCGAACACCGTATTTTACATCATAAAGACAATACCGGATTTGAAATTGAACGTGCTTTATTAGCAGCAGTTCATCAACATCCCAACATTGAAATATTCGATCATCATTTTGCCATCGATATTTTAACACAACATCATTTAGGCAAAGAAGTAAACAGTCGCACACCCGACATTGAATGTTATGGCGTGTATGTACTGAACTTAAAAACAAATAAAATAGAAACCATACTTGCCAAAACAACCTTAATGGCAACTGGTGGGGCGGGACATGTTTACAGCACCACCACCAATCCAACCATTGCTACTGGCGATGGTGTTGCAATGGTATACCGTGCAAAAGGAAAAGTAGAAGGCATGGAATTTTATCAGTTCCATCCTACTTCATTGTACAATCCGAATGAAAGTCCATCCTATTTAATTTCCGAAGCTGTGCGCGGACATGGTGGTATTTTAAAAACGATAGATGGAAAAGAGTTCATGCACAAATACGATGAACGCAAATCATTAGCACCACGTGATATTGTTGCACGTGCCATCGATAATGAAATGAAAACACGTGGCGATGATTATGTGTACTTAGATTGCCGCCACATCGATAAAGACGATTTCATCAAACACTTCCCAAACATTTACCAAAAATGTTTGAGTTTAAACATTGATGTAACCAAAGATTATATTCCTGTAGTACCTGCAGCACATTACATGTGTGGAGGAATCAAAGTGGATAAAAAAGGATTGAGTAGCATTAAAAACTTATATGCCATTGGCGAATGTTCTAGCACCGGTTTGCATGGCGCCAACCGTTTAGCATCCAACTCTTTGTTAGAAGCTATAGTGTATGCACACCACGCAGCAATCGCTTGTATTGAAGATGCAAAACAAACGACCTATTGCGAAACCATTCCCGATTGGGATGCAGAGGGCACAGCGCACCCGGAGGAAATGGTATTGCTGATACAAAGTTTAAGAGAAGTACAAGCCATCATGACTAATTATGTGGGCATCGTACGTTCCGATTTACGTTTGCAACGTGCATTTGATCGATTAGAGATACTTTACAAAGAAAATGAAGCCTTGTATTTAAAAACCACCATTTCACCTAAATTATGCGAGCTACGCAATTTAATTAATGTGGCCTACATCATTATTAAACATGCCCGACAACGCAAAGAAAGTGTTGGATTGCATTATTCCATTAATTATCCTAAGAAGTAAATTTTTGTAAATAAAAGAAGGCGCTAAAAATTTAGCGCCTTCTTTTATTTAGGTGATTCAAGAAAATATAATTTTTTCTACACACCAAACTGACTCAAGTGATGATTCAAATGTTTGTAGAACATATTATTGTATTCTGTTGATGTTAATGGACCAAATGAATGCGATGCTTTACCATCAAAATGTTTGGCACCTAACTCTTGTGTTTTGCGAACAAATCCAATCAAACGTTCTTTTTCTGCAGCAAAATTTTTATCGTCTTTCACTAAAAAATCAGGACCTGTTCCTGAATTTTTTTTGTAGGGTTTTTCATTAACTACAATTGGTTTTAAAACCAATTTCAAAATAAATTTCATAAATCCGCCTGGTGCTTTATACTTTGTAGGTTCGTATTCGTATTCATACGTAACGGCACAATGAGCCAACATTTGTGACACACTCATTTTGCCCCAAAGACCTTTTGTTTCGGGTGTTAATTTGTTAATGCGGTTAACGATTTCTTCACTAACTTCTTTTGTAAATACGTTTGGTAATGCCATGTTTATTATGCTGTAACAGCTGTCTTTTTTTCTGATTTAACCTTTGCTATCATTGTAATAAAGTCATCGAACAAATAACGTGCATCGTAAGGACCAGGACAAGCTTCTGGATGGTATTGAACCGAGAACACATTTCTATCGGTATAACGCAAACCTTCAACTGTATTATCGTTTAAGTTCACATGTGTTATTTCCATATTTTTTACTTTCGCAACATCTTCGGCTTTTACACCAAAACCATGGTTTTGCGAAGTAATTTCACTTTTTCCAGTAATCAAATTTTTAACAGGGTGGTTGATACCACGATGTCCTTTATGCATCTTGAATGTAGATATTCCAGATGCTTCAGCAATTAACTGATGTCCCAAACAAATACCAAATGTAGGCACGTTTGAATTGATAATGTTTTTTACAATAGCTGCTTCATCTGGCATCACCGAAGGATCACCAGGACCATTCGATACCATAAATCCATCTGGTTGCCATTTCATCATCTCTTCAAAACTTGTTTTTTGAGGAAACACTTGCAAATAACAATCGCGTTCAGCCAATGAACGTAAAATATTCCTTTTTACACCAAAATCAATTACTGCTACTTTGTGTTTTGCACTTGCATCACCAAAGAAGTAAGGTGTTTTTGTACTTACTTTTGATGACAATTCCAATCCAGCCATGGAAGGAACTTTTGCTAATTTTTCTTTTAAAACTTCAATATCTAATGTTTCTGAAGAAATAATGCAGTTCATGGCACCTTTATCACGAATATATCTTACAATTGCGCGCGTATCTACATCCGAGATAGCCACAGTTCCATTATTGATAAAATAATCCTTTAAAGAGCCCGAAGAGCGTTTTCGGGAAGGAAAATCGTTAAATTGCTTACAAACCAATCCTGCAATTTTAATAGAATCAGATTCTACCTCATCATCGTTTACACCATAGTTACCAATGTGTACGTTGGTAGTAACGATAATTTGACCAAAGTAAGATGGATCTGTAAAAATCTCTTGGTAACCAGTCATACCGGTATTAAAACAAATTTCACCGGCTGTTGTACCAATTTTACCTGCGGCTTTGCCATAAAAGGCTTTACCATCTTCTAATAATAAAATTGCGGGGGCTTTTACTGTATATTTCATAGTTTAGGACACAAAAAAAAGGATAAAGCAAAATTACTTTATCCTTTTTATGATTGAAATTTTAATTTTCACAAATTATTCACTTTTTGCGTTATCGTCTGTTGACTCAGTAGCATCAGTTTTAGCTGTTGCTTTCTTTTTACCAGTACCACGTCTAGAAGCTTTTGCTTTAACTGGAGCGTTAGCACCTAATAAGTTTTCGTTGAAATCAACTAACTCGATCAAGCAAGTATCAGCGTTATCACCTAAACGGTTACCAGTTTTGATGATACGTGTGTATCCACCTGGACGGTCAGCTATTTTAGAAGCAACTTCTTTGAACAAGATAGTAACTGCATCTTTGTTACCTAGGTAAGCAAATACGGTACGTCTTGCGTGCGTTGAATCATCTTTAGATTTTGTTAATAACGGCTCAACGTAAGTTCTTAATGCTTTAGCTTTAGCCAAAGTAGTGTTGATGCGTTTGTGCAGAATTAATGAACTAGCCATATTCGCTAACAACGCCTTGCGGTGAGCTGATTTTCTGCCTAAATTGTTTATTTTATCTCCGTGTCTCATTTTTCTATTAAGTATTTTGTATCAGGTATCAAGTATCAAGATCTTCGTACCTGATACTGTGTACTTTTTACTTCTTATTCTTTATCTAATTTATATTTTGCTAAGTTCATTCCAAAGGTTAATCCTTTGTTTGCAACTAAGTCTTCTAACTCTGTTAATGATTTTTTACCGAAGTTGCGGAATTTCAACAAATCATGTTTAGCGAAAGATACTAAGTCAGCTAATGTTTCAACATCTGCAGCTTTTAAGCAATTTAAAGCACGAACAGATAAATCCATATCCACTAATTTAGTTTTCAATAACTGACGCATGTGTAATGATGTTTCATCAAACTCTTCAGTTGCCATTTTTTCTTCAGTATCCAATGTGATACGCTCATCAGAGAATAACATGAAATGGTGAATCAAAATTTTAGCAGCTTCTTTCAAAGCATCTTTTGGATGAATTGAACCATCAGTAGTGATATTCATCACCAATTTTTCGTAATCCGTTTTTTGTTCAACACGGTAATTTTCGATGCTGTAAAGAACGTTTTTAATTGGTGTATAGATAGAATCGATTGGAATTAAACCAGCACTTGCGTTAACAGGTTTGTTCTCTTCTGCAGGAACATATCCACGACCTTTATCAATAGTGATTTCTAATTTAATTTTCACGTTTGACTCCATGTTGCAAATCACTAAATCAGGATTTAAAACTTGGTAGTTTGAAGTAAATTTACCGATATCACCAGCAGTTAATTGGTTTTTACCTGTAATGTTTACAGTTACTTTTTCGAAGTCAGTAGTTTCAATTTGCTTTTTAAAACGAACTTGTTTTAAGTTAAGGATGATTTCAGTAACATCTTCGGTAACACCTTTGATAGTAGAGAATTCATGATCAACACCTTCAATTTTTATAGTAGTTATTGCATAACCCTCAAGAGATGATAATAGAATTCTGCGTAAAGCATTACCTACAGTAATACCATAACCAGGCTCTAGTGGACGAAATTCGAATTGACCTTCTGTTTCGCTAGAGTTAATCATTATAACCTTGTCAGGTTTTTGAAAAGCTAAAATTGCCATTGTATATGTATGTTTTATTATTTGTGAATAGATAAATTAAGGGTGCAAATATACTCAATTATTTTGAGTACAACTCCACTATTAATTGTTCTTTGATGTTCTCTGGAATTTGAACTCTTTCAGGCAATGAAATGAATTTACCTTTCATTGATGTTTTATCAAAATCCATCCAAGGGAACTGGTTAGTTGCAGCTGAAACTGAAGATGCAATTACTTCCATTGATTTTGAACGTTCACGTACTTCAACAACATCACCTGGCTTTAACGTATAAGAAGCGATATTTACAACACTTCCGTTTACTTCGATGTGACAGTGACCAACTAATTGGCGAGCTGCAGAACGAGATGGAGCGATGCCCATACGGTAAACTACGTTATCTAAACGAGATTCGATTAATTGTAACAAAACCTCACCTGTAATACCTTTTGCACGAGATGCCATGTCGAAAATTTTAGCGAATTGACGCTCTAAAATTCCGTATGTATATTTTGCTTTTTGTTTTTCTTGTAACTGAACTGCATACTCAGATTGTTTACCACGTTTTTTAGATAAACCGTGTTGTCCTGGAGGGTAGTTCTTTTTTTCTAATGCTTTGTCTGGACCAAAAATTGGTTCTCTAAATTTTCTTGCAATTTTTGATTTGGGACCTGTATATCTTGCCATTGTTTTATTTTTTACTAATTAAAGATTCAATTGTATATTGTTTGATTTAATCGTTGGTTAAGGAACTAAAGATTAAACTCTTCTACGTTTTGGAGGACGGCAACCATTGTGAGGAATTGGTGTAACATCCATGATTTCAGAAACTTCGATACCTGCACCTGCAATAGTACGAATTGCTGATTCACGGCCAGCTCCTGGACCTTTTACAAACACTTTTACTTTACGTAAACCTGCATCGTGTGCAACTTTAGCGCAATCTTGAGCTGCTAATTGTGCTGCATAGGGTGTGTTCTTTTTAGAACCACGGAATCCCATTTTACCAGCACTTGACCAAGAAATAACTTGACCAGCATTGTTTGTTAAGGAAATGATGATGTTGTTAAAGGTAGCGTTAATGTGCGCTTGACCTACAGCATCTACTTTTACAACTCTTTTTTTAGCAGCTGCTTTAGCTGCAGTAGTTGATTGATTTTGTTTTGCCATTTTTTGTTTTTTAATGATCGTTAACTTTTCAGTTAACCGTTTTTTTGTTTATTAAAATTCCTTTCCTTGGTATACCCAGTATATCAGCAACACAAGGGGTGAGGACTACTATTTAGTTACTTTTTTCTTGTTAGCAACAGTCTTACGTTTTCCTTTACGAGTACGAGCGTTGTTTTTAGTTGTTTGACCGCGTACTGGTAAACCAACACGGTGACGGATACCACGGTAAGAACCAATATCCATTAAACGTTTAATGTGTAATTGAACTTCAGAACGTAAAGCACCTTCTAATTTATATTTATCGTTAAGGATATTACGGATTGCTGTTAATTGGTCATCATTCCAATCTTTCACTTTAATGTTAACATCAATTCCCGCTTCAGTCAAAACTTTTTGAGCTGTTGAACGTCCGATTCCGTAAATATAAGTTAAACCTATTTCACCTCTTTTGTTGTTTGGTAAGTCAATACCTGCAATTCTTGCCATTTTATTTAATTAATTATGTTTTTAAAATTTTTATGCCAAATGCTGGACAAAATTATTTTTGTCTTTGTTTGAATTTAGGATTTTTCTTGTTAATTACATACAAGCGTCCTTTTCTACGAACAATTTTGCAATCTGTGCTTCTTTTTTTTACTGATGCTCTAACTTTCATTTTTACTTTTTGTTTTTCAGCTTGGTTTAAGTACCAATCTATTATTTATATCTGTATGAAATTCTTCCTTTTGTTAAATCATATGGCGACATTTCAACTTTTACTTTATCACCAGGTAAAATTTTAATATAGTGCATGCGCATCTTTCCTGAAATGTGAGCTGTTATCACATGTCCATTTTCAAGCTCAACGCGAAACATTGCATTTGACAACGCTTCGATAATAGTTCCGTCTTGCTCAATTGACGCTTGTTTTGCCATACTTTTCTTTTAAAATTCTAATCTTTTTATTCCTAAATCCTATTGATTTCTCAATTAAAATTTATTGTTTATTCTTTAATACTTCTTCTATAAATTCAAAGCTCGATAAAATATCTGCTTTGTTCTTCCCTATTGCTAGTGTGTGTTCAAAGTGTGCTGATGGTAAATTATCAGACGTACGTATTGTCCACCCATCATTCTCTTGCAAAATTGTTCTCTTACCAAAATTAATCATTGGTTCAATTGCAATTACTAATCCTTCTTGCAGTTTTAGTCCAGTTCCTTTTTTACCATAATTTGGTACTTCAGGCGATTCGTGTAAGTACTTCCCTACTCCATGTCCAACCAATTCACGAACTACTGAAAAACCATTACTTTCGGCATGTGTTTGAACTGCCTCTGCAATATCTCCAATTCGTTTTCCAACCACACTCATCTCAATACCTTTGTACAAGCTTTCTTTTGTAACTTTTAACAAGTTCAAAATTTCAGGTTTTACATTGCCTACTGCAAATGTATAAGCTGAATCGCCTACAAATGTATTTTTTACTACACCACAATCTACTGATACAATGTCACCATCCTTCAATTCATATTTTCCAGGAATACCATGTACAACATGAGCATTTACAGAAATACATAATGAATTCGGGAATCCATTGTAGTTTAAAAATGCGGGAGTTGCTTTATTATCGCTAATAAACTCGAATGCTATTTTATCCAAGGATAAAGTAGTTACTCCAGGTTTAATTGCTTTTGCAACTTCTGCCAACGTTTTTCCAACAAGTAAAGAACTTTCTCTAATTAATTCAATTTCTTCTTTGGTCTTATAAAACAAGTCCTTCGCCACGCTCTTTCGTTTTTGCTTTATTATGCGTTTGTCATGCTGGTAGAAGTACGACCTTGTATTCTTCCAGATTTCATTAATCCATCATAATGACGCATTAATAAATGACTTTCTATTTGTTGAAGTGTATCTAATACAACACCTACTAAAATCAATAAAGATGTTCCACCGTAAAACTGAGCAAACTCTTGTGTGATATCTAATTTAACAGCAAATGCTGGTAAAATAGCAATCACTGCTAAGAACAATGATCCAGGGAATGTGATGCGAGACATAACCGCATCAATAAATTCTGCTGTTTTTTTACCAGGCTGAATTCCTGGGATAAATCCACCATTACGTTTCATGTCCTCAGCCATTTGGTTTGGATTAACAGTAATAGCAGTATAGAAATAAGTAAAGATTACAATTAATGCTGCAAATGTTAAGTTATACCAAAAACCGTAGTGGTTAGAGAATGTAGATACGAATCCTGTGATGTTATCAGAACCAACAGCTTGTGCAATAGTTAATGGAATAAACATGATTGCTTGTGCAAAGATGATTGGCATTACACCTGCAGCATTCACTTTCAAAGGAATGTACTGACGAACTCCACCATATTGTTTGTTTCCAACAATTTTTTTAGCGTATTGAACAGGTATTTTACGTGTTCCTTGTACTAACATAATTGAACCAACAATTACTAATAACAACAATACGATTTCAATTAACATCATGATTAATCCTCCACCTTCACCACTAACACGAGAACCGAATTCAGAGATAAATGCGAATGGTAAACGAGCAATGATACCAATCATAATCAATAAGGAGATACCGTTACCAATACCTTTATCAGTAATTTTTTCACCCAACCACATTACGAACATTGTTCCTGTGATTAAGATTAATACAGTTTGAAACCACCAGAAACCGCTAGGATCAAGAACAACACCCGCTTTATTGGTAATTTGTGTTGCAATGTATCCAGGAGCTTGCGCCATGGTAATAACTACAGTTAAAAAACGTGTAATTTGGTTAATCTTTTTTCTTCCGCTCTCCCCTTCCATTTGCATTTTACGGAAATAAGGCAATGCCATTCCTAACAATTGGATAACGATAGATGCAGAGATGTAAGGCATGATACCTAAACCAAAAATTGATGCACGTGAAAATGCTCCACCCGCAAAAATATTGATTAAGCCAATAATACCGCTATCAGCAGCTTGATTAGCTTGCGCTAAAGCATCAGCATTAACACCAGGAAGTACTACGTAAGAACCCAAACGGTAAATTAAAATAAAGCCAAGCGTATTTAAAATACGAGTTCTTAGCTCTTCAATTTTCCAGATGTTTTTTAATGTATTTATAAAGTTTTTCATATATCAATTAGGATTGCGTAAAATTACGCTTTTTCAATTGCTACTGCACTTCCACCTTTAGCTTCAATAGCTGTTTTAGCAGTTGCAGAGAATGCATGTACTTTTACTTCAACTTTTGATTTTAACTCACCGCGACCTAATACTTTTACTTTGTCGTTTTTGTGAGCCAATCCTTTTTCGATAAGGAAAGCTAAATCAATTGTTTCAATTTTATTGTTATCAACTAAACCTTGGATAACATCTAAGTTGATACCACGGTATTCAACACGGTTGATATTTTTAAATCCAAATTTAGGAACACGTCTTTGTAATGGCATCTGACCACCTTCAAATCCTCTTTTAGCAGAGTATCCAGAACGTGACTGAGCACCTTTATGACCTTTTGTTGAAGTTCCGCCTTTACCTGATCCTTGACCTCTACCTAAACGTTTTTTTGCGTTTTTTACGGAACCTTCTGCTGGTTTTAATTTACTTAAGTTCATCAATTATATTTTTTAATTTGTTGATTTGGTGAATTAGCGATTTAAATATTCTCTAAATCTCCGACTCAATTTTTCTCTATATTATTATTCAATAACAGTAACCAAATGAGCTACTTTTTTAACCATTCCAAGGATTTGAGGAGTTGCCTCTTTCTCGATTGTTTGGTTCATTTTGGTAAATCCTAATGCACGTAACGTACGTTTTTGACGTTCAGGGCGGTCGATACCACTTTTAATTTGTTTTAATTTAATTGTTGCCATCTTATTTTTAGTTTAAAGTTTGAAAGTTTAACGTTTAAAGTTTTTCAACTTTAAACTTGAACTTTAAACTTATTTTATCCGTTAAATACTTTTTCCATTGAGATACCACGTTGTTGTGCAACAGTAGCAGCATCACGCATTTTCATCAACGCATCCATTGTAGCTTTAACCACATTGTGAGGGTTTGAAGAACCTTTTGATTTAGCCAATACGTCAGTAACACCAACGCTTTCTAATACTGCACGCATCGCACCACCTGCGATAACACCTGTTCCGTGAGCTGCTGGTTTTAAGAAAACAACAGAACCACTGAATTTACCAAGTTGTTCGTGAGGAACAGTTCCTTTAACGATTGCAACTTTGATCAAATTCTTTTTAGCATCTTCGATACCTTTAGTAATAGCATCAGTAACCTCTTTTGCTTTTCCTAAACCGTAACCTACGATTCCTTTTTCATTCCCTACAACAACGATTGCAGAAAATGTAAAGTTTCTACCACCTTTAGTAACTTTGGTTACACGTTGAATGCTAACAAGTTTATCTTTTAGTTCGATATCACTTGATTTTACTCTTTTTACGTTTGCGTTTGACACGATATAAAGTTTTTAATTTTTAATAATTTAATTAGAATTTTAGTCCTGCTTCACGTGCAGCTTCTGCCAATGATTTAACACGACCATGGTATAAATAGCCATTTCTATCGAAACGAACTGAAGTGATACCAGCGCCATTCGCTTTTTCAGCGATTGCTTTACCTACCAATTTAGCTTGGTCGATTTTGTTCACTTTAGAATCAGCAATGCCTTTATCGGCAGATGATGCAGCAAGAAGTGTTTTCCCTGAATTATCATCAATTAACTGAACATAAATACCTTTATTACTTCTAAAAACAGTAAGTCTTGGACTTTGAGCGTCACCGCTAACTACTTTGCGGATACGTTGCTTAATTCTGTTTCTTCTGTACTCTTTTGTGATTGCCATTTTATTTATTATTTATATCGGATTTGGCCGATAATTAATGTTCTTATTTATTATTTACCTGCTGATTTACCTGCTTTTCTTCTCAATACCTCACCAGCGAATTTAATACCTTTACCTTTGTATGGCTCAGGTTTACGCAATGAACGTATCTTTGCAGCAACCATTCCTATTAATTGCTTATCAGCACATTCCATAATAATTTTTGGATTTTGTCCTTTTTCAGCAGTTGTAGTAACTTTAATTTCAACTGGTAAATCAAATGTTACGTTATGAGAATAACCCAAAGACAATTCTAATAATTGACCTTTGTTAGTAGCACGGTAACCAACACCTACTAATTCTTGTTCTGTTTTGTAACCTTCGCTAACACCTTTAACCATTCCAGCAACTAATGAACGATATAAACCATGTAATGCTTTATGACGTTTTTGTTCAGTTGCACGAGTTAATACTAATGTACCATCTTCGTTTGTGAATGTGATTGCTGAATCTACGTTTTGAGTTAATGTTCCTTTTGGTCCTTTAACTGTGATAACATTTTTATCTGAAATGCTAACTTCTGTTCCTTTCGGAAGTGCAATTGGTAACTTACCTATTCTTGACATGTTCTTTCCTCCTAAAGATTAATAAACGTAACATAAAACTTCGCCACCAACTTTTTGAGTCTTCGCTTCTTTGTCAGTCATAACACCTTTAGAAGTAGATAGGATGGCAATACCTAAACCATTTAATACACGTGGAATTTCACGAGAACCAGCATACTGACGTAAACCTGGAGAAGAAATTCTCTGTAAGTTTTTAATAGCTGATTGTTTAGTTACTGGATGATACTTCAAAGCAATTTTGATTGAGCCTTGAGTTGTTGTATCTTCAAATTTGTAATTTAAGATATATCCCTTTTCGAAAAGAATTTTTGTAATCTCTTTTTTTAGATTAGAAGCTGGGATTTCTACGATTCTGTGGTTTGCTTTGATAGCATTTCTCACGCGAGTGAGGTAATCTGATATTGTATCTGTCATTTTATTTTGGTTTATATGTTATCCCGCACGCAGGATAATTATATTAATACTCTACTTTATATAGCCTGTTGGTTTGTGCTTACCAACTTGCTTTTGTAACGCCTGGGATCATACCATCAAGTGCCATTTCACGGAATGTGTTACGTGAAAGACCAAATTGACGCATATAACCTCTTGGACGACCAGTTAATTTACAACGGTTACGTTGACGAACTGGAGATGATGCTCTTGGAAGTTTTTGCAATCCAATGAAATCACCTGCAGCTTTTAAAGCTGCTCTTTTCTCAGCGTGTAAATCAGCAAGTTTCTTACGTTTAACTTCTCTTGCTTTCATTGACTCTTTTGCCATCTGCTTATATTATTTTTTTTGGTTTTTAAATGGTAATCCGAATTCTGCTAATAATGCTAATGCTTCTCCATCAGATTTTGCTGAAGTTACAAAGGTAATATCCATACCCATTATTTTGCTAACTTTATCGATATCAATTTCTGGGAAGATGATTTGTTCAGTAACACCTAATGTGTAGTTACCATTTCCATCAAAACCTTTTTCATTGATTCCTCTAAAATCACGAATACGTGGCAAAGCTACGGAAATTAATCGATCTAAAAACTCATACATGGTATCTCCACGTAAAGTTACTCTCACTCCGATAGGAACACCTTTACGAAGTTTGAAGTTCGAAATATCTTTCTTAGAAATTGTTGAAACTGCTTTTTGACCAGTAATAGTAGTCATTTCTTTGATAGCACCTTCAATTAATTTTTTGTCAGATACAGCATCACCAACACCTTGGTTCACACAGATTTTTTCCAATTTTGGAACTTGCATTGAGCTGCTATAACTAAATTTTTTCTGTAAAGCTGGAATTACATCCGCTTTATACTTGTCTTTTAAACGTGGTGAATAAGCCATTATTTAATTACCTCCCCTGACTTTTTTGAGTAACGTACTAATTTATTTGATTTTTCATCTAATTTACGGCCTACACGTGTAGTTTTACCAGTTCCTGGCTCAACAACCATTAAATTAGAGATATGAATAGAAGCTTCTTGTTTAACAATTCCTCCTTGAGGATGTTTCGCGTTTGGTTTTGTGTGTTTAGACACTTCGTTAACGCCTTCAACAAAAGCACGGTTCTTAGCTCTGTCGATTGACAATACTTTCCCCTCTTTGCCTTTGGCTTCTCCAGCGATTACTTTTACAGAATCGCCTTTTTTGATATGTAATTTGTTTTGCATTTTCTTAACTATTTTCTATTTTTATAGTACTTCCGGAGCTAATGAAATAATTTTCATAAAGTTCTTATCTCTCAATTCACGAGCAACCGGTCCGAAAATACGCGTTCCTCTTAGCTCGTCAGCAGCATTTAATAATACTACTGCATTATCGTCAAAACGAATGTATGAACCATCCGGACGGCTAATTTCTTTTTTTGTTCTTACTACTACCGCTTTTGTAACAGCACCTTTTTTGATGTTACCAGAAGGTAATGCATGTTTTACGGATACCACTACTTTATCACCAATGGATGCGTAACGTTTTTTGGTTCCTCCAAGTACACGGATAACTAGCACTTCTTTTGCGCCACTGTTATCAGCTACTATTAATCTTGATTCCTGTTGTACCATTTTCTGTTTTTATTACTATTAATTTGGATTGATAAGCCTCTTAGCCTAGCGCAATCTCAAACATTTGAAAAATTATTTCGCTCTTTCAACTACTTCAACAAGTCTCCAGCATTTGCTTTTGCTCATTGGACGAGTTTCCATGATTTTTACTGTATCTCCGATATTGCAAGTGTTTGTTTCGTCATGAGCAACAAATTTTGTTGACTTGTTAACGAACTTCCCATATTTAGGATGTTTCACTTTACGTTCTACTGATACTACAATTGACTTGTCCATTTTATTGCTGGTAACGTAGCCAATTTTTTCTTTTCTTAAATTTCTTTCTTCCATTTTCTGAAATTATTTTTTTGCTTCTGCTAAAACTCTTTTACGAAGTTCGGTTTGTAATCTTGCTACTGTTTTTCTGCTTGATGTAATCTTTGCAGGGCTTTCAATAGGAGATACTGCATGATTTAGCTTTAATTTAGCTAAAGCATTTTTTTCGTCTTTAACTCTCTCACGAAGATCGCTTGTTGAAAGTTGTTGGATATCTGCTTGTGTCATTTTCTTTTTTTATTACTGTTGGTTTCGGTTATTATTAAGCTTCAGCTGAATAATCTCTTCTTACAACAAATTTTGTAGTTACTGGTAATTTTTGAGCTGCTAAGCGTAATGCTTCTTTAGCAATATCCATTGGTACACCTTCTGCTTCGAACATGATACGACCTGGTTTTACTACTGCTACCCAATATTCTGGAGCACCTTTACCTTTACCCATACGAACCTCTGCAGGCTTTTTAGTAATTGGTTTATCAGGAAATACTCTGATCCAAATTTGACCTTCACGTTTCATGAAACGTGTTACTGCAACCCTTGCAGCTTCTAATTGGCGTGCTGTTACCCAGCAGCCTTCCGTTGCCTTTAAACCAAATGAACCGAATGAAAGTTGGTCGCCACGCTTAGCGTCACCTTTCATTTTCATTTTGTGCATCTTTCTAAACTTCGTTCTTTTAGGCTGTAACATCTTGTTCTATATTTATTAAATCAATTATACCTTTACTTATAAATTATTTGGCGTTTCTTCTATCGTTTCCGCCTTTTCTTGGACCGCCTTTAGCAAATTTCGGTGCACCACCTTGAGGAGCTCCTACTTTTTTATCTTTAGCACCCGCTGCATTGCTTCCAATGTTTGGAGACAAATCGCGTTTTCCGTATACTTCACCTTTACAGATCCATACTTTAACACCAATACGACCGTAAGTTGTATGTGCTTCACCTAATGCGTAATCAATATCCGCACGTAATGTATGTAATGGAGTACGTCCTTCTTTGTATCCTTCAACACGTGCCATTTCAGCACCAGCTAAACGACCAGAGCATTTAACTTTGATACCTTCTGCACCCATTCTCATGGTTGAAGCTACCGCCATTTTAACAGCTCTACGGAAAGAAACACGTCCTTCGATTTGACGAGCAATACTATCAGCAACTAAACGAGCGTCCAACTCAGGGCGTTTAATTTCAAAGATGTTGATTTGAATATCTTTCTTAGTGATTTTCTTTAACTCTTCTTTGATTTTATCAACCTCTTGTCCACCTTTACCAATAATAATTCCTGGGCGAGATGTATTGATTGTAACAGTAATAATTTTTACAGTACGCTCAATTACAATTTTTGAAATGCTAGCTTTTGCTAAACGAGCTTTCAAGTAAGTTCTGATTTTATTATCTTCTACTAATTTGTCAGAGAAATTTTTTCCGCCATACCAGTTAGAATCCCATCCTTTAATGATGCCTAAACGTAAGCCTATCGGATTTGCTTTTTGTCCCATTTAAATAATTATTATTTAGTTGTTGTTGCTTCTTGTTTCTTATCTACTACTATCGTAACGTGGTTAGAACGTTTTCTGATACGGTTTGCACGCCCTTGTGGAGCTGTTCTCAAACGTTTCATTTGCATTGCGCTATCCACAAATACTTCTTTCACTACTAAGTTGCTTCCTTCTGGACGCTCACCTGTTTTCGCTTCGTAGTTTGCTATTGCTGATGCTAACAATTTTTCTAATCTTCCTGACGCTTCTTTCGGATTGAATTTTAATAAATTCAATGCCATGTATACTTCTTTACCTCTTATAAGGTCAGCTAGCAATCTCATTTTACGGGGAGATGTAGGGCAATTTTTCAATACTGCAAAGTATCTTGATTTATTTGCCTCTTTACGTGCGTCCGCTGCTTGTTGTTTTCTAACACCCATTTCTTTGTTATTTTATAATCTTAATTATTTAGAACCTTTATCTTTATTTCCAGCATGTCCTCTAAAAGTTCTTGTTGGAGCAAACTCCCCGAACTTGTGACCTACCATGTTTTCTGTTACATAAACAGGAATAAATTTATTTCCGTTATGAACTGCTACTGTTAATCCAACGAAATCTGGAGAGATCATTGATCTACGAGACCAAGTTTTGATTACAGTTTTTTTACCTGAAGCTTGAAGATCTAATAATTTTTTCTCAAGTTTCCAGTCGATAAAAGGACCTTTTTTTAATGAACGTGCCATTTCTTTTGTTTTTTAGTTGTGAATCCGCCTAGGCGGACCATTAAACCATGTTAATATTATTTTTTACGCTTTTCGATAATGTATTTGTTCGAAGCCTTTTTAGGGTAACGAGTTTTGTATCCTTTAGAAGGAACACCTTTGCGTGAACGAGGGTGACCACCAGAAGCTCTACCTTCACCACCACCCATAGGATGATCAACAGGATTCATTGCTACCGGACGAGTTCTCGGTCTGCGACCTTGCCAACGTGTACGACCAGCTTTACCACTAACTTCCAAGTTATGATCTGCATTTGATACAGAACCAATTGTAGCCATACAAGTGATTAAGATCATACGCGTTTCACCAGAAGGCATTTTAATTACAGCGTATTTACCATCACGTGCACTTAATTGTGCATATGAACCTGCGCTACGAGCCATGATAGCTCCTTGACCAGGACGTAATTCGATGTTATGAATGGTTGTTCCTAAAGGAATTTCTGATAATAATAAAGCGTTACCAACCTCTGGTGCTGCACCTGGACCAGATACAATCTTTTGTCCAACTTGCAATCCGTTTGGTGCAATAATGTAACGTTTTTCTCCATCAGCATAAGCAACTAATGCAATACGAGCAGTACGATTTGGATCGTACTCAATCGTTTTTACAGTAGCAGGAATACCAGACTTATCGCGTTTGAAGTCGATAATACGGTATTGTTGCTTGTGACCTCCACCGATGTAACGCATAGTCATTTTCCCAGTATTATCGCGTCCACCGGATTTTTTTACAGGTAATAGTAAACTTTTTTCTGGTTTACTAGCTGTAATATCAGCGTTATCACTAACTAATTTAAAACGCTGTCCGGGTGTTAAGGGTCTTAATTTCTTTAAAGCCATTTCTTCTTCTCTTTATTTTATTTTTAGATACCTGCGTAAAAATCAATTGTCTCACCTGCTTTTAAGGTAACAATCGCCTTTTTGTGCTTATTTACACGTCCGATAGCCATACCTTTGGTAGTGTTACGGGTTTTTACTTTTCCAATGTAATTTTGAGTGTTTACTGACTCAACAGATACACCGTAAAGTTTTTCTACAGCAGATTTAATTTCCACTTTGTTAGCTGTTTTAGCAACTACAAATCCATAGCGATTGTGTTTCTCGCCTTGGGCTGTCATTTTCTCGGTTATAACCGGTTTTACTACTATGCTCATCTTATTTATTGCCTAATAAATTTTCAATTTCAACTACCGAGCTCTCTACTAATAAAAGGTTTTGTGCGTTCAAAATATCGTAAGTATTTAGATCTGAAGCAGTTACAACCTTTGCATTGGTTAAATTTCGGGACGACAAATATACATTTTTATTTGAATCTCCCAACACTAACAATGTTTTTTTGTCTGAAAGCTTTAAATTATTGATTAAATCTGCATATTTCTTAGTTTTTGGAGCATCAAAGTTGAAATCTTCCAAAATTGTAATGCTACTTTCTTTTGCTTTGTATGTTAAAGCAGAAATACGAGCTAAACGTTTTAATTTTTTATTCAATTTAAAAGAATAATCTCTTGGACGTGGTCCGAAAATACGACCACCACCTACGATTGTACCAGACTTGATACTACCAGCACGTGCTCCACCAGTTCCTTTTTGTTTCTTTAATTTTTTAGTTGACCCTGATACTTCATTTCTTTCTTTCGATTTATGAGTACCTTGGCGTTTATTTGCTAAATGTTGTTTAACATCCAAATAAATGGCGTGGTCATTGGGCTCAATGCCAAAGATTGCATCGTTTAAGCTTACCTTCTTAGAAGTAGCTTTACCGCTAATATTTACTACTGATACTTCCATTTTATTTTTCAATTATAACGTATGAACCTTTTGCTCCTGCGATAGAACCTTTTACTAACAATAGGTTTTTATCAGCAATAACTTTTACTACCTCTAAGTTTTGGATTTTAACACGGTTTCCACCCATACGACCTGCCATACGCATTCCTTTGAATACGCGAGAAGGCCATGATGATGCTCCTAATGATCCTGGAGCTCTTTCTCTATCGTGCTGACCATGAGATTTGTTAGCGTGACCAACACCACTAAAGTTGTGACGTTTTACAACACCTTGAAAACCTTTACCTTTTGATGTACCAGCAACATCTACGAAATCACCTTCTGCAAATAAATCTACAGTTACTGATTCACCAATGTTTTTTGCTGCATCAAAATGTTTGAATTCAACAATTTTACGTTTAGGAGTGGTAGCGGCTTTAGAAAAGTGACCTTTCATTGCAGAAGAAGTATGTTTTTCTTTCTTCTCATCGAATGATAACTGAACTGAAGCGTATCCGTCTTTCTCCAAGGTTTTTACTTGCGTAACAACGCAAGGACCAGCTTCGATAACTGTGCATGGTATATATTTACCATTGGCACCGAAGATACTGGTCATTCCAATTTTTTTACCTATTATTCCAGACATTTTATTTAATTATTATTATTTACTACTTATTAATTACGATGCTTTGATTTCTACTTCTACTCCACTTGGTAACTCTAATTTCATTAAAGCATCAACAGTTTTAGAAGTTGAATTGTAGATATCTAACAATCTTTTGTATGAACAAAGTTGAAATTGCTCACGCGCTTTCTTGTTAACGTGTGGTGAACGTAATACAGTGTAGATTTTCTTTTGTGTTGGCAATGGAATTGGTCCACTTACTACAGCACCTGTCATTTTCACTGTTTTTACAATTTTCTCTGCTGACTTGTCAACTAAGTTGAAGTCGTAAGACTTTAATTTGATTCTGATTTTTTGACTCATAATTTAGATATAAAGAACGTTAGATAATTATACTTTTTCTGCTGATTTACCTTTTGATTTTGCAATTACATCATCTGCAATGTTGCGAGGAGTTTCTGCATAGTGATCAAATTCCATAGTACTAGTTGCACGACCAGAAGTGATAGTACGTAACTGAGTTACATAACCAAACATTTCTGACAATGGAACTTTTGCTTTGATAACTTGAGTAACACCTTTAGAGTCCATTCCTTCGATTTGACCTCTACGTTTGTTTAAGTCACCTACCACATCACCCATGTTTTGCTCTGGAGTTAAAACCTCAATTTTCATGATTGGCTCTAACAATACTGGCTTACATTTTGGCAATGCTTCACGGAATGCTGTACGAGCTGCAATCTCGAAAGATAATGCATCTGAATCGACATTGTGATATGAACCATCGATCAAGCGAATTTTCAATGAATCCATTGGGTAACCAGCTAATACACCGTTTACCATTGCTTGACGGAATCCTTTTTCTACTGCAGGGATAAATTCACGAGGAATATTACCACCAGAGATTTCATTGATGAATTGTAATCCATCTTTTGATATATCCCAATCAGCATCAACTGGAGATGCAACAAATTTAATATCGGCAAATTTACCACGACCACCTGATTGTTTTTTGTAAACTTCACGGTGTTCAATTAAACCATTGATTGTCTCTTTGTATGATACTTGAGGAGCACCTTGATTCACCTCTACTTTAAACTCTCTTTTTAAACGGTCAACGATAATCTCCAAGTGAAGCTCACCCATTCCGCTAATGATTGTTTGTCCGCTATCTTCATCCGTTTTAACACGGAATGTAGGATCCTCTTCTGCTAATTTATTTAATGCAACCCCTAATTTATCTAAGTCAGCTTGTGTTTTTGGCTCAATTGCCACACCAATAACTGGCTCAGGGAAATTCATTGCTTCTAATACAATTGGGTGTTTTTCATCACACAATGTATCTCCTGTACGGATATCTTTAAATCCAACTGCTGCTCCAATATCACCTGCTTCGATAAATTCGATCGCATTTTGTTTGTTAGCATGCATTTGGAAAATACGAGAAATACGTTCTTTGTTACCACTACGTGTATTCAATACGTATGAACCTGCATCTAAACGACCAGAGTATGCACGGAAGAAACACAAACGACCAACAAATGGATCGGTTGCAATTTTAAATGCAAGCGCTGTGAAAGGCTCATTTACATCTGGTTTACGTGTAACTGGCTCGTCAGTATCAGGATTAGTTCCGTGAGTAACGTCCTTATCCAATGGAGAAGGCATTAATTCCATAACTAAATCCAACATTGTTTGAACACCTTTGTTTTTGAAAGATGATCCACAAACCATTGGTACAACTTTATTTGCTAAACATGCTTGACGCAATGCTGCTAAAACTTCTGCTTCTGTAATTGAATTTGGATCTTCGAAGAATTTCTCCATCAATGTTTCATCAAATTCAGCAATTGCTTCTAACAATTTACCTCTCCACTCTGCTACGTCTTCTAACATATCATCAGGAATTGGAACTTCAGTAAAAGTCATCCCTTTATCTGCTTCATTCCAAACAATTCCACGGTTATTGATCAAATCAACAACTCCTTTGAATGTTTCTTCTGCACCAATTGGTAATTGTAATGGTAATGGATTACCTCCTAATACTTCTTTCACTTGTTTTACAACACTTAAAAAGTCAGCACCAGAACGGTCCATTTTATTTACGAAACCTAAACGAGTTACGTTATAGTTATTCGCTAATCTCCAGTTTGTTTCAGATTGTGGCTCAACACCATCAACTGCTGAAAACAAAAACACCAATCCATCCAAAACACGTAATGAACGATTTACCTCTACGGTAAAATCAACGTGACCCGGAGTATCGATGATATTAACTTTGTATTTATTATTTCTGTAATTCCAAAAGCATGTTGTTGCAGCAGAAGTGATTGTTATACCACGCTCTTGCTCTTGAACCATCCAGTCCATAGTAGCAGCTCCATCATGAACCTCACCAATTTTATGGTTTACTCCTGTATAATAAAGGATACGCTCTGTTGTTGTTGTTTTACCAGCATCAATATGAGCAGCAATCCCAATATTTCTTGTATATTTTAAATCTGACATTTCAGTTGTGTATTATTGATTAAAATCTAAAGTGAGAGAATGCTTTATTCGCATCAGCCATTTTGTGAACATCTTCTTTCTTTTTGAAAGCTGCACCTTCTTCTTTAGAAGCTGCAATGATTTCACCAGCTAATTTTTGAGCCATTGATTTCTCATTACGTTTACGAGCGTAAAGAATCATCCACTTGATACCCATTGATACTTTTCTTTCAGGACGAATCTCTGAAGGAATTTGAAAAGTAGCACCACCAACTCTACGGCTACGAACCTCAACAGATGGAGTAACATTGCTTAATCCTTTTTTGAAAACTTCTAAACCATCTTGTTCAGTACGTTTTTGAACTACATCGATTGCTTCATAAAATACTTCGAATGAAGTGTTTTTTTGACCATCGTACATTAAGTTGTTTACAAAACGCGTTACCAACACATCATTAAATTTAGGATCTGGCAACAGAATTCTTTTTTTAGCTCTTGACTTTCTCATTTTAGTCTTTTGAAATTACTAGTTTTCTAATTATTTTTTCTTAGCAGGTGCAGCTGCTCCTTTTTTAGGTTTTTTAGTTCCGTATTTAGAACGTCTTTGGTTACGACCTTCAACTCCTGAAGTATCTAATGCACCACGAACGATATGGTAACGAACACCTGGTAAATCTTTTACCCTTCCACCACGAATCAACACAATCGAGTGTTCTTGTAAGTTATGCCCTTCTCCCGGGATGTATGCAGTAACCTCTTGTTTGTTTGTTAAACGAACACGGGCAACTTTACGCATTGCCGAATTTGGTTTTTTTGGTGTAGTTGTGTACACACGAGTACAAACTCCACGTTTTTGTGGACTAGATTCAAGAGCTGCAGATTTACTTTTGTTAACCGCTCTAGATCTTCCTTTACGCACTAATTGCTGTATTGTAGGCATTTTTCGGTTTTATTTTTTAATCAATTTTTGTTATAAATAAAATACACCCCCGCTTTTTTGGGGAGGGCAAAGGTAAAAATTTTTTGTTACAAACAACAGTAAGTTGAAAAAAAATACACTTTTTTTCTTGTCTATTTTGAATTTTAAGGGTAAAAGAACCTCAAACCCTTACTCACTATACCTCTTAGGTTTTTAAAAAGCTAAAAAAAAATAGTTAACATTTAAAAAAAATGGGATGTTTTTAAAAATTTAGGGGTAATTCGTCAAATTCAGGACTTTTTTAACTAGTTTTAAAAACAACAAAATCTGAGGTATGAAATACAAATTCTTTTTTTTAGCTCTTGGGCTACTTAACTCGTTGTTTGCACAACAAAATCCTACTTTCGGCCCCGAAATCCCTGTAAATTTCATTTCAGTGAATTTTGACGCAATGGAACCACACCTTTCTACCGATGGAAATGCACTGTTTTTTAATAGCCTAAATGATGGTATTACAACTAGCCTCTTTTATGGCGGAAAAATCAACGACAGCACCTTTTCATTGGTTGGCCAAGTGCCCATTGTAAACCAAACAACTACTCCTCGATTGGATGCAGTAGCTTCTATAGATACTGCCAACAATTTTTACTGGGTTTCGACTCGAAATTACCCTGTTGATTTTGACAACCTCCATCGCATTCGATTCCTTCAATCGGGGTATACCAATTATGGGCGTGTGCATGGCGATTTTTATATCTATTCGCCAGGTTGGCTTGTCATGGATGCAGCCATTACTAATTTTGGTGATCAATTGTATTATAGCAATGCGTTTTTTAATAATTGCGGTGGCGCACCATGCAAAGCAGCATTGGGAATTGCTGATAAAGTAAATGATTCAACCTTTATGAAAAACTCAAATTCAGCAAGTATTTTAGCCGCCATTAATGACACAACAAATTATATCGTTTATGCTCCCCAACTGAGCGAAGATGGTTTGGAGCTTTATTTTACGCGCTTAATGCACAATTCAATCAATACAGAGATTTGTGTTTCTTCTCGCCTAACTACAAGCGATGCTTTTGGTGCGCCAAGTGTTTTGGTATCATCTCCTACCGGTGAATTACCTGAGGCTCCAACGGTGTCGGCCGACAAAAGCAAAATTTATTACCACAAAAAACAGGGGGGAATTTTCAAACTTTTTTTACGCTACCGAAACATCCCTACTTCTATTCAAGCTAATGACGAAATGAATGGATTTAAGATTTATCCAAATCCAGCAACGAATAACATACAAATTGAGCTAGCAAAAAATGAACCTTACCAGGTATTCATCACCGATTTATTAGGAAAGGAAATAATAGAACTTACAACTAATAAACAAATTACAAGTATTGATTTGGAAGGTTTACAACAAGGTATTTACCTATTAAAAGTACGAACTGAAAAAGAAATTTTCTCTCAAAAAATTATAAAAAACTAAAAAGCCAAACGCCAATCGCAACCACTTTTCCAGTTACTGCATCCATAAGCTGTTTTGCCTTTTAAAACTGTTCCCGTTTTGCATTTAGGACAAACAGCTGGAGCATTTGAAGCATTATCTTCTTTCTTCACTTTTGCCTTAGTCGGACTTGCTTTTTTCTCTTCAAACTCAATATTAAAATCGGAAGCTAATTTTAGAATTCCATCTTTTTTACTTCCTCCTAAATCAAATCCTTTTATAACAGGTGTTTTCCCTTTTTCTGCCAATGTTTTTAATTGTGCATCCGTTAATTTTTTCCCCATTAACTCAAAGGGAATTTTAAAATCACATCCATTCTTGAAATTGCTACAACCAAATGCTGTTTTACCTTTTAGCAATGTTCCCGATTTACATTTTGGACATTCAACAGATTCGGAACCCTTCTTTGCAGTCTTTGTTTCTTCGCTCTCTACCGCTATTCGCTTTCCACTTTCATTCTTTACCTGCACCACCAAATCACTCACCATCTGCTTCATCTCTTGTAAAAACAATTCGGCTTGGTACTCCCCTTTTTCTATTTGTCGCAATTTAAACTCCCAATTACCAGTCATTTCAGCTGATTTCAACAACTCATTATTTATGGTATGAATCAGCTCCATTCCTGTTATGGTAGGAACAATGTTTTTACGTTCACGTTTTATATAATTTCTCCTAAACAATGTTTCAATAATAGCAGCACGTGTACTCGGGCGACCAATTCCATTATCTTTCATTAAATCTCTTAACTCTTCGTCTTCCACTTGCTTACCTGCAGTTTCCATTGCACGAAGCAACGTTGCCTCGGTATAAGGCTTTGGTGCAGTTGTTTTCCCCTCTTTTAAAAAAGCTTCATGTGGTCCCTTTTCACCTTGCGTAAATTCTGGTAAAAGTTGAGTTTCCTCTTTTTCATCTTCTTCCGACACAGCCTCTTTTTCATATACAATTCGCCATCCTGCATCTAAAATTTGTCGGCCAGTAGCCTTAAATTCAATAGCCTTAACAGCTCCCATTACCGTTGTATTCGATACTTCACAGTCTTTATAGAATACAGCAATGAATCGTTTTGCAATTACATCGTATACATTTGCCTCTGCTCCTATTAATCCTTGTGCTCTAACATCGGTAGGGATAATTGCATGATGGTCGGTCACTTTTTTATCATCAAATACTTTTGATGATTTACGAATAGGCTCTGCTAATAATGGTTTTACCAATGCTTGGTAATTCACCATACTTTGCATGATTCCTGGAATTTTTGGATACATGTCATCGGGCAGATACGTTGTATCAACACGAGGATAAGTCACTAATTTTTTTTCGTATAAATTCTGAATCGTTTTAAGTGTGTCATCGGCCGAAAAACCAAACTTTTTATTACACTCCACCTGCAGCGCTGTTAAATCAAACAAACGAGGTGAGCTTTCTTTGCCTTTTTTTGTTTCAACCAACGTGATTTCAAAGGGCTCGGATTTAATTGAGTTTAAAAGATCTTCTCCTTTTTGTTTTTCATCACCTACAAATCGATCTATTTGTGCATTAAAAATAACATCGCGGTATTTCGTTTTCAATTCAAAAAACACAGCCGATTTAAATGCATTTATTTCTACTTGTCGAGCCACGATCATTGCTAATGTTGGTGTTTGAACTCTTCCAACAGAAAGCACCTGACGATTCCCATTTCCGTATTTAATGGTATACAAACGAGTTGCATTCATCCCCAACAGCCAATCTGCTGCTGCTCTAGAGTATCCTGCAAAATAAAGACTATCATAGTCTTTTGCATCTTTCAATTTTGTAAATCCTTCACGAATAGCTTCTTCTGTTAACGAAGAGATCCATAAGCGTTTCATTGGTTTTTTACAATTTGCTTTTGCGAATACCCAGCGCTGAATCAACTCCCCCTCTTGCCCAGCATCACCACAATTTATAACCTCTTCAGCATTTTCGAATAAAGTGGAGATAATGTTAAATTGTTTTTCAATTCCTTTATCGTTCTTAACTTTTATTCCAAATTTTAAAGGCAAAATAGGAAGCATGTTTAAGTTCCATTGGCGATAAGCCGAATCGTACTCATGTGGTTCTTTCAACTCACATAAATGCCCAAATGTCCAAGTTACCTGATAGCCATTCCCTTCCCAATAACCATCCTTTCGTTGTTTTGCACCAACAATTTCGGCTATCTCTTTTGCAACACTCGGCTTTTCGGCAATACAAACTTTCATTTGAAATAATTTTTCTAGAAAAATGAAACACCACAATGGGAATTTCATTTCATGGCGGTAAAAATAACACCTGCAAGTGCTATTCATAAAAAATGATTTAATGTTTTATCAACAATAAAGCAGTTTTTACATATTTCTATTAAATTTACTTCCTCTAAAAAAGCAATTTATTGATTATGAAAAAAACACTTTTAGCAATTACACTTTTATTGCTTACGCTTACTTCATTCGCAAAAGAGAAAAAACCTAAATTAGAAAAAGGCTTATATGCCGAGATTGAGACTACCAGAGGCAAAATTTTAATTCAACTTGAATTTGAAAAAACGCCTTTAACTGTTGCAAATTTTGTTGGTTTAGCCGAAGGGAAAATAAAAAACAATGCAAAAGGAGAAAATGTCCCATTCTACAATGGATTAAAATTCCATCGTGTAATTGCCAACTTTATGATTCAAGGTGGCGACCCTGCAGGGAATGGAACAGGTGGTCCTGGTTATAAATTTAAAGATGAGTTTCATCCAGATTTAAAACATACAGGCCCAGGTATTTTATCAATGGCTAATTCAGGACCAGGCACCAACGGGTCACAATTTTTTATAACGCATGTTAAAACAACTTGGTTAGATGGAAGGCACACGGTTTTCGGGCATGTAGTTACTGGACAAGAAGTTGTAAATGCCATTCAACAAGGAGATGAAATAATTGCTATTAAAATTATCAAAGTAGGAAAAGCTGCAAAGAAATTTAAAGCAGCTAAAGTTTTTGCAGAATTAAATAAATAAACATGATAGCAACCGTAGAGATAAGTATGTATGCATTAACGGATAATTATGCAACTAAAGTAATCGATTTTATTCAGCGTGTAAAGAAACATCCGAACATTAAAGTAGAAGTAAATGGCCTGAGTACACAGCTATTTGGTGAGTACGACTATTTAATGGATGTATTAAAAAAAGAAATGAAAACTGATTTCGAAAATGGCAAAGCTGTGTTTTTAATGAAGCTTGCAGGAAGTGAATTAACAAAAGAACAATTACCAGAAATTTTAAAATAATACGTATGAGCCAATTAATTGAATGTGTTCCTAATTTTAGTGAAGGGAACGATATGAATATCATCAAACAAATCACCAATGAAATTGAATCTGTAGATGGTGTTAAATTATTGAATGTAGATCCAGGTAAGGCAACAAATAGAACCGTTGTAACATTTGTTGGAAATCCACAAGCCGTTATTGATGCAGCTTTTCTTGCAATCAAAAAAGCAAGTGAATTAATTGATATGAGTAAACACAAAGGTGAGCATCCTCGTATGGGTGCAACCGATGTGTGTCCATTGATTCCGATTGCTGGTATTAGCATGGAAGAAACAGCGGAATATGCAAAAAAACTAGGTGAACGTGTTGGTAAAGAATTAAACATTGCAGTTTATTTATATGAAGCTGCACAAAAAAATAAAGAACGTAATAACCTTTCTGTTATTCGTGCAGGCGAATACGAAGGTTTTTTCAAAAAAATAAAATTACCTGAATGGAAACCCGATTTTGGTCCAGCAGAACATTCTATTAAAGCAGGTTCTACCGTTATTGGCGCGAGAGATTTCCTTGTTGCCTATAATATTAACCTGAACACAACTTCCACACGCAGAGCGAATGCAATTGCATTTGATGTGCGTGAAGCTGGACGAGTAAAGCGTGAAGGAAATCCCGTTACAGGAAAAATTGTTACGGATGAAAAAGGGAATCCAGTAAATATTCCTGGAACATTAAAATCAGTTAAAGCAATTGGTTGGTACATCGAAGAATATGGTGTTGCACAAATATCCATGAACTTAACCAATATCAACATCACACCTGTTCACATTGCATTCGATGAGGTATGCAGAAGTGCTACCGAAAGAGGTATTCGTGTTACAGGTTCTGAATTAGTAGGATTGATTCCACTAAAAGCAATGTTAGATGCAGGAAAATATTTCTTACAAAAACAAAATCGTTCTATTGGAGTATCAGAAAAAGAATTAATCAAAATTGCTGTAAAATCATTAGGATTAGATGAATTAGCACCTTTCAAAGCAGAAGAACGCATTATTGAATACTTATTAAAAGATGATAGCAAAGCACGCTTAATAAAAATGAACCTGACTGAATTTGCAGATGAAACAGCAAGTGAAAGTCCAGCACCGGGAGGTGGTTCAATCTCTGCATACATCGGCTCCTTAGGAATATCCTTAGGAACGATGGTAGCAAATTTATCATCACACAAACCTGGTTGGGATGAACGTTGGAAAGAGTTTTCGGATTGGGCAGAAAAAGGTCAGCACTACAAAAATGAATTATTAAAAATGGTGGATGAAGACACCAATGCGTTTAATAAAATCATGAATGCATTTAGCTTGCCGAAAGCTACGGATGAAGAGAAGAAAGCGAGAACAGCTGCTATTCAAGATGCAACAAAATATGCGACTGAAGTACCATTTAAAGTAATGCAACTGTGCTATGATTCTATGGAAGTGATTAAAGCAATGGCTGAAGTTGGAAACCCTAATTCGGTTACCGATGCTGGTGTTGGAGCATTGTGTGCACGCTCTGCAGTAATGGGAGCATTCTTAAATGTGAAAATAAATGCAGCCGGTTTAACAGATAAAGCCTTTGCAGAGAAACTTATTGCCGAAGGTAACGTAATAGAGGAAAAGACGAAGGCGCTTGAGTCTGAAATCTTAAAAACGGTCAATAGCAAAATTTAATGTATGACATTTTCACAACGAATTACAAGAGCCATTAAAAGACACCCTACGTTTCGCAGGTTCTTTTTTTCGTTTTTTTTCAGATTGCTATTACTCGATTTTAAAAAGAATCAATTATTACTTGTTTTCTGGCTTATCTTTTTTGGAGTGATCACAAACAGTGTAGCACCCCGTTATGGTGTAGCTTATTTGTTTTGGGGGCCTGAATATTTCGACAAAACAAGTTACCTCTCCTATTTTATTACAGGATTTGCATGCGGTGGATTTGTGATGGCATATAACATTGCTAGTTATATCAAAAATGCTTTTCGCTTTCCATTTTTAGCAACCTTACGAAATCCTTTCTGGAAATATTGCCTGAACAACTTTGTGATTCCGATGAGTTTTACAATTTTGTATTGTGTTCAAATTTTTCGATTCCTAAGAGGAGAAGAAATTTACTCTACAGGCCAAATTTTATTTTTCATTACAAGCTTCTTGGCTGGTAATGTATTTTTTGTATTTCTTGCATTTACATACTTCTTTGGTGCCAACAAGGACATTACTAAGCTACACGGCTTGCAGTATGCTGATAACAGTGCTAAACCTAACCAAAAATCATCAGCTCGTGCAAAAACAATTAATGAAGGAGAACGGAATCCATATCTAATCAAAGAATCACGCGATTGGTATGTTGAAACATATCTTGCTTCACCATTAAAAATAAGGCTAGTCCGTTCTGTTCGTCATTATAAAAAAGAAGTACTCAAATCGGTACTAAAGCAAAATCACAAATCAGCTTTTGTTTTTCAGATATTATCCATTATAAGTTTAATTAGTTTGGGATTATTTTCTAAAGTATCTGCATTTACAATACCTGCAAGCGCTAGTATATTTTTACTATTCACCATGTTTATTATGTTATTTAGCTCATTCTACGCATGGTTTAGAGGTTGGTCAACAGCAATATTTATCATTTTTTTGGTTTTGTTTAATTATTTACACAAAGTAAATTTTTTATCCTCAGCAGGAAAAGCATACGGTTTAAATTACAACACTGTTAAAGCAAACTATGATTACGACAATTTTAAACAAAACGATATTGCATTTGAAGCGCTTAATCAAGATATAGATGCTACCATTGCTCTGTTAAACAAATGGAAAGCAAAAAATACAGATCCGAATAATCCAGATAAAAAGCCAAAAATGTTTTTTATCAATGTTAGCGGTGGTGGTGTTCGCTCTTCTTTATGGACTATGCATACCCTTCAGTTTGCAGATAGTGTTTCGAATGGAAAACTATTAAAACAAACACAGCTTATTACAGGATCATCGGGAGGAATGGTGGGTGCAGCGTATTTAAGAGAATTGTATTTACAAAAATTAAAACACAATTTAAAAAGTTATTACAGTTCAAAATACAAAACAAATATTTCAAAAGACATTCTAAATCCAATAGCCTTTACGGTTGCAACCAGCGAATGGTTTTTTCCATTCAAAAGTTTTACTGTAGATGATAATGTTTATATGGAAGATAGAGGTTATGCATTCGAACAAAAACTTTTAGAGAATACAGACAATGCTTTTAATAAACGTTTAAATGATTACAAGTTGGCCGAAGCTAATTCGTATATTCCAATGATGGTATTCTCTCCATCTATTGTAAATGATGGACGAAAAATGCTTATTTCTCCTTTAGGTATTTCGTATTTAACACAAAATGCAAGGACCGAAAAAACAAACTATAATAAATTGTTTGATGCTATTGAATATTCAAAAGTATTCAAAAAACAAAATGCAGAAAAAACATTGTTTACAAGTGTTTTACGCATGAGTGCTACCTTCCCTTACATTTCACCTGTAGTAAGTTTACCAACCGAACCTCGCATCGAAATCATGGATGCAGGTTTAAGGGATAATTATGGATTAGAAACGAGTCTTCGATTCATTAAAACATTTAATGATTGGATAGCTGCAAACACAAGTGGTATCGTCATCATTCAAATACGAGATAAACACAAGAACATTCCAATTGATGAAAACCCATCACAAACTTTGGCACAAGCGCTTAGTCGACCAATGGGCAGTTTTTATGGTAATTTATTTCAAGTGCAGGATTTTAATCAAAATCAGCAAATACAATATGCTGACAGTTGGTGTAAATCATCCATTGAAATTATCGATTTTCAATTGCGAAATGAATTGAAAGATCGAATTTCTTTAAGTTGGCATTTGACCAATAAAGAGAAGCAAAAAGTATTGGAATCACTTTATTTACCCGAAAATCAAGAATCGGTTAAGCGTATTTCTGAGCTTTTAAAATAAGCTTTCCTCAGAATTATTATCTTTGTTGCCCCAATAAAAGATAATAACTATGAATCCATTAAAAATAGGCGTTTTACGCGAAGAGAAGAATCCACCAGACAAGCGTGTTCCATTAACTCCACTTATTTGCTCCGAATTAATGCGCAAATATCCAAATGTGGAAATTTATGTGCAACCAAGTAAAATCAGATGCTATGAAGATGCTGAATACACTGCATTTGGAGTGACACTAAAAGAAGATGTGAGTGGTTGTGATGTGTTGATGGGTGTAAAAGAAGTACCCAAAGATTTATTGATTCAGAATAAAAAATATTTTTTCTTTTCGCATACAATCAAAAAACAACCGCATAATCAGCAATTGATGAAAACACTCATCAAGAAAAAAATTCAGATGATTGATTATGAAACCTTGACCGACAAAAACCATAATCGTATTATTGGATTTGGAAGATATGCTGGAATTGTAGGTGCTTACAACGCTATTTTAGGCTATGGAAAAAAATATGATTTGTTTATTTTAAAACCAGCAAATCTTTGCAGAGACAGAGCTGAAATGGAAGATGAATTAAAACGCGCCAAATTGCCCAACATTAAAATTGCATTAACAGGCGGTGGTCGTGTTGCAAACGGTGTAATTGAAACTCTGAGTGCATTGCGTATCCGTAAAGTGACTTCCGAAGAATTTTTGATGGGCAATTTCCGTGAACCGGTTTATTGCCAATTAAATCCACGTGATTATGTAGAAAAAATTGATGATCACAATTTTGACTTGCACGACTTTTTTAAACATCCAGAACATTTTCAATCAACCTTTAAACCTTATACTAAAGCTGCTGACATTTTCATTTCAGCACATTATTGGGATCCCAAAGCACCTAAAATGTTTGAATTAGAGGACATGAAGGCGCAGGATTTCAAAATAAGTGTAATTGCTGATATTACCTGCGATATTGACGGTAGTGTTCCAACAACAATTCGCGCAAGTTCCATTGCTAATCCATTTTATGGGTACAATATAAAAGAGGATAAAGAGGATTTACCGTTTAATAAGGATACAGTTTGTATTATGGCTGTGGATAATTTACCATGTGAATTGCCTCGTGATGCAAGTGACGACTTTGGAAAAGACCTAATGGAGCGTGTTTTACCAAGCATTATTGGCGAAGACACCGATGGCATTATCGAAAGAGCCTCCTTGTGCAAAGAAGGCGCTTTAACAGGACCTTTTGAGTATTTGAAAGATTATGCATATTAAGTCTAAATTACAATTTTGTTAAAATCTTACTAAATCATTTGCTGTATTTCAAAATTTCACTAAGTTTGCTTCATTACTAACCAAAAAAACATTTAACACAATGAAAAAAGTATTATTTATTGCAGTAGTAGCAGTAGCTTCTTTAGCTTCTTGCAAAAAAGACAGAACTTGTACTTGTACACAAACAGTTAACGGTGTTGCAGGTACTCCAAGCGTAACTGTTTACAACGATGCTAAAAAAGGTGAAGCTAAAGCTAATTGCGTAAACTACACTCAAACACAAACTGTAGGTTCTACAACTTATACAGCTGTAACTACTTGCGAGTTAAAATAATCCATTGATTATTCATAAAAAAGCGCCTTTCGCAAGATGGGCGCTTTTTTTATTTAATTTTGAGCCATGTTAAAAAAGATTGTATTGTCGATTTTGTGCATTTTAATGGGTGCTATATTCCTTTATTCGGGATATACGAAACTCTATCCTATAGAACCTTTTGAATACACCTTTGTGGATTTAGGTTTTATCAACTGGCAAATAGCTCCATTTGTAGCTCGTTTAATGATTGCAGCTGAATTTGCTATTGGAATCTTATTGATATTACATATCAATCTTAAAATGGCTTATAAAATGGCTATTGCCATTCTTTTAGTGTTTTGTGTGTATTTATTATTGCTAATGATTATTGTTGGCAATAAAGGGAATTGTGGTTGTTTTGGAACGGCCTTACCTATGACACCATTACAGGCACTTATCAAAAACATTGGAATGTTGGGAGCATTTGCCGTTCTATATAAATTTCATGCTGGTTGGGAAATAAAAGATAAAAAACGATTCGCATTAATTCTTCCTGTTTTAGCATCTCTGTCAATGCCTTTTATATTAAATCCTGTTGAGTTAGATTATTCACAAGCATACTTGAACAAACCGGAGGAAAATTTTAAATTGGAATTGGATTCTTTGTATAAAGATGCTACCTTAAACATTCCTCCTGCTTCCTTATCGAAAGGCAAACATATAATGGCATTCATGAGCTTAAAGTGCCCGCACTGCCGCATTGCTGCAAAAAAAATAAGAATTATACACGAACGGAATCCTTCTCTTTCCTTCTATTTTGTGTTGAATGGTGATGAAGAAAACCTAAAACCATTTTTTGAAGACACACATACCGAAGATATTCCGCATTGTATGCTTTTGGGAAGAAATTTTATTTACTTAGCAGGAATGGACATGCCTACTATCTATCTTGTAAATAATAGTACCGTTGAACATTGGGTAAATTATATTGATTTGGATCAGAAAGAAATTGAAAAGTGGGTTTCTGAATAAATTTACCATTTACCTCCAGAGCCACCACCACCGAAGCCTCCACCACCGAAACCTCCGAAACCGCCAGAAGATCCGCCACCAAAGCCGCCTCCAAATCCACCGCCACCAAAGCGAGGACCAAAGAACAGTCCAGTTGAACCCATGGTGAAGCCTCCTCCACCTTTACCACCACGCTTAATTGAAATAATGATGAAGATGATAAATACCAATAGCATACCAGCTAATTTCCATTTATCAATACCTTTCTTTTTATGTTTTGCACCGTATTGATCCGAACTGAATTCCCCTTTTGCCAAGCCCATTAAAACAGTAGTGGCTTTATCTAAGGCTTCGTAATTCAATCCTTGTTTCAAAGAAGGATACATTTCGTTTTCACGAATTTGTTTGGTAGTAATATCAGGAATTGCACCTTCTAAGCCTGTTCCAACAGCAATGAATAAATCGCGTTGTCCCTCACCACCGGTAGGCTTTACTAAAATAACCACACCATTATCAAAATTACTTTGACCTACCCCCCATTTTTGACCTAATTGTGTGGCATAATCCCATGCTTCTAATTCGGCTAAATCATCTACCACCACAATCACAATTTGATTGGATGTTTCGTTTGCAAATGCTTCTAATTTGCTTTCCAAAGCAGCTTCTTCAGATGAAGTTAAGAAATCACTTGCAGATAAATCATTTACCAAGCGAGGGGGATTTGGACGATCAATAACACCACTCGATTGAGCAGTAAGCATTGTGAATGAACCAATAACAGATAAAAAAAGTAGTATGTATTTTTTCAATGTATAAGAGATAAAGTAAATTCTAATTAGTAATTAGCTTCCAAAAGAAACATCGTTACTTAATTCATTGGTATCGTCTTTTCGTAAAGGGAAGTGCGTTTTTAACTTTACACCAGCCATTTCAATGCCTTTGCAAAGACCTTCCGTAAATTCTTGATTTTTAAAATGCGCTAACATGGTATCACGTACTTCATCCCAAAACCCTTTTGGAACAGTATCATTGATTCCTTTGTCGCCAACAATGGCAAACTTTTTATCGTCAACAGCTAAATAAAACAACACTCCGTTTCGGAGTGCTGTTTTATGCATTTTAAGTTTATCAAATGTTTCAACGGCTGCATCCAAACCATCACCTTTGCATTTGCTATCCACATGCAAACGTATTTCGCCTGATGTATTTAGCTCTGCATTTGCAATGGCTTTTTGAATAGCCAGTTTTTGTTCTTCTGTAAAGAAATTTTTAGCCGACATTAGAATTCAACTTTTGGTGCTACTTCAGAACCTGCTGATTCTTTGAATGGTTCTTTTTTGCTGAATGTATCTTTGTTCAAGAACATACTGTTAAAGAATCCACGAATATGGCTGTTAAATGATTTTACAGCTTCATTGTACTCTTTACGAGAAACTGCAATTCTGTTTTCGGTACCTTCTAACTGAGCTTGTAAATCGCTAAAGTTTTGAGTTGAACGAATTTGTGGATAAGCCTCAAATGCCAAATTAATAGCTGTGTTGATTTTTTTACCCATGATATCCATATCTTCAGGTGTTTTAGCATTTACGATACCCGCACGTGCTTCTGTAACAGCTGTTAAGATTCCTCTTTCGTTTTCTGCAGCACCTTTAACAGTTGCTACCAATTGAGGAACTAAATCGGCTCTACGTTGATAATTTGCACCAACATTACCCCACTTTTCATCTACATTCTCTTGTAAATTGATTGCAGTGTTGTATGTACTACGGTACATAAAAAAGATAATTACTACTAAACCTAAAATGGCTCCAATAATTAAATACGATTTTTTCATTTTTGTTTTTGTTTTTGTTTGTTAAATGTACGACAAAATTGTCAAAGCACATACCATTGTTAAACTTATGACAAGCTGTCGAAAATTGTCAGTTTTAGCCTAGTCAATTAACTCTACACTTCGTTTTATGAATTTTGTCAATTCCTCTCCTTTCAAGAGTCCTTGCGATAACATTGCCAAATCAGCAGCCTGTTTTGTCAGTTCTTTCTGTTTAGTTTCGTCTTTCTCGTTCAATATCTTCGAAATTAAAGGATGATTACTATTTACAACTAAATTATGCATGTCGGGCATCGAACCATAGAAATTCATCCCACCGCCACCCATGGCGCTCATATCTTTCATTCTTCGCATAAACTCCGGCTTAGTAATAAGCATTGGCGCATCTTTTTCACTTAGGCTTTCGAACACAACAGTGAATTTTTCTTTTGCAACAATTGACTCAACAACTGGCTGCAATTTCTTTTGTTCTTCATCTGATAATTTTGAAGGCTGTGCATCATCCTTCTTAATCAATTTGTCGATTGTATCTGCATCCACGCGAACAAATGAAGTATTCTCTAATTTTGATTCTAATTGATTAATAAAATGTGGATCAATTGGACTATCCATCACCAACACTTGATATCCTCGAGCGGTAGCTGTTTCAATAAATCCATGTTGTTCTTCGGCATTTGATGAATACAAATAAACAACACGATTATCTTTATCTGTTTGCGTTGCTTTTACTTTTTCAGCAAACTCATCCAGTGTATAAAATTTACCTTCGGTTGTTTTTAACAAAGCAAATGTTTTTGCTTTATCATAAAATTTATCTTCCGAAAGCATTCCATATTGAACAAATATTTTAATGTCTTCCCATTTCGATTCGAAATCAGCACGGTCTTTTTTAAATAACTCTTCCAACTTATCTGCAACTTTTTTAGTGATGTGAGCAGATATTTTTTTCACATGTCCATCGGCTTGCAAGTAGCTACGACTCACATTCAAAGGGATATCAGGAGAATCAATAACACCTTGCAATAATCCTAAAAAGTCAGGAACAATGTTTTCAACCGAATCGGTAACAAACACCTGATTGCAATACAATTGAATTTTATCTTTTTGAACCTCAAATGATTTTTTTAGTTTCGGAAAAAATAAAATACCTGTTAAATTAAAAGGATAATCAACATTCAAATGAATATGAAACAATGGATCTTCAAAATTCATTGGATACAATTCACGGTAAAAATTGGTATAGTCTTCTTCTTTTAAATCACTTGGCTTTTTTGTCCATGCTGGAGAAGGATTGTTAATGATATTATCAACGTCAACCTCTTTGTCTTTCTCACCTTCTTTGCGAGTACCAAACTTGATTTCTACGGGTAAAAACTTACAGTATTTTGTAAGTAAAGTATTAATACGAGCATCTTCTAAGAACTCTTCTGAATCATCAGCTATATGTAAAACAATATCAGTTCCTCTGGTTGCTTTTGTAGCATCTTCCATTTTATATTCTGGACTGCCATCGCATTCCCAACGAACCGCAGCAGAACCCTCTTTGTGCGAAAGAGAAAAGATTTCAACTTTTTTAGCTACCATAAAAGCAGAATAAAAACCCAAACCAAAATGCCCAATAATCGCATTGGCTTCAGCTGCTTTATCTTTGTATTTATTCACAAACTCTTCGGCACCACTAAAGGCAATTTGAGTAATGTATTTTTCAATTTCCTCAGCTGTCATTCCTATACCTTTGTCACGAATGGTAAGGGTTTTTGCAGCTTTATCAATAATTACCTCCACTTTTAAATCATCCAATGTTGCTTTTGATTCCCCCAAAGAAACAAGTGTTTTTAATTTTTGAGTAGCATCAACAGCATTCGACACTAACTCACGTAGAAAAATTTCGTGATCGCTGTATAGAAACTTTTTAATGATTGGGAAAATGTTTTCGGTTTGAACATTAATTTTTCCTGTACTCATGGCTTTATAAAAATTTTAAATGATGAATGATAAATTATTTTGTGCTGTGCCTATTTCAAAGGCTGTGCCAGTAGGTTTAAACTGACAAGATGACAAGAAACAAAAAAAATATTCCTCCCTTTAAATCAAATACGTCAGATATTCCAAAAATCTACAATTCTATCTCCTGATTTTTTGTATTTTCGCGTACTTAAAAAAATAAAACTATGGCATTCCGCAAAGCAAGCAACAACATTTTAGAAACAATTGGCAATACACCTCTTGTACGTATCAACAATCTTACAAAAGATGTAAAAGCAACAGTATATGCAAAAGTAGAAACCTTTAATCCAGGTAACTCTATTAAAGATCGTATGGCGCTAAAAATGATTGAGGATGCTGAAAAAGACGGTCGTTTAAAACCAGGCGGAACAATCATTGAAGGAACAAGTGGAAACACGGGGATGGGTTTAGCAATTGCAGCCATCATCAAAGGCTACAAATGTATTTTCACAACAACAGATAAACAATCGAAAGAAAAAGTAGATGCATTGCGTGCTTTTGGAGCAGATGTAATTGTTTGTCCGACCGATGTTGAACCAGAAGATCCTCGTTCTTATTATTCAGTTTCTTCTCGATTAGTAGCTGAAGTTCCAAACGCATGGAAACCTAATCAATACGACAACTTAAGCAACTCACAAGCACATTACGAACAAACAGGTCCTGAAATTTGGGAACAGACGGAAGGAAAAATAACTCACTTAGTTGTAGGTGTTGGTACTGGGGGTACTATTTGCGGAACTGGAAGATATTTGAAAGAAAAGAATCCTAATATTAAAGTTTGGGGAATTGATACCTATGGTTCTGTATTTAAGAAATACAAAGAGACTGGCATTTTTGATAAGAACGAAATTTATCCATACATCACAGAAGGTATTGGTGAAGATTTTTTACCTGCAAATGTTGACTTTAGCATCATTGATCGTTTCGAAAAAGTAACCGATAAAGATGCGGCTATCATGACACGTGAAATTGTTAAGAAAGAAGGAATTTTTTCTGGAAACTCGGCTGGTTCAGCAATGGCTGGATTAATCCAATTAAAAGATGAATTAAAAGAAGGCGATTTAGTAGTAGTTATTTTTCATGATCATGGAACACGTTACTTAGGTAAAATGTTCAACGATGAGTGGATGATGGAAAAAGGATTCTTTGACAAGAAAGGATTGGTTGCAAAAGATTTAGTAAACAACAATACCAATGGGAAACTGATTACGATTGAGAGTTCTGAAACAGTTGGAAATGCAGTTGCATTGATGAACAAAATGGATATTTCACAAATTCCTGTTACACACGACAAACGTATTGTTGGTTCATTAAATGAAAACATGTTGTATCAAAAAATCATTGCGAATCCAGATATCAAAAACCAAACAATTGAAACGGTTATGGCTGCGCCATTCCCATTTGTTGATATCTCTACACCTATTGATTCATTATCAGCAATGGTAAACGATAAAAATTTAGCGGTGCTTGTGAAGGATTTTAAATTAGATAAAACCTATATCATTACTTGCTATGATATTATGAATGCTTTAACAAAGTAATTGATTAATATAATGAAATGGGTTAATTTAGGCATTGCTTGAATTAACCCATTTCATTTTTAGGAATATACAATATGCCAATCTACATCGACCAACTCAATCGAAAAATAGAACTTCCCTCCTCACCTAATAGGATTATTAGCCTCGTTCCATCCCAAACGGAATTACTATTCGATTTAGGTTTAAGAGACGAGGTTGTTGGTATAACAAAGTTTTGTATACATCCAGACGACTGGTTTCGTTCAAAAACGAGAGTTGGTGGGACTAAGAAATTTGATTTCGAAAAAATAAAAGCATTGCAACCCGATTTAATTATTGGCAACAAAGAGGAAAACGAACAAACTCAGATAGAAGCTTTAATGGAATTGTATCCTGTTTGGATGAGCGATATCTACACATTAAAAGATGCCTTGGATATGATTACAAGAGTTGGCACTCTAGTAAACAAAAGAGAAGAAGCTGTTAACTTGAAATTAGAAATTGAATACGCATTCAACTCATTCATATCAAAACTAAGTGAAAAAAAAGTTCTCAATAAAACTGTGGCTTATTTGATTTGGAATGAACCTTACATGGTAGCTGGGCATGACACATTTATTAATGAAATGCTAAGCATGTGTGGATTAGAGAATGTATTTACACACAAAGAATCACGCTATCCAGAGGTTAGTTCGGAGGAACTTGCTACTATTAATCCTGATTTGATTCTACTCTCTTCAGAACCTTTTCCTTTTAAAGAAAAACACGTTCAAACAATCCAAAACATTTGCCCGAAAGCACTCATTAAAATTGTAGATGGAGAATTGTTTTCATGGTATGGCTCACGATTAAAAAAATCGCCCGATTATTTCAATTCATTATTTTAGGTAATAAAATAGTAGTATATTTTTTCGCTCGCGTATTTCTTATTAGCTTTGTACAACTAAAAAACTACAAATGAATTTCATAAAACAACGTATTATCTTATTGCTATCCGCAATGTTGTTTTTATGTTATTCTAACGCTGCAAAAGCACAAAAAGTAGGATTAGTATTAAGTGGTGGCGGTGCGAGTGGGTTGGCACATATTGGTGTTTTAAAAGCATTAGAAGAAAATCATATTCCTATAGATTACATTACTGGAACCTCTATGGGAGCAATGATAGGCTCCATGTATGCAATGGGCTTTTCGCCTACCCAAATTGAAACACTTGTAAAATCAGAAAGTTTTAGAAACTGGTCGGAAGGAATTATTGATCAAAAATATGTGTATTATTTCAAAAGAGATGATAATAATGCATCGTGGGTTACATTTAAGATATCAGATTCATCACTCACATCTATTATTCCTACAAATGTAATATCTCCGATTGCAATGGACATTGGCTCCATGGAATTAGCGGGTGGTCCTGCTGCTGCTGCAAACTATAAATTCGACAGTTTATTTATTCCTTTTAGATGCGTTGCAGCAGATATTGAATTAAAACAACCTGTTATTTTCAGAGAAGGTGATTTAGCGGAGGCTGTGCGAGCATCAATGTCTTATCCTTTCTACATCAAGCCTATAACCGTTAATGGAAAACTATTGTACGATGGTGGATTGTATAATAATTTCCCATCGAACATTATGTATGAAGATTTTTATCCTGATTTTATGATTGGTAGCAATGTGAGTGGAAATAATCCACCTCCAGATGAAGACAATCTTTTTTCTCAATTAAAAAGTATGCTTCAAAGCAAATCCAACTATAATATTTTATGTGAAGCTGGGGTTATTATTGAACCTAAAACAGATGTTGGCCTATTTAACTTTTCGAATGTTTCGCCAATTATCGATAGTGGCTATGTTGCAGCCATTCGTCAAATTGAATTTATTAAAGCGCATACCGAACGAAGAGTTGACCCAATTGAATTGAGTTTAAAACGAGCTGCTTTCAAAGCAAAAGAACCTAAGATTGTTTTTGACAACATCTACATTGAAGGATTGAATAAAAAACAATCGGATTATGCACGAAAAATTTTACGCAAAAAAAACAAACTGGTAACTATCGAAGATATCAAAGAAGGTTATTTTCGATTAGCATCCGATAATAAAATTAAACACATATATCCTAAAGCAAAATACAATTCACAAACAGGATATTATGATTTGTTTTTACGAATAAAAAAAGAGCGAAATATTGTTACTTATTTCGGAGGTAATTTTTCCAACAAACCAATCAGCGAGGGCTACATTGGTGTTCAATACAATTACCTCGGTAAAGTTGCAATGAGCACACTGGCAAATGCCTATTTTGGAAAATTATATAGTTCTGTACAATTAAAAACACGCTTCGATTTTCCTTTCAAAACACCAGTATACATTGAACCCGTTTTTACATGGAACAAATGGGATTATTTTAAAAGTAGCAATGCATTTTTCGAAGATGTAAAACCTGCCTATTTGATTCAAAGTGAAGAATACGGGCAATTGAATTTTGGTTTTCCGACAGGTAAAAAAGGAAGAATTGTAACTGGAGGTGGGTTAGCAAGAACAACTGATCGTTATTACCAAACCTCTTCGTTTACACAATTGGATACATCCGACAGAACGGATTTTGACGTAGCATCTGCTCAAGCCTATTATGAAATTAATTCACTGAATAGAAAACAGTATGCCAATAGCGGTGAACACTTAAAAATAAAATTACAATATGTAAATGGACTTGAAACCAATACACCTGGCTCTACAACCGTTTTAGATACTTTACCAGAATATAAAAACTATCATGAATGGGTAACACTAAAAATATGTGGAGAACGATATTTCAACAGACGAGGAACATTTAAAATTGGAATTTATGGAGAAGGGGTTTATTCAACGCAAACGTTGTTTAACAATTACACCTCAAGTATCTTGGCAGCACCTGCATTTCAACCGACAGCGGATAGTAGAACTGTTTTTAAAGAAAACTACAGAGCCCACCAATACCTTGCAGGAGGCCTGAAATTTGTTGTTAATATTCAAAAAAACATTGAATTACGTGCCGAAGGATACATTTTTCAGCCTTACGAATCCTTAATCAAAAGAAACGATTTAAAAGTCGACTACTCAAAACCATTTGCTTTCCAACATTACATTGCTACTGGGTATCTTGTCTGGCACACCCCTGTTGGTCCAATGAGCCTAGGAGTTAATTATTATGACCAGGTGAAAGACCCATTTTCCATCCTTTTCCATTTTGGATACATCCTATTCAACAAAAGAGCGCTAGAATAGGTCGATATTAACTTGATTTACAATAAGTTAAACTCTTTTTTGATTTTAAATATAAAATGTATAGATTTGCAGCCCTTTTTACCTGCTTTATAAAGGTAAGACGGAGATTTGAAACTAAAAAAACAACAATAAAACAACTATGAACGAATACGTAATTTATTTAGTTCCCGCATTAGGGATTTTAGGTTTGCTGGTAATGGCAATTAAAAGTGCTTGGGTAAGCAAACAAGATGCAGGTGATAAAAACATGCAAGAACTTGCTGGCTATATTGCAGATGGTGCAATGGCATTTTTAAAAGCAGAATGGAAAGTACTTAGTATTTTCGTTGTATTTGCAGCAGCATTATTAGCTTATTCAGGAACAATCCATGAAGTTAATGGGAAAGCGATTCATTCTAGCTGGATTATTTCTATTGCTTTTATTATAGGTGCTGTTTTTTCAGCAACAGCTGGTTATATAGGAATGAAGGTTGCTACTAAAGCAAACGTTCGTACAACACAAGCTGCTCGTACTAGCTTAGCACAAGCATTAAAAGTATCTTTTACAGGTGGTACTGTAATGGGACTTGGTGTTGCAGGTTTAGCTGTATTAGGATTAGGTGGATTATTCATTGCTTTCTTATCTATATTTAGTGGCTTAGGTGAAGATACAGTAAAAACTGCTATTGAAGTATTAACAGGATTTTCATTAGGAGCAGAATCAATTGCATTATTTGCACGTGTTGGTGGTGGTATTTATACAAAAGCTGCTGACGTTGGGGCTGATTTAGTTGGTAAAGTTGAAGCAGGTATTCCTGAAGATGACGTTCGTAACCCTGCAACAATTGCAGATAACGTTGGTGACAACGTTGGTGATGTTGCTGGTATGGGTGCGGATTTATTCGGTTCTTATGTTGCAACTATCTTGGCAACAATGGTATTGGGTCAAGAAATCATTGTTGAAGATAATTTCAATGGTATGTCTCCAATCTTATTACCAATGGTAATTTGTGGTTTAGGTATCGTATTTTCAATTGTTGGAACTTGGTTTGTTCGTATTAAAGATGAAAAATCAAATGTTCAAAATGCATTGAACTTAGGAAACTGGTCGTCAATGTTATTAACTGTGGTTGCATCTTACTTTGTAGTAAACTGGATGTTACCAGAAACATTGAACTTACGTGGATATGAATTCTCTAAATTAAATGTGTTTTTAGCGATTGTTGTTGGTACAGTTGTAGGTGCAATCATGAGTATTGTTACTGAATATTACACCGCAATGGGCAAAGCTCCAGTTTTATCAATCATTCAACAATCATCTACAGGACATGCGACTAACATTATTGGTGGTTTATCTGTAGGTATGAAATCTACTGTTATTCCTATTTTAACATTAGCAGCTGGTATCATGGCTTCTTATTATTTTGCAGGATTGTACGGTGTTGCTATTGCAGCAGCAGGTATGATGGCAACAACAGCTATGCAATTAGCTATTGATGCATTCGGTCCGATTGCTGATAACGCTGGTGGTATTGCTGAAATGAGTCAATTACCTCCAGAAGTTCGTGAACGTACAGATAATTTAGATGCAGTAGGTAACACTACAGCAGCTACAGGAAAAGGATTTGCGATTGCATCTGCTGCATTAACATCATTGGCATTATTTGCTGCGTTTGTTGGTATTGCAGGCATTGATGCGATTGATATTTACAAGGCACCAGTATTAGCTGGTTTATTTGTTGGTGGTATGATTCCTTTTATTTTCTCTGCATTGTGTATCCAAGCGGTTGGTAAAGCTGCAATGGACATGGTTCAAGAGGTAAGACGTCAGTTCCGCGAAATTCCAGGAATTATGGAATACAAAGCAAAACCTGAATACGAAAAATGTGTTGCAATTTCAACTAAGGCATCTATCCGTGAAATGATGATGCCAGGTGCAATTGCATTGATTACTCCAGTAATTGTAGGTTTCATATTTGGTCCAGAAGTATTAGGTGGTTTATTAGCTGGTGTTACAGTATCAGGTGTATTGATGGGTATTTTCCAATCAAATGCAGGTGGTGCTTGGGACAATGCAAAAAAATCATTCGAAAAAGGTGTATTAATCAATGGTGAAATGTTCTACAAAAAATCGGAACCACACAAAGCATCTGTTACAGGTGATACAGTTGGAGATCCATTTAAAGATACATCTGGTCCTTCAATGAATATCTTAATCAAATTAATGTCTATCGTATCATTAGTTATTGCTCCATACATTGCAGTAAATACTGCTGAAGCAGGAATGAAATGCGAAGGAGAAATGATGGAATGTACTGAAATGCATGAAGGTTGCAGCGAAGGAGCGATGATGCACGAAGGTTGCGAAAGCATGAGCAAATGCGACATGACAGAGTGTGCCAAAATTTCGAAAGAAGAGTGTGCTAAAATGTGCGATGAAAAAGGATGTACTCCTGAAGAAAAAGCATATTGCATGAGCATGTATGGTGCTGATGGAAAATTTGTTGGTCCAAAATGCGACATGAACAAGTGTATGAACATGAGCAAAGAAGAGTGTGCTAACTATTGTGATTCAGTTGGTTGTTCCGCTGAAGAAAAAGCAATGTGTGTTCAACATGCTGGCGCTGCAATGGGTGCTAAAAAAGACTGCTGCAAAAAAGGTGGGATGGAAGAGAAAAAAGCATGTTGCAAAGAAGGCGCTGCAGCTGGAAAAGCATGTAGTGGCGAAGCAGCAAAAAAAGCATGTATGGAAGGATGTACACATGGTTGCAAAACAAAAGAAGAGTGTGCAAAAAAATGTGGAGATGTTTGTGCTAAAAAACACTAATCATAAAATTCATTATCTAAACGCCTCTTCATTTTTGAAGGGGCGTTTTATTTAAAACCTAAGTCAAGTGCTTTCAATAATTACCAATTATTTTCCTAATTTAACTCCAACTCAAATTGAGCAGTTTAAACAATTGCAAGCTTTGTATGAGCATTGGAATGCACAAATAAATGTTATTTCGAGAAAGGACATAGAATCACTTTATGAAAAACATGTATTGCACTCATTAGGCATTGCTAAAGTGATGGAGTTTAAACCTAACACCAAAATTATGGATGTAGGCTGTGGTGGTGGATTCCCTGGTATACCATTGGCAATATTATTTCCAGAATGCAAATTCCACTTAGTAGATTCTATTGGCAAAAAAATAAAAGTGGTGAATGAAATTGCAACTGCTTTAGGACTGAAAAATTTAACCGCAGAACATAAACGTGCAGAAGAAGTGAAAGATAAATTTGAATTTATTATTTCGAGAGCTGTTACTGAGTTCCCTGCATTCTATAAATGGGTACAAAATAAAATTTCAAAATCACAATTCAATAATTTGCCAAATGGTATTTTATACTTAAAGGGTGGTGACTTAAGCGAGGAGTTAAAAGACTTTAAAAAACGAGTTGTGCTTTATGACCTGAAAGATTATTTTAAAGAAGAGTTTTTTGAGACGAAGAAGGTGGTTTATCTACCAATGTAATTACTCCTCCTCAACGATAACGAATACATCTTCGTTATCTTTTTTCATTAAATATTTTTCACGAGCAAACTTTTCAAGTGTTTCAGGATTGGTATTCAATTCTGAAATATCGGATGTAATCTGTTTTATTTCGGCAGCGTAATAATTACGCTCCTCTTGTAATTTTTTTACATCATTACGTAATTCTAATTGTGTTTTCAAATCGTTTTTATCAAAAAAAACAATCCACACTACTAAACCAATAATAGTAAGTAGGTACTTATTCCTAATGATGTTAAATATTTTCTTCACCGCTAAATTGTATTATACAAAAATAAGCACGAATTTTATAAATAATAGATGGGTACAAAATACGTTATCAACCAAACAATTAACAATATGAGAAATTATCTAAGTATACTCATTGTACTATTTATTGCAGGAACAAGCGCCTTTGCCCAAACTTTTAAGGATCAACAGCGCAAAAATACACGTGTAAAAGCTGCTTATTCCGAAAAATGGGAGACATTAAAAGCCGAAATTTCAAAAAAAGGAATTGATGCCAATAACTTTGAATTATTAATAAGAGCATTTAAACACGAGGAAGTAGTTGAAATTTGGCTAAAATCGAAGAATAGTGGAGAATTTAAGCTATTCAAGACCTATTCCATTTGTAGCTCCTCAGGAGTTTTAGGACCAAAACGGAAACAAGGTGATGGACAAGTACCAGAAGGCTTCTACCAAATAGCCGTTTTTAACCCATACAGCAATTATCATCTATCAATGGGTATCAACTACCCAAACGCAAGTGATAAAATTATTGGAAAAGGCAATTTAGGGGGAGATATAATGATTCATGGGAGCTGTGTTACAATTGGATGCATTCCATTAACCGACACCTCTATCAAAGAAGTATATGTACTTGCTGTAGAAGCACGAAATAATGGACAACAAAATATTCCTGTCCACATTTTCCCTACTCGATTAAATGAAAAAGGAATGACATTTTTAAATGATGAATATGAGGGAAATAAAACACTTCTTGATTTTTGGAAAAACCTTAAACTCGTTTATGATTATTTCGAAAAGAATAAAAAACTTCCCAAAATAACAGTTAGCAAAGATGGAAAATACAACATTGTTTAAAAGGCAACTTTCTCAAATTGACTGATTTTATTTAAATCTTGAACGACTTGTCCGTTTTTATTCTGACCAAATACGGAAATGAACTTCGCTCCGTATATCACTTCTTCATGGGTATATGAATAGCGTGTATTTACTGTTTGAGCAAAAGTATCATCAAAGCCATTTAAAAGAATCATGAACTCTGCATCCGATTCAATCAAATCCTTTTCGGTCATTCCCCATAAAGGACTGTTTTCATCGATTGGATGATTGATGGTCCAAGTCATGGGAAAGAACACAATCTTTTTTAATTCCAACTCTAATGGACGAAAACGTCTAACCATGACTCCATTTTCATTTTCTAATTTTGCCAAGGTAACACGACATTCCATATCCGAAATTTGACTGTTCCTCATTTTATTAGCAATTCTAAATTGAAAAGCTTTTCCTTCTTTAAAAGGAGCAATAATTGCATTTTCACTAAACAATAATCTCACTTTCGGTCTCGAAAAACGTCCATATAACAAACCCGTTGCTAATGCATATCCCAAAACCCCTATCATCGATTCTAAGGCAGCAATGGAACTAGCAGTATGTGAAGCTGGACTAATGCTCCCGAATCCTACAGTACTAAAAGTTTGAGTACTAAAGAAAAATGCTCCCAAAAATTTATCGTATTCAGTGGTCCCTTCAATCCCTTTTAACCCCTCAGGTCCTGTAAAGTAGTACAAGCAAGTAAACAAAAGATTGATGACAATAAAATAAACAACCACAAAAAGTGTAAATTTCCACCAAGTCATTGTTACGAGTGAATGATAAATACTAAACGAACCTAATTTAGACTGCTCAATTCGATCAATATTAAACGAACTATCCTTGTTTATCAAGCGTGAACGCTGAGAGGATGTTTTAGTTCCAAATCCTAATTCACTTTCTTCTTTTTTAGACCTCATTACTTATTTTCATTAAAACATATAATAAGCAAATATAGAATTAATTGATAATTTTGTTGCAATAAGAATTAAGCATGGAATACATCGGAAAAAGAATCAGCATCAAAAAAAAGGAGAATCACGAATGGAGCATCGTTATCCTTTCTTCTATTGACAAAACAAAAAATCGTTTATTATTTGCATGGCTTTTTGCGTGGACCGTAAGTGGAATAATTGTTTTTACACAATACTTTGCAATTACAGACCAACAGACAAAAATTGCTTTAATCGTTTGGCTAGGCTTTTGGGCTTATTTCGAGTATAAAATATTCAAGGCATTTATGTGGCGTAAGTTTGGAGTTGAAAAAATAAAACTACAAGATGGTAAATTGTATTACAAACGAGACGTGTCAGGAAAAGGTAAAATTCAAATTTTCGAATTCGATTTTATAAAAAACATCCATACGATTGAATCCAAGGAAAATTCATTTTTAGAAAACATAAACAATTCGTATTGGGTAATCGCAGGAGAAAAAATTGTTTTTGATTATTATGGAAAAGAAATAAAAATCGGCATCCAACTTGAGAAAGCAGATGCCGATGAATTATTGAAAGTAATTACAAAGAAAATGTCTTATAAAAATTAACTTTTAACGACTTTCTTGATACTACTGTTTTTATCTGAAGTAACCTTAAAATAGTAAATACCATTTGCTAGTTCAGACAGATTAACATTTACCTTATCTTTTAACACCTCTACATCTATTATTGGATGAACTTTTTGTCCGATTGAATTCATAATTTCAATTTGCACTTTTGTTGAACTTAAATAATTGAAAATTAATCCGAATTCACCATCCCCATTGGTAGAGATAGTATATATATCAACTTGTGTATTAGCTGAGATACCTGTTACTATGTTGGAAGGAAACACATATACCGTTTGAACCATCGTATCTGAACAGATACCATCCGATACAATAAGCATTACTTGATAAATGCCATCTAACTTATAAAGGTAATTAGGACTTTCATCATAACTAACAGCAGAACCATCACCAAAATCCCAAGTATAATTCAAGCCTTGTCCAGATGTATTCGTTAAAGCAATTACTTGATTGTTGTCCAAATAAACGGTATCCGTGCTCATTAAAAATGCTGCTTGCAAAGCAGAATTTTGTGGAACAACATAATTAAACTGTTGAATACAACCAACTGAATCGGTAACCGTTAATACATAATTTCCTGCTGTAATTAGCATATTGTCTGCAGTTGCAATTCCATTCGACCAAGAATAAGAATATGGAGCAATTCCACCACTAGTAGTTGTTAATTGTATTGCACCATTTGCATCACCTGCGCAATTTGCATTTGTAACAGTGGATTGTACATCGATAGAATCTACACCATTAATAATTACAGTTGCACTCATTGTTGCACAAGCTCCTGAATTTCCAGATATTAAAACAGTGTACAAACCAGCATCCATATTTGAAAGACCATCTGCTCCAATGATATTAGAATGAGATTGTACAACATTACCTAACTCATTATACCAAACATAATTAAAAGGTCCAGCTCCATTTCCAATTGCAGTTGCTGTTCCATTTGGAGAAGTAGCACAAGATGAAGAAGTGGATAATGTTTGTAATGGCTTACTAATGTTCAATACAAAACGAGGATAATCGGTAGTATCTTCAATATAGAAAGTATAAGTACTATCCACTTTTAAATCAGTATAAACTCCTGTTTTTAAATCATGCAAAATCAAACATGAACTTGCCGAAAAATGAGTTAAACTATTTAATGAAATAGAATAATTACCCGAAATTCCAACTTTTACTTTTATTGGTATAGCAAGGTCGTTCGATATTATTGGTAATGAATTAATAGAATATTTTAATGTATCGTTTATAGAAGCAATACTTGGAACATCCGTATTGAAGCTATTAAATTTCAAAGCGTCATAAGTTAAATCTTGACCATCTGTAGCATTTGCATTAAAACGAATAACTGTTTCATCATGATAAATTCCGCCAGCCAAATTCAAGCGGATTAACTCATCTTGTGATGATGATGATGATCGAATAAATAATCCATCCGCAGAATTTTTAGCAGCTTCAGTAATATTTAACACAGGACTAGTGCCAGTTGTTTGAACCATGAATGCCTGAGAAGACGCAATTAAATTAGAACCTCCATTTGTACCAATACCTGCAACATAACTGGTATATTGATCTAAAGTTGGATCATACATGTAAACAGCATCGGCAACATTTGTTTTGGTCCACCCTGGTCCATCCCAATCAATGGTAGATGGATATGGATTTGCTAATAAATTCCAACCGTCTTCAGAAGCTGGTTGTGAAACATCATCTGTATAGGTAACTGCAAATGATTGAGCATTTTTTATTAATGCCCCTGTTACGTCAATTGTTAATGGTGTATTCATAATATATACCCAATATCCTTTTTTTGCAACCAATGGATTTGTGATGTTCGTTGGTTCAACAAAACCATCATCGTAAATTCCAGGTAATGTTTCATTATAACTAACAATAGAAGCATTTGTAACAGTTGGAGGTGGGTATTGTGAACCAACAAATCCTCCTGTAATAAAATCATCATTCCATTGTTGTAAAGTAACTCCACTAATTGGAGCACATAAGAAAATCCATCCATCTGTTCCCGCAGGAATATAACGCTGCATTGTAACATTACCAGTAATATCGGCTCCAGAAACAAGCTCCGCAAGGCGAGCGGTACCAGAAGCATTGGAAACAAACGTTAAATTATTTGCCGTAGCAAAAGTACCTGCTAAAATGTCTACTGTATTAGTTACATTTAAAGAGTTGCCAACAGTAACGGAAGCTCCAGAACGATTTACAGTTAATCGTTCTAAGTTATTTGACACACCCAATGCTGATTGATCCATATAGAATGTACCAGCACTTCCTGCGCCCGTTTCAATGTTTAAGGTCGAATTTAATGATCCTGTTAATGTTCCTGTTCCTGAAAAGGCTCCATAAACGCTCAATGCATTCCCATTTAAATCAACACTTCCCCCTGCAGCAATTGAAATATTTCTACACATTGCACTAGCTGTTAGTTGAGGAGCAAAAGGAGTTCCTGAAGGAATAATTACATCAGATGTATTTGTAGGAATTGCACCACACCAATTTGTAGGAGTATACCAATCAGATGATGTTACGCCAAGCCATGTTCCACCTGCTGTAATTGTCTGTGAAATTGCATTACTAGTTGCTGGATTTCCAGAAAGACAAACATCACTGGAAGTTAATACACAAGTTACAATATCACCATTGACAAGTGAAGATGATGAATAATTAGTGGAATTTGTTCCTACATTGATTCCATTCACCTTCCATTGATACACAGGACTAATCCCACCATTTGTTGGAGAAGCTGTAAATGAGATGGTAGTTCCTGCGCAAACAGTACCTGATGGACTAGCAGAAATGGATACAGATACAGGCAAAATTGGATTAACAGTCATTGTTATAATATTGGATACAACTGCACCACTTACACAACTTGCACTGGATGTAAGTACACATTGAACTGTATTACCATTCACTAAACTTGAATTTGTGTAGGTTGCTGAACTTGTTCCAACATTAACACCATTTAACTTCCATTGGTATGTAGGCGATCCTCCACCATTAACAGGTACAGCTGTGAATGTTACACTTGTACCAGCACAAATTGTATTGGAAGGGTTTGCACTAATGGTAATACTTGCACCTACTGCAGGATTGACAGTTAATGTGGCATTTGTAGAAGTAGTGCTTCCACCACATAAGGATGTTGTAACGATGCAACGATATAAATATCCACTCATACCAGTAGCACATGAAGAAATATTCAATGTAGCAGTAGTAACACCTGAATAAATTCCACCATTTGCTAAATTAACAAATCCAGAACCAGTGTTTTGTTGCCATTGATAGGTTAAACCTGTACCAGAAGCAACAACGCTAAATACAGCGGGATTTGTATTACAAACAGTAGTACTTAATGGCTGTGTCGTAATCGTTGGTCCTCTTCGCTCCCCTACCTGCAATTGCCCCATTTGAGTTATGCCAGTTGCACGATTGGAAGTAGCTGCAACGGTACTTTGTGTAAGAGTTGTCCAAGAAGCACCGTTATACAATGCCATAAAATAATTTGTTGGTGTAGACCCTGCATCTGCATCTGCTCCTACGCCAATGAAATTACAAGTAGCTGCATAATTAGTAAAGGCAGTACCAGCATTTGAAAGTTGCCAATTTCGGTTCACACTTTTTAAATTATCGATACATGAAGTGGCAATATTCGGATGATCACCATTATTAACTGATGCTGTAATATTTCCTGCAGTTGTAACGGAAGTAAACGTTAAACTAATTGGAAGGTAATCGGCAGTTCCAAATCCAACTTCATATGTACGAGCAACATTGGCTCCTGTAGCAACATTCTTTTGCAAAAATCCATTTACGAACCTACCTGTTCCTGCACCAGTTATTGAGCCAGCAGGATTCATAATAATTTTATTTACCCCCGTATTGATTACACCACTAGAAAAATTAAGAATTCCTCCGACAGTGGCATTTATACCTAATGTAACACCGCTCCCACTAGTATTATTAATTGTTAAGTTATTAAATGTAGTAACTACACTACCTGTTAATGTTTGTATAGCTGTTCCATTAAAAATCACAGTACCTGTACCTGGAGTAAAAGTTGCGTTGTTAGTCCATGTTCCCCCTAGTGTTAAATTCAAATTGTTTGCATTTAAAATTCCGGAAGTGATTGTAGTATTATTTGCAACAGTCAATGCACTGACATTTAAACGAGCTGTAGCATTTGGACTATTTACAACAAGATTACCAACTCTAGCTGTACTTCTAATATTCATTATTTGAGCAGCTGGAGTACTTGCATTCCCCATTTGAAGTGTTCCACCTGTTACAGAACTATTGGTAATATTAATTGCAGTATATCCTAAATCTTGTGCGCCAGTACCACCTTCACGCTGAATAATAATGGTTCCACCACTCATATTAAAGGTGGAACCAGCACCATCAATATGAAATGGAGCGATGGTGGCAGAGGTACATCCAACTGTTGGTAATGTTAATGTACCACCAGAAATGGTAAACTTTGCAAGAGTATTTATATTAGTTGAATAATATTGCCCAGCAATAGAAACTGTTCCACCAAATATTTGAAATACACCTCCATTAGAAGCTACATTTTGATTTTGAGCAACTCCAACATTAACAATACCGCTATTCACAATTAAATTTCCATAAAGGTTAATTGTATTTCCAAAATTAACTGTTGCCGTAGCACTATTTAAGGTTATACCAGAAGTATTATTAATTGTAGATATACCTGAGTATGGAGTTATTGAAATTACATTTACGGTAGATAATTTAAAAGTACCATTTGTCAAAACCAAGAAATCTGGTTGTACAGTAAAATTGGATGCAGTAACATCTAATGTATTTAAAATAGATGTACCCATATTGATGGTTATTAAATTATACGCATTTGTAGCACCAGTTCCCGACAAAGTTGCATTTCCATTTTTTGTAAAGCTAATATTACAAACACTTGCTGCTGCAGGTCTAAAATTAACTGAACCATTATTTACAAGATTCCCTTTCAAATTTAATGTGTGTGTAGCATTGTTCAAAACTGTAAAGCTTGCACCAGCACTCACACTCAAATTGGTATTGATGGTCATTGCCAAATTAGTAGTTCCAACAAAACGAAGCACTCCAGAAGTCCCTTGACCAACAGTTAAACTATTGCAATTTGCATTTACATTGATACCCACTGTATGCCCATTGGCTATAGTAACATTATCAGCTGCAGAAGGAATGCATCCACAATTCCAAGTAGTAGTTTGATTCCATAAACCAGAGGTAATTGAAATAACGGCTCCTGCTGCATTGGTTATCTGACTAGCACTCACAGCCGCACTTAAATAACCATCTGTAACAGCATAAACTCGCCAATAGTAAGTTGTACTTGGCAAAAGCCCTGTTGCAGAATAGCTTGTTGCATTTAAAGCCGTTTGTGCTACAAAACTAAAATTAACATTATCAGTTGAATTGTATACAACATAACCAACTTCATTGGTACACCAATTTGTCCAATTAAGATTCATTGCTGTTTGTGTAACACCAGTAAAAGTTAATGAGCCCGTAGGTGTTGCAGGTGTTGTGCTTGGAGGAGTAAATGTAATTTTCGAATTAGAGGTTGGCATAGTCGTTAAGCCATTCTGCTGACCATTGTTAAACGTATTTGTATTTGCTGTTTGTTGTGATTTTAGTTCAGCAGTTGTTGGTGTATTAGCTAAGGTGGCTGCATTAATCCCACAAGTGTAGGTAAATGCTGCTGTACCTTGTGTCATCGTCCCATAAATAAAATCAATTACACCAGTTGTTTCATAAAGTTTTACTTGAAAATTTAAACTCGGGGAAGTGTTTAAATAAACCGCCATATTAATCCATTCGATCGTAAGAACACGGTTGGGTGCAGCACCTGTCACTAAATATTTAATACTATTACCAAGTGCATCCGTTCCGCCTTGAGCGGTCATATCATCATAAAAAGGTGCAAGTGCTAACCAAGTACCTGCGCCATTTCCAGTAAATTGTGCATTGTCGTAACCATATGGTGTTGCAGATGGACCACCATCAGCCGTTGAAGAAGAAAAATCGATATAGCCATTCGTAGAAACGCTAAATTTTGAGTAGCGTATTCCATTGTACCAAAAATCAAATCCGATATCCGTAGCATTGCTGCGATTATCATCCTGTGGCAGCACCGTATTATTACGCCAACTATCAATAGCATTACCTGTTGCAGAAATTGAGCTATAAGTTATCCCTGTTGTTCGGCTGGTTGTATAATTTGCAATACTTTGGGCACAAATTCGACTGTTTATTACTATCCCAACAAGAAGTAATAATGTGATGCGTATATTATAATTCATTCAATTAATTCTCTTATTTAGTTTTATCCTTACATATGTAAGGATTTATACTAAAAATACCAAAAAAGGTTCTGAGAAAAAGTAAAAAT
>Ga0207971_100078_pt1 | contig 87901 bp, 81 predicted proteins | sample LakWasMet56_HOW8_2_FD_183890 | JGI IMG/M metagenome (GOLD analysis project Ga0207971, IMG submission 183890) | Freshwater sediment methanotrophic microbial communities from Lake Washington under simulated oxygen tension - Sediment Metagenome... | ecosystem: Environmental > Aquatic > Freshwater >... | reverse complement strand
CACCGTCTTTTTGCCCCATAGCCGGGCTATGGGGCTGCAAATCCGGCAAAAACTGTCCTCGCTGGGGCCGATTTTGGTGAAACCTCCGGTTTTCGCTTTCGACGCTCCAAGTCCGACAGACTCCTAGCGCAGCTTGGCCAGCGCCTCGTCCATGGCCTGCGCCATTGCGTGGAACTCGGCATGACTGAGCGAGCGCATGCGCTCGTGACCGGACTTGGCACGTACCTGGAACCGCCACAGCGTGATCTTGCCCGGGCGGTAGGCGGCGGCGGCCTGGCGAAAAGCGTCCATGTCCACGGGAAAGCTGACCGTCTCCTGATAAGTGCACTTGCGCTCGAACAGGTCACGCATGTTGCAGGTGGAGCCCTGCTTGCCTATGCTGAGAGCCACGGTTTTTTCGCTCGCGCCCGCGCCATAGCGCGCCTCGTTCAGCATGTGCATGGCGTAGTCGATGTAGGTGTCGGTCACGACAATCTCTACTGACGCCTGGTGTGTCTTGCGATCGATCAGCACGCGCAGAAATTCGGTATTCGGATACTCGCGGCTCTGGGGCACATGGGCCGCAGCGGTATCCAGGCTCAGCGTCGGGGCAGCGGACTCGTCCTTGATGGCGACGCGGCGCTGGTAGAAATCGCTGGTGTTGCGGCCCACCAAATCGTCAAAGGCTGCCTTGCTTTCCAGCGATTGGAAAAAGTAGTCGCCATGCTTCCAGCTGGCGCCCTTTTGCAGCAGGTTGTAGCTCTGCGCCTGACCGTCCGCAAAGAAGGTGAAATAACTGCTCTTTGCCGGTGCCGCGCCGGCCTCGGTGATCTCCGTGGGTGCCAGGGCCTTGCAAGCGTTCGCCCGGTCTGAACCGGGTTTGGGCAACAAGCGCAGCTCGGCGCTGCAGAGGCCTTGTGCGTCGGTGGTACAGGTCCACGGGGTCTCCAGCTTTTTGCCGCCGAAGAAGGCGCCATCGTCGGAACGACAGGCGCCGCGCAGCGTTGCGCCCACCACGGGCTGCTGCTCGGCGTCGAGCACAAGCATGTGCACGTGGCCTGCTTCAGGGCCCGCAGCGTAAGCGGTGGGGGACAGGAGGACCAGAGCGCTGGTCGCGCCAAGGGCGAGCGCCAGAAGTTTGTGCATGGATGCGTTCCAGAAGAATGGGGCGTGGCGCGCGGGCTCGACACGCTCGGAGTCGGAGCCGCAATCGCGCGTGGGGGATGGTAGCCGGGGACTGGGCAAACCCCGCAGGCAAAACCTACGATTTGCGGGGCTGAAGGGGGAATGCTCAGACAGCGGTGGGGCTTTGCTGCGGCAGGTGCTCGGCTGCTGCTGCACGCGCCACCACGTCGCGCAACCAGCGCTGCGCTGCTCCGCCAGCGCGGCGCACGTGCCACAGGGCGTCCACGTGCACCGTAGGCAACTGCAGCGGCAGCGGTCGCCAGACCAAAGTGCCCTCCAGACCCGTGACACCGAAAAAGTGCAGCGGCAAGACCGTCAGCAGATCGGAGTTGGCAACCACGCGCCCGGCGGTGAAAAACTGGTTGACGGTCAGCACGATGCGGCGCTCGCGGCCCAGCGCGGCCAGGGCTTCGTCCGTGAACCCATAAGGGCGGCCCGAAAAACTCACCAACAGGTGGCGCGCCGCGCAGTACTGGTCGAGCGTCAAGGGACCGGCGGCCAGCGGGTGGTCCTTGCGCATCAGGCAGACGTATTCGCCGTCGTACACCCGCTGGTGCGCGTAGGAGACCGCGTCGCCGGTCTGGTTGCGTGCGGTCAGGTCCGCCAGCACCGCAGGAAAGTAGCCAATGGCGAGGTCTGCTGCCTCGTCATCGAGCAGGCGGCGCGGGTCGCGTGTGGCCAGCGGCAGCACGCGCACCGAAACGCTGGGCGCTTCGGCGGCCAGAATGCGCACCATGTGGGGCAGCAGCGCCGCAGCGGTGGCGTCCGCCATCGCCAGCACGAAGCTGTTGTCGGCCAGCGCGGGCTCAAAGCGCTCGGGCGCCAGCGCGCCCTCCAGTTGGGCCAGCGCCGTCTGCACCACCGGCCACAGCGCCTGCGCGCGGGGCGTGGGCTCGACGCCGGTGCCGCTGCGGCGCAGCAGCTCGTCGCCCAGGGCCTCGCGCAATCGGCGCAAGGCATTGCTCACGGCGGGCTGGGTCAGCGCCAGCTTGTGGGCCGCACGCGTCAGGCTGCGTTCGGCCATCACCGCGTCAAAGACACGCAGAAGATTCAAGTCCAGGCGACGGAAAGCATCAGACATGGCGTGTGTGCAGAGCAGGGCGCTATTTATTCACCTCATGAATGAATATCATCACAAACATAAATTTGAATAATAGTCGGGTAAACCCTAATATCCATGCATTGCACCAAAGCGTGCCCCGTTTTTAGGATTTTCCATGACCACACTGACCCATTCCTCCTTCTTGCATTCGTTGACCGTGTCTGCCGTGTCGGCCAAACCGGTGCCCAGTCTGGTGGCCATGTTGTCTGCCTGGCGTGCAGAGCGCCGTCAGGCCCGCGAAGACCGCGAGCTGTGGGCGTTGGCCCAGACCGACGCCCGCGTGATGACCGATCTGGCCTGCGCCCGGAGCCGCCAAGACTGAGTTCGTCCAGGCTGGACGCAAAAGGACCGCGCTTCAAGCGCGGTTTTTTTTGGGCGCCTCCCAAGCGCAGAGCACTTGTCCGAACCCGCCCGTCCCAGCGAAAGCGGCAGGTCACACACCGCTTCAGAGTGTGTGCAACGCAATAAAAATCGGGGCCAGCCTGCAACACTTTGATCCTGCGCAACTGCCAAGCGCCGGATAAAGATCAGAATGCGAATCCTTCTCACTGCCGTTTCCAGGATTTGGAACTAGGCACTGAAGTCATTTCAACTGCAAAACAAGGTTTGCACATGATTTTTCGCTCGCTCGTTTTCTCCGGCCTGATGGGCCTCAGCCTGACCGCATCGGCCTTGGAGTATCCCATCGGCGCGCCGCACAACGTCTCGGGCATGGAAGTGGGTGCGGTGTATCTGCAGCCGGTGGAGATGGAGCCTGAGGGCCACATGCGCAGGGTGGCGGAGTCCGACATTCATCTGGAAGCCGACATTCACGCGCTGGCGAGCAACGTCAATGGATACTCCGAAGGCGCTTGGCTTCCCTTCCTGCTGGTGAAGTACGAACTGAGCAAGCAGGGTTCCGGCGAGGTGATCCGCGGCGACATGATGCCCATGGTGGCGAGCGACGGCCCGCACTACGGCGACAACGTCAAGCTCGCCGGCCCCGGCAAATACCACGTGAAGTTCACCGTCTACCCGCCGAGCGCCAAGGAAAACGCCATGGGCATGCACTATGGGCGCCACACCGACCGCGCCACCGGCGTACGTCCCTGGTTCAAGACGGTCGAGCTGGAATGGGACTTCACCTACGCCGGCGTCGGCAAGAAGGGTGGGTACTGACATGCAGCGCAAGCTCCCCGTTCGCAAGGCGCTGGCGCTTGCGGCGGCCCTGTGTGCTGCGGCCACCCCGCTGTCCAGCGTGGCTGCGACGGACACCGACGCGCTGGTGGCGCAGGTCAAGGCACTGGCCGAGCGCGTAGAGCGCCTGGAAGCCCAGAACACCCAGCTGCGCAGCGCGCTGGAAACTGATCGCATCAGCGAGAACGAGCCCGAATTGGCGACGCGTATCAAGGCCGTGGAGGCGCAGCAGCAGGCCCTGCGGGGCCCTGCACACATCACCCACGCGCTGGACGGCATCAGCGTGGAAGGTAGTCTCACGGCCCTGGTTCAGCAAGCCAGGCGCAGCGCTCTGGGCGATCCGGCTTCGGGCCGCAGCCGTGCGAACTACCGCGGCGATGTGGCTGTGACCCTGCCTGGCGGTGACTTTGGTGCGAACAAGGGCAAAGTGTTTGTGCATGCCCGCTTTGGCCAAGGGGATGGCCTGGCTCTGCGGCACACCTATACCGGAACGGCCAACAGCACCACTTTCAGCGGCACTGACCCCGACGATACCCAGTTCACGCTGGCGCAGGCCTGGTACCAGCTGGACGCTCCGCTGAGTCAAAGAGGTGAACACAAGGCGGTTTTCACCGTTGGCAAGATCGATCCGTTTGGCTTCTTTGACCAAAACGCCATCGCAGACGATGAGACGCGGCACTTTGTCAACAATGTGTTCGTGCACAACCCGCTGCTCGACTCGGGGGGCGACATCGGTGCCGATCGCTTCGGCTTCTCGCCGGGCGCCGTTGCCGCGTACGAGAATTCCAGCGACAAGTCCATGCCCTGGGGCGCGTCACTCGGTGTATTTGGCTCGGGCCACGGGGCCAACTTCAGTGGCAGCAGCGGAAAAGCCTTCGTGATGGCGCAGGCCTGGATCGCGCCGCGCATCAATCAGTTGCCTGGCACCTACCGAGCCTATGCCTGGAGCAATGCACGCGGCGCAGACTTTGATGGCAGTGACGCACGCCACGCAGGCGTCGGCATGTCGCTGGATCAGCGTTTCACCGATGAGCTGACCCTGTTCGCGCGCTATGGCCACCAAACCTCTGGGCGCGTGCCGTTCGACGACGCCTTCACCGTTGGAGCCGAACTCGACGGCTCGGCCTGGGGGCGCGGCTCCGACGGTCTGGGCTTGGCGCTCGGCATGCTGCGCACCAGCGGCCACTATGCATCGGCCTCCGCAGCGGACCCAGCCAGTTACGGCTACGTCGCACGCGGTGCAGAGCGCATTGGCGAGCTGTACTACCGCATGCACCTGAACGGTCACGTCGAGATCACGCCGAGCCTGCAATACATCACCCGGCTGGCAGCCAACCCCGAAGCCAAAGGCATTGCGCTGCTCGGACTGCGCGCGCGGGTGGGGTTCTGATGCAAGCCACCAAGTCCATCGCGCTCTGCGCGGCAGCGCTGTTGCTGGCAGCGAGCGCAGCGTACGCGCAGGAACTGCCTACCTTTCGGCTGGAAATGAAAAACGGCCGCTTCGAACCCACCGAGATCGTGGTGCCAGCCAATACGCGCTTCAAGCTCGTGCTGCACAACGCCGGCCCAGAGGCCGAGGAGTTCGAGAGCCTGGAACTCAAGAAGGAAAAAGTGCTGGCGCCTGGCGCCACCAGCTTCCTGGTGTTCGTGCCGCTCCAGCCCGGAAGCTACCGCTTCTTTGGTGATTTCCATCCCGATACGGCGCAAGGCCACATCGTCGCGCGCTGAAAGCCCCTTCATGCTCAATGCCCTCGTCATCGTATGGCGCGAAAGCCTGGAAGCCATGCTGGTCATCGGCATTCTTGCGGCCTGGTCGGCCGGCCGCGGTGGCGGGCATACGACCCGTGCCGGACTCTGGTGTGGCGTGGCAGCGGGCCTGGCACTCGCGCTGGCGCTGGCAGCCGTGATGCAGGGCACGCTGGGCAGCTTGTCGGATCGCGGGCAGGAAATCTTCCAGGCGTTGCTCATTCTGTTTGCTGCCGTGTTGATGACCCAGATGGTGCTGTGGATGCGGCGCCACGCGCGCGGTCTGCGTCGGGAGATGGAGAGCGCGCTGGACCGCGCTGCCGAGCGGCGCGGTGCCTGGGGCATTGCGGCCGTCGCCGCCGTTGCCGTGGCGCGCGAAGGGTCGGAGACCGTGATCTTCCTGCAGGGCATTGCCTCTGGCGTCGGTTGGGGCGCGCTGCTGCCCTCAGCGCTGGCAGGGGTTGCGTTGGCAGGTATTACCGCCTGGGCTGCGTCGCGCGGTCTGCGTTTTCTACCGCAGCAGAAGGTGCTGCGCGTCAGCGCCAACCTGCTGCTGCTGTTTGCCGCCGGCATGCTGGTGCTGGGGACGGATCGGTTGATCGGCCTGGAATGGATTCCACCCGGCCCTGACCCGCTCTGGAACACCAGCGCGTTACTGGACGACGGCAGCGGCATCGGCAAGTGGCTGGCGAACCTGCTTGGCTACCGCGCCCGCCCTGCGGCGGCCGACGTACTGGTGTTCTTTGGTTTCTGGGCCCTGATGGTGGCGCAGCGCTGGTGGCCCCGGCGTACCCCACAGCAACCGAGCGCATGACAATGCAGTCCACAAGCTTCACGCGCACCCATGCTGGCGTCAGCACCGTGCACGTCATGGCGGGCGCACCGCGCACGCGCCTGGCGCGCCTGGGCGACTGGATGGCACGCAACCGCAGCCGCATCGCGCAGCTGCAGTGGGGCATCGTGGTGCTGTATTTCGTGCTCGTGGCGGTGCCGGCCTTCCTGCCCATGCCGCCCGAAGACGCGCGCATGTTCACCAGCCTGACGCGCTTTGCACAGTTTGCTTTCTGGGGCGTGTGGTGGCCATTTGTCATTGCGTCCATGCTGCTGATCGGGCGTTTCTGGTGCGGGGTGATGTGCCCTGAAGGCGCATTGACCGAATTTGCGGGGCGCCCCGGAAAAGGCCTGCCGATTCCGCGCTGGATGCGCTGGCCTGGGTGGCCGCTGGTCGGCTTCCTGGGGACCACGCTCTACGGCCAATTGATCAGCGTGTACGAATACCCTGGCCCGGTACTGGTGATCCTCGGCGGCTCAACGGTGGCGGCCATCGCTGTTGGCATCGTCTATGGCCGGGGCAAGCGCGTGTGGTGCCGCTACCTGTGCCCGGTCACCGGCGTTTTCGCGCTGCTCGCGCGCCTGGCACCGGTGCATTTCAAGGTGGACCGCGCGGCTTGGGATTTGCAGCCTGCCCACATTGCTGCCGTGGATTGCCCGCCGCTGCTCAACGTCCACGCCCTGGCAAGCGCCTCGCAATGCCACTCCTGCGGGCGCTGCAGCGGCCACCGCGATGCCGTCGCCCTGACTCTGCGCTGGCCCGGCAGCGAGATCGTGGGCAGCCAACCCGGCGACGTGGGGCGCTACGAGGCGTTGCTGCTGCTCTACGGCATGCTGGGCTTTGCCCTTGGGGCTTTCCAATGGACCATGGCATCGGGCTTTGTACAGGGCAGGCAGTGGCTGGCGACCTGGCTGGTGGACCACGACATTTTCTGGCCGCTGGCCAGCAACGCGCCCTGGTGGGTGCTGACGCACTACCCGCAAGTCTCTGACGTATTCAGCTGGCTCGACGGCGCCGGCATCGTGGCCTGGCTCACCGGCACCGCCGTGCTGGTGGGCGGCTTTGCCCACCTGGTCATCGCCTTGGGCGCGCGGGTGGTGCGCACCGACTGGAAAGTGCTGGCCCTAGGCCTCGTGCCCATGGCGGCTGCCAACCTGTTCTTGGGACTCTCCATGCTCACGCTGACGCAGCTGCGCACCGAAGGCATTGTGTTTCACTGGCTGCCGCAGGCCCGCCTGACGCTGCTGGCCGTAGCCTGGCTCGGGTGCGTGTCCCTGTGCGTAGGGCAGCAGCGGCGCGCGGGCATGCCCGTCTGGCGCTCGGCCATGGCCACCGCCCTTGTTGGGGCGGCAGCCGCCTTGCCGGTGCTGCTGTGGATGCGGGCGCTGGATCTGCTCTCGGTGTTCTGAAATTCCACCCGCATCACAGACCTGCTGCTTGGCCGGTTCAAGCGCCCAGCCGTGCCTCGATTGCAGCGCGCGTTGCCAGCAGTTCCTTCGGCAGGTGGTAGGCGAGCTTGGCGAAATGCTCGTCGTGGAGTTTGAGCTCATCCTTCCATGCTGCCTTGTCGATGGCAGTCACGGTATCGAACTGCGCGGCGCTGAAGTCGAGCCCCGCCCAGTTGATTTCGCTGTACTGGGGCGCAATGCCGAACATGGTTTCGTGGCCACTTGCCTTGCCTTCGATGCGATCCAGCATCCACTTGAGCACGCGCATGTTCTCACCGTAGCCGGGCCAGACGAACTTGCCAGCAGCATCCTTGCGGAACCAGTTGGTAGTGAAAATGCGCGGCAACGTGGCGCCGGAAGCCTTGAGTTGGGCGCCCAGGTCCAGCCAGTGCTGGAAATAGTCGCTCATGTTGTAGCCGCAAAACGGCAGCATGGCGAAGGGATCGCGGCGCACCACGCCTTGCGCGCCGAAGGCGGCGGCGGTCGTCTCACTGCCCATGGTGGCGGCCATGTAGACGCCGTCCTGCCAGTTGCGCGCCTCGGTCACCAACGGCACTGTGGTCGATCGGCGGCCGCCGAAGATGAAGGCGTCGATGGGCACGCCCGCCGGGTCGTCCCAGGCAGGGTCGAGCGCCGGGTTGTTGGTTGCGGCCACAGTGAAGCGCGAGTTGGGGTGCGCAGCCTTGGCGCCGGTGTCCTTGGCGATTTGCGGCGTCCAATCCTGGCCCTTCCAGTCGATCAGGTGGTCGGGCAGTTTGCCAGTGTCTTTTTCCATGCCTTCCCACCACACGTCGCCGTCGTCGGTCAACGCGACGTTGGTGAAGATCACATCGCGGTCCAGGGAGCGCATGCAGTTCGGGTTGGTGTGCATGTTGGTGCCCGGCGCCACACCAAAGTAACCCGCTTCGGGGTTGATGGCGTACATCTTGCCGTCGGCATGGGGTTTGATCCAGGCGATGTCGTCGCCAATCGTGGTCACACTCCAGCCGTCAAAACCGGCCGGCGGCACCAGCATCGAGAAATTGGTCTTGCCGCAGGCACTGGGGAAGGCGGCGGCGACGTGGTACTTCTTGCCTTCGGGGTTGGTCACGCCCAGCACCAGCATGTGTTCGGCCAGCCAGCCCTGGTCGCGGCCCATGGTGGAGGCAATGCGCAGCGCCAGACATTTCTTTCCCAGCAGGGCGTTGCCGCCGTAGCCCGAGCCGTAGCTCCAGATTTCGCGTGTTTCAGGGTAGTGCACGATGTACTTGACGCCGGGGTTGCAGGGCCAGTGCGTCTCGTCCTTCTCGCCCTTTGCGAGCGGTGCACCCACGCTGTGCATGCACGGCACAAACTCGCCATCCACGCCCAGCACGTCGTACACCGCCTTGCCCATGCGCGTCATCAGGCGCTGGTTCACCGCCACGTAGGCGCTGTCGGTCAGCTCGACGCCGATGTGGGCAATGTGGCTGCCCAGCGGGCCCATGCTGAACGGCACCACGTACATGGTGCGGCCTTGCATGCAGCCGTCAAACAGCGGCTGCAAGGTGGCGCGCATGTCGTTTGGAGCCATCCAGTTGTTGGTAGGGCCGGCGTCTTCCTTCTTTTCCGAGCAGATGAACGTACGGTCTTCAACGCGCGCCACATCGGACGGATCAGACAGCGCCAGGAAGCTGTCGGGACGCTTGGCGGGGTTCAGGCGTTTGAAGGTGCCGGCGTCCACCAACTGCTGGCACAAGCCGTCGTACTCTTCCTTCGAGCCATCGCACCACACAATGCTTTCAGGCTTGCACAGCGCAGCCATATCGGCCACCCAGGCCAGCAGGCGGGCGTTCTTGACGTAGGCAGGGGCGCTGAGGTTCAGGCCCTGCATGGTGGGTGCATTCATCGGGAGCTTCCTTAAGTTGAAATCGGTTTTTCAAAGGAAGCGGACGAACAAGGTCACGGTCACGGGCGGCTGGCGCAGGTGCGGGCGCTGAGCTGCCTTTGAAAAAACGGCTTGAACTCAGTCGGCTCTCGGGGCGCGCGCTGCCCCGGTGGGCGAAAGCGCATCCACGGGCTCCGCGGGTCGGCTGGGATGTCGATTCTAAGAAGACCGGCGCGCCCTGTCTGTCAGACAGGGGCAAGATTCATGCAAAACATGCATGAGGTTATGTCTATTGATGTCGGGCACTCCAGCGCTCGAATCCATTTCGCCGCAACTCGCAGGCTGGGCAGGCGCCGCAGCCATGGCCCCAGGCGTGGCGTTCGCCGCGGACGCCTTCGTAGCAGGTGTGCGTCTGCTCCACCACGATGTCGATCAGCGCCTGGCCGCCCAGCGTGCGCGCCAGCGCCCAGGTCTGCGCCTTGTCCAGCCACATCAGTGGCGTCTCGATGGTGAAGCTCTGGCCCATGCCCAGCGAAATCGCGGCCTGCAAGGCCTTGAGCGTGTCGTCGCGGCAATCGGGGTAGCCCGAATAATCGGTTTCGCACATGCCACCCACCAGCGTGCGCAGGCCGCGCCGGTAGCCGACAGCGGCGGCCAATTGGAAGAACATCAGGTTGCGCCCCGGCACGAAGGTATTGGGCAAACCGGCTTCGCCGAGCGCAATGGCCTTTTCTTGGGTAAGGGAGCAATCGCTGATCTGGCCCAGTACCGCCAGATCAATCACATGGTCGTCTCCCAGACGCCCCTGCCAATGGCCAAAGTGCTCGCGCAGGGCTGCCAGGACGCGCAGGCGGGCATCGAGTTCGACGCGGTGGCGCTGGCCATAGTCAAAGCCGATGGTCTCCACATGCGCAAAGTTCTCAAGCGCCCAGGCCAGGCAGGTGGTGGAGTCCTGTCCACCGGAAAAAAGCACCAGAGCGTGACCGTTGCGCATGGAGGGGTCCTTCACAAGAAAAAAGCCCCGCAAAGCGGGGCCTGGGAGACGAGGCTGCAGTGCCTCAGGCCATATAGACCGCAATCATTGCCAGCAGAAAAATCATGATGGCGCCCACGGCGGGAAGCACGAAGGGGATCACATGCACCACCGACTCCACGGGGTCGACCGGGTGGGCGGGCACGGGGCTGTGAGAATCGGTCATGGCGGGGCTCCTGAAACTGGGACGGGAAAAATCACGATTCTAGGCTGCTCAGCGCAAAACCGCTTCCATGCCGGCGGCGCGCAGCTTTTCCAGCACCTCTTGCACGTGGGCCTTGCCGCGCGCCTGCAGCACCAGCTCGATCTCCACGTTCTGCGCCGCCAGCAGCGTAAACGCGCGCTGGTGGTGCACTTCCTCGATGTTGGCGCCGGCGTCGGCAACCGTCTTGGTGATGGCTGCCAGCACGCCCGGCACGTCGCGCGCGCTCACCTGGATGCGCGCCAGCCGCCCGGAGCGCACCATACCGCGCTCGATGATGGCGGCCAGCAGCAGCGGGTCGATGTTGCCGCCGCACAGCACCAGGCCCACGCGCTTGCCTTTGAAGCGCTCCGGGTAGCGCACCAGCGCGGCCAGGCCGGCGGCGCCCGCGCCTTCCACCAGCGTCTTTTCGATCTCCAGCAGCATCAGCACCGCCTGCTCGATGTCGCCTTCATCCACCAGCACCAGATCGTCCACCAAGCGGCGCACGACTTCCAGCGTGACCGTGCCGGGCGTGCCCACGGCAATGCCTTCGGCGATGGTGGAGGTGCCCTGGGCATGGTGCGTGCCCTTGACGGCGTTGACCATGGCGGGGAAGCGCTCGGTCTGCACGCCAATGATCTCGATGTCGGGCCGCAAGGCCTTGGCCGCCGTGGCCACGCCGGCGATCAGGCCGCCACCGCCCACGGCAATGACCAGCGTGTCGAGGTTCGGCACGGCGGCGAGCATTTCCAGCGCGAGCGTGCCCTGGCCGGCGGCCACCGCCTCGTCGTCGTACGGGTGGACGAACACCAGGCCTTGTTCTTCGGCCAGTTGGTAGGCGTGCTGGCGTGCTTCTTCGAGGGTGCTGCCGTGCAGTACCACCTCAGCGCCGAAGCCGCGGGTGCGCTCGACTTTGACGCCAGGGGTGAAGCTGGGCATGACGATGACGGCCCGAATCCCCAGCCGCTGCGCGTGGTAGGCCACGCCTTGGGCGTGGTTGCCGGCGCTCATGGCAATCACGCCGCGCGCGCGTTCCTCTGCGGTCAACTGCGCCAGCTTGTTGCAGGCGCCGCGCTCCTTGAAGGATGCGGTGAACTGCAGGTTCTCGAACTTGAGAAAGACCTGCGCGCCGACGATTTCGGAGAGCGTGCGGGATTCGACGCAGGGGGTGTCGAGCACCTGGCCTTGCAGGCGGGTGGCGGCGTCCTGGATATCTTGAAGAGTAAGCATGCCCCACATTGTGGCGGTGAGTGCCGCAACACGAAACAGAAATCTCGTGCCTGATACGAAAACCATAGCTGCGAATGTTGAACAGATAAGCGCCAGGGCCTGATTTCTCCTAAAACAAGGGGCGCATGGCGAGCCCATGTTTGCTGCGCTCAATGCTTGTCCAGGTGTCCGCCGAAGTGCTAAGGTTCCAACATGTCTGCGCCTGATTTCAACTTGCTCATGACACTCGATGTCTTGCTCGCAGAAGGCAATGTTGCGCGCGCAGCGCAGCGTTTGAAGTTGAGTCCTTCCGCGATGAGTCGGTCACTGGCCCGCTTGCGCACGACCACAGGAGACCCCTTGCTGGTCAGGGCCGGCCGCGGCCTGGTTCCTACGCCTCGCGCGCTGCAGTTGCGCGAGCAAGTGAGTCAACTCGTTCAGGATGCCAGCGCGGTACTGCGGCCGGCGGAGAAGCTGAACCTCAAGCAGTTGCAGCGCACGTTCACGCTTCGAGCCAGCGATGGATTCGCCGAGAACTTCGGCCCAGACCTCGTTGCGTTGACCGCTACCCAGGCGCCTGGCGTGCGGATTCGGTTCGCCCCCAAGCTGGACAAAAGCAGCGCCGCGTTGCGCGAAGGGGCCGTCGACCTGGACACGGGCGTGATTGGCGACGCCACAGGGCCGGAAGTGCGAACGCGCGCGCTTTTTCGGGACCGATTCATCGGTGTGGTGCGCTACGAGCACGCCCTCAGTCTACGGAGCATCACGGCGTCACGCTATGCGGCGGCCCAGCACGTCCTCGTTTCGCGGCGCGGGTTGGGCCGAGGCCTTGTTGACGATGCACTGAAGCTGCTGGGCCTGGAGCGCCAGATCGCCACATTCGTCGGTGGGTTCTCAAGCGCCTTGGCCTTTGCTCGCGCGTCAGACTTGGTTGCGACCGTTCCCGAGCGCCACACAGGCAAGCTGCGCGCGGGCATGTTCAGCTTTCCCCTTCCTGTGAATGTCCCGGAAATTACGGTCTCCATGCTTTGGCACCCGCGGATGGACGCCGATGCAGCGCATCGCTGGCTGCGCGGGTGTCTTCTTGAGGTCTGCACGCAGCAACTGGGCGATGTGCCGAAAGAGTGAGCGCAGCGGCTGCTCGCTTGCGTGGCGCCGCCGTTCGCGCTGACCGGTTCGACCTGCGTGCAGGGGCTCTCAGGAGCCGGTTCTGTAGCGGGACCGCACCCATGCCTGGCTGCCAAGAGCCGCTATGAGGGCTGTGACCACCAACACCGCAGCTACGGCAAAGCTGGTTCGCATGCTCGCCGCAATGACCGATGCATCCGCCGTGGCAAAGCTTGCCGTGCCCGCCGCCATGGCAAAGACGGCCCCCATGACCGATGCGCCGGTGATGAGTCCCAGGTTGCGTGACAGATTCAGCATGCCGGAAATGACTCCTCGGGTTTCGGCGGAGACGTCCGTCATGACCGCCGTGTTGTTGGCCGCCTGAAACAGCGCGTAGCTGGCAGTGATGGCGACGATCGGCGCAACGTAGGCCGCCACCCCCCAGGAGGCTGGAAGCACTGACAAGGCGATGCAGCCGAACACCATCCCGACAAGCCCGGCTGTCGTCGCGCGGTGTGCGCCGAAGCGGTCGACGATGCGCCCGGCCGGTATTCCGGTGAAGGCCGCAGCGATTGGGCCAGCGGACATCGCAGCACCCACCATCGCCGTGCTCAGGTGAAGAGAGAGCCCGAGATAGAAGGGGCCTACAACGAGAGTGGCCATCATCACTGTGGAGACCAGGGCGCTCATGGCCAAGCTCGCGGCAAGCGCAGGGTCCCGGAACATCGCGAGACGAATCAATGGCGAGGCGGCAAAGCGTTCGTTCCAGATGAAAGCCGCGAGTCCGAGCGCCGCAGCAAACAGAAGTGTCAGGTTGAGCTGGCCGAAGCTGCCGCGACCCAGGGTCATTGCCAACGAGTAGGCCGCGAGCGTCAGCGCCAAAAGCAGCATGCCGAGCTTGTCGAACGGCGCTCTTGCGTTTTTGGCAAGGTCGCGTTCCGCAGGCAAATAGCGATGCGCAAGATAGAATGCCAACATGCCGAGCGGAACCTTGACAAGGAAGATGGATTGCCAACCAAGCTGTTCAATCAGGACACCGCCGAGGGAGGGCCCCAGCGCAGTGCCGACCGCCGACATGGTGCCAAGCACGCCCATGGCGCTTCCCGTTCGCGCTTTGGGGACGATGGCGCTTACGAGAGCCATGGTCAGCGCCATCATGATGGCGGCTCCGGCGCCCTGAAGCGCTCGTGCGGCTACCAGCCACGCAAGACTCGGGGCGAAGCTGGCAAGGATCGAGGCGGTGGTGAATACGGCAATGCCCACCATGAACAACCGCCGGCGGCCCAACATGTCACCCATGCGGCCAACACCCACGATCAGCGTCGTCGTTGCCAGCAGGTAGGCAAGAACGACCCACTGCACTTGCTGAAACGTGGCGGAGAAGACGTCCGCAAAAGTCGGCAAAGCGACGTTCGCAATGCTGGTGCCAAGTGAGGGAAGCAGCATGCCAAGTGCGAGACAGGCCATGACTCCCTTGAAAGCAGGGTCTGAAACTGCATCCTGGTGCGATGAGAGAGATTTCTTCGTGCTTGTCATTGAATGTTCCGCCTTTCCTGTCGCCCTGAATCGAGGCGTCCAGGGAAGATAGGGCGTTCGTTGATCGAGCGGAAGGCGCACGGATTGCACTCAACAAGTGCACGGGGCGCTATGAGAGTCTGACCTTCGGGTGGACGGGCGCCGACTGAAGCCGCCTGGAGGAGCGGATCGGCCGGTGGCGTGCACGCTGCCGACGCCCCAGCGCCCGAATGGGGGCGTTGGTCGGAGCGCCACCGCCATACCGAATCGATCCCAGGGTCAGAATTCGAGAAAAAATGGCCTCTAGCGCTTGACTGTAAATCGTTTCAAGCTATCTATTTAATAGCGCACGGGTGCTACAGCGCAGGCACTATCGGCCGTGTGGCAGCAGTGCCCTGAGCGTTGGGGCCGAGCCGCGTGCCTGGGGCCGGCCCAGCTCAAACTTGCTCACCAGCAATCCCAACTGGCTGGCCTGCTGGCGCAGCGACGCGGCCGCGGCGGCCGATTCTTCGGCCAGGGCGGCGTTCTGGTGCGCCATCTGATCGAGCTGGCCGACAAACTGGTTGACTTCGCCGATGCGCCCCATCTGCTGGGTGACCTCCTGGGCGATGGCAGAAATCCGGCCCGAGACGTTCTCGACCGAGCTGGTTACCTCGGCGGTGGTCTGGCCCGCGCGGCCCACTTGCTGCGTGCCCGATGCCACCTTGGCCAGGGAAGTGTGGATGAGGTTGCTGATGTCTTTGGCGGCGGCCGCGCTGCGGCCGGCCAGGGCGCGCACCTCGCTGGCCACCACCGCAAAGCCCCGGCCTTGCTCGCCCGCGCGGGCGGCTTCGACGGCGGCATTGAGCGCCAGGATGTTGGTCTGAAAGGCAATGCCGTCAATGATGGCAATGATGTCGGAGATCTTGTGCGAGGCCACGTCAATTTCGCGCATGGTCGATACGACCTGCCCCATTTCGCTGCCGCTGCGCGCCGCCACGCTGCTGGTATGCGTCGATATTTTTTGCGTTTCCTGCGCGGTCGCGGTGGTCTCCTGCACCGACGTGGTGAGCTGGGCAATGGACGCCAGCGCGGTTTCCAGCGTGGTGGCAGCTTCTTCGGTGCGGTCGCTCAGGTCCTGGCTGCCCTGGGCGATTTCGCCGCTGGCGTTGTTGATGTCGTCCGACGCCTGGCGCACCCCGGTGGCCAGCTCCAGCAGGTTCTGGCGCATGGTTTCCAGTGCTGCCAGCAGGCCGCCGATCTCGTCCTGGCGGCGCGTGTCGATGGGCTGCGAGAGGTCGTGCTGTGCCATGCGGCGGGTGGCCTCCACGGCTTCGCGCACGGCAGCTCGGGTGTCGCGCACCAGCCACCAAGCCAGGGCGCTGCCAAAGGCAAAGGCCAGCAGCGCGCCGACGATGATCAGCCCGCGCGCCGTGCGGGCGTCGGCCGTGGCCAGCGCAGAGCTGGCGGCGTTGGCGCTGTCCTGCCAGTCGCTCAGCGCATTCACGGCCTGGCCCCAGGCTTGCTGGCGCGCGCTCCAGGCCGCAGTGTCCTTGCCGTATTCGTTGCGCATCTGGAAGGCCATGGCGGCGTCGCCCCGTCCGGCGGTCAGCTTCTGACCCAGAGCCAGAAGCTCGCGCGCAGCGCTGCCGGTGGCTTTGACCGGCTCCAGCAAGGTCAGCGCCTGCGTGTTGCCGGCAAGCAAGGTTTCCAGCCGCGCCTGCGCCTCGTCGTACTGCGTCAGCGTGGTGCGCACCCGGGCCAGCACGGCCGGACCGCCTTCGAGATCGGTGCTGGCCAGGTCGCCCAGCGCCTGCACATAGCCCGAGACACTGCGCGCCATCACATTGAGCGTCTGCGAGCGCGCCGCGTTGTGGACGGTGATTTCTTCCAGTGTGGCTGACAACGCCTGCATGCGCAGCAGCGACAGCACCGCCATGCCGAGCAGCAACACCAGAATGACGCCAAAGCCCAGGGAAAGCCGGGCTGCGAGGCTGCGCACGGAGATGACTTGCATGCTTGTCTCTTTATTGATATGTGTCGCCCGGACGACATCGCCGGGTGCGCAGCGCAAGGCTACCCCCCACAGGGCAGCGCATCAACTGTGGAGTTCCTCAGTAGGCCGCCTGATGACGGGGCCAATGATCTTGATCAAAAACTGCCTCCAGCGCTTGTGCAGAAAGCGCTTGCAGCTATCGAAAACGTAGTTTCACTTCAGCCCCAGGCGCCGCGCCAGCTTGTGCAGGTTGCTGGCGTTCAGGCCCAGCTGGCGCGCCGCGTTGGCCCAGTGGCCCCGGTGCTGCTCCAGGGCGGACTGGATGCTCTGGCGCTGGCAGGTGTCGATGGCTTCGCGCAGCGTGCGGGCCGCAGGGGCCGCTTCGGGCAATGCGGTGGGCGACAAGGGCGCCGCAGCAGTGGGCAGCGTGCCCGCGCCTTGCAGGGCGTCGAGGTCGAGCACCTCGGGCTCCAGCGTCACGATGGCATGGCGGCTGGCGCCCCGACTCAGGGTCTTGAGGGCGGCGCGGCTGATCACATGCTCGAGCTCGCGAATGTTGCCCGGCCAGTGGTAACTGCGCAGCGCCGCCTGGGCCGCAGCGGACAGCCGCAGGCTGCGCAGCCCCAGGCGGGCGCGGTTCTGCTCCAGAAAGCGCCCGGCCAGCAGCAGCACGTCGCCTTCGCGCTCGCGCAGCGGTGGAATCGGCACCGGGTAGACCGAGAGGCGGTGGTACAGGTCGGCGCGAAAACTTCCGGCAGCCACCAGGTCGCGCAGGTTGCGGTTGGTGGCCGCCACCACGCGCACGTTGACGCGCCGGGGCTCGTCGGCGCCCAGGCGCTGGATTTCACCGTTCTGCAGCGTGCGCAGCAGCTTGGCCTGCACCGGCAGGGGCAACTCACCCACCTCGTCGAGGAACAGCGTGCCGCCCTCGGCCGCCTCGAAGCGCCCGGGCCGGTCGGTCACCGCGCCCGAGAAGGCGCCCCGGCGGTGGCCGAACAGCTCGCTCTCGGCCAGAGACTCGGGCAGCGCCGCGCAGTTCACATGCACCAGCGGCTTGCCCCGGCGCGCCGAATGGCGGTGCAGCAGGCGCGCAAACAGCTCCTTGCCCACGCCGGTCTCCCCCAGCAGCAGGACCGGCAGGTCAGAGGTGGCGACCAGCTTCATCTCGTGCAGCAGGCGCGTCAACACTTCGCTCTGGCCCAGGATTTCGCCCTCGTCCAGCGCGGCGCGCAATACGGGCTCGTCGCTGGCGTCGCCTGCATAGGGGCTGCCAGCGCGGCTCAGGGCCTGGTTCTCCCGCTCCAGGCGCGTCACTCGGATGGCGGCCTCCACGTGCACGGCGCATTGCGTCAGGTCGGCGCGCGCACGGTCATCAAACGTGCCCGTCTGCAGGGCGTCGAGCGTCAGCACGCCCCAGGCTCGGCCATCGACGCGCAGCGCCACGCCCATGCAGTCGTGCACCGGCAGGGGTTCGCCCACCAGGGCGTCGAGCAGGCCGTCGTACGGGTCGGGCAGGGCACTGTCGTGGTCGAAGCAGGTGACCTCGCCGCGCGCCAGGATGGCCGCCAGGCGCGGGTGCTGGTGCACGGCAAAACGGCGGCCCAGGGATTCGCTCACCAGGCCATCGACCACCACCGGGCGCAGGTGCTCTTCTTCCAGGCGCAGCAGGGCCACGGCGCCGCAGCAAAAGTGCGCACGCAGGCCGCCAATCAGGCGCTGCAGGCGCACGTTGGGTGGCAAGTCGGTAGCCAGGTCGGCCAGCCAGGGCGCTTCAAAAAAGGTATTCATGACCCTTTGATGGTATCAATGACCATTAAATCTAAGGGTAAAAATAACCATTATCAGTGTAAACCCTTGATTTGCATGGCGCTCTGGTCTGGCCCGAAGTGTGCAACGGGTAGTGAGTCACGCCGGCTAGTGTCGTGAGTTGGAACTAGGTTGAAAAAGTGAAAGCTGTCGAAATCGTCGTCAGGCAAGGCGCAAACCACAGCGATAGCCGGTGCTATCGCGAGGATTTGCAACGCTGCATGGCGGCGATTCTCGGCAGCTTTCTGAAACGAACTTCCAACTCAGGACACCAGATGCCCACGTGGCCCTGTTTTCTTCACCCTTGGGACCTTTCACCATGAACATCGACAAATTCAAGCACCAGCACGTCAGCATCCTGAGCAGCATCGCCAGCCTGCGCAGCCTGGCCCATGCCGGCGTGGCGCGCAACGCCGCCGAGATTGCCCGGCTCATCGTCGCCATGAGTTCGACCATCAAGCTGCACCTGGCCGTGGAAGACCGCGCGCTTTACCCCGCGCTGCAGCGCGGCGGCAACCCGGAGCTGGCCCGCCTGGGCCTGCAATACCAGCAAGAGATGGGCGCCATTGCCCGCGCCTACGAGACCTTCGCGCGGCGCTGGAACCTGCCCGAGAGCGTGCGCCGCGACGAGCAGGGCTTCCGAGACGATGCCAACCAGGTGTTGCGCATGGTGCACGAACGCATGCAGCGCGAGAACCACGACTTCTACCCGCGCATCGAGGCGCTGTAAGCCGCGCCCAGCAAGGCGTCCCGGCCCGTTCCTGGCCCACCCCGGCGCCTTGCCGCGGCGGGCTTGCTTGTTCTCCATCAAACTACCTATAGTGTTTTCAATTTATTGTGAACACTATATGTAGTTATTTGTTGCCTTTCAACGATGGAGAAGCCCATGGATACCCAGGTCACCACCTTGCCCCGCGAGGTCATCAAGCGCAGCGCAGAGCGCTCCCCTTTTGACGCCCGCAAGATCCGCTTCGCCATCGAGCGCGCAGGCGCCGCCACCGGCGAATTTGCGGCCGACGAAGCCGCCCTGCTGGCCGCGCAGGTGGGCAAGGTGCTGATCCACCGCTTCCGCGGCGAGGCGCCGGGCATCGAGCAGATCCAGGACGTGGTCGAGCACACGCTGATCGCCGCCAACCACCTGGCCACGGCCCGTGCCTACATCGCCTACCGCGACCGCCACGCCACCTTGCGGGCCGACCACCAGACGCTGGTGAACGTGGAGTCCTCCATCAACGAATACCTCACGCGTGCCGACTGGCGCGTCAACGCCAACGCCAACCAGGGCTATTCGCTGGGCGGGCTGATCCTCAACGTGGCGGGAAAGGTCACGGCCAACTACTGGCTCTCGCACGTCTACACGCCCGAGATTGGCGAGGCGCACCGCAATGGCGACCTCCACATCCACGACCTCGACATGCTCAGCGGCTACTGCGCAGGCTGGTCGCTGCGCACGCTGCTCAACGAAGGCCTGAACGGCGTGCCCGGCAAGGTCGAGGCCGGGCCGCCCAAGCACATGAGTTCCGCCGTGGGGCAGATCGTCAACTTTCTGGGCACCCTGCAGAACGAATGGGCGGGCGCGCAGGCGTTTTCGTCGTTCGACACCTACATGGCGCCCTATGTGCGGGTCGATGCCATGGACTACGCCAGCGTGCGCCAGTGCATCCAGGAGCTGGTCTACAACCTCAACGTGCCGTCGCGCTGGGGCACGCAGACACCGTTCACCAACCTCACCTTCGACTGGATTTGTCCCGACGACCTGCGCGAGCAGGTGCCGGTGATTGCGGGCAAGGAGATGCCGTTCAGCTACGGCGAGCTGCAGGCCGAGATGGATCTCATCAACCGCGCCTACATCGACGTGATGACCACGGGCGACGCCAAGGGCCGCGTGTTCACCTTTCCCATCCCCACCTACAACATCACCAAGGATTTCCCCTGGGAGAGCGAGAACGCGCAATTGCTGTTCGAGATGACGGCCAAGTACGGCCTGCCGTACTTCCAGAACTTCATCAACTCCGAGCTGGAGCCCAACATGGTGCGCTCCATGTGCTGCCGCCTGCAGCTCGATTTGCGCGAACTCTTGAAGCGCGGCAACGGCCTGTTTGGCAGCGCCGAGCAGACCGGCAGCCTGGGCGTGGTGACCATCAACTGCGCGCGCCTCGGCTACCTGTACGCAGGCGACGAGACGGCACTGCTGGCCGCGCTCGACCGCCTGCTCGAACTGGGCAAGCAAAGCCTGGAGACCAAGCGCAAGCTGATCCAGCGGCTCATGGACCAGGGCCTGTTCCCCTACACCAAGCGCTACCTGGGCACGCTGCGCAACCACTTCAGCACGCTGGGCGTGAACGGCATCAACGAGATGGTGCGCAACTTCACCGGCGACGCGCACGACATCACCAGCGAGCGCGGCCACCAGCTGGCCGTGCGCCTGCTCGACCATGTGCGCGCGCGCATGACCGCTTTCCAGGAAGAAACCGGCCACCTCTACAACCTGGAGGCCACACCGGCCGAAGGCACCACCTACCGCTTTGCCAAGGAAGACAAAAAGCGCTGGCCCGCCATCGTGCAGGCGGGCACGGCGGACAAGCCGTACTACACCAACTCCTCGCAGTTGCCCGTGGGCTGGACGGACGACCCCTTTGAAGCCCTGGCGCGCCAGGAAGTGCTGCAGTCCAAATACACCGGCGGCACCGTGCTGCACCTGTACATGGGCGAGCGGCTGTCGAGCGGCGCCGCCTGCCGCGACCTCGTCAAACGCTCGCTCACGCGCTTTCGCCTGCCCTACATCACCATCACGCCGACGTTTTCCATCTGCCCCACACACGGCTACCTGGCGGGCGAGCATCCGTTCTGCCCGACCTGCGACGAAGAGCGACTGGCGGCCAAGTGCGCCGCACGGGCGGCGTGACACGCATCACTGCAAAAAATATAAGCAAAATTGGCCTCTAGCGCTTATCCATCAAGCGCTAGCAGCTATCAACTTCGTAGTAAATCAACGGCGGGGCCATACCCCGCCGTTGCCCCCGGGCGGCGCAGCACACGCTGCGGCATGCCCACTTTCCACCCCGAAGGAGAACATCCATGAGCCATTTTTCCACCACCGAGCACCAAGCCCTGTCCGACGTGCAACTGACCGACGCCGAGCGCCAGCCCTGCGAAGTCTGGACCCGCGTGATGGGCTACCACCGCCCGGTCGCCAGCTTCAACATCGGCAAACAGGGCGAACACCAGGAGCGCCAGTTTTTCGAGGAGCACTAAGTACAACCCCCTGAGCGGCTGCGCCGCTCCGTACAACCGCCAGAGGCGGCAGCTCTTCGGAGCCGTCCAAGCCTGCGCAGGCAGGCTTGGAGCCGCGGTCCTCTGCCCCTTCTCTCGGCTATCGCCGGGAAGGGGGACGGCACCAGCGCCTGTACCTGGGAATGCTGGCGGCCCTTGCGCGGTGCCCCGCGCTCGGGTTGTGCCCCTTTGTTACGGGTCGGGCGAGCTCAGCGCATTGGCCCATGGATGCCACTCCCACCATGAATGCAAGCTCTACGCCAGCCACCCACCTGCGCGTGGGCGGCATCACGCCGCTCACCAGCATCGACTTCCCCGGCCGCCTGGCGGCCGTGCTCTATGGCCAGGGCTGCCCCTGGCGCTGCGGCTACTGCCACAACCCCGAACTGCTGGACGCCACCACCCCCGCCGCCGTGCCGTGGCCCGAGGTGCTGGCGTTTCTCAAAAGCCGCCAGGGCCTGCTCGACGGCGTCGTCTTCTCCGGCGGCGAACCCACGCTGCAAGCCGCCTTGCCCGCCGCGTTGGCCGAGGTGCGCGCCCTGGGCTTTCAAACCGCGCTGCACACCGGCGGCATGTACCCCGAGCGCCTGCAGGCGCTGCTGCCGCTGCTCGACTGGGTGGGCCTGGACATCAAAGGCCCGCTGCACGCTTACGACGCCATCACGCGCACCCCGGGCAGTGGCGCCAAAGCGTTCGACTCCTTGCGCCGCCTGCTCGCCAGCGGCGTGGCCTGCGAGTGCCGCACCACCTGGCACGCGGGCCTGTTCAGTGTGGACGACTTGTTTGCGCTGGCCGATACGCTGGCCGATGCGGGTGTGGCGCACTGGGCGCTGCAGGAATGCCGCACGCCGGGCGCGGCCCCTTGTGCCTTGACGGCCGGACAGGTGGAGCGGCTGGGGGCGCGGATTGCGGGGTTTGTGGTGCGGCGGGGGTGAAGCTCAGTGCCCGGCCAGGAGCAGTCGGTCGAACGGGCAGCAGGCCTTTTCCCCTGCGGTAGCTGTCGAGTCCGGGCGCACCCCATCGGGCTGGTCCCGATGGCTCGGATTCTCCCTATCAAGGAGTCTCTGAAGCCTGTGATCTGCCTGGCTCTCCTGGCTTGATGTGGGTGCAGACCGATACTTTGCAGCGGTGGCAATCCCCTGTGGGTCCGGGTGAAGCACCAATCCGCATACAGTGCGGCCATGCAGTACAGAAATCTTGGCAGCAGCAATCTCAAGGTCTCCGCCCTGTGCCTGGGCACCATGATGTTCGGTGACCAGACCGAACAGGGGGAGGCGCAGCGAATCGTCGCGCATGCGCACGAGCACGGCGTCAACTTCCTCGATACCGCCGATGTGTACACCTCGGGCGCGTCGGAAGCCATGCTCGGGCCGCTCATCAAAGCCCATCGGCACGACTGGGTTCTTGCCACCAAGCTCGGCAACAAGATGTCCGAGCGGGTGAACGAGAGCCACTATTCAAGGGCCTGGATGCTGCGGGAACTCGAAAGCAGCCTGCGGCGATTGCAAACCGACCATGTCGACATCTACTACCTGCACCGCGACTTTGCGGGAATGAATCTCGAAGAGCCCCTGCGGGCACTGGACGACATGATCCGCAGCGGCAAGGTGCGCTATTGGGGCGTTTCCAATTTCCGCGCGTGGCGCATTGCCGAAATGGTGCATCTGGCCGCTCGCATCGGCATGCCCGGCCCCGTGGTCTGCCAGCCGTACTACAACTTGCTCAACCGCATGCCCGAGGTCGAAATTCTGGCTGCATGCGAGCATTATGGGATCGGCGTAGTGCCCTACAGCCCGATTGCCCGCGGCGTGTTGACGGGCAAATACGCACCCGGAGTCGCCCCTGAACAGGGCACGCGCGCGGGTCGGGGCGACCGGCGCATGCGGGAAACCGAGTTTCGCGAAGAATCGTTGGCCATTGCACAGCAACTCAAGGCGCATGCATCTGCCAAAGGCGTGTCGCTGGCGCAATTTGCGACCGCCTGGGTGCTCGCCAACCGCAGCGTGAGCGCAGTGATTGCCGGGCCGCGCACCTTTGCGCAATGGACAGATTATTTCCCCGCGCTGGACTATGTGATCGATGCCGAGGATGAGGCACTCGTCGACTCGCTGGTGGCGCCCGGCCACCCTTCGACGCCTGGCTTCACCGACCCGGCCTATCCGCTGATTGGGAGGCGGCGGGAAGCGGCTGTATGACGCAAGCCTGCAGATTTGAAGTCTTTGCAAAGCGGGATGTGCTGGATCTTTCCGGACCGTCTGACCACCCCACGCGCCCATGAGCGGGAGATTAAAGATCCGCCAGGGATGGAAGCGCCATCTGGGCACCTTGGCCATGGTGCTGGCCGTCTTCGTCGCAGTGCAGGCCTGGCAAACCCGCAAGGTGCCTGGCGGAGCGGCGCCGGACTTTCCTGTCACGGTGGTGCAGGCGGATGGCCGTGTTACCAGCACGACCCTGCACGAGTGGCGGGCCGCCCATCCCGGTGAGCCGGTGGCGTTGCACTTCTGGGCCGATTGGTGCCCTATCTGCAGAACCGAAGAAGGCAGCGTCACCAGGGTTTCACAGGATTGGCCTGTGATGACGGTTGCAATGCAGTCGGGCGACGCGGCAAAAGTGGCGCAGGTGCTGCGCCGGCGCGCGTTGCCCTGGTCCGCCGCCGTCGACCCGCGCAGCGAGATCACTTCGGCGCACGGTTTCGGGGCGGTACCGGCTTTTGTGGTGGTGGACGCCGCAGGCCAATTGCGCGCGCCCACGGTGGGCTACACGTCCGAAACAGGAATGCGCCTGCGCCTGTGGTGGGCCAGGCTGGCCGGGGCGGTTGCGGGCTGAGCGTTTTCGCTCTGGCAGCAGAGGAATGAATGCCGAGGGCAGGCTCTCGCGCCATGGCAATTGGTTGGGGTTGGCTGGCATGGGCGAATTGCCCCGGAGCAAAGCCTCGCCCAAGCCAAACATCAAACCGGCGCGTATGCGCCTGTGCCTCCTGGCCAGGCCGTAAGCACCTCATACCCCGAAGGCGTTACCGCCACCATGTGCTCCCATTGGGCGGACAGAGACCTGTCCTTTGTCACGATGGTCCACCCGTCGGACAGTTGGCTGGTTTCGCGCTTGCCAGCGTTGAGCATGGGCTCTATGGTGAAAATCATCCCTGGTTCGAGCTTCAGCCCGTCCCCGCGCCGCCCGTAGTGCAACACGTTCGGTTCGCCGTGATAGACCTGACCAATGCCGTGCCCGCAGAATTCGCGCACCACACTGAAATGCTCGCGGTGAGCAACCGACTCGATGGCATGGCCGATATCGCCCAGCGTGGCGCCAGGTTTGACTTGTTGGATACCAGCCAGCATGGCTTCGTAGGTCGTCTCCACCAGACGCCGAGCCAAAACGCTGGGAGCGCCGACAAAAAACATGCGACTGGTATCGCCGAACCAGCCATCCTTGATCACGGCCACATCGATGTTGACGATGTCACCCTTCTTCAGAATCTTGTCCGGAGAGGGGATGCCATGGCAAACCACCTGATTGACGGAAGTGAGGATGGTCTTTGGATACCCCAGATACCCCACGTTGGCTGGAATGGCGCCCTGCACATTCACGATGTGGTCGTGGCACATTCGGTCGAGCGTGTCCGTGCTCACGCCCGGCTCGACGTAGGGCTCGATCATGCGGAGCACCTCTGCGGCAAGCCTGGCAGCGTGCCGTGCCATCGCGATGTCATCAGCGCAATGAATGGGCACCTCGTGGGCCATCAGTGCTTTCCAGTCAAGGTGACGGGTTTGCCAAATTGCCCTGTGATGACACCAGCGATGTCCAACCCCCCTGCGAGTTCCGCCTGCATCAACAGTTGGCTGATTTCCCGGTGGTTCAACTCGGGGTGCATTTCGGTCAGCATGCCGACCCGCATCCAGTGCTCCGCCTGCGCATTGATTGACCTGCTGAGAGCGCTCCCCGCAACTCGCAGGTTCTCGTGCATGAGGTCCGAAATTTTTACGATGCCCATCAATGATCTCTATATGAAACGTATATGAATTATACGTGTTTCGTATGGTTCAGTGTGATTCGTCCGGAAGTTCTTGCCCACGCCTCCCTGGAATGACCGCCAATGCCCGTTTTGTTTCAAATTGTTCTGCGTCCTGAAGTAGGATGCTCAGCGAAAGTTTGGGTAGCTGGAAGATAGACGCAGAGGAATACAAGATGACCATCTCGGGAATGAGCCTTGGAAAGCGCCTGACACTGAGCTTTGCGCTCGTGATCACATTGATGGCGTTGCTGGCGGGTCTGGCCTATGTACGCATCGGCGACCTCAATGGTGAGTTCGACCTGATCATCAAGGACCGGTATCCCAAGACGGCCGTTGCCAACAACATCAAGGCCCAAATCAATGAAATCTCGCGCAGCATGCTGGGCATCATGATCATGTCCGACCCGGGTCAGATCAAGGCGGAACTCGACGCGATCGAAAAGTTCAGCATCGCCAACAGCGAATCCATCGCCACGCTCGACAAAATCATTACCGACGAAAAAGGGCGCGAGCTGCTCACGGCGATCACCGAAATTCGCAACCGGTTTCTTCCCTTGCAGCAGTCCTTTGTGTCATTGGTCAGCAAAGACCTGAAAGACGAAGCCCAGCTCAAGTACCTGTTTTCCATGCGTCCGCTGCAAAAGAAGTACTTTGATGCGCTCGACGCCTTCGTTGCCCACCAGAACGGCCAGATGGAAAGTGCCGGGGACAACTCTTCGCAGATTGCCAGGCAGACCAAGCTGCTGATTCTTGCGCTGGCGGTGGCCGCCGCTGTGGCCTGCGCGGTGGTGGGTTTTCTGGTCACGCGCAGCATCGTGCGGCCTCTGCGCGCCGCCATGCGGGTGATTCAGCGGGTGGCCGCAGGCGACCTGACCAGCCGCATCGTGCCGCGCAGCCAGGATGAAGTGGGACAGATGATGAGCGGGCTCAAGGACATGAACGACAGCCTGCGCCAATTGGTGGGCGACGTGCGTTCCAGCACCCATGTGATTGCGTCCACCGCGCAGGAAATTGCCAGCGGCAACCACCAGCTCAATGACCGCACCCTGGAGCAGGGCCAGGCGCTGCAGGACACCAACGCGTCCATGCACGACCTGACCACCATCGCCCAGCAAAACGCCGACAGCACGCAAGAAGCCAACGCACTGGCGGCTTCGGCGTCCAGCGTTGCCATCCGGGGCGGCGCGGTGGTTTCTCAGGTGGTCGAAACCATGGGCTCCATCCACGCGTCGTCCAAGAAAATTGCCGACATCATCGGCGTGATAGACGGCATCGCCTTTCAGACCAATATCCTCGCCCTCAACGCCGCCGTGGAAGCGGCACGCGCGGGCGAGCAGGGCCGGGGCTTTGCGGTGGTGGCCTCCGAAGTGCGCAGCCTGGCACAGCGCTCCGCCACGGCAGCCAAAGAGATCAAGACCCTGATCGACGAGTCCGTCGCCAGCGTCGAAGCCGGCAGCCGCCTGGTCAACCAGGCCGGCAGCACCATGACCGAGGTGGTGGACAGCGTCAAACGCGTCACCACCATCATGGCGGAGATCACGCTGGCCAACCGCGAGCAAGGGGTCGGGATCACGCGCGTCAACCAGTCCATCGAGCGCATGGACGAAGTGACTCAGCAAAACGCGGCCATGGTGGAAGAAGCCGCCAGCGCCGCGCAGGCCATGCACAACGAGGCCGACCACCTGTCGCAAGCGATCAGCGTCTTCAAGCTGGGGGACGGCACGGCTTCGCCGGCTTTGCCGTCTTCGCCCGGTGCACTTTCCATCGGACACCAGCAGGCGCGGGCATAGTATCTGCACCCCACCCATATCCCCACTTAGAAACCCCTCAGGAGACAGTCAATGCGTATTGGTGATCAATTCAAAAAGTGGGCCCCTCTGGCATTGCTGGCACTGGCCTTTGCCTTGCCGGCGCAGGCCCGGGATGTTTCGGGCGTCAAGGTAGACGACACCGCCACTGTGGGCGGCAAGGAGCTCAAGCTCAACGGCGCTGGCATGCGGGCCATTGTGTTTATCAAGTTCTACGCCATCGGCTTGTACCTGCCCGAGAAAAAATCCACCCCGGCCGAGGTGCAGGCCGAGGCGGGCCCCCGGCGCGTCTCGCTCACCATTCAGCGCGAGATCAACAGCGAGGAGTTCGGCCAGTTGTTCATCACCTCGATGAACAAGAACTCCACCAAGGAAGAAAAGGCCAAAGTCGTCAACCAGACGGTGAAGTTTGGAGAGATGTTTGCCAGCCTGGACAAAGTCGTCAAAGGCGACATCATCACCCTCGACTGGATCCCCGGAACCGGCACCGTCAGCACGCTCAACGGCAAAAAAATTGGTGAAACCCTGCCCGGTATCGACTTTTACAACGCCGTGCTGCGCATCTGGCTGGGCGACAGTCCCGCGCAGGAAAGCGTGAAAAAGGAACTACTGGGGGGTTAGAAACGCCCGCTCCAGCAGCGCCGCCACGTCCATGCCACGCGTGTCCATGGCGCCCACCACGCGGCCCCAGTGCGGGTCGGCAAAGCGGGTGGCAAAAAAGGCGTCAGCGACAAAGGCCGGCGCCTGCTGGTGCAGCAGACAGGCCTGCACCAGCAGCACCAGGCGCTGGGCCACGGCGCGGGCGCCGGCCTCATTGAGCGCGCCGGGTGTGGCCAGGTCACGCCCCAGAGTGAGCAACGCAGTCGCCAGGCGCGGCTCGCCTTGGGCGGCGGGGGCCAGGTCGGCCAACAGGGCCGCAGCGGCCTCGGGCTCGCGCGCGAGGGCGCGCAGCACGTCCAGGCACATCACGTTGCCCGAGCCTTCCCAGATCGAGTTCACCGGCGCCTCGCGGAACAGGCGCGCCATCACGCCTTCTTCCACGTAGCCGTTGCCGCCAAACACCTCCATCGCCTCGCCGGTGAGTTCCACCGCGCGCTTGCAGACCCAGAACTTGGCGGCAGGGGTCAGGATGCGCTTGTACGCACGCTCCACCGGCGTGCTCTGGCCCGAGGCCTCGCGCTCGTAGGCCAGGGCCAGGCGCATGGCGATGGCCAGAGCGGCTTCGCTCTCCAGCGCCATGTCGGCCAGCACGGTCTGCATCAGGGGCTGCTCAATCAGCACCCGGCCAAAGGCCTCCCGCTGGCGGGTGTAGGCAATGGCCTGCACCAGCGCCTGGCGGATGATGGCGGCGCTGCCGATGACGCAGTTCAGGCGGGTCAGCGTCGCCATCTCGATGATGGTGGGAATGCCGCGCCCTTCCTCTCCCATCAGAATGCCCCAGGCGCCGTCGAACTCCACTTCGCTGCTGGAATTGCTGCGGTTGCCCAGCTTGTCCTTGAGCCGCTGGATGTGCAGCGCGTTCTTGCTTCCGTCGGGCCGCCAGCGCGGCACGTAAAAGCAGGCCGGGCCCGCGCTGGGCGTCTGCGCCACCACCAGGTGGGCGTCGCACATGGGCGCCGAAAAGAACCATTTGTGGCCGGTAAGCAGGTACTCACCTCCGCGCCCGCCCGCGCCCACCGGCACGGCCCGCGTGGTGTTGGCGCGCACGTCCGATCCGCCTTGCTTCTCGGTCATGCCCATGCCGACCCACATCGAGCGCTTCTGCGCCACCGGCAGGTCGCGCTCGTCGTACTCCTGGCTGAGCAGCTTGCCCTGCAGCTGGGCCCACAGCGCGGGCTCGCGCTGCAGCAGCGGGATGGCCGCCGTAGTCATGGTGGCGGGGCACAGCGTGCCTTGCTCCACCTGGCCATGCAGGTAGAAGCCAGCGGCCCAGGCGCTCCAGCGGCCGGGCTGGTCCGAGTCAAACGGCAGCGAGATCAGCCCGGCCTGGCGGTACATCGCCATCAGCGCGTGCCAGCCGGGGTGGAACTGCACCGCGTCCAGGCGCCGGCCCCGGCTGTCAAAGGCCTGCAGCTCGGGCGTGTGGCGGTTGGCGTCTGCAGCCTGGGCGTAGGTGGTGGCGTCGCCCATGCGTGCGGCATAGTCGCCCAGCATGGGCGCAGTCCAGCCGGCGTCAGCGCGCGCCAGCGCTTCGCAAAGGGCGGGGTCGGTAGCCAGCAGGTCGTAGTCGGCCAGCTCGCCAAACTGGTTGAATACTTCGTGGGTTTGCGCCATGGGGGGCTCCTCGGGTCAGAATGGGTCTGCAATGAGTCTAGGCAATAAGTCCCCACCAGGTGTTCGGCTTGCGCGCGGCGCACTCGCCCGTGCGGCCGAGGGCGCGCCGCCCCCGCCCGCCGTGCGCCGCCGCCCGCGCCAAAGCCGCGCCCAGGCCAGTGCGCAGGCGCTGCAGGACGCCTTTGTTCGGGTTTTGATCGAGCGCGGCTACGCCCGCACCACCATTCGCGAGCTTGTGGGCGTGGCCGGCGTGGGCGTGGGCACCTTCTACGACTACTTTGGCAACAAGCACGCGCTGGCCGCGTTCTGGATTCACCAGCGCGTGCAGGCACTGGAAGCCGCCGTCCGCGAGGCGGCCGCTGCGGCCGCAGGCCGATCTCTGGCCGACGTCGTCGATGCGGTGCTGGCGGTGCAGCTGGGCACCGTGCTGCAGGCCGCGCCCGAATGGGCCGCGCTGTTTTTGCTGGAGCGGCAAATCTCCAGCATCGATGCCTTTCGCAGCCACTACGGCAACTGGGTGCAAATGTGGCAGAGCGCGCTGCTGGGCGCCGCCGATCCGCCCCAGGACGCGGCCGCTGCAGCGCGCATGCTGCACGCCATCAGCTACGGCTGGATCTCGCAGTCGCTGCTGGCCCACGGGCCGGGCGTGGACGCGCAGGCACTGCGCGCGGGCCTGGTGCAGGCGCTGCATGCGGTGCTGGGCACGCTGGAGCGGGGAAATATTGGTAGAAAGTGAGGCTAGCGCTTATTTGGTAAGCGTTAGTAGCTATCTAATATGTAGCAATCGTCACCAATGCCCTGGGTCGGGTGCTCAAAAGTGGGCAAAACGTCAAAGTTCCGCTGCACGCAACGCCATCCACGCTGCACCGGGCTGCTTTTCCACCACGATCTGCCCACCGTCGAGCCTGTAGGTCAACTGACAGTTGTGCCGGGGGTTGGAAAGCACGGCAGGGTTGAAGATGGCCAGGTTTTCTCCGGCAGGGCGGCGAACCGACGGCGTCAGCAAACCAGGGTGGCCCTCGCGGTGAATCCGCGACCCCACAGACTGGCAAAACGTGTAGTCCGAGGGGTGCAAGAGGTCGGGTTGTGTTTCGGCCGCTTGGCGGAAATCGAGCAGTGCCGCGTTGCAGGCCACCCAGTACACCTTCCGTTCTGCGATGACCGCCATCTGCTCAAAGCCTGCATCGCTGAGCAAGCCCCGATACCAGTGGTAGGCCGACTCATAGACCGTGGTTTCAACCGACTCCGACCCGTACCAGACACCAAAGGAGCCATCAGAAAACCGGCTGGTCTGCCAATGTTTGAACGGCCAATCAATGGCGTTGAACCATTGCGCATCTTCGAATGGCCGGTCAATGATGGGCTTGCGCGATGCATACAGTGGTGGTTTGACCTCGTCTTCCACCTTCTGCGCCAGCAGCCACTCGGCGGGGTCGTCCGTCAGGTCATCGAAGAGATCCTGCGATGCCCGCAGGGACACGATGTTGCGAGCCACATCACGGTGAATGTCTGCCAGCTTGGTGTGGGCAAACAGCGAATGCATTCAGCCGACCGTTCAACCGAGGTTCAAACGCCACGTGCGCGGTCGAGGTAACCACGCACCATCAGCAAGCCCGCAAACCCCCACTCCTTCACCACCTCGACAGGCGTCCGGTTGTCAAAGGCCTTGTTGCGGGTGGTCATCCAACGGTAGGCCAGGTCACGGTTTTGAGGAAACAGCAAGCGCAGGTTTTTGTGGATGCCCAGCAAGTGGCCTACACGCTCGTACTGGTCACGGCCCGTGCCAATGGGCTTTCCATTGCGGTAGTTGGACAAGGCTGCCCGGTTGCTGGCGGCAATACCCAGCAGTGCCGCCTGATCCTCGGTACTCAACTTCCAGTGGTCGAGCAAGGCCATGACCATCTTGGCCAGAGCGCCACGGTCTTGTGACGCGGTCACTTCACGTTCAGCTACTGCACCCATGGTGGGCTCCTTGTGTTGACTTGGTCTGGTTTTGGAGTTTAACAAAAAGGCATTTATCAAACAACTTTTGTTTTGATAAAAACAAAAGTTGCCTCATTGCCCATGCGCTCGGCGGCTTCGATACGGTGCGCCGCCTGCTCGCCAGCGGCGTGGCCTGCGTGTGCCGCACCACCTGGCACGCGGGTCTTTTCAGTGTGGATGATTTGTTTGCCTTGGCCGGAGTGCGAGTGACGGCTCAAGGCTGCAAGCAGACAGTTGCTCTCGAGCGATCAATGGCCGCTCCTGGTGGAAGCAGGCGGGCACCATGTCCGCGGCCCTCGTTCGTCTGTTTCGCAAGTTGAGGCAGGCTGATCTCGGCTGAGAGCAATCGGCCGCAACTACTAACCGAAAGAGTACAGGCAGCAGATGACCTGATCGACGTCCTGTCTGGAGTAGCCCTTCTTCTGGACATTCTGGATGTGAAGTGGATTCACGCGCGACTGAACCTCATGCCGAAGATCCTGTAGGGCTTGGGCGCTGCTGCTTGCGCGACGGGCGTGGTCGAATAGGGCCCGGCGTGTTTCAACGCACGGGAACTCAGAGAGACAGCGTGGGAGGCCCTGTGACCTCTTCTTCGCCGTTCGGCGGTTTGCTGTCTAAGTAGTACCACATTGATGCTGGCACGGGGGTTCTGAAATGCCGGCACGCGATGAAGTCCAACGGCCACAAGCCTATTGCCAAGGCAGGCGAGTTCTCTTCCCACCGCAGGCGGCCAGTCGCGTTGAATTGCGTTATGCGGTTGCGCAAAGTTTGCGCCGATGCTGGTAAGGCGTAGGGAGCTTCGGTGCTACCGCTTCCCTGGTGTGCTGGCCCAAAATACCAGTTTGAAGCCCAGTCGGCCGTTGGATGCCATAGCTGGCTGCCTAGGTCGGGATATTCTTTGGCATGGCTCTCGGCGAGACTCTGGTACGCGTCGTCCTGGCCCTGCATCACACACCAGGACCCCATGGTGGCCAGTAGCCACGAGTGGCGGCGCATAAGGCCTTTGAACTCGTCGCTGCCATGCACCTCAAGCTCGACCAGATCGTCGAGGGAGTCGGAACCCACCGGGAACATACGGTCGAGCATGAACACGAAATTCAGGCGCCCCGTGATCTCGGCAGTCCACCAGCGCGCCAAGTCGTGTTGTCCCGTTTGGATGAACAGCACCAGAGCCAGGCAGATGTCGATCACTTGTGCATCCAGTCGCGGAGAGGCTGCCGCTTCGTGGTTGCGCAGCATTGCGGCAAGCGCAGTCGCGAATTCGCTGGAGCGTTCCCGCCACGCGTCATCCTGGCCAGGCTCTACCAAGGCAGCCGACAGTCCGATCGAAGCGATGAGGCCAACCTGTTCGAGCAGCAGCACCGAATACTCAGCGCCTTCTCGCGTGTACCCCGACAGGCCGTCCTTTACGCGGATGTGCGCAGCCACGGCGTCGTAGTAGCGGCTGGCCGCTTGCAGGTAGGAGCGCCAGATATCCCGGATCACCTCACGGACGTCCTGCCGCTCTTGTAGCGATTGCAGGACGACACGGTGGAAGCACCACAGCAGCGTGCGCTCCATCACCCAGAGCGCCTGGCGGCGCTCGCTCTCGCTGTCGGCCCAGTGCGAGCACACCAATGCAGCCAGGTGTACCCGGCGCAGCGCTTTGAGTAGTGCCGGGACGGTTTGCTGGGCTCCTTCCTCACCCAGCTGGCCGTCGGGCGTAACGCCCAACTGGCGTAGCATGAGTCGGCAAAGGTGCTCAAACCGGTAGTCACTGTCGGCGCCCATAACCAGCGCCTTGCGCAGGTCGGCACGGTCCTGACCGTCAAAGAGGTGCTCGTTCAGCAGATGCGCCTCGACCAAGTCGGATACCTTGTCCGCACCCCAGAACTCGAAGCGGAGCTGGGGATGGCGTGCGGCAAAGCCCGCCCAGTTGGGCTGCACTTCTTGGCCAAGGTCGCCTGTGGTCGCCACCACAATTACCTTGCTGTGGTCCTTGTACTCGGGCGGCACATGGCTGGCAAGCCAGACATCGATGATTTCGTCCATGCTCTCACGCACGGCGTTGGGATCCCCGGTCCAGGTGCGTCGGCCGATGTCGCCCTGTTTGATGACGAACAGGAGCAACTCGTCGACGCCATCCGCCGGAGATCGGCCTGCCGCAGGGAAGTCGACGCCGAACTGGCGCACGCCGGCCTTGGGCTTGACCAATGGCACGTAGCCCATCTGCGTTAACAACTCGGGCAGCAGCCGGTCGAACTCGTCGCGCTCGCGCAGCGTCCGCAGGTAGTGCGAGAGCGCCAGGCGCATTGGGTTACCGGCATTCATGTGAGATCCCGCTTGGTTGTGCGCAGTTGCAGTCTCCGGTAGGCATTGCCAACGGGATCGAGCACCTCGCGCCGGGGCATCTCGAACGACACTGAGTGAGATGCAAAGTGCATGGGCTCGGTCCACGATTCGCCATGGTGCTGAAAGCTGGTCTCGCCGGCCTTGATGTGCACCTGCGTGGCGAGTCGCGCAAAGACTGATTGCTTCTGCGCCTCGCGAATCGAACTCTGCATCGCCTTGGCACGGGCTTTAGCGAGATCGCGGCGCAGGGCCATCGGCACTTGGAGTTCGCGCAGGCGCGGTAGCGCCTCCAGCGCCGACATGTCAGCCTCCAACTGCGCTGCGATGCTGCCCAGCAGTTCTCTCACGTCAGCGTCCATCTCCTGCGCGGCCCGTTTTTGTAATGCGTCGCTAGTGGTTCCTGGGTAGTCATAGCCGATTTCTTCATACAGCATCCACCGCAGAAAGGGAAATACGCGCCCCTTCGCGCTGCGCAAATCCAGCAAGGACAGAGCTAACGAGATCATCTGCTTGGGCTCAAGCAGGAAGCCAAGCATCCGCTTGACCAAATACAACAGATCGGCCTCCGTGGCAGTGTCGAGCACCGCTCGATCAAACTCGATCGCCATACAGCCATCGGTGCGCATGTCTGCGACCATGCCCGCAGCAGCATTCGCAGTAGCCTGGCCATCAGCGAGCATCCAGCGGGTGAACACGCGGGACAGCAACGGGGGATGGGACCGAAGCGCCTGCGTGCACGCATCGAAGCGATCCGCGAACTCGCGCTTGCCTACCGCCGAGTCAAGGTGGGCACGGACCCAGGCTTTGAGGAACTCGAGCACTGGTTCGACGTGCGCCGACTCGGGGCGCAATAGCTGAGAGAGACTGTAGTCCAGCCCGTCTAATGCCCGGTCGAACCCATCGCCTAGCCCGACACACAGCGGGAGCCACTCGAAGAAGATGCCCGCCTGCAGCAGATCCCCGTCGTTGTGCGACAAGGCCTGCGCAACGCACCCGACCGCGTCTTGGTCGCCTGCGGCGATGCGTGCACGCAAGGCTTCATCGAAAGTGCGTCGCAGGTGGAGGACTGCGCCGGCGGCGCGCAGTCCAGCTCGGCGCTGAACGACATCCTCGTCGGTGATCCGGAGCAGGATGCGTGCTTCCAGCGCGGGTGCCAGTTCGGCCGACAGGCTGGGCTCTGTAAGCATGCGGCCGGTGACCCAGCAGGTCACCTCGTGAAGCTCGGTCAAGCCGGAGCGTGTGTCTGCGTCTAAGAGGCGTGAGACCGAGGCCTGCTGGTCCGATGCGAACCACGCTATCCAGGCCGCGCCCAGCAGGTTGCCACGCGTTTTGCACGGCTGTGCCAGCAGCATCTCGACCATGTCGCGTGCGGCCGCTGGCTTGCGGCCGAACCAACGCGACAGCGCGTGATAGAAGGCCCCGCCGGCGAGGTCGTTCACCGTGTGCGGCTGCTCGGCATCGCAAAGCGCCACCACATCGGGCAGTTCGACCGCTTCAAGGTAGGGCAGGGTGGCCTCAACGAAATGCAGGGCGTCGAAGACGTCGGCCGGGCAAGTGATGCGGGTCGTCGCCAGGCGCAGGACGCTGGCCCATGGGTGGACGGCCGCCAGGAACCTTCCGCTAGCCATGTCGGCGTTGCCAATCTCGCGGCGCCACAGGTCATAGGCCGCGGCCCACACCACCCGTTCGTCGAAGGGAGGACCACCCAACTCGGCCAGGACATCCACCGCCGCCGCCGAGTTCCGATCCTCAAGGCGCGCGAAACGCAACTTGCCGCCATCGACCGACGCACCGGGAGTGGTGGAGAGATCGAACTGCGCTCCGGCGGGGATCTCGATTTCGAGATCTCCGCGATCGGCTGTCTGCAGTTGGCGCGCAAGTTTTCCTACGGTCACGGGCCGTTGCGTTGTGATCATTGGGTCGGGTCGCGAGGTCATTGCGATGGGATCTTATTAGGTTACCGCGGCGGCACGCGGCGTGACTTCTCCACGCGCCAAACAGGCCTTTGAAAGAAATGCATCGCTCATCGTTTGAGCTGGGCCGAAGGGCAGGAATCCACTACAGAGCCGTCAGCGCACACACTCGAGCGAAGGTCAGCAACCGCTGCCCAGCCGACACTGGGTTGCATAACCCGAGCGTCACTTCAAGGTCGATTCGACCTTCGACCCGCCCCACGTAGCAGCCTCTTTCCGCTCGAACGCCCGGTACCAGATCCAAGGCGCCCGCACGCGCTTCCTGGGCGTTGCGGCCATGACCGGCGCAACGCACGTCCCGCACCACATGCCCCCGGATTTTCCTGGCGTGCAGTCGCAGGATCTGCCGCCCTCCACGCCCAGAGGGCATTGGGCTGCCGCACACAATTAGTGCGCTTAACAAACAAAATACGCAAACAAATTGCGCATAATTTCCTTTAAAGACACAAATAATTGTGCAATTTGACCGATGGTTTGCGTTCTGCTTTTGATCCAGATCAGTGCCGCTACCCCCTCGCCGCCACGATCATCCGGGCTTTGCAGACCCCCCCGGAGACACCCCATGACCCTCGGCCTTGCGCTGCTGCGCGCCCTCAAGAACCACGGCGCGCAGGAAATTTTCGGCATCCCCGGCGACTTCATCCTGCCGCTGTTCAAGCAGATCGAAGAAAGCCGCATCCTGCCGCTGCACACCCTGAGCCACGAGCCCGCCCTCGGCTTTGCCGCCGATGCCGCCGCGCGCATGCACTGCGGCCTGGGCGTGATGGCCGTGACGTATGGCGCCGGTGCGCTGAATGTGGTGAACGCCGTGGCCAGCGCCTATGCCGAATGCTCGCCGCTGGTCATCCTGGCCGGCTGCCCCGGCGAGGTTGAGGCGCATTCGGGCCTGGTGCTGCACCACCAGGTGCGCAGCATTGATTCGCAACTGCGCATCTTCAGCGAGATCACCTGCGACCAGGTGCGCCTGTCCAACGCCGACACCGCACCCGAAGACATCGCCCGCGTGCTGCGCAACTGCCGCGAATACTCGCAGCCCGTGCTGATCGAAATCCCGCGCGACATGACGCTGGCGCCCATGCGCGAAGTGCCCGTGCTGCCGACGCGCAGCTACCACCAGGAGGCGGTGAACGAGGCCGCCGACGAATGGCTGGCGCGCATCCACGCGGCCAAGAATCCGGTGATGGTGGTGGACGTGGAAGTGCGCCGCTTTGGCGTCGAAGCCCGCGTGGCCGAACTCGCCCGCCGCCTGCAACTGCCCGTGCTCACCACCTTCATGGGCCGCGGCCTGCTGGCCGAAGACGGCGTGGATTTGCACGGCACCTACCTGGGCGTGGCCGGGGCGCCCGAGACCACCGCGCTGCTCGACGAATCCGACTTGCCGGTGATGCTGGGCGCCATCCTCTCGGACAGCAACTTTGGCGTCAGCGCCCAGCGCATGGACTTTCGCCGCGCGCTCATCGCCGCTCACCGCGAAGTGCGCGTGGGCCACCACGTGTACCACGACATTCCGCTGGCTGCGCTGGTCGAAGCACTGCTGGAACGCCTCCCGCCCCAGCGCACCGGCACCCCGCGTGCTCTGCCCCCGCAGCCCGACTACCCGCGTGGCCTGGTGGCCGACGACACGCCGCTGTGTGCGGGCGATCTGAGCCGGGCGCTGAACGACCGCATCCTGGCGCACGGGCCGATGAACATCGTCTCGGACATGGGCGACTGCCTGTTTGCCGCGATGGAGCTGCTGCCCACGCCGCTGGTGGCCCCCGGCTACTACGCCACCATGGGCTTTGGCGTGCCCGCCGGCATCGGCGCGCAGGTGGCCACGGGCGAGCGCAGCCTGATTCTGGTGGGCGACGGCGCTTTCCAGATGACCGGCTGGGAGCTGGGCAACTGCCCGCGCCTGGGGCTGGACCCGATCGTCATCCTGCTCAACAACCAGAGCTGGGAAATGATCCGCGCCTTCCAGACCGAATCGCAGTGCGCCGCGCTCGGCGACTGGCGCTTTGCCGACATCGCCAACGTGCTGGGCGGGCGCGGCCACCGCGTCACCACGCGCAGGGAATTCAAGACGGCCCTGGACGCCGCGTTCGCCGAGCGCGGGCGCTTTCAACTCATCGAGTTCATGGTGCCGCCGGGCGACAGCACGCCCACGCTGCAGCGGTTCTCGGAAGGCATCCGCGCGCTGCGGGCGCGGGCGGCGGTGGCCGGATAGAGGGCGCTGCGGCCATTTGCTATCGCTATCGGCCGGTGCAGAAAAGGGGCTGACGCAACCAATGGCATCGTTTTTGCGCAAGTCAGAGACAATGACCGAGAGTCCTCCATCCACACCAGGATCGTCAGCCCCATGCACCCGGATCGCCAGCGCGAAATTCGTCAGTTGTTCGATGCGTACATCGAGATGTATGCCGCACGGGATGAGCGCCTGACCGAACGCTTCAGCCAGAACTTCAGTGGCTACGCGGGCAGTGGGAATGCGCTGATCCAAAGCCGTGACGAGTGGATCAGGATCACACGGCAGGATTTTTCTCAGGTGCCGGGCCGCATCCGCATCGAGATGCTCGATCTCGCGCTGCAGGACCTCAGCGATGACGTGGTGGTGGTCACCGCCTTCTTTCACATCCACCTGCCCAGCGACGGCCAGCTCCTGTCCAGAGAAGTCGCGCGGCTGGTGCTGATCTTCCGCCAGGAAGGCGCCGAGTGGATGATCGTGCACAGCGGCATTTCCATTCCGTACCGGAGCGCGCAGGACGGCGAGGTCTATCCCCTCAAAAGCCTGCAGGAGCAAAACAGCGCCCTGCAGGCCCTGGTGGCCGAGCGCACCCAGGCACTGCACGACAGCCAGGCCCTGTATCGCCTGCTCACAGAAGACGCGCAGGATGTTCTCTGGCGCACGGACAGCCGGCTCATCTTCACCTACATCAGCCCGGCAGACGAACGCTTGCGGGGTTTCAAGGCCGCCGAGGTGGTGGGGCACCATGTGTTTGAAATGTTTACCGACGAAGGCGCGGCCCTGGTCCAAGACATGCTCCAGCGCCGGGCACAGGCCGACCCATCTGGTACGTCCGCCGAGTTCCTGACCTTTCAGGTGCAGCACCGCTGCAAGGACGGCCGCCTGATCTGGGGCGAGGTGCTGTCCAAGCCCGACCGCAACGCGCAGGGCGAAATCATCGGCTACCACGGCATCACCCGCGAAATCACCGAGCGCAAGCGCCTCGAAGAACAGGTGCGCCAGCTTGCCTTCCACGACCCCCTCACCCGCCTGGCCAACCGCCGCCTCATGCTGGAGCACCTGGACCAGGCCATGTCGGCCAGCAAGCGCAGTCGCCGCCATGGCGCGCTGCTGTTTCTGGACCTCGACAACTTCAAGCCCCTCAACGACACCCATGGCCACGGTGTGGGCGACCTGCTGCTCATTGAAGTGGCCGAGCGCCTGAAAGCCTGCGTGCGCGAAGCCGATACCGTGGCCCGCTTTGGCGGCGACGAGTTCGTTGTGCTGCTGTGCGAGCTGGGCACGCAGCAGGACGAGGCCGCCGCGCAAGTCGCCGCCGTCGCAGAAAAAATCCGCACCCGCCTGGCCGAGCCCTATGTGCTCCAGGCGGCACCCTCCGCCCCCGCCATCAGGCACCAGTGCACCGCCAGCATCGGCGTGGCCGTCTTCCAGGGGCGCGACGAGAGCCAGAACGCCGTGATCGACCGGGCGGACGCGGCGATGTACCAGGCCAAGGAAGAGGGCCGCAACCGCATCCGGCTCGCGCCTCGTTCTGCCGAGGCGGGCTGATCCAAATGCGGTGGGGCGCACGCACCACCTACAAACATTCCAGCGCCCGACTTGCTGGCCAGAAATGGCGCATGGTGGGCAATGGGGTGGCGATGAAGTCAGCAAAAATGATAGCTGCTTGCGCTGGATGGATAAGCGCTAGAGGCGTATTTCATTCAAAAATCACAGCTCCTGTGGTGTGAGCAGCATGGGTGTTGGTGCTGCGATTGGGGGTTGGGGGGGGCGTGAAAGCGTGTGACGGGTGTCGGCCAGGAGTTGCCTTTGGGCAAGCGAGTGCGAGCGAGCGTTCAAGCGGGTTGCGGGCGATGTATCAGCACGGCTGAATGTCGGTAGCCGTGGTCTCCTGTCATTCGAGGAGGTCCGGGGCGAACGACCGCTGCACCTCCGTCACCGGCAATTCAACACAGGCCAGCCTGGGAGCGCTTCGAGAACGAATCGTCGCGCACGAAGTGAGCGGTTGTGCCCGCCCCCAATCGAACCAGTGGCACTTTTCGAATTGGACGACCCACCGCTGACTCCAATGTGAACGTACCCAGTAGGGGCCGTTCAGCAAAGGTTCATCCGCACGGTTGCAACATGGCTGCAAGGTCCAGAACAGACCCCTGGCCCACAGCCCCTGAAACCTTCAGCCCACACAGGATCCACCATGAACGCCGATCTCAAGAATTTTCTCCAACCCATCGCACGGGTTGTCGCCGCCACACTATTTATCGTGTTTACCGTGGCCTTCTTTACAGTGCCCTATGTGCTTGAGCAGCATCCGGGTGATCCCCTGGTTCCGTCGCAGCAGACCGGCGTCCGCCACATGACGTGAAGCCTTCTGCCCAAGTGCCTTCATTCATGCCGAGAAAAGCCGCAGAGCAATGCGGTTTTCTCTCCCACATCCCACGAAACAAACCCATGAAGTCCATCAACCAAGTCTTCCTGTTGGCCGCCTGCTGCACGATGCTGCTGACCGCCTGCAACAATGCAGATAACGCGAGCCCGACTCAAGCTCCGACGACCAGCGCAATTGCCAACGTTTCAGACGCCGACGTCACGACCCATGTCAAATCTGCACTGAACAACGAAACTGGTTTGGCGGGGCTGGACATCACAGTCATCACCACCAAGGGTGACGTTCGGCTCGCGGGTGTGGTGTCAAGCCAGGCGCAGATCGACGCCGCCATCAGCGCCGCACGGTCTGCCGAGGGCGCTCATACCATCCACAACGAATTGACCGTCAAGCAGTGAAACACGGCTCTGTGCTCCGGTCACCATGTCTGACACTGTGGTGTTGAAACACTCTATCTGCCAAACCAACCCTTTTTGGACTTCACCCGCTTCTCTAGACAATTTTCAACTTCCACGTCGAAGTTGCTCGAAGTCCGTCGGAGCCTTCGCGTTAGCAGCTCCTATTTGCGGTTGAGGGGCCATGGTCTCGTGCCCGCAAGTCCCCATATTTTTCTGATGACGGTTTCCGGATACTGAGCGTGACGTCACGGTGCGCGAACTGGTGACGGCAATCGCTGCCCAACCGACATTGGGTTGCACAACCCATGCGTCACTTCAGGGTCGCAAGCAGCCCCTCACACCACCCGATTCCACTCCAGCGCCCGGCTCTTCCAATGCGCCTCTATCGTCTGCGTGAAGTCCGCCCGTACCAGCTTGGCGCGGTTCTCCAGCCAGTCGGCGTTTTCGCGGCGCACCACGATGCCCTCCAGGTGGCCCTGGCGGAACTGGCTGTCGTGGGCGTGTACCCAGTCGCGCAGCTGGTCCAGCGTGACCTCGCCCGCGTACAGGCAGGGCACGGTGTTGAAGCCCATCTGCGCCGCCCAGGCGTTGCGCCGCTGGGTGCTCCAGAAGCGCTGCTCCTGGCGGTCGTACACGTCAAACAGCATCCACCAGTCGGGCAGGGTGGCGTAGTCGAGCGAGTGGCGCGCGGCGCACCATTCGCCAAAGGCGACGAGGTGCGGCCCCAGGGCGTCAAACAGCTTGTCTTCGTGCGCGGCCAGCCAGGGGCCCAGGCGGGCGAACTGGCCGTGGAAGGGTTGGGGCAGGTACTGGCCGCGGTTCTGGGCGCGCAGCACGCCGTCGGGCGAGACCGAGAAGCCCAGGTTGGCGCCGTCGAGCTTTTCCTCCAGCACCACGGGGCCGCTCAAGATGTCGTCGGCCTCGGCGGGGGAGAGCACTTTGTCGTCGCGCGGTTCGCCCGTGGCCAGCCAGGCGATGTGGGGGGTGTGGGGAAAGCGGAAAAAGTCGGGCATAAGCACCTATTTTGCCCGCCGGATGCGCGGGTGTTTCACGTGCCAGCGCGCCTGCAGCCAGTCGGGGAGCAGGTTTTCCACCTCCAGCCCCACGGCGTTCAGGGCCTGCTGGCAGTCGATCCAGTCGGTGTCGCTGGCGTTGGTGAGTTTGCAGGCGTGGCCTGCGTCCAAGGCGGCGAGTGCGGCGGCCACCATCTTGCGGTCGGCCAGGTCGGTCACGGCCTCGGCCAGTTCGGGCGGCAGCACGGCGTTGCCATCCTTGTCGAGCAGCACATCAACCCACACCACCTCGCCGCGGTCGATCTTGTGCATCATCGCCAGCCAGCCGTAGTCCTGGTCGGTGAGCTTGTGCTGGTATTCGCCGCAGACATGCCAGTCCACATCGAGCACGGCATGGCGCGTGGGGTCGGCCTCAAAGGCTGCCAGCCAGTCGAACACCTGTTGGCGCAGGGCGGCTTCTTCCACCGGGGTGGCGTCGGCGCGAAAGCGCGAGCCGTCGTCCACCGCGCTGGCGACGATGAGCACGTTGGTGTCCACCAGGCGCGCCTGCATCGCCTGCGCCTCAGCCACCGGCCATTTCCCGAAGGCGTTGCGCGCGTGCGCGGGCCTGTTCACGGGCCTCGCCCATGGCATCGCCAAAAAAGCGCGGCGGCCAGTTGCGCACGGCGCCGAACGCGTCCACCTCCAGCGGCACCAGCACGGCGTCGGCGCCGCGCCGCTCGACAAACAGCATCTGGCATTGCTGGGGGCTGGTCTTGCGCTGCGCCATCAACGTCTGCATGCGGCGAAACAGGTGCTCGGAATGCGTCTCGACAATGAACTGCACCTGGCGCTGCTGGCTGACCTGCGAGAACATTTCAGCGAGCACGGCCTGGGCGAGCGGGTGCAGGTGGATTTCGGGCTCCTCCACCAGTACCGTGCTGCCAGGCGGCGCCCAGAAGGCCATGGCCAGCACCGGCAGCACCTGGGCCACGCCCACGCCCACGTCGCGCAGGTTGGCGACGACGCCGTCTTTGCGCACCACCACTTCGTAGCGGCTCGATCGCCCCACCTGCCGCACGCCAATCTGGTCGGCCATGCCCATGCGCTGCAGCCAGTGCGATACGCTGGCCAGCGTGGCGCCCTGGGTGTCGGACTTCTGCAGCGCATTGGCCAGCAGCGCCTCGATCACCTGGTTGCCGTCGCTGCCCAGTTCGCCCGGGGCCGACTTGCTCCACACTTGGTCGCGCGCGGGCTGGCGGCGCAGCGGGCCGAGGTACACGATGGCTTCCAGCTCACGGCGCAGCGCCAGGCTCAGGTCTTGCAGGTGCGCACCATCGGCACCCAGCAGCGCCAGCGCCTCGGCAGAGAAGGCAATGGAGCGCTCGGGCGCGTACTGCGGCCCCTTGCCGCGCGGCTGGGTTTCGCCGTCCACCCACACCGAGTACGCGCCGCGCTCGCGCCGCACCAGGCGAAAGCGCCGCGCCACGGTGGAAAGGCTCAGCTCCTGCACCACCACGGCGCCGCTGGCCGTCTGCCCATAGCTGCAGGCAAAGCGCGCGTGGCGCACACGCTCGCCTTCGGGGCGCTCGAATTCCAGCGCCATCGAGAACTGGCGCGGCGCGGCCACGCCGTGCGACAGCACGGCATCGAAACCGCCGAAGTGGAAGAAATCGTTGGCCTCGTCGCCCCCCAGGTTCAGGTGCACGGTGCGGTCGGGGGCGGCCGCCGTTTGCTTGAGCAGCAGCAGGCTTTGCAGCAGCGTCGATTTGCCCGAAGAGTTGGTGCCCAGCAGCATGGTCACCGGGGCCAGCCGCACAGGCCCACTGTCGCGCCAGGCTTTGAGGTTTTGCAGGTGGAGGAGCTTGATCATGGCAAAAGCATCTTAGAGCCCACCAGGGTTTTGATAAAAAATGGCCTCTAGCGCTTATCCAGTATGCCTTGGCAGCTATTAAATTGATACCTCTGCCCTGCGTACTCGACCAGCGCATCCTGCACCCAGTGGGCCAGCGCACTATTCAAGGTATCTATTCATAAAAAGTCAGTTGCAAAGGAAGAAGACGCAAAAGTATTTATTCATACAATGCGTCATGCCCCCAGCCACCCCGCGGTCCGAAGCATTGCTCGCCATCCTGCGCCGCCAGCGCGGCGTGGCCACCAGCGCCGAGCTGGGCGATGGCCTGGGCCTGAGCCAGCCCACCGTCTCGCGCGCACTGGCGCCGCTGATCGCCAGCGGCCAGGTGCGCAAAGTGGGCGCCGCACGCTCGCAGCGCTACCTGCTGCCGCGCGCCGTGCGCGGCGTAGGCACCGAGGTCACCATCCTGCGCGTCAGCGCCCAGGGCGTGCCCGCGTCGTTTGCGCGCATGGTGCCGCTCTCGGGCGGCGGTTTCTGGGTGGATGAAGCCGATGGCGTCAGCGAGCGGCACGACGGCCTGCCCTGGTTCCTGGCCGACATGCGGCCCCAGGGCTTCATGGGCCGCAACTTTGCCCACGTCCACCCCGAACTGCAACTGCCCACCGACCCGCGCCACTGGTCCGACGACGACGCCCTGCGCGCGCTGGCCCTGGCCGGTGAAGACCTGCCCGGCAACCTGCTGGTGGGCGAGACCTCGCGCCAGCGCTTCGACACCCTGGCCGCGGGCCTGGTGCGGGCAGAATCTGCCGCCGACTACCCCGCCCTGGCCCAGGGCGCACTGCAGGGCACGCTGCCCGGGTCGTCGGCCGGCGGCGAGCAGCCCAAGTTCTGCTGCATCACCCAGGGCCGCAGCGTCATCGTCAAATTCTCCAGCGCCGGCGCCAGCCCGGCCGACCAGCGCACCCGCGATCTGCTGCTGTGCGAGCACCTGGCGCTGAAGGTGCTGGCCGACGCCGGCCTGCCCGCCGCACGCACCCAGGTCTTCGTGCAAGAGGGCCGCGTGTTCCTCGAATCCGAGCGCTTTGACCGCTATTCGCCATGGCGCGCAGAAGGGGCCGCGCCCACCGCACCTGCAACGCCGCCCGGGCGCCTCGGCATGGTTTCGCTGCTGGTCTACGACGCCCAGTACATCGGCGAGATGGACAACTGGGCCGCCACCGCCCTGCGCATGCGCGCCCACCGGCCGCCCTTGCTCACCGAAACCGACGCCCGTACCCTGCGCCTGCTCGAAGCCTATGGGCGGCTGATCGGCAACACCGACCGCCACTACGGCAACATCTCGCTGGTGCTCGACGGCGACGACTGGCGCCTCTCGCCCACCTACGACATGCTGCCCATGCTGTACATGCCGATAGCGGGCGAGGTGGTGGCACAGGCGCTGGGCGCGCGCGGGATGGCGGCTACCGAGGCGACGCGCGACCTGTGGGACGAGGCGCGGGGGTTGGCGCTGAGGTTCTGGCGGGCGGTGGAGGGAGAGGGGCAGATTTCGGAGGGGTTTCGGGAGATTGCGCGGGGGAATTCTCAGCCCATAACCACATCGTAGAACTGAGGCGTTCGACTGCCATTGAACAGCGGCGCGACAAGCTCGCTTGCCTTTGCATGGGCAGGAGTACTGTGCATTTTCATGAAGCTTTCATGGCTCTCATGCTCCACGATGGCAGCATAGTTGCCCCCTTTGACAGGGCTCAAAAGTCGCCGGCTGATGAATCCTTCGTGTTTTCCAAACTCCTCATTGGTCTGAGCAAACCACGAACGAAAATCCGCATCCTTGCCAGGCTGGATGGGTGGAAAACTGATGATGACAATGAACATGACACCTACCTTGTTGTGTTGGATTGGAAATTTCGTCTTGCCGCGAACGCAAATGCCGGCAACCTTTCAGTGGCGGTCCGCCCTTCAGTGCGGCAGCTGGATGGCTTTCCAGCCGGCGTGGTCGAAGTGCTTCCCATAGGCGTTGGAAGCCTGAGCGATCTTGACCACGCCTGAAGCACGCTGCTTCTCCCCTTCCTTGCCTTCGGCTGCTTCTACGCCGCTCATGATGTCGGCCACGATGATGTGGAGCTGCGCGTCTGCCTGGGGGTCAAGCTTGCAGTTCTCCACTATGTAGGCGACCTGTGCTGTGACGTCCTTGCTGAAAGCCTCGTAGTCGGCGGCCTTCGCCTTGCCAGAATGGGCTTTGGGAAGGATCTGCGAGACAGAGGTGTGAATGGTCGACATCGCCTGGCGCAGCGCATCGTCGGTGCCCCACTTCTTGCCCGCATTGAGTTCAAGCTTGTGGGGGCTTGATTTGCCATGGTCATGGGCGTCGGTGGCGGCCAGCGCGGCGAAGGGAGAAGAAAGAGCGACGGCAAGCAGGAGGACGATGGGTGATTTCATGAGGAGACTCCGGTAGTGATGGAAGGACTTTGGGGCCAGCCATTTCGGTGGCCTTGTTGTCTTCAACGAACCTCGTCGCAAAATGTTCCCTCATTCTTTTGATCTGCTCCTGCCAAGCGGGTCAATCGCGATGCAGCAGCTCTTCTTCCGTACTTTCTTGCGAGTAGCGGCTTAGCAGCAGATCCATCAACCGCTCGCGCTGCTGCTCGTCCAGCACGCCGCGCTCGGCCAGAAGTTGCGCGATCACGCGCTGCTGCTGTGCTTCCTGCAGGGCCGCAATGGCGGTCTGTTCGGCATCGATGGCGGTGCGGTCCGGAGCCGCGGCAAAAATGTGCCGCACAAGGGCCTCGCGGTGCCGTCGGATGTCCTGCCAATTGGCGGCCAACGCCTGCAGAAACGCTGGCTCCAGTTGTTTCCATTGGGCCCGCTGCTCGGTACTCAGTTTCAGGTAGTCCTGCAGATTCAAGTGTTGAGGCTGCGCTGGAACGTTCGCCGGTCGAGGCGCTGAGGTGCGGATGACGAGAGACGCGACAACTCCCAGGTTCAGGGCCAAGGATGCGGCCAGCAAATAGCGGGTCAAGGCGGTGCGATTCATGGCCTTCCTTTCGACAAGCGGCAAAGTTCTGCGGCAGCGCACAGGCCACCCGGAGGGACAGGGTCGAACACGCGAACCATCTGTACAGGGGTAGCGACGGTTGCGGTGCCTGCACCGAGCAGCAGGCCACCGAGCCAGACACCTGAGATCAGTGCTACGCCAGCCGTTAGCCCGGTAGGCATCCAGCCGGAACCGCCCCACAGCGCAGGCCATGGCCGATGCCGGCGCTGGGGCTGGCGTTGCAGCTGACCCTCCAGACGGGAGGCCAGGTCGAACCCCAGTGTGGGAGAGGGCAGCGCGTGCAGGGTTTGCCGCAGTGCCTGTAAATCCTCAAGTTGCTGCTGACAAATGGGGCAGACGTTGAGGTGCTTTTGGAACCGGGCGTGCTCGCCTGGCTTCATCATTTGGTCTGCGTAAGCAGACAGCTCTTCGTGTCGGGGGCAATGCATGGTGTTTCGTCCTCTCAGCGCGGAATTTTTTCCAGCAATCCGGCGCGCGCACGGGCGATGCGCGATTTCACGGTGCCCAGGCTGATGTCCAGAACTTCGGCGATATCCTCGTAAGACATCTCTTCGATTTCCCGCAGCAGCAGGATTTCTCGGTGTTCGGTGGGCAGTCGTGCCAGCGCCCGTTCGAGTCCATGGAAACGCTGCACCGTCTCCAGCGCGGCGTCGGGCGTGGGTGCTGGGTCTTCGATACCGAGATCCTGGCCGTCCTCCAAAGCGACGAACTCAACGAGCTTTCTTCGGCGCAGCCAGTCAAAGGCCTGGTTGCGCGCGATGCGGAACAGCCAGGTAGTAAAGCGCGCATCTGGCCGCCAACGCGCCAGGGCCTGGTAAGCGCTCAGGAAGGTCTCTTGAGTCAATTCCATTGCATCGTCCTGCGAGCGCGTGAGGCGCACCAGGAAACGGAAGATGCGGTCCTGGTAGCGCGCCACCAAAGCTGAAAACGCAGCCACATCGCCCCGCTGCGCACGGGCAGCGCACTCTTCGTCGTCAAGATGGCGGAGCGATCTCATGGTCTTGCCAGTGTCAACGAACGGGGCGAACAAAGGTTCCATATTTTGCGTGGCGCTGGAAATCTGGCTGGCGTGACGGGCTGTGGCAGCCTCAGCCCGAACCGATTCGCGACGGACCACGGACGAGGTATCGGTGGTTGCCGATACCAACGATTCCCAGGTCAGTGACCGCAATGTGGCTGATACCGTGACCTCGGTTCCACGGCGTGCAACAGCAATCGCTGCCAAGGGGAAGTACCGGGCAAAAAAACCGAAAGGCGGTTCAGGGTCAACGGCACGCGTAGGCGAGTCTCCCACTTCGGTTGAAAGCGTGCCTCAGTGATAGTGGCTCTCATACCGATGCCGAACCGCGCCGATCACGATGCGCACGGGCGGGATGGTGGCAGGCTTCATGGCCAAAGTGCATCGCTTATGTGATGCAGACACCCAGATTTCAACTGCCCCCACACACCCTTAGCACATCCCCCCCATACGCCTCCAGCTTCTTCGCCCCCATGCCGCTGATCCCCTGCAAATCGTCGAGCGTCGCCGGGCAGCGCTCGGCAATGGCTGCCAGGGTGGCGTCGTGGAAGATCACATAGGCGGGCAGGCCGTGCTCGCGCGCCACTTCGGCGCGCCAGGCTTTGAGGTTGATGAAGCGCACCTGGGCCGCCTGGTCCAGCGAGGCGGCGGCCGGGGGCAGGGTGCCGGCAGGGCTGCGGCGGCGTTTGCGCTCGCCAGGGGCGGCGGCCACGGTTTCGCGCAGGCGCACCGGCACTTCGCCGCGCAGCACCGAGCGCGAGGCGTCGGTGAGGGCCAGGGTTTCAAAGCTGTGACCGTTGTCGAGATGCACTTTTTCCAGGCCCACGGCGCCGGTGGCGACGAGCTGGCGCAGCACGCCGCGCAACTGGTGCTCTGAGAGGTCGGCGCCCAGCCCGAAGGTGCTGAGCTTGTCGTGGCCGAACTGGGCCACTTTGTCGGTGGCTTTGCCGCGCAGCACGTCCATCAAATGGCCGGCGCCAAAGGTAATGCCGCTGGCCTGCTGCACGCGGTAGATGGTCGACAGCAGCTTGCGGGCGGCGTCGGTGGCATCCCACACGGCCGGTGGGCTGATGCAGTTGTCGCAATTGCCGCAAGGCTCGGACGGTTCATCAAAGTACGCCAGCAGCCGCACGCGCCGACAGTCGGTGGCTTCGGCCAGGGCCAGCAGGGCGTCGAGCTTGCCGCGCAGCGCGGCCTTGAATTCGGCGCCGGCCGGGCTCTCGTCGATCATGCGGCGCTGGTTGACCACGTCTTGCAGGCCGTAGGCCATCCAGGCGTCGGCGGGCAAGCCGTCGCGGCCGGCGCGGCCGGTTTCCTGGTAATAGCCCTCGATGTTCTTGGGCATGTCCACGTGCGCCACAAAGCGCACATCGGGCTTGTCGATGCCCATGCCAAAGGCAATGGTGGCCACCATGACGATGCCTTCCTCGCGCAGAAAGCGGTCCTGGTGCTTTTTGCGCACCGCGCCGTCCAGCCCGGCGTGGTAGGGCAGGGCGTTGATGCCCGCGCTTGCCAGCGTGGCGGCCAGCTCGTCCACGCGTTTGCGCGACTGGCAATACACCACACCCGCTTCGCCTGCGTGCTCGCGCTCGATAAAGCGCAGCAGCTGCGTCGTCACATCCTTCTTTTCCTCGATGCGGTAGCGGATGTTGGGGCGATCAAAGCTGCTGATGAAAAGGCGCGCCTCTTGCAACTGCAGCCGTTCCACGATGTCTTCGCGCGTCAGCGCGTCGGCCGTGGCGGTGAGCGCAATGCGTGGCACGCCGGGAAAGCGCTCGTGCAGCACGGTGAGCGCGCGGTATTCAGGCCGGAAGTCGTGGCCCCACTGGCTGACGCAGTGGGCTTCGTCGATGGCGAACAGGCTCAGCTTGCCCTGCGCGTACAGGTCGTCGAGCAGACCGAGAAAACGCGGTGTGTTCAGCCGCTCGGGTGCGGCGTAGAGCAAGGTGATGGCGCCGGTCTGCAGGCGCAGCTCGACGTCTTGCGCCTCGTCGTAGCTCAGGCTGGAGTTGAGAAAGGCGGCATCGACCCCCGCCTCGTGCAGCGCGCCGACCTGGTCGTGCATCAGCGCAATCAGCGGCGAGACGACGATGGCCACGCCGCGCCCCTGCTGCTGGCGCACGATGGCCGGCACCTGGTAGCACAGACTTTTGCCGCCGCCCGTGGGCATGAGCACCAGCGCGTCGCCACCACCGATCACATGGAGGGCGATGGCTTCCTGCGGGCCACGAAAGGCTTCGTAGCCAAAGACTTCTTTCAGGACGGAATGCGCGGCAGACAAAGGATTTGCTCTTTTATTGATAGCTTCAAATGCTTATGGGATAAGCGCTAGAGGCCGATTTGACATAAAAAATACGGTGTGAGCGCCCAGGGCCAGCGCAAATCGGCGCCCCCGATTATCGGCAGGCGGCGACCACCATCGTTCCTCGATACAAAGCGAAATAAACCGAAACCGCCCCGAGATGACCTGCGGGCGGCCGCCGCGCACCATAGGGTCTCGTTTTACTACCGCATTGAAGAGGACATCGCCATGAAACCCTGGATCAAAAGAACCCTGTTCGGCATGCTCGGCGCATCGCTGCTGGTGGGCAGCCTGTCGGCCTGCTCCAGCGGCCACGGCTGGCGCCACGGTCAGATGAACGAGCAAAACATCACCGAAATGCGCGGCAAGATGCTGGAGCGCGTGGGCAGCAAGCTGGCGCTCGACGCTGCGCAAAAGCAAAAACTGGCACAGCTGGCGGACACCCTGCAGGCCCAGCGCAAGGCTTTCATGGGCGACGCCGCTCAGCCGCGTGAGGCACTTCAAGCCCTGGTGGCAGGCGCCACGTTTGACCGCGCCGCAGCGCAAACGCTGGTAGATGCCAAAGTGCGCGCCGTGCAGGCCGGCAGCCCCGAGGTGATTGCCGCCATGGGCGACTTCTATGACAGCTTGAAGCCCGAACAGCAAGCGCAGGTGCGCGAGATGATGAACCAGCGCCGCGGCTGGATGCGCCACCGGGGCTGAGGCCACGCCATGCCTGGCCACCACACCAGTCTGCAGCGCCTGACGCAGGGCCTGCGCGAAGTCGGCCCCGCTTTGTTCCACGGGGTGCCGCAGCCGCACGAGGAGCTGCTGGCCCTCGTCTGGGGCCCGCGCTTTGACCGCCAGCATGCGCTGGGGCTGGCGGCGCACCAGCCCGAGCAGGCGGCGCGCACGCTGCCAGCGCTGCTGTCCGCGGCGGACTGCTTTGACACGCTGGCGGCGGACGGGCAGCGGCGCCTGCGCAGCCTCATTCAGCGCCACCACCGGCTTTACGCTTGATCTGGGAATGGAATGGTTCAAGCTACAAGCGAGAATTCCCACACCATGCACCGCATCCTGCTCATCGACGACGACGAACAGCTCGGCCCGCCGCTGGCCACCTACTTCCAGCGCTACGAGCTGGAACTGGTGCAGGCGCTGCGCCCCAGCCAGGGCTTGGCGTTGCTGGAAGGTCCGGGTCAAGGCGGCTTTGATGCCGCCATCCTCGACGTGATGCTGCCCGAGATGGACGGCTTCGAGCTGTGCCGCAGCATTCGGCGCACCAGCGACATCCCCCTCATCATGCTCACCGCGCGCGGCGAGGTGATGGACCGAGTGGTCGGCCTCGAACTCGGCGCCGACGACTATTTGCCCAAGCCCTTTGAGCCGCGCGAACTCGTCGCCCGCCTGCAGACCGTGCTGCGCCGGATGAAGACCGCCGCGCCGGGGGACGCGAAATCTGCGCCCGGCGTGTTGGAGTTCGACGGCCTGCGCATCGACCCCGCGCGCCGCAGCGTGCAATGCCTGGGCCACGAGGTGGAGCTGACCGGCACCGAATTCGACCTGCTGCACCTGCTGGCGAGAGAAGCCGGGCGGGTGCTGAGCCGCGACGACATCCTGAACCAGCTGCGTGGCCACGAGGCCGAGCTCTACACCCGAGCGGTAGACATCATCGTCAGCCGCCTGCGCAAAAAACTCGAACCGCTGGACGCCATCAAAACGCTGCGCAACGCCGGCTACACGCTGGCCCTGCGCCGGGTATTCATATGAGGCGCAAGTCCAGGGGCCGGCATGCGGCGCAGGCACCCTGGCACCGCCGCGCGCGCCAGGCCGTGCGCCGCTCGCTGCGCGTGCGCCTGGTGCTGGTGTTTGTGCTGCTGGCGCTGGCCATGGCCGTCACCTTCATTGCAGGCGTACAGAAAGCCGTGGCCGTGGGTTGGCGCGAGGCGGCCCGCCCGCTGCTGATCGATTACGTGGACCACCTGGCGCAGGAAATAGGCAGCCCGCCCAGCATGGAGCGTGCCCAGGCCATCACCGCGCGGCTGCCGATTTCCCTGCGCGTCTCTGGTCCCACGGTGAACTGGAATTCGCAGCCGGACGCACCCCGGCCCGGCTGGACGCGCGACCCGGCATGGCGCCACAGCCAGAGCCAGGATGACGGAGAAAACCTGCTGGTGCGCACCACGGCCGACGGCCACCGACTGGAATTTGGCCTCTCGGTGCAGGCCTGGCAGCACCGCCCGCGCATTGCGTGGATCACGCTGGGCGCCCTGCTGCTGCTTACCGCACTGGCCTACCTGTATGTGCGCCGCTTGCTGCGCCCGCTCGACGAGATCCGTGCCGGCGCCGAACGTTTTGGCGCGGGAGCGTTCGACGATCCCATTCCCGTGCGCTGCGCGAACAAGCCCGATGAGCTGGGGCAGCTCGCCGCCACGATCAACACCATGGGCAGCGACATCCACCAGATGCTCGACGCCAAGCGCGCCCTGCTGCTCGCCATGAGCCACGAACTGCGCAGCCCGCTGACCCGCGCTCGCCTGAATGCCGAACTGCTGCCCGAGACCCCCACCGTGGATCCGCAGCGCCAGGCGCTGCTGCGCGACCTGGGTGAAATGGCGCGATTGATTGCCGACCTGCTGGAAAGCGAGCGCCTGGCGGGCAGCCACGCGGCCCTGCACCGCGAGCCCGTGGACCTGGCAGCGCTCGCGCGCGAAGTGGTGGCCGAACTCGGCAACCGCCACGCCAGCGCCGCCGCCATTGCCATCCACGCGCCGCCGGGCCTGCCCGCGCTGGCGCTTGACCGCGCACGCATGCGATTGCTGTTGCGCAACCTCCTGGACAACGCCCTGCGCCACAACTACCACTTCGGCCAGCACCCCGCCGATGGCGCCGCGCCGCCGCCCGAACTGCGCCTGCAACTGCACGGCGACGAACTGGAGATCGAAGTGCGGGACCACGGCCCCGGCGTACCGCCAGAGCACCTGGCGCAGCTGGCGCAGGCCTTCTACCGCCCTGACAGCGCCCGCCAGCGCACCACCGGCGGCGTGGGCCTGGGCCTGTACCTGTGCCGCCTGGTGGCGCAGGCGCACGGCGGGCGGCTGGAGCTGCGCAATGCCGAGCCGGGACTGGCGGTGCGGGTGGTTTTGCCAGTGCAGGCGGCACGGCCCGCAACTGCTGCGAAAGCCCAGGGGTCGCAAGACGATAGCGATTGATTCACTATTTTCAGTGGCCTTGACTCGCCTCCGCCACGGGGGAACAGAATTGCAAAAACCGCGAGGCCTCCATGAACACCCGGCGACTGAAAAAGGAACGCGAGAGTGTTCAAAAACCGGTGCGGCCTCACGCCGCTTTGCCCGCCTTGCCATGGTGGCGCTGGCTGCTCTACCTGGGCAGCGGGCTTGCCATCTTCAGCGTCATCTACTTGAATATCGGGGGCACGGTTCCCGAGCATTTCCTGCACCTGGCGGCCTGGCGTGGGGCGGATGCCCTTGGCTATCTCGCCATTTCCGGCGTCTTCACTGGTTTGATCGTTGCTTTGCTCAAGCTGTTCCTCGACCCCGTGTTTCTGGGCGTTGTGGAGCGCAAATCCGCACTGCGCATCGCCGAGGATCTGGCAATCTCCGTCGCACAAACGGCGGCCGGCGTAGCCGCAGACGGGCTGCTGAACGCTGCGGCCAGTGCAGCGTCGTCCGGCGGCGATTCCGCTTCCTCTGGCGGTGTCACCAGTGGCGGTGGCGGAGACTTCGGCGGCGGTGGCGCGTCGGGCAGGTTCTGAGGCCGTTGAGCCGTTGATGACAGGCCAGTTTGTCCAGTTCAGCAGAGTGCGCGCATCGCGCACCTGACGCATAGGCGTTGTCAGAAATCAGGGTTTATCCTGTATATACAGGTATGGATGAGGCGCCGCACAATGCAGTGGCGCGGGACGCCTTCAGTGGTCGCCGCCAGCCCCACCTAGACGCTTCACACTGAAAAGGAGTCCCTTATGGTCCCGTCATTTGTCAAGAACGCCGCTCTGCTCGCAGTCGGCACCGCCATCGCCGCCATGGCCGTTCCGGCCGGCGCCCAGACCAAGATCACGCTGGGGATGTCCGGCTGGACCGGCTTTGCGCCGCTGACGCTGGCCGACAAGGCCGGCATCTTCAAGAAGAACGGGCTGGACGTAGACCTGCGCATGATTCCGCAGAAAGACCGTCACCTGGCGCTCGCATCCGAAGCCATCCAGTGCGCCGCCACCACGGTGGAAACGCACGTGGCCTGGAACGCCAATGGCGTGCCCATCGTGCAGATTTTCCAGATGGACAAATCCTACGGCGCCGATGGCCTGGCCGTGCGCAACGACGTCAAAACGTTTGCTGAGCTCAAGGGCAAGACGATTGGCGTCTCGGCGCCTGGCACCGCGCCGTACTTTGGCCTGGCATGGATGCTCAACAAGAACGGCATGACCCTCAAGGACGTGAAGCTGGTATCGCTGGAGCCGCAACCCGCCGCCCAGGCATTCATTTCGGGCCAGAACGATGGTGCCATGACGTATGAGCCCTATCTTTCCACCGTTCGCGCCAACCCGCAGGCCGGCAAGATTTTGGCCACCACGCTCGACTACCCCATGGTGATGGACACCGTGGGCTGTGCGCCCACCTGGCTCAAGGCCAATCCCCAGGCCGCGCAGGCACTGACCAACTCGTACTTCGAGGCGGTGGAAATGATCAAGACCGACCCGACCAAGTCGTATGAAATCATGGGCGGCGCCGTCAAGCAAAGCGGTGAACAGTTTGCCAAGTCAGCAGCCTTCCTGCGCTGGCAGGACAAGGCGGCCAACCAGAAGTTCTTCTCGGGCGAACTCATGCAGTTCATGAAGGATTCGGTGCCAATCCTGCTGGAGGCGGGTGTGATTCGCAAGGCGCCAGCAGACCTCAACGCCACCTTCGACGCGAGCTTCATCAAGTAAGCCGGAGTCGTCCGCCATGCAAACCAACTCTGTTTCCACACCCGTGCTCGGGGCCGTGCCGGTGCCGGTTGCCCGGCGCAGGCGCCAGCTCAAACCGCTGGAGCCCATCAGTTCGCGCATGCAATCCATGCTTGGCATCGGCTTCTTTGTGCTGTTCGTGCTGGTGTGGGCAGGGTTCACGCTGGGCGGCTATGTCTCGCCTACCTTCCTGGCCAGCCCGGTCACCATGGTGCAGGAAGGTTGGCTGCTGTTCACCGAATACAACTTCCTGCACGACATCGGCATGACGGTGTGGCGCGTGATGGGTGGCTTTGTGCTGGCGACGGCCATCGCGGTGCCGCTGGGCATTGCCATGGGCGCCTACAAGCCGGTCGAGGCCTTCTTTGAGCCCTTTGTTTCGTTCTGCCGCTACCTGCCGGCGTCGGCCTTTATCCCGCTGCTGATCCTGTGGGCCGGTATTGGCGAGACGCAGAAACTCCTGGTCATCTTCATCGGCTCGGTGTTCCAGATTGTGCTGATGGTCGCCGTCACTGTGGGTGGCGCCCGGCGCGACCTGGTCGAGGCCGCGTACACCTTGGGGGCGGATGGCCGGGGCATCGTGCGCCGCGTGCTCATCCCCGGCGCCGCGCCCGGCATTGCCGAAACGCTGCGCCTGGTGCTGGGCTGGGCCTGGACCTACGTCATCGTGGCCGAACTGATCGGATCGGCCTCGGGCATCGGCCACATGATCATGGACAGCCAGGCCCTGCTCAATACCGGGCAGATCATCTTCGGCATCATCGTCATCGGCATCATCGGCCTGATTTCCGACCTGGCGTTCAAGATGCTCAACCGCCGCCTGTTTGCCTGGAGCAGCCTGTAATGAACGCACTGAACCAACTGTCCATTCGCGGTGTGTCGCGCACCTTCACCTCGGCGCGCGGTCAGGCCACGCAGGCGCTGCTGCCCGTGAATTTCGAGGTGCGCGAGAACGATTTCGTCACGATTTTGGGCCCCTCGGGCTGCGGCAAATCGACGCTGCTGCGCATCGTGGCGGGGCTCGACTTTCCGACCACCGGGCAGGTCGTGCTCGACGGCCAGCCGGTGGAAGGCCCCGGCGCCGACCGCGGCATGGTGTTCCAGAGCTACACGCTGTTCCCCTGGCTGACCATCGAGCAAAACATCCGCTTTGGCCTGCGCGAGCGCGGCATGGGCGCCGCAGAACAGAAAGAGCGCAGCGACTACTTCATCAGCAAGGTGGGCCTGCGCGGGTTCGAGCAGCACTTTCCCAAGCAGCTCTCGGGCGGCATGCAGCAGCGCACGGCCATTGCCCGCGCGCTGGCCAACGACCCCAAGATCTTGCTCATGGACGAGCCCTTTGGCGCGCTCGACAACCAGACCCGCGTGCTCATGCAGGAGCTGCTGCTGGGCATCTGGGAGGCCGAGCGCAAGACGGTGATGTTCGTCACGCACGACATCGACGAAGCCATTTTCATGGCCAACCGCGTGGCGGTGTTCAGTGCCCGGCCCGGCCGCATCAAGACCGAGCTGGCGGTGGACCTGCCGCACCCGCGCCACTACCGCGTCAAGACCAGCCCCGAGTTCATGGATCTCAAAGCCCGTTTGACGGAAGAGATCCGCGCTGAATCGCTGGCTGCCGATCTGCATTGAGTCGCCTGCACCGCTGCCTGCCATGAGCCAACCAACCGTCCGCCGCCCCGCCCACGCACCGCATTCGGCCCACGGTGCGCCTGCCATGGCCTTGTACCAGCAGGTGAAGGACTTCATTGCCCGGCGGATCCAGGAAGGCGTCTGGCGCGCCGGAGACCGGCTGCCGTCCGAGAATGACCTGGTCACTCAGTTCGGCGTCTCCCGCATGACCGTGAACCGCGCACTGCGCGAACTGATGGAACAAGGCCGCATCGTGCGCGTCGCCGGGGTGGGCAGCTTTGTCGCCGAAGACAAGCCCCAGTCCACGCTGCTGCAAATTGCCAACCTGGCCAGTGAGATTCGCCAGCGTGGGCACGACTACCGCTGCGACGTGCTCTCGGTCGAACGCGTTTCGGCCACGCTGGAGGTGGCGGCGGCGCTGGACCTGCGCACGGGCGAGTCGGTCTTCCATTCGCTGTGCATCCACCGCGAGGACGGCATCCCGGTGCAGCTCGAAGACCGCCATGTCAATCCCAGCCAGGTGCCGCAGTTCACCCAGCAGGACTTTTTGCAACAGCAGCCCTCCGAATACCTGGTGCGCAATGTCCCCTTCGACCAGATCGAACATGTGGTCGATGCCGTCATACCTACGCCCGAGCAGGCTGCCCTGCTCGAGATGAACGTGGGCGAACCCTGCCTGCTGCTCACGCGGCGCACCTGGTCGCGCGGCGTTCCCATCACGGTGGTGCGCTGTCTGCATCCGGCCTCGCGCTACCGGCTGGGCAGTCGGTTCCGGGCCGACGGCAATCCGGTCCAGGGCTGAAGGCCTCTCACCATCCTCTTTGTATTGCGCTCACGGTTACTTGTCTATACAGGATCATTCCATGCCTACCACCACCCAGTCCCCATTGACCCTGCACCCCGGCAAAGTCACGTTGGCCGAGTTGCGCCGCATCCATGCCGCTCCAGTTCAATTGAGTCTCGACGCGGCGGCGCGCGCGGGCATGAAAGCCTCGCAGGCCACGGTGCAGCGCATCGTCGATGAAGACCAGGTGGTCTATGGCATCAACACCGGTTTTGGCAAGCTCGCCAGCACAAAAATAGCCCACGAGCGCCTGGCCGATCTGCAGCGCAACCTGGTGCTCTCGCACAGCGTGGGCACGGGCGACGCGCTGCCCGATGCCGTGGTGCGGCTTATCCTGGCGACCAAGGCTGTGAGCCTGGCGCGCGGGCATTCGGGCATCCGCCCCGAAATCGCCGAGGCCCTGCTGGCGCTGGCCAACGCCAATGTGCTGCCCGTGATCCCCGCCAAGGGCTCGGTGGGCGCCTCGGGCGACCTGGCACCGCTGGCGCACATGGCGTGTGTGCTGATTGGCGAGGGCCAGGCCAAGGTCAATGAAAAGATCGTCTCCGGCAAGGAAGCCATGGCGGCCGTGGGCTTGGCGCCCTTTGTCCTCGGCCCCAAGGAAGGGCTGGCGCTGCTCAATGGCACGCAGGTGTCCACTTCGCTGGCGCTCGCGGGCCTGTTTGGCGCAGAGGACGTGTTTGCCGCGGCCCTGGTGGCCGGGTGCCTGTCCCTCGAAGCCATCAAGGGCTCGGTCAAGCCGTTTGACGCCCGCATCCACGAAGCGCGCGGCCAGGTGGGGCAGATCGCCGTGGCCGCTGCCGTGCGTGCGCTGCTGGACGGCAGCGCCATCGATCCCTCGCACCCGCACTGCGGCCGCGTGCAAGACCCGTATTCGATCCGCTGCGTGCCGCAGGTGATGGGCGCGTGCCTGGACAACCTGCAGCACGCTGCCCGCGTCCTCGCCATCGAGGCGAATGCCGCGTCGGACAACCCGCTGGTGTTCAGCAATGGCGACGTCATTTCGGGCGGCAACTTCCACGCCGAACCCATCGCCTTTGTCGCCGACATCATTGCACTGGCCGTGTCTGAAATCGGCGCCATCTCGGAGCGGCGCCTGTCCTTGCTGCTCGACCCCGGCCTCTCGGGCCTGCCGGCCTTCCTCATCAGCGACAGCGGCGTGAACTCGGGTTTCATGATTGCGCAGGTCACTGCCGCTGCCCTGGCCGCCGAGAACCAGTGCCTGGCCAACCCCAGCAGCGTGACCAGCCTGCCGACGTCCGCCAACCAGGAAGACCATGTGTCCATGGCGACCTACGGCGCGCGGCGCCTCGCCGACATGGTGCGCAATACGGCGGTGATGGTGGGCATCGAAGCCATGGCGGCCGCACAAGGAATGGAATTTGATCGCTCGCTCAAGAGTTCACCCCTCATCGAAGCCCAGTTCGCCGCCATCCGCCAGCGTGTGGCCTATCTGGAGCAGGACCGTTTCCTCGCACCCGACATCGAGTCCATGCGCGAATGGGCGCAGCAGTCCACGTGGCCTGCGCCGCTTTTGCATTGCCTGCCCAGCCACGCCTGAGCCCGCTCTATTCCAGTCCACGCATTTTCAGGAGCCTCCCCATGAACGCCAACGATGCCATCCTTTCCGCAACGTCCACCGATCCCCGCTTTGATGCCAGCCGCGTGATCCGCGCGCCGCGCGGCAGCCAGCTCACCTGCAAAAACTGGCTGACCGAAGCGGCCTACCGCATGATCCAGAACAACCTGGACGCCGAGGTGGCGGAAGACCCGAAAAACCTGGTCGTCTACGGCGGCATTGGCCGTGCCGCGCGCAACTGGGAATGTTTCGACCAGATCCTGGCGTCGCTCAAGGAGCTGGGCAGCGACGAAACCCTGCTCGTGCAGTCGGGCAAGCCCGTGGGGGTGTTCAAGACGCACGAGAACGCACCGCGCGTGCTGATCGCCAACTCCAACCTGGTGCCCAAGTGGGCGAACTGGGAGCATTTCAATGAACTCGACCGCAAGGGCCTATTCATGTACGGCCAGATGACCGCAGGCAGCTGGATCTACATCGGCAGCCAGGGCATCGTGCAGGGCACTTTCGAGACTTTTGTCGAGGCCGGCCGCCAGCACTACGAGGGCAACCTGGCGGGCAAGTGGATTCTCACGGCCGGCCTGGGCGGCATGGGCGGCGCGCAGCCGCTGGCCGCCACGCTGGCGGGCGCCTGCTCGCTCAACATCGAATGCAAGCAAAGCAGCATCGACTTTCGCCTGCGCACCCGCTATGTGGACAAGCAGGCACGCGATATCGACCACGCGCTGGAGCTCATCGCGCAGCACACGGCGGCCAAAGAGGCTGTCTCCATCGCCCTGTTGGGTAATGCCGCCGATATCGTTCCCGAGCTGGTGCGCCGTGCCCAGGCAGGCGCCATCCGCCCCGACCTGGTGACCGACCAGACCTCGGCGCACGACCTCATCAACGGCTACCTGCCCAGCGGCTGGAGCGTGGCAGAGTGGCGCGCCGCGCAAAAAGACCCTGCACAGCACGCCGCGCTGACCGAGGCCGCATCGCAATCGTGCGCCGTGCACGTGCAGGCCATGCTGGACTTCCAGTCCATGGGCATCCCGACCGTGGACTACGGGAACAACATCCGCCAAGTGGCGTTCGATGCGGGCGTGAAAAACGCGTTTGATTTCCCCGGCTTCGTGCCCGCCTACATCCGCCCACTGTTCTGCGAAGGCAAGGGGCCGTTCCGCTGGGTGGCACTCTCGGGCGACCCAGAAGACATCTACAAGACCGACGCCAAGCTCAAGGAGCTTTTCCCCAACGACAAGCCGCTGCACCGCTGGCTCGACATGGCGCGTGAGCGCATCGCCTTTCAGGGCTTGCCGGCACGCATCTGCTGGCTTGGGCTGGGCGAGCGCGACAAGGCCGGCCTGGCCTTCAACGAGATGGTGAAAAGCGGTGAGCTCAAGGCCCCGATTGTGATCGGCCGTGACCACCTCGATACCGGCTCGGTCGCCAGCCCCAACCGCGAAACGGAAGCCATGAAGGACGGCACCGACGCCGTGAGCGACTGGCCGCTGCTCAACGCCCTGCTCAACACCGCGGGCGGCGCCACCTGGGTCAGCCTGCACCACGGCGGCGGCGTGGGCATGGGCTACTCGCAGCACGCGGGCATGGTCATCGTGGCCGATGGCTCCGATGCGGCGGCCGAGCGCCTGGCGCGTGTGCTGGTCAACGACTGCGGCAGCGGCGTGATGCGCCATGCGGACGCAGGCTACGAACTGGCGGTGGAAACAGCGAAGAAACAGGGACTCAAGCTTCCCATGGTGAAGTAACAGGGATAGTGTGACCCGATCGAGGGAGTATGAAAAAAGGGACCGCATTCCCACGCGGTGGGAATGCGGCATTTGAATGCTGTAGCAATCCTTTGATACTGATTCGATGCCCATCCTTGGCCCCTCCTCCGTTGCAGCCGCTGACCGCGTCTTGCATGTGCTTGCGGTACTGGCGCAGCACGGGAAGCCGATGTCAGCAACAGAACTGATCGAGAACACCGGGTTGGCGCGCAGCACGCTCTACCGGCAGCTCGCCCGACTCAAGCTTTGGGGTTTTGTGCTTGAGACCAATGGACACTACGCGCCGGGACCATTGAGCCTGCAATTGGCGCTGGGCTTCGACATGGCATCGCACCTCGCCATTCATGCGCGTTCGGGTATGCAGGCACTGGCCCGCCAGTCCCAAGAAAGCGTGGGGCTGGTCGTCGCCGTGAAAGACAGCGTGGTATGCCTGGAAATGGTGGACAGCCCGCAGGCATTGCGCTGCTCTTTCGAGAAGGGGCGCAGCGTACCGTTGCGCGCAGGAGCATCGGCCAAGTGCCTGCTAGCGCACGCACCTGTGGTGGCGCGTGATGCCATTCTTGACCAGTACTACGGAGCAGGCACTGCAGAGCGCGAGACGGCGCTGGCTGAGCTGCAAAGCGTGGTCAAGGCAGGTTATGCGGTCAGTTTTGGCGAGGTGGACGCAGGTGTCTGGGGCATTAGCGTCCCCGTTTTTGGGGCGCCTAGGCAAGCAGCGGGCGCGATCACATTGATGGCCCCCATCTCACGCGCCAAAGGGCAGGAAGCCGCTCTCACCAGCATGGCTGTCGTAGCCGCCGCACGTATCTCCCGCAGTCTGACCCAACCTTGATTTTCCTCCCCCCCACTCCAAGGAGCTCTTGCCATGAACTTTCGCCGCAACTTTCTTCTCGCCGGCTTGGCCGCCGCCACTCTTTGTGCCACTGGCGTACAGGCACAGGACAACGTACTGCGCGTCGGCACGGACGCAACGTTTCCGCCCATGGAGTTTGTCGATAACGGCAAACGCACCGGTTTTGACATTGAACTGGTAGAGGCCATCGGCAAGACTCTGGGCAAGCAAGTCGAGTGGATCGACATTGACTTCAAGGGACTTATCCCTGGCCTCATGTCGAAGCGCTTCGACATGGCGGTATCGGCCATCTACATCACGGACGAGCGCAAGAAGGTCGTCGACTTCACCGACTCCTATTACGCCGGCGGTTTGGTGGTGATGGTGAAAGACAGCAACAAGGCCATCAACAAGCTGGCCGACTTGGACGGAAAGAAAGTCAGCGTGCAGGTAGGGACTAAATCTGTGGGGTTCTTGACCGAAAAATTTCCCAAAGTGCAACGTGTCGAGGTGGAAAAGAACCAGGAAATGTTCAGTCTGGTGGACATCGGCCGAGCCGACGCGGCCGTAACTGGCAAGCCTGCAGCCTTCCAGTACGTGCGCACCCGACCTGGCCTGCGTGTGCTCGACGAGCAACTCACCACCGAGGAATACGGCATGGCCCTGCGCAAGGACACGCCTGAACTTACCCAAGCCGTCAACGGTGCCATCGCCAAGCTCAAAGCGGATGGAACCTACGCGGCGATCGTAAAGAAGTGGTTCAGCAACAGCGCCGCCAAGTAAGCGTATAGCCGGACTGCGCCATGGAACTCGATTTCTCTCCGGTCTGGGCCGGAGCGCCTCAACTGCTCGCAGGTGCCCTCGTGACCGTGGAGGTCACGGCGGCGGCCTTGCTGCTGGGCTGCGTGATGGGCTTGCTCATAGGCGTCGGTCGCCTCAACCCTCAGCGCCGCGCAATCTATGGTCTTTGCACGGCATATGTGGCCGTCATTCGTGGCACGCCGTTGCTGGTGCAGTTGTTCATCTTGTTTTTCGGTCTGCCCCAGTTTGGCGTTCTTTTGCCGGCGTTCGTGTGCGGCGTGATTGGCCTGGGCATCTACTCGGGCGCCTACGTCTCGGAAATCGTGCGCGGCGCAATCCAATCCATTGACCGTGGCCAGATGGAGGCTGCGCGCTCCATCGGCATGTCGTCCGGGCTGGCGATGCGCACGGTGGTATTGCCTCAGGCCCTGGTGCGCATGATCCCCCCGCTGGGCAATGAGTTCATTGCACTCATCAAGAACTCGGCGCTGGTTTCGCTGCTCACCATCCACGACCTGATGCATGAGGGGCAGAAAATCATCAGCGTGTCGTACCGGTCGCTGGAGGTGTATTTGGCCATCGCGGTTGTGTACTTCATTCTCACTGGAGCCACCACGCTGTTCCTGCGCCACATGGAGTTGCGCCTTCGCGCTGGAGGGATGGTGCAATGACCAAGCTGCCTTTGAAGAACGCCGCCGACCCTGCGCAGCCCATCGTGCGCATTCGCGGTCTGCGCAAAAGCTTTGGCGACCATGTGGTGCTGAACGGCATCGACTTTGAGGTGCTGCAGTCGCAAGTGGTTGTGGTAATCGGGCCCAGTGGCTCAGGCAAAAGCACCTTTTTGCGCTGCTGCAATGGGCTGGAGCAGCCTGAAGGCGGCACGGTCGAGATCTGCGGCCGCACCTTGGTGCAGGAAGGCCGCATGCTGGCAGAGCCCGAACTCAATTCGCTGCGCGAAGAGGTGGGAATGGTGTTCCAGTCGTTCAATCTGTTTCCGCACCTTTCGGTGCTCGAAAACATTGCCTTAGGCCCGCGCAAACTGCGCGGCCTTTCACGCAAGCAAGCAGATGAGCGTGCCCAGGCACTGCTAGCCAAAGTGGGCCTGACGCAAAAAGCATCGGCCATGCCTGCCAGCCTGTCGGGTGGTCAAAAACAGCGCGTTGCCATTGCCCGAGCGCTCGCCATGGAGCCGCGCGTGATGCTGTTCGATGAGCCAACCTCGGCGCTGGATCCAGAGCTGGTGGGAGAGGTGCTGCAGGTGATGAAGCTGCTGGCCAGCGAAGGCATGACCATGATGGTGGTCACCCATGAAATGGATTTTGCGCGGGAGGTCGGCGATGTAGTCGTCGTGATGGACGGTGGCGGCATCATCGAGGCAGGCCTGCCCGCCACCATCTTCACAAATCCCACACAGGAGCGTACACGGTCCTTCCTTCAAGCAGTGCTTTCGCGTGCTTGACGCCATGTGCCATGTGCGCTGTAGGTACCAACGGTAAGGAAAGAGGTAGGTGATGGCCGCAACATCAAACCTATTGCCCGAGGGAATCCTAAAGTACCTAGTGGACCAGGATATCGCTGGCTTTCGGCGCGAAGGCGAGGCGTGCATGCGCCAGCAGATCACACCAGGCAACGTCGGTTGGGTGCGGGTAGACCTGCCAACGGACCTCCCGCTGTTGCCGTTGCTGGCGGGCTAACCGGCATGGCGCTGCAGCACTTCGATCTGAACCGGGTGCCCGCCTCCCTCTGGAAGAACGGCGGTGGCGCCACGCGCGAACTCGCCTGCTGGCCACCGGGCGCAGACATGGAGCATTTCGACTGGCGCGTGAGCGTGGCGACGATTGCTGCGAGTGGCCCGTTCTCGTGCTTTGCGGAGGTGGACCGGGTCATCACCCTGCTCACGGGCGATGGCGTGCACCTGCGCCAGAGCGCCACCGGCATCGACCACCGCCTGGATAAGGCGCTGCAACCCTTTGCCTTTGCGGGCGACGGCGGCATGGACTGCGACCTGCTGGGCGGCACGTCGCAGGATTTCAACCTGATGACGCGCCGGAGCCGTTGGCGCGGCGCAGTGCAGGTGTTGAGAAATCAAGCCGTTTTCCCCGCCCGGCCTGCCGGGCTGCTGCTGGCAGTGCAGGGCCGCTGGACCGTAGCGCCCCTGACCGCCACCCCAGGCCAAGCTGCGGTACTGACGCCGGATACCGGCCTGTGGTGGGCCGATGAAGACTGCGGCTGGAGCGCCGTGCCGGAGGCAGGCGCTGCAAGCGGCGTGCTGGTGCAGGTGCTGCTGGAGCCGGTCTGACACACGCGTTACGAGAATGGAAATTTATATAAAAATGGCATCTAGCGCTTATCTGGTAAGCGCGAGCTGCTATCAAAACAGTAGTTTTAGGACTTACGCAAAATGGTTCCAGCAAGGCGCTCTGACGCAGACAGTGCAAGCGCACGGCAAGCAAGAGCAACACCGCTGGGGCGATTTTGCGCAAGTCCTGAGTTTCATGGAGTGCCTATGACATCCCCCCCCAGCGCCGATGGTGTGTGGCGCAAGCTGCGCCTGGTGCCCCAACTCACCGCGCCCGACCTGGCGCTGCAGGCCGATGACCTGGCTGCCGTGGTGGTGGAGGGCGGCATGCTGCGCTGGGTGGGCCCCACGGGCAGCGTGCCCGCCGCCTATGCGGCGCTGCCGCAGTTCGATGGCGGCGGCGCGCTTGCCACGCCCGGCCTGGTCGATTGCCACACGCACCTGGTCTACGGCGGCCAGCGGGCCAACGAATTTGCCATGCGCCTGGCCGGGGCCAGCTACGAAGAGGTCGCCAAGGCGGGTGGCGGCATCGTCTCCAGCGTGAACGCCACGCGCGCCGCGAGTGAAGACGAATTGTTCGCCCTCGCCTTGCCGCGCCTGCAGTCGCTGCTCGATGAGGGCGTATGCGCCATCGAGATCAAGTCCGGCTACGGCCTGCTGCTTGCGCACGAGCGCAAGCAGTTGCGCGTGGCGCGCCGCCTGGGCGAGGCGCTGGGTGTCACGGTGCGCACCACCTTTCTGGGCGCGCACGCGCTGCCGCCCGAATACGCGGGCAAGAGCCAAGGAAGCCAGGCGTATATCGATGCGGTGTGCAAGGAGATGCTGCCCGCGCTCGCTGCCGAGGGCCTGGTGGATGCGGTCGACGTGTTCTGCGAACGCATCGCCTTCACCCTGGCCGAGACCGAGCAGGTGTTCCAGGCGGCGCAGCAACTGGGCATCCCGGTCAAGCTGCATGCCGAGCAGCTCTCGGACATGGGCGGATCGGCGCTCGCAGCACACTACGGCGCACTGTCGTGCGACCACATCGAGCATTTGTCGCAGGCGGGTATCGACGCCATGAAAACCGCAGGCACCGTGGCGGTGCTGCTGCCCGGCGCTTACTACACACTGCGCGACACCCAGTTGCCGCCCATTGCGCAACTCCGCGCAGCGGGTGTGCCCATGGCCGTGTCCACCGACCACAACCCCGGCACCTCGCCCGCATTGAGCCTGCTGCTCATGGCCAACATGGCCTGCACGCTGTTTCGCCTGACGGTGCCAGAGGCGCTGGCGGGGATCACTACCCATGCCGCCCGCGCGCTGGGCCTGCAGGACACGCACGGCCTGCTCGCCTCGGGCCGCCCGGCCAACTTTGTGCTCTGGCCCTTTGCCGAAGCGGCCGAGCTGGCTTACTGGTTTGGCCACAAACCTGCATGCACCATCGTGCGGCAAGGGCGCGTAGTGCAGGGTGCACCGGCTTCGGCGTCATCGACTCACTAAGGCATTCATTCCATGACCGCTTCTGCCCTCCATGCACTCGCCCGTCCCGAGGTGCTCCCGCTGCCAGCCTACAACGCAGGCCTGTCATCCAAGGCCGTCCGCGCGCGCTACGGCGTGACCGATATTGCCCGCCTGGCCAGCAACGAAAACCCCTATGGCCCCAGTCCTGCGGTGGCGCGGGCGCTGGTCGATCTGGCCGCACAGGTGGGCCACTACCCCGACGCCCAGTGCACAGCGCTGCGCGCAGCCATTGGCGAGCGCACCGGCGTCGCTACAGACTCCATCGTGGTCGGCAATGGCTCCGAGGACATCCTGCAGATGCTCTGCCAGGCCTTTCTGTCGCCGGGCGACCGCGTGCTCACCCAGCGCCCGGCCTTTGGCCTGCACGAAATTTACCCGCGCATGATGGGGGCGCAGGTCGAGCTGTTGGAGCTGACGCCCGCGCTGGGCTTTGATACCGATGCCTGGTGCGCGGCCCTCGCGCGCGGCCCCCACATGGCCATGCTGGCCAACCCCTCCAACCCCGTGGGCTGCATGTTCGATGCGGGCGAATTCACCCGTTTGCTCGCTGCCACACCCGACCACACCCTGCTGGTGGTGGACGAGGCCTATGTCGAATACGCGCGGCTCGCTCCCGGCTACCCCGATGTGCTGGCGCTGCTGCGCGCGTGCAGCATGCCGTGGATCGTGCTGCGTACCTTCTCGAAAGCCTGGGGTCTGGCGGGTCTGCGCGTGGGCTACGGCCTGGCGTCGGACGCCGCGCTGGTGCAGCTGCTGGACCGCGTGCGCACGCCCTTCAACGTCAACCACGCCGCGCAGATGGCGGCGCTGGCCGCCTGGGGCGACGAGGCGCACATGCAGCACGCTGTGGCCGAGACGGTGCGGCTGCGCGACCAACTGGCGGCGCGCCTGCGGGCGGCACCCGGTCTACAAGGAATTCGCATCGCGCCTTCGGCCGCCAACTTTCTGTTCATCGACCTGGGCCGCCCCAGCGGCCAGGTCAGCGAAGCCCTGCTCGCGCGCGGCATCATCACCAAGCCCTGGAAAGATCCGGGATTCGAGCACTTTTTGCGTGTCTCGATGGGTTCGGCAGGCGACCTGGATCGCTTTGTGCAGGCGCTTGCCACCATCTTTGGAGCGACAGCATGACGACCCTACCCACCGACGCTGTCGGCGCATTGTTTGCCGAGCACGCCTTGTTGCCCAGTGGCTGGGCGCGTGATGTGCTCCTGCAATGGGACGCCTCGGGGCAGTTGCTGACCGTGGCGTCGGGCAGCACCCAGGGCGGTGCGCCGCGCGCGCCCGGCCCGCTGCTGCCCGGCATGCCCAACCTGCATTCCCACGCCTTCCAGCGCGCCTTTGCCGGCCTTGCCGAGTACCGCGCCGAAAGCCAGGACAGCTTCTGGAGCTGGCGCGACCTGATGTACCGCTTTGCCGCCCACATCACGCCTGAGAGCCTGGAGACCATTGCCACCTGGCTCTACGTCGAGATGCTGGAGGCCGGCTACACCTCGGTCTGCGAATTTCACTACCTGCACCACGACCAAAGCGGCCAGCCCTATGCCGACGACGCTGAACTGGCGCACGCCTTGCTGCGCGCTGCGCAAACAGCGGGCATCGGCCTCACGCTGCTGCCCGTGCTCTATCAGACCAGCGGCTTTGGCGGCCAGGCACCGCGCAGTGCCCAGGCGCGCTTCATCCGCAGCACCGATAACATGCTCTCTTTATTGCAGCGCCTCACGCCCGCTGTACAAGCGCAGGGGGCTGTTTTGGGCCTGGCCCCGCATTCGCTGCGCGCCGTGCCGCCCGACAGCCTGCGCGAAGCCGTTGCCGGCATCACCGCGCTGAACGCCCAGGCCCCCATCCATATCCACATCGCCGAGCAAACGCAGGAGGTGCAGGACTGCATCGCCTGGAGCGGCCAGCGCCCGGTGCAGTGGCTGCTGGACCACGTGCCCGTAGACGCACGCTGGTGCCTGGTGCACGCCACGCACATGAAGCCGTTTGAATACGCCGCAGCCGCCCGCACCGGCGCCGTGGCGGGTTTGTGCCCCAGCACCGAGGCCAATTTGGGGGACGGCCTTTTCGACACGCAGCAGTGGCTGGCGCACCGAGGTGCCTGGGGCGTGGGCTCGGACAGCCACGCCTGCGTCAACGCCGCCGAGGAACTGATGCTGCTCGAATACGGCCAGCGCCTGGCGCTGCGCCAGCGCAACGTGCTGGCCTGCAGCGCGCACGCCCAGGTGGCCACGGCCATGACGCTGCAAGCCGTGGCCGGCGGCGCGCAGGCGGCAGGCCGCGCGGTGGCCGGACTGGCCGTGGGCCAGCAAGCCGATATGCTGGCGCTGGATGCACAGCACGTGGCGCTGGCGGGCCTGGACGTGGAGAACATGCTCGCCGCCCATGTATTTGCCAGCCAGCGCAGCAGCGCGCTGCACAGCCTGTGGGTGGCTGGCGTGCCCCGCGTGGTGGCTGGCCGCCACGCCTTGCACGATCAGGCCGCACGCCGTTTTGTCGCGGCCCGAAAGGCCGCCATCGCAGCACACTGACCGAACCTGGAGCCCGCCATGCATGATTCCGCCACCAAGACACCCCTTCAAAGCGCTCCTGCGCCCTTCCTGTTCCACCAGGGCAGCGCGCCCCTGCTCATTTCCATTCCGCACGGCGGCGTGTTCCTGCCTCCTTTGCTCGCCGAACGCTTGCACCCCGTGGCGCGCGAGGTGCCCGACACCGACTGGCACCTGGAGCGCCTGTACGCTTTTGCCAAAGACATGGGCGCGTCCATCCTGGCCGCCACGCATTCGCGCTACGTCATCGACCTGAACCGCCCGCCCGATGGCGCCAGCCTGTACCCCGGCCAGAACGTCACCGGCCTGTGCCCGGTCGATGGCTTTGACGAAACCCCGCTCTACCCCCACGGCGACGTGCCCGATGCCGACGAGATTGCCGCGCGGCGTGACGCCATTTGGGCGCCCTACCACGCCCAGCTGCGCGCCGAACTCGACCGCATCCGCGCAGCGCATGGCGTGGCCGTGCTGTGGGACGCGCACTCGATCCGCTCCGTCCTCCCCCGATTTTTCGAGGGCAAGCTGCCCGACTTCAACCTCGGCACCGCCGACGGTGCCAGCTGCGACCCGGCCCTGGCGCAGGAACTGCTGCGCATCGCGCAAAGCGCGCCCGGCTACACCGCAGTGCTCAACGGTCGCTTCAAGGGCGGCCACATCACCCGCCACTACGGCGCGCCTGCGCGCGGCATCCACGCCGTGCAGCTGGAGATGACGCAGTGCAACTACATGCAGGAAGCGCTGCCGTTTGCCTACCTGCCCGAACGCGCCGCGCAGGTGCAGCCGCATCTGCGGCGCATGCTGGAAGCGGTGCTGGGGTTTGCACGCAGCAAGGCGGCATGACCCTGCAGCACCTGGGCACGAAGCGCATTTCCTACAATTTGCCCATGCACGCCATTTCCTACACCCGCGCCCAGCAGCTCCCCGCTCTTCTTGAAAAGCGCATCGCCATCCTCGACGGGGCCATGGGCACCATGATCCAGCGCTTCAAGCTGGGCGAAGCGCAGTACCGGGGCGAAGGTTACAGCGGGCCGGGCAGCGTGGGCGAGCGTTTCAAGGACTTCCCGCGCGACGTGAAGGGCAACAACGAGCTGCTCAGCCTGACGCGGCCCGACGTGATTCGCGACATCCACGAGCGCTATCTGGCTGCGGGCGCCGATCTGATCGAGACCAACACCTTCGGCGCGACGACGATTGCGCAAGAGGACTACGGCATGGCCGAGCTGGCGCGCGAGATGAACCTGCGCTCTGCACAACTGGCGCGCGCCGCTTGCGACAAATTCAGCACGCCGGATCACCCGCGCTTTGTTGCCGGCGCCCTCGGCCCGACGCCCAAGACCGCCAGCATCAGCCCCGATGTGAACGACCCCGGCGCTCGCAACATCACCTTTGAGCAGCTGCGCGCGGCCTATTTCGAGCAGACCGAGGCGCTGATCGAAGGCGGTGCCGACGTGATTCTGGTCGAAACCATCTTCGACACCCTCAACGCCAAGGCGGCGCTGTTCGCCATCGACGAGGTGTTCGAAAAAACCGGCGAGCGCCTGCCCATCATCATCAGCGGCACCGTCACCGACGCTTCGGGCCGCATCCTCTCGGGCCAGACGGTCACCGCCTTCTGGCACAGCGTGCGCCACGCCCGCCCGCTGGCCGTGGGCTTGAACTGCGCGCTGGGCGCCGCGCTGATGCGCCCCTACATCCAGGAGCTGGCCAAGGCCGCCCCGGACACCTTCATCAGCTGCTACCCCAACGCGGGGCTCCCCAACCCCATGAGCGACACCGGCTTTGACGAGACGCCCGAGGTCACCAGCCGCCTGGTGCACGAGTTCGCTGCCGAGGGGCTGGTGAACATTGTGGGCGGCTGCTGCGGCACCACGCCGGACCACATCGCGGCGATTGCCGCCGGCGTGGCCCAGGATGCGCCGCGCCTGCGGCCCTTCTACCGCGAGCCGCAGCCGGCCTGAGCTGCAGCGGCCCTAGCCGTGCGCCGGTTTCTCCGGCAGCGGAATCCACTCATCGTGGTCGTCGGGCGGCAGAGCAAAGCGCCCCGCAGCCCAGTCGGCCTTGGCCTGCTCGATGCGCTCTTTGCGCGAAGAGACAAAGTTCCAGAACAGGTGGCGCGGGCCGAGCGGCTCGCCGCCCAGCAGCATGACGGTGGCGGCCGCAGGCGCGGTGAGGGTGCCAGTGGCTTCGGGTGCAAACACCAGCATCTGGCCGGCGCTGTAGCGCGTGCCTTCGTACTCGATTTCGCCACGTGCCACATAGGCAGAACGCTCGCTGTAGCCGTCCGGCAAGGTCAGCGCCGCCCCGGCCTGCAGCTCGGCGTGTACGTAAAACAGCGGCGAGAGCGTTCGCACCGGGCTGCTCAACCCATAGACCGTGCCGGCAATGACGCGCAGCCAGACCCCGTGGTCTTCACGCACCGGCAAAGCATCCGCAGGCGTGTGAGCGAAAGCCGGCTCGCACTCTTCCAGTTCCTCGGGCAGCGCCACCCAGGACTGCAACAGCTCCAGCCCGCCGCCGGCAAACGAGGTCGGGTGCTCGAAGCGCTCGGAATGGGTGATGCCGCGCCCGGCGGTCATCCAGTTCACGGCGCCGGGCCGGATGCGCGTGTGCGTGCCCAGGCTGTCGCGGTGGACGATTTCGCCGCTGAGCAGATAGCTCACCGTCGCCAGACCAATGTGCGGGTGTGGCCGCACGTCGGCGGCATGCGTGTCTTCGGCTGCCAGGGTGACCGGGCCGGCGTGGTCGAAGAAGACAAAGGGGCCGACGCTGCGCTGGGCGGCTGCGGGCAGCAAGCGCCGCACGGTCAGGCCATGGCCCAGGTCGGCGGCGCGGGGGGTGATGAGGATGGGGGCAGTGCTTGGCATGGGCACTTTGTAGCGCAGAACCCGTGCGCATGCCGCAAACACTGCGTTGCGCCGGCACGACCTGGGCAAGGCCCAGTGCCAAAAAGGGCGCATGAGGCTATCAAATAGATAGCTTCATGCGCCCTATGGTAGTGCGCTGGAGGCCAAAAACACTCAAATTTTTGGCAGGAAACGCATCAAGGGTACAGGCCGCGCATCTCGCGGGCGTGGAGCATGCGCGTGCAGGCAATGATGAAGGTGGCGGTGCGCAGGCTGACCTTGTGCTCCTGCGCGGTCTGCCAGACGCCGGCAAAGGCTTCTTTCATGATGCGCACCAGGCGGGCGTTGATTTCGTCTTCGGTCCAGAAGAAGCTGGAGAAATCCTGCACCCACTCGAAATAGCTCACCGTCACGCCGCCGGCATTGGCGATCACGTCGGGCAGCACCAGCACGCCGCTGTCGTGCAGGATGTCGTCGGCCTCGGGGGTGGTGGGGCCGTTGGCGCCTTCAATCACCAGCTTGGCGTGGATCTTCGGTGCGTTCTCTGCGGTGATCTGGCTCTCCAGCGCGGCAGGAATCAGGATCTCGCAGGGCACGCTCCAGAAGTCTTCGTCCGCCAGCTTTTCGGCGCCGGGGAATCCGGCCACGCCGCCCGTGCTGGCCACATGCGCGAGCAGTGCGACGGCGTCCAGGCCGCCCTCATGGACGATGGTGCCGGTGTGGTCCTGCACCGCAACCAGGCGGGCGCCCACCTCGCAAAACAGCTTGGCCGCGGTGCCGCCCACGTTGCCAAAACCCTGCACCGCAATGCGGGCGCCTTCGATCTTCAGGCCCGTGTGGTGCGCCGCTTCCAGGCCCACGGTGAACACCCCGCGGCCCGTGGCTTCGCGCCGGCCGAGCGACCCGCCCAGGTCCACGGGCTTGCCGGTCACCACGCCCGTGGCGGCTTCGCCCGTGTTCATGGAGTAGGTGTCCATCATCCAGGCCATGATCTGCTCGTTGGTGTTCACATCGGGCGCAGGGATGTCCTTCGTCGGGCCGATGATGAGACCGATTTCGCTGGTGTAGCGGCGCGTCATGCGCTCGAGTTCGCTGCGCGAAAGCGTCTTGGGGTTCACGCGGATGCCGCCCTTGGCGCCGCCGTAAGGCACGTTGACGGCCGCAGTCTTGACCGACATCCAGGCCGACAGCGCCATCACTTCCGACAGCGTCACATCCTGGTGAAAACGCACGCCGCCCTTGCCGGGCCCACGCGAGAGGTTGTGCTGAACCCGGTAGCCTTCAAAGTGGGCGATGGTGCCGTTGTCCATCTCGATCGGCACGTCCACGATCAAGATGCGCTTGGGGCGCTTGAGCGTCTCGACCCAGCGCGAAAGATTGCCCAGGTAAGGCGTGACCCGGTCCACCTGCTTGAGGTAGTTGCCCCAGGGGCCGAGGTGGTCGGCCTGCAGATAGGAGGGCAGGGGATGGCTGGGCAATGCGCCCGCGCCAGATGCTTGCTGCATGAAGGTTTCCTTGTGGGATCGTGTGAGGCGCGAAGCATATGCCTGTGAATTGCCAATGTCCAAGGCAGTGCAGTTACAACTATATGCACGCCGCGCATAGCGTGCCATCCTGGCGGCCAGGAGAAAGCCTGCAAGAATCGCCGCATGTCTTTCAATGCCTTGATTCCCGGCCTGCACGGCCTGCGCCGCCGGGTGGTTTATGTCACCGTCTACGAAATCATTGCCATCGCCGTAGCCACCTGGGGCCTGGCAAGTGTCACGGGCCAGGGCGCAGCCCATTCGGTCGTCATCTCGGCCGCATCCTCAGCCATTGCCGTAGCCTGGAACCTCGTGTTCAACACCCTGTTCGAGCGCTGGGAGGCGCGCCAGAGCGTGCGCGGGCGCAGCGTGGCGCGGCGCGTGGCGCACGCCATTGGCTTCGAGGGTGGCCTGGTGCTGTTCCTGGTGCCGCTGTTTGCCTGGTGGTTCGACATCGGCCTTTGGCAGGCCCTGGTGATGGACCTGGGGCTGCTGGTGTTTTTTCTCGTTTACACCTTCGTCTTCAACTGGTGTTTTGACCGGGTGTTTGGGCTGCCGGCTTCGGCCGCATAAGCTTGTGCCCACCTGGATATTTGCGCGGACCTAAAATCTCAAGGTTCCAAGGAGCGTTGCAGCGACCCGAAGCGGTCGTCAGGCTTGGAACCGTATTGCCCCCGCAACGACGCTCACCTGTTTCGGGTTATCAGAAGTACAGGTGAGTTCCATGTCTGAAGTTTCCGTTCCGCCGATGCGCCTTTCGGGCCTTGAGCCCGTGTCCATCGACGCCGCCTCGCTCTTCGTCAACGTGGGCGAGCGCACCAACATTACCGGCTCCAAGGCCTTCGCGCGGCTCATCCTGAACGGCCAGTTCGAAGAAGCCCTGGCCGTGGCGCGCCAGCAGGTGGAGAACGGCGCCCAGGTCATTGATATCAACATGGACGAGGCCATGCTCGACAGCAAGGCGGCCATGGTGCGCTTTCTGAACCTGATTGCGTCGGAGCCCGACATCGCCCGCCTGCCCATCATGGTGGACAGCTCCAAGTGGGAAGTGATCGAAGCCGGGCTGCGCTGCATCCAGGGCAAGCCCATCGTCAACTCGATTTCCATGAAAGAGGGCGTAGAAGCTTTCAAGCAGCAGGCCAAGCTGGTGCGCCGCTATGGCGCGGCGGCCGTGGTGATGGCGTTTGACGAGCAGGGCCAGGCCGATACCTACGAGCGCAAGATCGGCATTTGCGAGCGCGCGTACCGCATCCTGGTCGATGAGGTGGGCTTCCCGCCCGAGGACATCATCTTCGACCCCAACATCTTTGCCGTGGCGACCGGCATTGAAGAGCACAACAACTACGCCGTCGAGTTCATCGAGGCGACGCGCTGGATCAAGCTGCACCTGCCGGGGGCCAAGGTGTCGGGCGGTGTATCGAACGTGTCGTTCAGCTTCCGCGGCAACGACCCGGTGCGCGAAGCCATCCACACGGTCTTTCTGTACCACGCCATCAAGGCCGGCATGGACATGGGCATCGTCAACGCCGGCATGGTGGGCGTGTACGACGACCTCGAACCCACCTTGCGCGAGCGGGTCGAGGACGTCATCCTCAACCGCCGCCCCGACGCCGCCGAACGCCTGCTGGAAGTGGCAGAGACCGCCAAAAGCGGCGCCAAGGACGAGAGCAAAAAGCTGGAGTGGCGCGGCACACCCGAAGCCCCCAAGACGGTGGGCGAGCGCCTGAGCCACGCACTGGTGCATGGTTTCACCGACTTCATCACCCAGGACACCGAAGAGGCCTACCAGGAGATCCTGGCCAAGGGGGGGCGCCCGCTGCACGTCATCGAAGGCCCGCTGATGGATGGCATGAGCATCGTCGGTGACCTGTTTGGCGCCGGCAAGATGTTCCTGCCGCAGGTGGTGAAATCTGCCCGCGTGATGAAGCTGGCGGTGGCTCACCTCATCCCCTACATCGAAGAAGAAAAGCGCCAGGACGAACTCGCCGGGCGCGACGTGCGCACCAAGGGAAAAATCGTCATCGCCACCGTCAAGGGCGACGTGCACGACATCGGCAAGAACATCGTCACCGTGGTCTTGCAGTGCAACAACTTCGAGGTCATCAACATGGGCGTGATGGTGCCCTGCCACGAAATTCTGGCGCGCGCCAAGGCCGAGGGCGCGGACATCGTGGGCCTCTCGGGCCTGATCACGCCCAGCCTGGAAGAGATGCAGTACGTGGCGGCCGAAATGCACAAGGACGACCACTTTCGCATCAAGAAGATTCCGCTGCTCATCGGCGGCGCCACCTGCTCGCGCGTCCATACCGCCGTGAAAATTGCACCGCACTACGATGGCCCCGTGGTCTATGTGCCCGATGCATCGCGCAGCGTGGGCGTAGCGCAAAGCCTGCTCGGCGATGGCGCCGAGGCGTTTTTGCAAGAAGTAAGCGCCGACTACGACAAGGTCCGCACCCAGCACGCCAACAAGAAGCAGACGCCGATGTGGACGCTGGCGCAGGCGCGCGCCAACCGCACCGCCATTGATTGGACCAGCTTCAAGCCCACACCACCGCGCGCGCTGGGGCGCCGCGTGTTCAAGAATTTCGACCTGAACGAGCTGGTGCCCTATATGGACTGGGGTCCGTTCTTCCAGACCTGGGACCTGGCCGGCCGCTACCCCGCCATTCTCAAAGACGAAATCGTCGGCGAAGAAGCGACCCGCGTGTTTGCCGACGGCCAGGCGATGCTGAAGAAAATCATCGACGGCCGTTGGTTGCAGGCCAATGGCGTCATGGCGCTGTACCCCGCCAACAGCGTCGGCGACGACATCGAGTTCTATACCGACGAGACCCGAAGCCAGGTGCTGACCACCTGGTACGGCTTGCGCCAGCAGACCGAGAAGCTGGCCGTTGACGGCCCGAACGGCGAAAAAGTCATGCGCCCCAGCCGGTGTCTCGCCGACTTCGTTGCCCCCAAGGACAGCGGCATTGCCGACTACGCCGGCCTGTTTGCCGTCACCGCCGGCCTGGGCGTGGAGAAAAAGGCGCAGGAGTTCCTTGCGGACTTCGACGACTACTCCGCCATCCTGTTCAAGAGCCTGGCCGACCGCCTGGCCGAGGCCTTTGCCGAATGCCTGCACCAGCGCGTACGCACCGACCTGTGGGGCTACGCACACGACGAGCAACTGTCGAACGACGCGCTGATTGCCGAAAAGTACCAAGGCATCCGCCCCGCCCCCGGCTACCCCGCCTGCCCGGACCACAGCGCCAAGCGCGAGCTGTTCCGCGTGCTGCAGGCCGAAGAGATCGGCATGGAACTCACCGACAGCATGGCCATGGCGCCGGCGGCCAGCGTCAGCGGCTTCTACATCGGCCACCCCGAGAGCCAGTATTTCAGCGTGGGGCGTATTGGCGAAGACCAGGTGCAGGACATGGCGGCGCGGCGCGGAATGGACGAGGCCGAACTGCGCCGCTTGCTGGGTCCGAATTTGTAGTCAAATAGGCCTCTAGCGCTTACCCATAAAGCGCTAGAAGCTATCATAACAATAGCATCATCAGGGCGCCAGTCTGACGCGCCTGGCACGTGCGGTGCTCTACAGTGGTTGCATGAGCCAAGCCCCGACTCCACCTGTACCGCCCGCGCCGCCCGCTGCATCGCCCGCCTCGCGCAGCGCCCCACCCGCGCCCCGCACCTGGTGGCCGCTGCGCGCCGTGGAGATGTGGCTGGGGGCGGACGGCCTGCGCATGAGCGCGGCGATGGCCTTCTACGGCATGCTGAGTCTTGCGCCGCTGTTGGTGCTGGTGGTGGCGGCGCTTGGCTGGTGGATAGACCGCTCGCTGGTCGAATCCAATTTGCTGGAGCAGATCCGCCTGCTGACCGGCGAGCGCACTGCCTCGGTCGTGCGTGAGGCATTGGCCAGCGCGCGGGAGCCCACGCAAGGGCTTTGGGCATCGCTGATTGCGCTGGTGCTGCTGCTGTGGGGTGCCACGGGCGTGTTCGCCGAGCTGCAAACCGCCTTCTGCAAACTTTGGCTGGACCCGAATGCGCCTATCAACGACCGGGCATCCTGGCGGATTACTGCCTCGCTGCGCTTGCGCGGGCTGGCTTACATCCTGGCGATGGGTTTCTTGCTGCTGATTTCGTTGCTGGTGTCGGCCGGCATGGCGATCGCCTCGAACTGGCTGGGCGCTCACCTGCCCTGGCAGCCGCTGCTGGTCGGCCTGAGCGAAGTAGTGTCGTACCTGTTTGCCACCACATTGTTCATCGGCCTGATGCGCATCAGCGTGAACCCCAAGCCGCGCATGCGCTACCTGGCATGGGGCGGGCTGATCGGCGCGGCGCTGTTCACCGTAGGGCGCCACGGGCTCTCGGCCTATTTGTCGGGTGCGGCCGTGGTATCGGCGTACGGCGCGGCCGGCTCGCTGGTGGCGCTGCTGATGTGGATTTACTTTTCTGCCGCCGTGTTGCTGATGGGCGCTGCCTGTGCGCGGGCGCTGCAAGAGTCGCGCGAGGCGCGCCACACGACCCCCTAGGAGTCTGTCGGACTTGGAAATTGTCGGCTGCAAATCGGCCGCAGCGGTCCATTTTCCACCGTCTTTTTTCCCCATAGCCGGGCTATGGGGCTGCAAATCCGGCAAAAACTGTCCTCGCTGGGGCCGATTTTGGTGAAACCTCCGGTTTTCGCTTTCGACGCTCCAAGTCCGACAGACTCCTAGGCGCCTGCAGGACTACTGACGCAACGGATTTGGCTGCCGATGGCGAGCGTCGCTGGGTCGCGGCCCAGCTCCCGGGAGAGGCGCAGCGCGTTGTCGGGCGCCGTGCAGCCCAAGGAAGAGGAAATTGGCGGTGACATCGCCAACTTCGGGCCAACGCCCGCCGGTATCGGCCAAGTGCTCATTCTTGGCGTGCGCCCCAGAAAAATCACCTCGATGCATGTGCCGTTCAATTTTTCTCGCCTATTGGGGCCATTTCCACCAGCATCGCAACCAGTTTCTCGGTGCTCTCCAGAACGCGCTCGCTCAAGCCTGCAGCGAGCAGAGCATCCCGTCGCATCCTCGTAGCGTCCCGCCTGGCGAACAGCACCGCCTGGTAGGGCTCCCACACGCGGCGCAACTCTGCAACCTGTGCCTTGATCTTCGGATGGGTCAACGGCGACTTTTCCATCTGCAGCAGCACTGCGGTGAAATGGGCCCGCGCCAGATGCATCTCCATATCGGCCGGTGCACTGTTGATTTCCCAGGTCTCATACAGATAGAACTTCATCATGCGCTGGGAGAGCATGCGCTGGCGCCCGGCAAGATTGACCAGTTGGTCCAGTGGCAAGATGCCTGCATCCCGGTAACCCAACGTGACGTGGTGCGCTGCTTGCTGTAGTTCTTCACTCAGATCGTACAGAAGATCCGCCCCGAGCTTGGTGGGATACGCCGTGAGAAGCGGCTTGCAGCGGGCCCACACAGCATCGAGCTCGGCAAGGGATCTGGCCTGGGCCGCATTGGGCGGAAGCGATTTGAGTGCGTCAAGTTGGGCGTCAAACAGTCGGATGGACTCTTGCAAGATAGCCTGTGCACCCTCGGGGTCGATGCTTTGCCCCAGCATCAGGTAGGCCTTGGTCATGCGTTGCGCAAGCATGCGCTGGCGCCCTGCCATGTTCACGTTGGCGACCGATTGGAGATTCATCTGCTGGGCCGCTGTCGGGGTCGACTGGGCCTGCAGTTGGAGTGGTAGCCAGGACAACGCCAGCACGCACAGAACCCCTGTACCAAATAGAAATCTGAGCATGAAGCGACCCCTGCGGTGAAGGAAGGTAGAAATGCACGGAGACACAAACCGCTGGTGCCTGGCGGCGAAAGAAAGGATGCTCACACCGTTTGGGATCCGGCCACTCCGCGGTGGTCGGCGAGGCGCACTCCTATCCGGCACGTCAGCCACAACGCTGGCCCACTGATCGGTGACCTGCGCGAATGGCCGCTGTTCACAACGATGGACCCAGAGATTTTGTGGATGTCGGTGCTTAAGCGCATCAGCGTGAACCCGAAGGCGAGGAAACGCTACTTGCTGTGGGTCGACCAATCTACCGTCGTGATTTGGAATTCCGCCTCCGAAGAACGCCGAGAATCGCCGCCATGCTGCGTTGCAAATCCGCGCGATAGCACAGGCTGTCGCTGTGTTTTGCAGCGCAGACGCTCAACGATTGCGACACTTTTCCTTTTCAAGCCGCTTCTGAATCACTACACGCGCCAGTGTTGCGGCCGTGGTCTACCCGTGCGGGACAAAGCGCGCGCTGGTGGCGCGACTGAAGTGGCAACCGTTCCATCGCTGGGGTGGTGCCAGCGCTGAAAAAGCGCCCACTTGAGCGGGCGCCGCTTCGAAGCATTGCTTACTTCTCCACAAACGCCCGCTCGACAACGAAATCGCCCGGCCGCGTGGTGTTGCCTTCCTCAAATTTCATTTTTTCCAGCAGCGACTTGATGGAGGCCAGCATCTCGGGGCTCCCGCACAGCATCGCGCGGTCTTCCAGCGGGTTGAGTTGCGGCAGACCCAGGTCGGCCGCCAGCTTGCCCGACTCAATCAGATCGGGAATGCGTCCCTGGTTGCGGAAGGGTTCGCGCGTGACGGTGGGGTAGTACTTGAGTTGCGCGCTCACCATCTCGCCCAAAATCTCGTGCTCGGGCAGTTCCTTGGTGAGGTAGTCGTGGTAGGCCAGTTCGGCCACCTGGCGCACGCCGTGGACCAGGATGACCTGCTCGAAACGCTCATAGGTTTCCGGGTCGCGAATCACGCTCAGGAATGGCGCGAGGCCCGTGCCGGTGGAAAACAGGTACAGCCGCTTGGCGGGGAGCAGGTAGTCGATGAGCAACGTGCCCGTGGGTTTCTTGCCAACGATGACGCTGTCGCCCACCTGGATGTGCTGCAGGCGCGACGTCAGCGGGCCGTCGGGCACCTTGATGCTGAGAAATTCGAGGTGCTCCTCGTAGTTGGCGCTGACGATGCTGTAGGCGCGCAGCAAGGGCTTGCCATTCACCATCAGGCCGATCATGGTGAAGTGCCCATTCGAAAAGCGCAGAGTGGGGTCGCGCGTGGTGGTAAAGCTGAAAAGGCGGTCGGTCCAATGGTGAACCGACAGCACGCGTTCTTCGTGAAAAGCACTCATGATGGGATGGCGAGGAGAGTAAGAAACGGTGGTCGCAGCCGGGCAGACCCGGCCTTGGCCCGCGAACCGCGTCGACCTACCGACTCCGCGCGAGCAATGCCTGCCATTGTCATGCAAAGCTCATAACAGACGGGCCTGCGCTTGTGTCTGAATTGATATAAGGCAAGGTTGACGGGATCGGGCTGGCCCGTGCCGGTCGGAGGCGGCCCGACTTATTGCGCTGCCTGTCCGCCCCAATGAATGCGCTGCTGCAGAAATTGCCATAGGCGCTCGTCCTGACTGAAAGCCACGTTGAAGCGCAGCCAGCCGGTTGGGCGGGGCTCCACCAGAAACAGTTCTCCCGGCCCGAGCATGATGCCGGCGCCGGTGGCTTCGCGGGAGAGCTCGGCGCTGTCGGGCAGGTCGGGGTGGCGGGCCCACAGGTACATGCCGGCCTCGGGTTCGTGGAACAGCTCGAAGCCCAGGCTGTCGAGTCGCCGCCCCACGGTGCGGTGCGCTTCGGCCAGGCGTTCGCGCAAGGACTTGAGGTGCTTGCGCCAGCGCCCGTCGGTCACCACGCCCAAGGTGATGCGCTCGGAAATTTCGGACGAGGTGAGGCCGGACAGCATTTTGAGCTGTACCAGCTCGTCCAGCAGCGCGCGTTTTGCGACAACAAAGCCGGTGCGCAAATTGGGCGAAATGGTTTTGGAAAAACTGCCGACGTAGAGCACGCGGTCGAGCTGGTCCAGGCTGGCCAGCGAAGGTCGCGCCGCTGTGTCCATGTCGGCGTAAATGTCGTTTTCTATCAGCAAGAAGCCATGCTGCTCTGCCAACTGAAGCAGGCGGTGCAGCTGGGCCACCGAGGCCACTGAGCAGGTGGGGCTTTGCAGGCGCGGCTGCGTGAAAAAAGCCTTGGGGTGGTGCAGCGCCAGCAGGGCCTCAAGCGCGGGCAGGTCGTAGCCGGTGGGCGTGCGCGGCACGCCAATCACCTCGGCGCCGGCAAAGCGCAGCATGAAGAGCAGGTTGGGGTAGCCAGGGTCGTCGGCCAGCACCACATCGCCCGGTTTGACCAGGCGGCGTGCGATCAGATCCAGCGCTTGGCTGGAGCCCTGGGTGAGAAGGACCTGATCGGCCGCGACACTGACATGGTGCTCCGCCAGGGATTCGGCGACGTAGCTGCGCAGGGCGGTGTGGCCGTGCGGTATGCCATAGCCGGCCAGGTCCGGTCCGTCGGACGACAGCTGGCGCAGACTGCGCCGCACCGCGTCGCCGAACAGCCAGTCGTTGGGCAGCCAGCCGCAGCCCGCCTTGATCGGCAAGTTGCGGTTTTCAAAAATCTGTTTGAGGTACCAGCGCGTGTCAAAGCGGGGTGTGGGGCGCTCGGGCGCGCCGGCTGCAGCGCCGTCGTCGCCCCGCCGCTTGACGAAAAACCCGGCGTGGGCCTTGGACACCAGCCAGCCTTGGGCCACGAGCCGGTCGTAGGCTTCCACCACAGTGAATACGCTCACGCCATGGGATGCGGCAAAGGCCCGAATGGACGGCAGCTTGCTGCCGGGCTTGAGCACATGCCCGGCAATCAGCTCGCGCAGGCCGTCCACGATCTGGATCACCAGCGGCGTCTGAAGGTCTGCACTGAGGGTGAGCATGGGACAAACGAATAGGGCGGAGGGCGCGCCGTGCAGACGCGGAGACAGGGTTTGCCTGTAGAGGATTTTAGACCTGCACAGTGCACCGCAACTTCGTGTCCGGTGTACATGGACGGGGAGTGAGGCGGCTTCCAGAATGCCTCCATCGTATTTTTTTTGCTCGCCAGAGCCTGTGACCGCCATGCAGCACGAACCCCATTTCACCAACGCCGCCCTGCTTGCCCGCCGCCACGCAGCGGTGGCACGCGGCGTTGGTCAGACGCACGAGATATTTATTCAGAAGGCCCGCAACGCCGAACTGTGGGACGTCGAAGGCCGCCGCTATATCGACTTTGCTGGCGGCATTGCCGTGCTCAACACCGGGCATCTGCATGCGGGAGTCATTGCGGCCGTGCAGGAGCAGCTTGGGCGCTACACCCACACCTGTTTCCAGGTGGTGGCTTACGAGCCCTACGTGGAAGTCGCCGAGCGCCTCAATTCGCTGGCTCCCGGCGCCTTTGCGAAAAAGACCTTGCTGCTGACTACGGGTGCCGAAGCGGTCGAGAACGCGGTGAAGATCGCCCGGGCCTACACCAAGCGTCCCGGTGTCATCGCCTTTACGGGCGGCTACCACGGCCGCACCCATTTCACCCTCGGGCTGACGGGCAAGGTGGCGCCTTACAAGACCGGTTTCGGGCCGTTTCCTGCAGAGGTCTACCACGCCCAATTTCCCAACGCCTTGCATGGCGTGAGCGTGGCGCAGGCCCTGCAATCGGTTGAGCTGCTGTTCAAGAACGACGTGGAAGCCGAGCGCGTGGCGGCCTTCATCGTCGAGCCGGTGCAGGGGGAGGGCGGTTTTTATGTGGCACCGCCTGAATTCATCAGCGGCCTCAAGGCGCTGGCCGATCGCCACGGCATTCTCCTCATTGCCGACGAAGTGCAGACCGGCGCCGGCCGTACCGGCACCTGGTTTGCCTGCGAGCAGTGGCCCGTGGCGCCAGACCTCATCACCACCGCCAAATCGCTGGCAGGCGGCTTTCCTCTGGCCGGTGTGGTGGGCCGCGCGGACGTCATGGACGCGCCCGCGCCCGGTGGCCTGGGCGGAACCTACGCCGGCAGCCCGGTGGCTTGCGCTGCGGCCCTGGCGGTGATGGAGGCGTTCGACAAGGAGGAACTGCTGGCGCGCAGTCGGGCCATGGGGGCGCTGCTGGTCACCTGGCTGAGTGATCTGGCCAAGAAGGTCCCCGCCATTGGCGACGTGCGCGGCCTGGGCGCCATGGTGGCCATCGAGCTGTGTGAAGCGGGCGATGTGCACCGACCCGATGCCGCGCTGGCGAAAAAAGTCGTGGCCGAGGCCGCACGCCGAGGATTGATCTTGCTGTCGTGTGGCACCTATGGCAATGTGATCCGCATCCTCGTGCCGCTGACGGCGTCCGACGAACTGCTTGAAGAAGGCCTTGGCATCCTGGCCGACAGTCTGGCAGCCGTCGCCTGACCGCAGCCACGCAAGCCTTCCCTCCGCTTCCATTGCATACCCCATGAACCACGCAGAACCCCTGGTCCGCTTCAGCGGCGTACAGAAAACCTACGACGGGGTGCAACTGGTGGTGCGGGCGCTGAACCTCGACATTCAACGGGGCGAATTCTTGAGCCTGCTCGGACCCTCGGGTTCGGGCAAGACCACTACCCTGATGATGCTGGCGGGGTTTGAATCCCCCACCTCGGGAGACATCCTGCTCGACGGCCAGCAGATCACGGGCACACCGCCGCACAAGCGCAACTTCGGCATGGTGTTCCAGAACTACGCCCTGTTCCCGCACCTGACCGTGGGCCAGAACGTGGCCTACCCCCTGACGGTGCGCAAGGTGTCCAAGGCCGACCAGGCCGAGCGCGTGGCCAAGGCCCTCGATATGGTCCGCCTGACCGGCATGGCAGACCGCCTGCCGGCGCAGTTGTCCGGTGGCCAGCAGCAGCGTGTGGCGCTGGCGCGCGCGCTGGTGTTCAACCCGCAATTGGTGCTCATGGATGAGCCGCTGGGAGCGCTCGACAAGCAACTGCGCGAGCACATGCAGCTGGAGCTCAAGGAGCTGCACCGCCAATTGGGCGTGACCTTTGTATATGTCACGCACGACCAGAGCGAAGCCCTGACCATGAGCGACCGTGTGGCGGTGTTCAACGAAGGCGCGATCCAGCAACTGGCTGACGTGTCTTCCCTGTACGAGACGCCGGCCAACCGTTTTGTGGCCGGTTTTGTTGGCGACAGCACGGTCCTCTCCGGCACGGTGCAGGGCCGCGGCCAGGCCGCCTCGCTGGTGCTTGCAGGCGGGCAAACGCTGGCCGGCATCAATGTCAACGATGCCGCCGATGGCGTGCGGGCCGAGGCCTGCATTCGCCCCGAACGCATCGTGCTGCATGCGGCGGGCAGTGCGCCGCGCGAGCAAGCGCTGCCGGCGACTGTCAGCCGCGCCATCTATCACGGCGACCACCTGCGCCTGATGTGCGATCTGGGCGGCGGCCAGGCCCTGGCCACCGTCAAGTTGGCGCTCAGCCAGGGGCAGGCGCAGGCGCTGCCCCAGCCGGGCGACGCCGTGCAACTGGAGTTTCCGCCCGAGTCCACCCGCATCTACGCACTGCCCCCGGTGCACTGATTTAGTTTCGTTCCATAAAACCCAAGGAGACCGTCCCATGAAAACCAAGAGCCTAATCGCCTGCGCAGCCCTGTCTGCCTGCATCGCACTGCCCAGCTTTGCCGAGCAGCCGCTGACCGTCGTGAACTTCGGCGGCGCAAACGCCAACGCGCAGAAGAAGGCCTTCTACGAGCCCTACCAGAAGGCCGGCAACCAGATCATTGCGGTGGAATACAACGGCGAGCAGGCCAAGGTCAAGGCCATGGTGGAAACCAGGAAGATCACCTGGGATGTGGTGGAGGTGGAATCGCCCGACGCAGCGCGCGGCTGCGACGAAGGCCTGTTTGAGAAGCTCGACTACAGCAAGGTGGCCAACAAGGCCGACCTGCTGCCAGCCGCCGTCACCGACTGCGCCGTAGGCATTTTTGTCTGGTCCACGGTGATGGCCTACAACGGCGACAAGCTCAAGACCGCGCCCACCAGCTGGGCGGATTTCTTCGACACCAAGAAGATTCCGGGCAAGCGCGGCATGCGCAAGGGCGCGCGCTACAACCTCGAATTTGCCCTGCTCGCCGATGGTGTCAAGCCCGCCGACGTGTACAAGGTGCTGGCCACCAAGGAAGGCGCCGACCGCGCCTTCAAGAAGCTGGGCGAGCTCAAGCCCAGCATCCAGTGGTGGGAAGCCGGTGCACAGGCGCCGCAGTTTCTGGTGGCGGGCGACGTGGTGCTGACCACGGTGTACAACGGCCGCATCGACGCCGCCAACCGCGAGGGCCGCAACCTCAAGATCTACTGGCCGGGCGGCATCTATGACCTGGACTACTGGGCGATTCCGCGTGGCACGCCCAACAAGGACGCAGCGCTCAAGTTCATTGCCTTCACCCTCAAGCCCGAGCAGCAGGCCGCCTACGCGCAGAACATTGCCTATGGTCCGGCCAACAGCAAGGCATTGGCCAAGCTCGACAAGAAGGTACTGGACGACCTGCCGACCTCGCCCACCAACGCCAAAGAGGCTTTGCAATTCAGTGTGGCTTTCTGGGCCGACCAGGGCGAGTCGCTGGAAAAGCGCTTTGCTTCCTGGGCCACGCAGTAATTGGCTAGCCACGTTTTGCCAGACACCATGCACGCCGCTGCAAGCGCCCTGGCCCTGCCCGTTTCTGCGGCAGGGCTGGACGGCAACGACCCCGCCGCCTTGCGCAAGGCTCTGGCGCGCGCACAACTGCGGCGCAAGTGGCGGGCGTTCAGCCTGACACTGCCACTGCTGGTGTTCCTGGTGTTCACCTTGCTGGTGCCGATTGCGGCGCTGCTCATGCGCGCGGTGGAAAACCCGGAAGTCGCCAGCGCCCTGCCGGCGACGATTCCCGTGCTCAAGAAGTGGGATCGGAGCGCTGCGCCTCCACCGGCGGCCTACGCGGCACTCGTCGGGGACCTGGCCCGACTGCCCGATATTTCCGACGCCGGCGCGCTGGCGCGCAGGTTGAATGCCGAAGTGCCGGGCGCCCGCTCGATGGTGATGGGCGCCTACCGCGGCCTTCCCTTCGAGGGCGACGCCGAGGCCATCAAGCAGCGCCTGCTGGACGCCGATCCGCGCTGGGGCGAAGCACCGTTCTGGCGCGCCATTGCCAAGAACGGCGCGCGCTGGACGCCCGACTACCTGCTCGCGTCGGTGGACTTGCGCCGCGACGCCCTGGGCGACGTGGAGCGCATGCCCGAGGAGCAGCGCGCCTTTGGCGCCATCCTGCTGCGCACCTTCTATATCAGCGCGGTAGTCACCGCCATTTGCCTGTTGCTCGGCTACCCACTGGCCTGGTGGTTGGCAACGCTGCCGCCGCGCCCGGCCAACGTGTTGATGATTCTGGTGCTGGTGCCGTTCTGGACCTCCATCCTGGTGCGCGTGGCTGCGTGGATCGTGCTGCTGCAGTCCGAGGGGCTGGTCAACCGGGGCTTGATGGGGCTGGGCGTCATCCACGAGCCGCTGGCGCTGCTGTTCAACCGCACCGGCGTGGTGATTGCCATGGTGCACATCCTGCTGCCGTTCATGATTTTGCCGCTCTACAGCGTGATGAAAAGCGTGCCCGGCACCTATGTGCGCGCGGCGGTGTCGCTGGGCAGCTCGCCGCTGGCAGCGTTCTTTCGGGTGTATGTACCGCAGACCTATCCAGGCATCGGCGCGGGCGTGCTGCTGGTGTTTATCCTGGCAATCGGCTACTACGTGACCCCCGCGCTGCTGGGCGGGGCGGACGATCAGATGCTCAGCTATTACATCGCCCGCTACACCAACGTGGTGGTGAACTGGGGCATGGCGTGCGCGCTGGGCGCCCTGTTGCTGGCCGCCACGCTGCTGCTCTACAGCGTCTACCGGCGCTTTGGCAAGGCCGAACTCAGCTTAGGCTGAATGGAGTTTCCGTCATGCTTCGAATGCCCCAGTTTCCGCGCTACGCCACGCTGGCCGACAAGATCGGCTGGTGGCTGGTGCGCGCACTGTGTGTGGCCGTGCTGCTGTTTCTGCTGGCGCCCATTCTGGTGATGGTGCCGCTGTCGTTTTCGGACAGCTCTTTCCTTACCTACCCCATTCCGGGTTGGTCGCTCAAGTGGTACCGCAATCTGTTCGAAGCGCAGGAATGGTCGCGCGCCACGCGCAACAGCTTCATCGTCGCCCCCGCTGCCACGGTGATTGCCACTGTGCTCGGCACGCTGGCGGCGGTGGGCCTGTCGCGCGCAGACTTCCGGTTCAAGGGCCTGCTCATGGGCGTGCTCATTGCGCCCATGGTGGTCCCGGTCATCGTGGTGGGGGTGGCCACCTACTTGTACTTTGCGCCTCTGGGCCTGGCCGATAGCTACCTGGGCCTGATCATCGTGCATGCCGCGCTGGGCGCGCCCTTTGTGCTGACCACCGTGCTGGCGACACTGGCGGGCTTCAACCACAACCTGGTGCGTGCCTCGCTCAGCCTGGGTGAGACACCGCTCAGAACCTTCTTTCGCGTGACGCTGCCGGTGATTGCGCCGGGGGTGATTTCCGGCGCCTTGTTCGCCTTTGCCACTTCGTTCGACGAAGTGGTGGTCACGCTGTTTCTGGCGGGCGCCGAGCAGACCACGCTGCCGCGCCAGATGTTCACCGGCATTCGCGAAAACATCTCGCCCACCATTGCCGCCGTCGCCACCTTGCTGATCATTTTCACCACCTGCCTGTTGCTGGCGCTGGAGTGGTTGCGCGGCCGGCGCGCCTGAGCGCTCCAGCGCTTGGCCTCTTGTTCGCGTCCGTACCTTGTCTGTACCTTCTATGACCTCTCCCCTCGCCACCCTCAAAGACCCCAGCCTCCTCAAGACCGACGCCCTCATCAACGGCCAGTGGATCGCCGGCGCCAGCCGCTTCGCCGTCCATGACCCCGCCACCGGCGCGCACCTGGTCG